>Ga0247810_10000150_pt1 | contig 113916 bp, 107 predicted proteins | sample UWRJL119311C1_FD_179918 | JGI IMG/M metagenome (GOLD analysis project Ga0247810, IMG submission 179918) | Plant litter microbial communities from Arlington Agricultural Research Station in Wisconsin, United States - UWRJ-L119-311C-1 | ecosystem: Environmental > Terrestrial > Plant litter >... | reverse complement strand
ATTTCATGTACATGTCATGGAATTTACGCTATATTATGTTGCAGGTTTCTTAGATGGTGGTAAGTTCAGAGAGATTAGTTGCTATACTTCGAGGTAGACATTATCTAGCCTTGTTTAACATCAACATGGTTGAGCAACAGTGGAGCTGTCGCAGTAAAGCTCCGTCGGTCTAAATTCTCTGATATGTAGGAAGGTATAACGGAAATTTACCAGTTATCTAACGTGGTTATCTTCAATCAATTATCAGCTATCTAGAATTTCAATTCCACTATTTGAAAGCTGCGTAGTTTGGTCAAAGTGCGGGGTAGATGGGAGTCTTCAACCGTCCATGGTCGCTGCTGATTCGAGGTCTGATCAGTCAGTTTCGAGTCAAAGAGTTGCGCGAGTCATGAGAACTTTCAGCACGCAACATTAAGCGGTAAGCATTTGCTCTGAAGAGATCATTAACTAGTTCTTGACGGTTAACTTACCATCGATCATGTAGAAGTACTAGACCTTATATATTATTGTTTCATGTTTAAAACTATAAGTCGTGAAGATACTTCACTTTTTGACAGAATACTATAGCGTTCAATAGTAGTTTAATTTATCATCGTTTTTGCGAATTGGCAGGACATACGTCATTTCGTCCCATATCTACAATGCCCAGCAATTTCCAAACGAACTCTGGGCGCCTCATCAACCATGCCCGAGAGCCTCGGGAGATCTGATAATGGAAGAATGTATTTTAAAGCGAACGCGGGGGCGGGGTACACAAGCTCGTAACTAGCACTCCTGGGCAAGGTACTACCATCTCCCAGTCCATTGATAAGAATATCTCGACGTTACCTCAAAGATCACTGAAAGCAAGATTTTGTTTTTATACGCCGTCTTTTCCTCTTCGAATACCTTTTCCTCTGTCAGCTGTTATCTCGTATACGATGTCGACCTTGCCCAAGCCAGAAGTGGTAATGCAGGAAGAGCCTGACGATTTGGCTCAACGGAAACTTGAGTTACTTGATACAGTCCATGGAGATGAAGCAGTAAAAGTTTTAGCATTTCATACTGACCCTGAAACATGGGATCCATCAGAAGAAAAACGACTTGTGCGAAAAATAGATAGAAAACTTCTTACGATTCTATGCCTCACGTACGGACTTCAAGTAAGTGATGAAAAATACTCAAAGCTCGGGTGATTCAATGGAAATCGTGAGCTAACCTTGGAATATTCGCCTAGTACTATGACAAAGCAATGCTTTCTCAAGCAGTAAGTTATCTGGAAGACTAGGGTAGAGCATTACTGAGATATCAGGCAATCTTCGGATTGAGAACAGACCTTCAATTAACGTCTGGAAATCGATATTCATTTGCATCATCAATTTTCTATCTTGGGTATGCTATCCCTTGAAATTTCTAGGACTTTATTTTACGAAGAATTACGAGTGAGGATGTGAAGCTGCTACTGCTATCAATCTTCATTTTTAATCGAAACAATGACTAATTTTGTGCTCAGCTTCATGATAGGTACCTGGCCAGCAGTGTTTTTGGCTCAACGGTACCCAATTGAGAAAGTCGCATGTTTGTACCGTCTGGGTCTTGTTGTCGCATGATTGCTTATTTAGTCTAGCCGGTATCTTGATCATCTGGGCTGGCGTGTTGCTTGGGACTATTGGTTGCCACAATTACCAGGCTCTATATGCTCAAAGGTTTTTCCTAGGCTTCATCGAGTCTGGAATATCGCCTATGTTCATGTTAGTAGTGGGTGGTGTAAGTTTATCTCTTTCCTGTAATAGAAGAATGGTTGTTTTTAAACCCATTGTTCTAATGAAGCACAAGAAACTCAACTCAAGATCAGATATGTACAACTTGCTAACTTAATCTCACAGTGGTACAAAAAACAAGAGCAAGCATTAAGAATGTCTGCCTGGTACTCGTGTAAGTAATAGTTGTCAGTTTTGGACCATTCCCCTTGAGGAAGCATGTTCGTTTGCTCCTGAATCAATTGTCAGAAAGACCACACCCAGAAAGATGAAAACCTGTAATCCTGATAGCAATTACGCCATATTTTTCTTTCTTAAATTGAACTACTTACTTCAACTTAATAGATGAGTAGTTGCTAATATATTTGCCACTAGGTACTGGATTTGCCTCGGCGGTATCCCCTCTCATCAATTTTGGTCTTGGCCATATTACCTCTGGGACGCTACGGCCATGGCAATACATGTACGTGACTTTTCAAATACGTTGAATTGCCTGCTGAGGTGACTTTTTTGAAGAAAGTACTTATTCTAATGTCGTGGTTAGGTATCTATTTGCAGGCATCTTGACTTTCGTATGGGGTGTTATCGTTTATTTCGTCCTGCCACCAGATCCCATTCGGGCAAAGGGCTTCACGGACCGTGAAAGGTATATCGCTGTCGCCCGTATGCGGCAAAACAATACCGGAATTCGAAATACGCATTTTAAATGGAAACAAGTTTTAGATACCGCCACCGATATACGCTTTTGGATCATGTTCTCTTTCAGCTTCCTATCGCTGATTGCGAACGGACCAGTATCTAGCTTTATTCCAATCTTCATTAATGACTTCGGTTTTAATCAGCTTAACTCATTACTTCTTACAGTCCCAGCTGGAATCGTTGCAGGGTGTACTGAATTAGGATTCGGATATCTGGCGCTGAAACTCCCAGGTCGCCGCACTTATCTCATGTGCTTTGCTGAATGTATCGCACTTCTAGCTGCAGTATTGATGTGGAAACTTCCTCGCTCGTCTCGGGGAGGACAGCTCTATGCATGCTATACACTTGCTCTGTTTGGTGCAGCTTATGGAGTCGGAATGGGTGTTCAAGTAGCAAATACCGCTGGCTATACGAAACGTTCCGTGACATCATCGGGCTTGTTCATGGGTTACTGTTTAGGTATCACAACCCACCAGAGTATCTATTCTACCTGAACTAATATTCTCTAGGAAACTTTGTTGGACCATTGTTATTCAAGCCAGAAGATGCCCCTCATTATGTACCTGGCTTCACTGCAACAGCAGCAACGGCTGCCGGTGCGGCAGTTCTCTCACTTGTCTATAGGTTTTCCTGTATATGGGAAAACAAGAAAAGAGATAAGACCGGACTGATGGAGGGGTATGACCACGCTTACGAAGATGATCTCACTGACAGAAAGGTGAGATGACAAGTTCTGTGAGAAAATACCAATACTGACGTTATCCTAGAACCCTCAATTTCGATATACAACTTAATTTGCATATGCTCTTCCCAACTCACAGTAAGGCAAGATCTTTAACTGCTCGTAGGGAAAGCGGAAGGGGTATCTTCAAGGCATTGGTGATTTAATTAAGGCATATGCTTGCTGCGAGCGTAGGAAATTCGTGCAGAAATTCCTGTATCAGCTCCCAAAGATCATGATCTCAAACATATCTGCTCTCCATGTCTCATAGTTTCAGATAATAATTGGTCAAGAAATTTCTGGATCTGATATACTATCATGCGCTTGCAGAACTTGAAACACCACTAAAACAATGCACAAAGCAGTCCACAAGTATACCGCGCTGAATTGTTGTTAGCTAGTATTCCACTCTCTTGTAGCCTTGTAGCTGCTGAATCTCCACAAGCGGACAAGTTCTTCAATGAAATCTTCTAGTAAGATTTCAGTGGTGTGATACAGGTAACTACATTTCCGTATGCCTCGTTCAGATTTTCAAGACTTCCCGGACGGAATATCAAAGAACACCATTTTAGAGTTCTCCCCTTCATATGGAGCATCAAGTTTGTAATATCCCTTCCGCTCAAACTGTATAATAGCCCCCCGTGGCAACTCCGTCACATTAAAGTCTGCAAAAGCAGAACTTCGAAACTCCGTAATCGGAGTTAAGTAATTCTCTAACGCGTCGTCCTTCTCTAACTTATCCTTCGTGATAAGGTAATCAAAAGAGACGATCTCGACCGGAACGAGATTTGTGGTCGTAGTTGCAAGCCACGTGATCTTTTTAGTCTTCTTGACATCGCCTGCGAGATGCAATTCGAGGTCTATAGCCGTGATTTTCCCTTCAGCATCCTTCGTGATGCTTCGCACATAGGCATTGCCCCAGTTCATCAGGGTGATTTCCTCATCTTTTTGGAAAGTCTGGGCATCGAGTTGCTCAAGGACAATGATTTTATCAAACATAACCTTCTTTGATCCAAGATCAAGATTTTTGACATATTTCGGCTTTATGACCATTTCTGGGCCATTGCAACCGGAAACTCGACAGTAAACGGCCTGCTCTTGCAGAATTGCTGTGTGACGAGAGGCTATGGGATCGATGTATTTCTTGTTCATTGCCCATAGCGCACCCCATTCGAGATTGAGGATATTGCGGCTCGGGCCCTGCTTGAGGATGAATTCGCGCAGTGCAGGGACCATCATTCCTCGTCGCAAGATACCTCTGATAGTTGGCATGCGAGGATCGTCCCAGCCCCAGACTTTGCCCTCGTCCACGATCTTAGTTAGTTTTCGCTTCGAGAGCACGGTGCGAATCAGGTTAAAGCGCGAGAAATCCCAGATTGGAACTTTACGTAACCCTAATGCGTCTTGCATCCACTCGTATTGAACATTGCGGTCACGGTATTCGTTGGTACGTAAAGCAACGGTCACGCCTTCGATGGCATCAAGTATCGGAGCACAGAAGTCGTACGTTGGGTAAATCATCCACTGCGTAGCAGTTCGGTGATGTGGGATGAGATTGTATCGATAGATCACCGGATCCCTGAGTGTACCATTTGGACTATCATACGCTATTCTTGCGCGAAGGCACCACCGACGACCCTCTCCCGATCCAGTCTTCATCTCTGCAAAGTGCGCTAGCGTCTCATCGATGCTAAGCTCACGGCGTTTTGAAGGCAGGCGATTCTTCCGAGACTCATCTCCTTTGCCGAGCTCAGAGTCATCAGCAAAGGCTTTGCCGTCATTGATCAACTTCAACGCAAAATTATACATCTCTTGAAAGTAGTCGCTAGAGTGAGTCGTTTTCTCGGGAATGATTCCCATCAATTTTAAATCATGCAAGATGGCATCTTCGAACTCCATTGATTCTTTAGACGGATTTGTGTCGTCGAACCGACAAATTAATGTCCCACCTTCATGCTTATGTGCGAAATAGTCATTGAGTAGTGCTGCTTTCGCATGCCCGACGTGTAAATATCCAGATGGCTCAGGTGGGAATCGAGTCACCATAGGAGTCCCTGTGTCCGGTAAGTCTATCTCATAGCTGGCTCCAGCGGCACTAGCAGCAGCTCGTTTCTTTGCCTCGTGGATTGTGATTTCAGCTATGATCTCAGAGAATATAGGGTTTGCTGCTTCGATATAATTAAACCAGCGGGAGATATTGTTCGCGGCTTTCTTGACCTATTGAAAGGATCAGAGTCAGCTGTTATATATTTGAAGCTTGGATTAGAAGCGCCTTTACGACACACTGCACATCAAAGGTTGAAAACTACATACCGATGCATAAGTAATTCGATTGCCTCGAATGGTTCCCCAGACAGCTAAGTCGGCAAGACTCAAAGTGTAGCCCACTATATAGGAGCGCAGAGTGAGGTGGATATCCAATTCATCCGTAGGCTTTCGCAACTTTTGAAATTCTGTTGAAGTCAAGCTTTCGCTTCTTTGTACCCACTCTGCTACCTAGAAACGGCAATGAAGTATTAGCACGGCACCAGATATGCCCAAGATATAAACATACTGCCGATGCGTGCGTTGGTGTGTCATTGATCTTAGAAAGTTCAACAAAATGCTGAATTATAGCACGGTCACTGAAGGTCGTTCCATCGTTCAATGTCAAACGAATCGAGACTTCCTCAGAAGGCTTTTTCTATTTGAATTTTTGAAATCAGCGCTGGTAGTCTAGCGACGCATAGAAAGGAAAATGACCATATCAGAGTATGTCTAATCTAGGAAACTCTAAGAATATTACACACCGCTAAAATGGTTGTACCTTCTACGAAATGGCGGTGGACAGGTGGGATAATACCAGACTGTTCAAGAAAAGATGCAACTAATAGAGGAGGCAGGATAATTGTTTGGTCAGCCTTCGTGGCTATTTCAAAGGCAGACATTAATGCGGTATGGCGAGTTGAACCTTGAGGTGATCGATGGTTGTTGAGTAAAAAGGAGTCATGTTGGACATGTGCATGTGCTGATTGCCTTATTAATAAGGCTTAATTGTCAGAATATCGATCGTATCCGTAATCACATGACGATTTCAGGGGTATTAAAGGCCACATCTTCGTAGTGTAATTTTACTAGTCATCACCAACTAATACAGAGATTTACCCTCCACTAATTACACCTAATCGAGCTTCCTGAATTCTAACAGATTATGAGCCCGGCTTGCGATCTATAGTGACAATATCTAAAAGCAAATTTGATATTTGTATTGGTTACTAGAGCTTACTGTCGCTCTGTTTTGACTTTACTGTTGATATATCAAGACTCAGGAAAATGGCCGCAATTTCAATATTGTTAGAGATTAAATACTCTATTAAATACAGTATAGTTTCGATACTTAACGATGAAAACTATGCGGAATGGAGCTTATTCATTTTGCTAGCCTTTATGTCAGCATAGGCTCTTGATATTGTATTAGATACTGAGCTGATACCAGTAGGAAATACATCTGCTATTGCCGCTTTTCGAGCTAGCTGGGTTGCAAGATGTTCTTATGCAGTAGAAATCTTTAATGGATCAATTAGTAGTCGATACAAGAGTCTAATTGAACTATTTATCGTTACAAGCGATATAGTCGGCATGTGGATGGCCCTCAAATTCGTCGATCGATCTTACGATGAAGTATGAGTTAACAAAATATATGAGCAATTCAAGAAGGAGACCTTCTCACTTTCAGAGCAAACTATCAAGAGATTCGAAACTAAGCTTCGAGAACTTGCGAATAAAGTCAGGATGTCTTTAAGACCTCTGTCTGACGACGATATCAAAGAGAAGATCTTTGAATCCCTCCCCGATACCGAGTCCTGGAGAACCTCCAAAGTGCTAGTTCTGACCCTCAAGAGCGACTATGTCTCAACAATCAACCTGCTTTCCTCTAACAAGGTCGCTAGGACCAATCAACAAGCCAATGTTGCTTTTAATACAGGCAGTAATACTGTTCGTGGCGGAAGTTCCCGTGGCAGGCCTAGGGGTAGTCAAGGCCGAGGTCGAGGAAGAGGTCGAGGGGGATCATATCATGGAGTTGATAAGAATAAAGGGGGTAAAAATGTTAAATATAAGTGCTTCTTCTGCAGTAAAACAGGCCACTTTCAGAAGGATTGCCGCAAGTATTTGGAAGCTCAGAAGAAGGTTAAGAAGGGTATGAAGTCTGAGAGGTCTAGTCATGATGGAGAGGCCAATATAGCTATTGTTGAGGAATATGATGATTCTACCTATTCTCAAGAATTAGCTCTGAATATGAAAGTATATCAGGATATCTGGTTAATTGACTCAGGGGCAACCAAACACTTTACTGGAAATCGATCCGACTATATACAGTATACAGCTTAGACTGAGCCTAGAAAGGTACAAATTGCTGACAGTATAACTGTCGAATCGCTGGGATTCGGTGTAGTCAAACTAGGCCATACTGACCTTCAAAATGTCTGGTTTGTACTGACTTTTAATCAACGATTACTGTCAGTTGGAGTACTGGATTCTGAAGAATACAAATTAATATTCAAAGACGGGAAGGTAGTCTGTACATATGACTTATACCTAGTATTTGAAGCTTGTAAGAATCAGGAATTATATACAGTCGATTTATCAATCTCAACTGCGACTGTAAACGAAGTGTATTCGGGTATAACTTCTAAATCAGTCGAAATAGAAGTTGACAAGCCAATCAAATTGAAGAATTCTGAGTTGTATAATGAGCTGGCATATCGTCGATTAGGGCATATCAACTATTCTGATATCTTCAGACTGTCAGACAATTCGGAAGGCCTAGTTGTATGCAAAACTAAGCTTACAGTTAGACGAAACGCTTGCGAAGGTTGTTTAGCCGGTAAGCTGAAGGAATCCTTTGTCAAGAAGACTGATTCCAGACGACTTCAACCTGGCTGCCATATTCATACCGACATATCAGGAATTCTCTCACTATCTGTATGAGGGTATAAATACTATCTATTGGTAATAGACGATGCAATAAGGTTTGTATAGGTCCGGTTTGCCAAATCAAAGGATACAGCGATGATTTTTTCTCTTTTGATGGAGGTTATTGTCAAGATCAAGGCCAAAACTGGTGATGCAGTGTTGGAAGTATAATGCGATGGAGGCAAGGAGGAGTATGGCCAAACTTTCAAGCTGAAGTATAAAGAATTTAATATTACTATCGAACAAAGCTCTAAATACAAACACTCGCTTAATGGAGTTGCTGAGAGGTATATGGGCCTAATCAAGACTAAGATGAGGTCAATGTTGTATGAGGCTAGATTACCTCACGAATTCTGGGATTACGCAGTAGAGCATTCGGTATGGCTCAAGAATCAAGTGCCAACTGAAGCTCTTTCTATACTAAATACAGTAGGAAAGCTTGCTCAAGCTATCACTCTATATAAGGCATGGAATGAAAGGCTTCTTAATTTTACTAAGCTGTTGGTATTTGATTGCGCATATTACTCGTTGCTCAACCCAGGACGGAATCCAAACACTTTTATACCTCGAATACTTAAAGATGATTGGATATATGTCGGAATGAAGAGAAGTAGTTTCAGAAAAGCTTATAATATCCGATCTAAGAAAGAAATAGTTGATACTGATAGTGATGCAAATGAATATAATTTTTTATATACTCGATTAGTCAGCTAAATTGATTAATCAGCGCCGAGTATTAAGCAAGCTGGCCAATCAGGATCGAGAAGAGTTCAGACGACAGCGTTGGCTAGTAGTCGAATTGTGATGGATTCAAATCAAGCTCCTTTGAAGGAAGTGCATATTCAGAAATGTAAAGCTGTATCAGAACTACTTGAAAGTAGTATAAGATCAAGCCTATTGTTTGGAGGGAAGTTTACAGACTTAATAAATCGGCTAGTTATAGCTTTTAAAGCTGTATATTTAGAGCCTGAGAGCTCAACTTCTCTAGGGGTTCCTACTCCACCATACGAGGCAATTGACCTTGACGATGCGTTAGCCTCTGAGGACGCTCAGGATTGGCTGAAAGCTATATCGAGAGAATTGCAAGCTCTCAAGAGTATAAATATCTTCAAGATTCTGTATAGGGCTCTGCCGGAGGGCAGAAAGCTCATCTCAAGCTGTTGGGTATTGAGATGCAAATTCAATACAGCTCTGCATGTGGCTTGTCGAAAAGCTCAACTAGTAATCAGGGAATATAAGCAACAAGCAGAAATTGACTATTTCGAGACTTTTGCTAGTATTTTACAGTATGCAACGTTTTGAATACTGTGTGCTAAGGCTGCTGCAGATAATCTAGAGATTGACCATATTGATATCGATACTGCATTTCTCAATCCCGATTTGAAAGAAGAAGTATATATAGAGCTGCTACAATTCATTCTTGAAGTATTTCCAGAGCTGGAAAACAAGCATGTGTATATATAACTAAACAAGGCCCTTTACAGCCTAAAACAAGCTTTCAAAGAATGGTTTGATATAGTCAAATCTCACTTTGATAAACTAGGCTTGAAAGCGTTGTATGCAGATCCTAACCTCTTTATTGGCAAGAGTATATATATACTATTATTCATTGACGATATGTTAGTGATAGGCCCCAAGAACCCTGTACGATCTATAAAGAAGAAGATTCTTGATATCTGGAAGAGTAAAGACCTTGGAGAAGTTGATATCTTTGTCGGATTCCAAGTAGAGTGTGATCGAGCTAAGAGGACTCTTCGATTATACCAGACTTTATATACAACAAAGCTATTATAGCATCTAAAGATGGAAAATTCTAATCTAACCAAAATACCCTTTCCGGCCAACACTGTACTAAAAGAAGGCCCTGAAGAGGATTAACTGACTGGAGACAATATAATTGTATATTAACAGATTGTAGGCTCGGCAATATACCTAGCTAACTGTACGAGACTTGATATTTTATACTGTGTTGGCCAATTAGCTCGTTTTATGTCAAAGCCATTTAAGACCCACTATCAATTTGCAAAGCATATGCTGAGATACCTTAATGGAATCAAAACAGTAGGGATTTTATACCAAAATAAGATAGGCGAGAAGTCCTCTTTATAAAATATATAGACTGATGCGACGTGGAGAACGGAAGACGATAGGAAATCCGTTCAGGAATGGGCTTATATAAGGTATGGGGATATTGTCAACTGGTCGTTAAAAAGACAAAGATCAACTGCTTTAAGCTCAATGCATGCAGAAATTATATCAGCTTGCAGTAGTGCGAAGGAAATTGCCTGGATGGAGAAGCTGGCGATGGATATTGATGATGGAAATACAACTGACCAAAGCCCGTATTTGCCTATGCTGTTTATCGACAATATGTCAGGAATCGACTGGTTTAAGAATGCCAAAATCAATGAGAAATCAAAGTATATTGAGCTTCAATATTATTGGATTAGGAAGAATTTGGTGGAAGGAAATCGGCTGTGTATTCAGCATGTTGCTGGACAGGATTAACTAGCTGATATATTGACGAAACAGCTTTTTTTGGAGAGATTTACAAGGCATGTGAAGGCCATGGAATTGACTAGTAGTCTGTTTTTAAACAGTCTGAAGTAATAAGACTGTATCGATTTTTTATTAGAATCGATAATTACAGATTCTCACAATAGGGAATATATCAGAATATCGATTGTATCCGTAATCACATGACGATTTCAGGGGTATTAAAGGCCATATCTTCGTAGTGTAATTTTACTAGTCATCACTAACTAATACAGAGATTTACCCTCCACTAATTACACCTAATCGAGCTTCCTGAATTCTAACATTAATAAACAAATACAAGTATTCAGAATCTCTCTAACAAATTCAAATTTGAAGGTCTTCCAATCACCAGCATCTTTAGATATAGTATTATAAACCGTCAATCATTGGCAGTAGCCAGCTTGTCCTACATGGACAATGCCTTGGAGTTATTCAATTGCTTCTTTCATGTATCCTGGACGCTTGCTTGTATATTGATTCACTCGGGCATGTAACTCCGTTAGTGAATGTTTGTTTGGACAAGGATCAGCCCTGCTGACTACTGTTTAACGTCTGTAATTACTGGGCATATTGTCCCGAAAGGGGAAAGAGGACTGTTTAAACTTCGGCAGCGTGTGAATCTAACTAATACTAAATATTTAGTGGAAGTTCTATATGGTACAAATAACTAGTACGAGATAACTCAAGATTTTCTTAATACTTAGCTGAGATACAAATATCTACCATCCTAGCACAGTCAAGTTAGCTAGCATCACGACACGGTCTTGTATCTTGGGGATAGCCAACTAACAAATGTTCTACCAGGTACGTGGAATGTATATCCAATACATGAAACCCGCATACTCATAGCATTTAAGTGAACTATCAGCTTTGGAAGTAGTGCGAAAAACATTATAACCCTTCAGCATCAATTGCCTAAACTAGCTCACGGTCTGGTAAGTTATTTTAAGGAACTTAGTCACATCCTCAAAGTATACAAATTCTGTTAGAAACTGATAATTGAGAAATATACTTACGAGAATTAGGGAGACAACTATTCTCAAGAGTCACAATGGAGATCAATAAAGGACCATTATTCCGGACCGAAATTTGCCAAGCAAACAACGACTTACCCACACGACTTGTGGTTACACACATGTTTCCCAAGTTAGCAAAGCATGAAAGAATGAAGATGGTACATGACGTGCATCCTCTACTACACGAGTCCCGAGCTCTCACTTCAGCTGAACTCAAAATGCTGAAAATTACAGAGATGGGCAGGCTGCCGGTGTATCTGAAGGCAAATATGGGTGAAGAGATTGTTGAAGTGCCGTTTGCTCGTTACTTCTCACCAGAAGAAACTCTCAAGGACCTCGGACTTCAGACCGACTTGGCTAATCTTCAGAAGACCATTGCCTGCAATCAATTCCGCGAGTTTTTGAGAAAAGTGCAGCATACGGGCCACCATACAAGAAGAGGAACTGTATATGACAGCGCGGTTTCAGTACAACAGGGCAACCAGCAAGGGGGGATTTATCTTTGCAGAGCTGCACTAGATAAGACTGCGAACTATGCGAAGCATCACTTAGAGATTCAGCGTCTGAATACTGTCTTCGCAAAGGTATCCGATATCCTGCTCAGAGCTGCTTTTGGAGAGGATGTAGCTAGAGGAAATGACCGCATGTGGGCTGCTAATGCCTCCATAACTCCGGGATCCGTCTCAAATCATATCTGGACACATTGCCAAATCAACTATAGTAAACTTGAAGACGAAGGAAAACAATCTCTTGGCAAGAAGGGGGAGGTTCATGTCGATCAACATGATGTTCCAACTTCGTTGAGCTTCGTCTTTTTCCTCTCCTCATTTCCAGAGAGCTACTTTCCAGGAAGATTCATAATCAAAGATGCAGGGTTGATCTGCTCGTCTGCAACTTTTGGAGTATTGCTATTTAGCGGAAGACATCCCCATTGCGGAACTGGAGAAGGTCCAGCTAGTCATCCACAAGTCTCTCCTCTTTGCGACCACCGGCCTATCAATGTGGAGTCTCCAGACAACCTTGACCCCAAACTTTGTTCCACCATGAGAATCAATGCTATCCTCTATCCTAATAAGCAGGCATGGAGTGAGAAATGCATCACATCCAAGTACATGAATACCGACATGCTGAATCCTGAAAATCTCGACATTCTTCTGCGAGTGTTTGGCACACCTGAGAATTGGTATCAATGGCGTATGCGCTATCACATCAAAGAGGAAATGACAGAGACCGAGCGAATGGAGGTAGCCGCACAGGAAGTTGTGGCAAAATTCGGATGGGAAGAACACGGCGTGATGCATTTCCCAGATGTGGAGGTAGCCGAACTTGCCTTGAAGTGGTCAGGAAAGAAAGACGACAAAGCTGATAGACTTTATAGTTTATACCTTGCCAGCAACTGTGGCGATCGTCTACCCAGACATCCAGAGGTTCCAGACGACGCAAGGCTGATTCGCGAGCGGGCAAGGAAAGAGGCGAAGAAGAACTGCGGACAGAAGGTACAATGTCCTTACATTCGGAAGAATGGGCGGTGCCAGATTAAATACTGGCTTACCCCTGGGTTTGAGAATGGTTGTCAAATTCATAGAAAAGCGGAGTTCACAGAGGCGCACACAAAGGCGGTTGCAATGGATGAGGAGTCCATGGACGTCAAAACCACGGATGGATGATCTGCGCACGAAAATACATAAAGAAACATCGAGATTAAGTTAATCAAACTTCGAGTAAATGAAAATGGAAACCCAGTGATGATTTCGTGAGCTTTTTATTGTTACGTTTCGCTATCTTGTAGTGGTCGGTTTCGCCTTTTTGAAGATGTGAAAGCTCATGTCTTAAAGCCATCTTCTTGAGCCAAGCGGCATTGAAACAAGATTTTTCTAACCGCAGTAACGCTTTGTAGAAATCCATCATACATCTAGTTGGCAAATTCTATCCTAAATATAAAATTATTAAAGTGTTCTAAGAATGTAAGATTTGAAACACAATACTAATTGCTAACTACTTCTCTGCTAAAACCACACCCCGTTGCTTCTACCTTGTATCGCTATTACATCCCCCACAGGGCCACGAAAATGCAAGTCCAATCTTTCGCCCTATTGATTATAACCCTTCGGTATCTACTAGTCATTCACTCTCTCCCAACTCTTCTGATTCGCATAGCATACTCCGCCACAGCTTCAATCTTGATGTACGAAAATACGCCGGCTCCCGCGGCAGCTGAGTCACCATCATACTGAGCAGAGCCGCCTTGACTGGGTCAAGGATCATCATGATCATCATAAGCCAAATATAGATGGAATACGCTGAGATGTTGCTGCTGACATTTTCCTGCATCTATACGCTGCATCTGTATGGTCAGTGATACCGCCTAATATTTCAAAAGGTCTCTACCAACTCTCACTATGAGCTTTCCATTGGGACTACAACCCAATACAGGTGAAAGGGGAACGGGGGTGGCTGGCAAATCAGTGTGTAGGCTTGCAGGAAATACTCTGGAATTATATCTATATGATACTTGTGCTCGAGGTTGAAAAAGCATCGTCGACATGTTCAAGTACAAGGCTAGTTTATAAGATGGCATGTAGCCTCTGATGCAACATCGTCTTGCTGCATCAGATGCCGACAACTTCCAGGTTGGAACAATAAGTAGAATTCTGCACTGTAAAAATAATTCCGACGGAGATTACGCTGAACAGTTTCTCTATTCAAATTGACAAGTCACGCGACGAGTGAGATGTTCCTACTATACACAGCCTGCCGTATTACAAATTAATGTTAGTGATATCGTATTGCTGTTAGCAGATCGGAACATGGAACTAAGTCTCGACGAAGTGGTTCCCACCAGACACAGCACATCATATTACTATTTAATATTAGCAGTATCGTAAAGCTGTGAACAGGTAGGAACGCGAAACTGAGCCTTGGAAGAGGTTCATACCAGACACAGCCCATGATCTCACATTATGTACCAAGACAACGTAGTAATGATGAGGTAGGAGCAAAGTACTAAATTTATACCAAAAGCATCAAAATGAGGAATATGCGGAAGAATCCTACTATGAGGCTTGCGATCCTCAGTTTCGATGTAGAAGGACTTGCAATGTGTTCCAAATACCAAAGATCAAGTTATATAAGAGAACGATGAAGCCGGTATTTCTCTATTAATTTCACAACCACATCTCATCTGAACAATCCAATTCATAGAACAACAGCCGCTTTCTCAAAAACAAATCATTGTCCACCAGTCAAGATGCAAATTAAAAGCTTTGCTTCTATCATCTTGCTCGGCCTTGCTGCTATATCCTATGGCCGTGCTGTAGATACACAGTACGTAGTTCCTGCTCTAACAGATATCTGTTTAACACGAAAACAGGGAAGATCTAGTCCTTCGCAGCACTGATAGCCTAACTGCACGAGACTCATTCCTTAATGCTCCTCCTAAGCCGGTGGTATGCAAGAAGAGAGCTTCTCCTCGAGTATTTCCAAAAGCTCAACCTAAGGCAGTCGTCAGCGAACCCAATACATACATCAAGACGCCCCAGCGCCCCAAAATTCAAGCGAGAACTCCGGAGAAATTTATCATGTCTGGAGGCCCAAAAATGGGCCTCCTCAACGAACCTACTCCGCTCTGGACCGACCAGCTCGGAGGCTGCTCAGTTGTGGTCATTGCATCCTCGACTCATGTTTTCGCTACACATTGCCCCCGTGGTAGAGGTACTTTTGATCCTGTTACTGGCACTATGGGAAGTGACTACGTGACACCTGAGGTGGTAGCTCAAGCTGAGGCGGAACAGCTTATCATGCTATGGAAGACGAAGAAAGCAGAAGCTGGATCCGTTAAAGCAATGGTAATCACCGCAGACCAAACTCCATATTCTGATGAAGTTGCAATTACCATGAGAAATGAATTGGCTAAAGGTGGGATCGCCAAGATTGACTGGTATACGTACGACGCAATGGCAATCTTCGCTATGCCTGCCGGTGAAGCAAAGTTGGCTGCTGGAAGACTTACAATTAACGCTGCAGGTGCTGGAAAGTTACCAGCTGTCATTTTGGGTGGCACATGCTACAACTTCACATAAAGCAATTAAGGAATTCGTTTGTTAGTTTAGAAATGCTTCTTTCAGTCATCCTTTTTGGATTTGGATTTCGAATTTTGGATTGTGGACTTTGCGATTTGATTGAGATTTTGGAGTTTGGGGAAAATACAATAAGAAACGGAGTACAGGCGTTTTAGTTAGATCGTTATCTGCTTGTTTAGGACGCGATCCCTTCAATTTACACTCTTTCGGAACACCAAACTTATACTGTAACCATTCGTGTGTGCCACGATAAAAGTGGGGCGAAATAGTCATTTCAATTCCGCAGCCGACTTCCTATTGTAAATGCCTGATATCGTCGTCTTTCCCATTGATGTGCATCTAAAATTTTCCGTCAGGAAACTATCTGTGCTCAGCTAAAGTATCTAAATATGGTACAACAATGAGGCGCAGTTGAACTCAGCTTACGTAGGGCTTTTACTGGTAATCATCCCTTCTTATATCGAAGCAGTAGTCACAAGGCGGTCCAAATATTAGATATATTCGAACGCGTTCATGCCCCATTTATAAGATTAACACAAACAGTCTTTACTAAACCTTTCCTCATAACATGTCAAACACATTCCACCCCTCATGTGGAACTCTTCGAGTCCCCAGCCCTACCCCTACGGCAATCGAAGCACAAGGTAATATTTATCTGGCCCGCCGGCGACTTCGTCATCTATGCGCGGGCGATTCTCAACCCGAAGTTGAGGAACTCTTGCAACAATGGAGTCATCCCACCAGCGACACTCTTCAGGGCTGCGGTGCACTTGCACAGGCCGCGAGAAATGGCAATATATCACTCTTAGAGTATCTAGTGGGACGCGGGTTCTCATTATTAGAAGTTGGCCCTGACATGGTACCCGATGCTGCATCTGAATATGCTGTCCGTACTGGAGATACGGCGATTCTCGATTTATTGCTGCAGCATGGTTGGGACCCTAGGACTAGGATTGGATCTGATAGATCTTCGCTTGAGTAAGCTTTAAATATTTGCCATTGACTAATACTAAAGACTGACATTATAGGCTGGTGCTCAGCAGTGAAGACATAGTCCACTGGTTTCTTACCCACGGCGCTGATCCTAATGCCTGGTGCTCTCACGCCTGCACTGGCACCACCGAAGCTGCCAGGAGTGCTTCGCTCTCCGTGCTGAAGCTTTTGGTCTCTCATGGAGGAAGCGTCGTATCCACTGACGCAGTGGCTCAAGCTGTTAGTGGCCACGTCCTTGGGTTTCCGGGACGACTGGAAGTCATGGAATATATCCTCGACAACGGGGCTCCTATCGACGCTTACAGGTTCGCCTACTCAGGTGCTGAAGCTCCTTCATTGATTGATATTTTTGGTCTGGAGACAGGGCTTCAGCTTGCAGCTAGGGGTGGAAAAACAGATATGGTTGAACTGTTGTTAAAAAGAGGTGCAGATAAAACACTTAAGGGTGGATTTCGGACGAAAGGAGAAACCGCAATGGAAATTGCGATTGCGAGTGGGTTTACTGATATAGTGACTTTATTGAAATGATATAGCCGACAGAGCTTTCATCTTTGACTGGCAAGCTCTCTCTAATTACAGATCTTTTTCTAAGTGCAACCTGACTTGTGTAGGCTTTCCCCACTATGTCGAGATCTTCTATTACTTTATTTAGGATGTATTCGATAAGTTGGTGAGCAACTCCACTCTGGAGCAATTAAACAGCACATTTGATGAGATTTGCACATCTGAGTATCATTTGTCCGTTTTATTTTTGCTGAGACATAATGGAACTGGATCGTGATGATTTTCCGCATAATCATATTAAACATGTATGATAACCTGGCTATTTGTTGATTGAGTGTCTTAGTTTCCAACCTCAGACCTTCATCACTTATCTCTGGCTTCTATGCTTATATTACGTTTATAGATTGGGAATGTGATATCTCAAAGCAAAAATAACCCGCCCAACTTAATAGCGGACATGGTTAAAAACTTTGATCACGTGAAAACCATGACCATAGTCATGTGATCTTATCATCGGTAGTCTAAATCTGACATGTAAATATTCTTAAAAACGACTTTAGTAAATGCTTGTCATTCGTTTGATTTAATATGAGACGAATTAATGAATATGGGATCGATTATTACACAGAAAAGGAGATCTTGTGATAGATGTTTCAGACATAAGCAAAAATGTCGCTACGAAGTCGAAGGAGAGATATGTACAGCTTGTAGCACTTCTCAAGCAATCTGCTCGACCCTGCGGCCCCGAATTCGTCAGGGGAGACGACCGAATGTGCAGCGTTTGGGATTGAAGAAACATGTTCATATATGGGAGACCAATACCACTACCACCAAACCTTCAAATCAAAGGCGACAAATGGTTGAGCACAATGTATCCGAATTCGTTTGCCCAGTAGCTGCTTCTGGCCACCCGACTAGCTTCTTGATCCATGATCCTGACATGGACAGTCCCTTCGAGTCCTCCCCCGACATCATCATCCGGTTCTCTAAGGACTATTCTGTCTTCATGTCTACACCTCGCTTTGCGCCCTCTTTCCGCACTGCCCTTCAAAAATCTTACGCTTGTGCACCAATTCTTCTACGTGATATCTTCAGGGTCGTTTTCGTCTCCATCTCACCGTACTTCAAAAATAGTACTATGTCAACGACAACGATGCTACTCAACGACCAATCAAACATCATGCTCCGCACCGTTTCCCTTCAGAAGCTTCGCACCGCCAAAGTTTTGAGCATTCAGCACGCCTTCGCCATCGTAGCTTTAGGACAAACTTTAGCCGCCTATGAGCTAATGACGAATTGTGTAGGATCGATGCTGATCTTGCGGTACTCGTTAAATTGCGCCAAATGGTGTTATGGAGAGATGGCAATGGATCACACGATGGATCCGATTGTGATTGCTCCAGTACTCTGGGATACGGTACAGTGTGTTGTTAAGGGGGAGATACCAATTGTTAGATTTATTAAAAGGGCGAAGGATGAAGTAGTAGTAGACAAGATGGTAGGGATTTGCACGGGCCTGTTGGGGACGTTGTATGATTTGTGTGTCCTAAGCCAGAGGGCGAAAGAGCTGCAAAGATGTGGCTCGGACATATCCACGGCTTGTATCAAGCAAATGGAGCAGAAAATAAATTGCTGGGTGCCACATATTCCTTCGGACCTCACATCCACGTTTTCACACTTGGAAACCATAGGAATGGAAATCCAGGCCTCAATGTACCAAAAAGCAAGTCTCTTGAAAGCCCACCGCGTTTGCAGTCCGATAGGCACAGAAGACTCAATTGCCATCTCTCTTGCACAACAAATACTGCTGGAGTTTTCCAGATACTCCACACTTGTTGATGTTGAAAACGGTGCAAAAATGCCATATGTTGTACTGCCTATACTACTAGCTGCGCTTGAGATATCTGATGTATCGAGAGAAATCTGGGACAGCATGGCGTTATTATCTTTAGCTCCGGTGTGCGCTGGAAAGATTGCGGACTTTGTTGAATTTGTGTGGGAAAGGAGACGGCATGGTTTTGCGGGCTATATGTGGGAATTAGTTGATGAGGGGCCGGACTTTATCGTTGTACCATAAAATAGTATATGAGAGTCATCAACTTGACATGGATGATGATTGAAATTAGGCAAAGCAGAAAAGATTTACGTCTGGAAACAGAACTTCAAACGACTAAAATGTGCTGGAAATCACTGCGCTAGCATAGACATTCTTCAAGTTAGGCAAGAATGAAGCGCGCAAGATAGCTCGGAGCCATCTGCTCAACAAGGTATGAGAAGCGGAACTGGCATCTATTAAGTATATAAAGATTTAAAAGTAACTGTCTATGACTTAGCACACATCCAGGAATTTTCTCAAGATATAGGTAGTTTTTAAAATCTTATTCTAGATTTGCTTGTATTTCCTAATGTAACGGAGCTTTGGCTCTTCTCACTAATTAATACTTTGTGGCTCAACAACCCCATCAGCTGCTTTGGTGGCTTCCTCATCTTTAGGAGCCTCGATAGGTTTTAGACCACCTTCCTCTGTCTTAGTGGACTCCTCTGATGTCAGTGGCTCCTCGCCATTGACAGAACCATTGTTTTGGGCATCTTGCCGGTTCTTACCAACGTTGTGGTTATTAACCAGCGGCGTTGTGTCATTATAGACACGCAACAGCATAGCAGTACGATCTTCCTTAGCAAGCATGAGGTTGAGCGAGTGAAGACTGCGCCATAGGGGCAGTACAATCCGCTCTTGAAATCCATCTTCGTCGGCACTAGGTTCAATACGAAGCACGCAACAACCCATACCAATGTTATTAACTCTCTCCCCTATCTCATCTAGGTTCTTCCATGCTCCCTCAGCGAGTTTAGGGAACATTTCGATGAGAAGTTTCCGAAGAGTCTCCTTTTTGTATAAACGGACAACTCGCTCTTCTCCAACGTAACCCTCAAGGATAGGCATGCCTTCTGATTGTATCCGCCACTTACATACACCGTCACCTTGGACATCTTGCTTCATGAACATCTTCACTCCGCCGTGGATGAATTTGATTCCCTTGCCTTCGTTCTCCGTGAGAATATCCCGAATGAGTGCAGAAGTATAGTATATTGTCTTTGCGGGCTCTCCCTGGGCGTTTCGAACCATAAATCGATCCCGAGGAAATCTTGGGGACAATTTATAGAAGGATTCTACGCTTTGTACTTGAGGGTGATCTCCTGAAATATATTTGAAAGGCTCTTCGAACTGTTGACCGCCTCTAGTACGCTGTTGAGGAGCCTGAGACGTAATATCTGGTTTTGATTCTGCGACAGGAGCCTCTACCGATTTGGGTGTATCCTTGTCTTGGACATCTTCCACTGTGGAGATTTCCGGCTCGAGTTTAGCCTTTTTAGGAGACTTTGCCTGCTCTAAATCATTATCTAATTCATCTGCGCCACGTTTGAGGCCGGCGGTTGTCGCTTCAGAATTTGGTGTAGGTGGTGCGGTAGAAACAGTGGGTATAGAATCAGAAACAGCATTCTTTGGCTCAGATTCTGGCTTTGCCTTGAACTCGGACTTCTTTTCTAGGATCGAAATGAAAAACCCGCCGGTATCTTGCTGATGAGCATAGACTCGGATACAATTTTCAAAAGGTATTTGAGAACCCGGGGTCCCAGGAAGGGGTGCGAACATATTTTCAACCTTTAAGCAGCGTCAGTGTTTTGTCACACAACATATTTCAGGATAAGGAACTCGGAATGAACCAACTCACAAGCTTTTCTTTAGCGAAGTCAGTTCCATTCGCTTCGTTGTCGGCTTCAACATCCTTGAAGTTGTTCCAAATTCGGGCCATCTTATCCATTACTGCCCAGTCTTTCAGCCCAGGCTTACGTTTGAGCAAAGGTAGTAATTCAGAGGTAGGAAGAAGTGAGACCTTCTCAAGGCCACCGCATCTCTCAATAGCGGATGCAATGACAGCCTCATTTTCAACTGGGTTCATGCTGCACGTGGAATACACCACTCGTCCTCCAACCTTCAACATTTGCAAGGCACGCACAAGAATACGTACTTGGGTGACATACAACCCAAGAGCACTTCCAGGGGTCCAATCCTGCCATAGATTGACGTTCTTTCTTGTAGTTCCGTCTCCCGAACATGGGACGTCTGCAAGAATTCGGTCGAACTTGAGATACCTGTTTAATGCAGGGTGTTCTGGAGTAGGTGGAAGTTTAATTGAGGGGTACATAGTTGCATCGTGGTTTGTGACGATCAAGTTAGGGGAAGATAGACGCTTCAATTGATGAATCAACATATGACTGCGTTTGTAGTCGGAATCATTGGCGATCAATAATCCTGAAAGGTTTATGTTAGCATTTCCCTAGACAAGCAGACAAGCTTTTTAGCTTGCAATTGATTGTCTCGTACCTGTAGCCCTTCCATAGTCGCTAGTATCAGCTAGAGCTGCTTCATCAAGATCAGCATCGGCAGCTGCACCTGGGCTTGTCTCTCTACCATCCACAGCAGCATATTCTCGGAGTGATTGGTGAACACGCTGCTCCTCGCCTCTGTGTACCATTTCTAGCAATTGGGCCGCTTTACTACCTGGCGCAGCACACATATCCAACACGGTCATTCCTGGCTGGAGATCCATAACCAGAGGTGGAATCATGCTCACAACCTCTTGTCTACTAATGTTACCAACGCTGGTTTCGGATACCAAGTATTTTTGAAAAGCTGAGAAGGGTGGGAATTTCCGAACAACATTCTTTGGTGTTGTCATCCACCATGCGAGAGCATCAGGATACCAAAGAACAGGCTGAGGTGGTTCAACAAGAGTACCATCGTAGTGGGAGATTTTGGAGATTTCTGGGATGTAGCGATTCACCAGTTGCTTTTGAACAGCGAGTGCGTGTCTACTTTCCATTAGCCAAGGTAGGGGCCCATTAGAAAGATTGATAAATTACCCTTTGGATCCAGCAAACCGAAAGCTATTTGGGAGCTCTCTCTTCAATGCAGCCCAGAACTCAACCTGCTCATCTTCGGCTAAACCCAATATCTGATTGTAATATCTTTCGAGCTTCTCATTTCCCTTAGGGGTCTTTTCAAAGCTAACTCGGTTGTCTTCTCCTCCACGGCCTAGCGTGGTCAGCGTTTGAACGATGACCGATGTCTGAGGACATCTGGGATTGAGAAATTACCTCCCCCTCGTCCACCCCCACCACCTCGTCCACGACCTCTGCCTCCGCGACCGCCTCGACCCTAGAAATTGTTAGGTTGTTATAGAAGTAGTAGATGTTCCATGGCTTACTTTGTTGCCTCCGCGACCCATGATTTTAGTTATGCCGGTGAATTTAAATGTTAGTCTCCTCATACATCTGCGGCCCCAAAGTTCATGGATAGGGTAAAAAAAATCAAAGCTTGAGTGGGTCCCGCGGAGAAACATTCTGCCGAGACCCATTATTTGTTCGGCCTCCCCAGCTATGCTTTTGGCTGACAACAAACTTATCAAGATTCTACAGACACAAAGAACGAGGATTCACGTGCTAAACCGCCTTCACTCGACTATTGAAAACCTATAAGATATGTAGTTAAAAACTCTCGGAACTGTCAGACTTTCAACACAGGAATTAATTATTTTGTTATTCGCCCTTGCCAGCGGAGTTCAACTAATAACTACGCACTTGAATATCACTGCCTGCTTTGATGTATGTTGGATCTTGCTAATTACTTAGAACCGGAACGCGCTCCAGCGATGCTCTGGTGTCCTTCGGCATTATGGTTCTACTTTTTTTGCTACGAGAAACATAGAACAGGACCCATCGTGGAACAACATAGTTTTCATCCTCCTTTAGAGGTACAAGCACAAGTAGACTACTTTACACAGTTCACATTACTTCTAGCATTTGGTTTAATATGTTTGTCAAAATAACAGACTACTAGCTACAATTTATAGTCGTCCCCAGATTCATGTGCCATCATGTCAAAAGCTGGCTTCGCGCTGAACCACCCTGCAATGTCACTCCCCACCGTATTGCGGGTATAGATGGCATCTTTGTCACTGATCTCAACGGTCTTTCTGCCTAGTCCTCCAGCGGCGGCATCAGCTAGTAGTTGGACGTGACCTGGTCATTTTCTCATTAGTTTCTTGTCGTGGTTGCAGTTCATTTTGAAGCTGAATGGTGTGTGATAAAGACTTACAGCATTTTTCCAAGCTGGTAAACCAGAAAACACAGCTCTCAATAGTTGTCCCACAAGTCAGTAACCCATGGTTCTGTAGCAAAGCGGCTTTTTTGTTCTCAAGCGCCTCTGCAATGGCGATACCCTCTTCTGCCTCCAAGACAATACCACGGAAGGATGAGTAAAGAGCAAGATCATCGTGGAAAGCACAGCTATCTTGGGTAATAGTTGAAAGCGGGATGCCAAGAGAGCAAAAGGCCCGGCCATAGATGCTGTGAGAGTGGGCCACACAATTTATATCAGGTCGTGCAGTGTGCACAGCGTGATGGACTGAGAGCTAAGTTAGTTACGGCTTGTCATGATATTGAGGCGACTCCACGATAGTCGCAGGTATCACTTACTCATATACGCGGCTGTGTTGAGCATGCGTACTTTGCCGCCATCAACAACTTTACCCTCTGCATTAACGAGAATGAGATCAGAAGCCTTGAGTAAGGGCCAAGCAACGCCGAAAGGATTAACCCAAAAAGAAGTTGGCTCAACTGGATCCTGTCCCACAGTCAGCATTTATTTCACCTCATATCTTTTCGATTGTTTTCTGTACCCTCAAAGTGATATGGCCAGCGACACCTTCATCATATCCCAACTTGGCAAAAATCCGGAACGCCAATGCAAGACGCCCTTTCTGATACTCTCTTTCTTGATACTTATCCTCGAAAGTGGGCACGCCAGGCAAAGCCATTTTCCCAGCCATTTTCACCTCTGGGTGACCTGGATTTGTGGTTGGAGCATCTACCTTCATTCCTGTTTGTGGTTGAACGGACTCAGGCGTTTCTGTCGTTGTCGCTGATGGTGGCGCCATAATGCTTTGTGTTATATGTTCACGATTGAATGTCGTTGTCGTGGGTGGTTATGAGGCAAATGAGCAAATGGATGGTCAAGAGGGGTCGACTATGTCGAAATAGCGTGATATATATGGACGAAAGATATGATTCCTATTGTACCGCGGTGAGCGTAATTGGTATAAGTCGCGTTCATACGTCCTCCTCCTTCTTAGTCTTGTATTCAACCAATTAAATATTTGTTTGACAGCTCTTAAGAGACTGTTGATTGCCAATAAGCAACATGTCGGAGCTTTGTGATGCCGATTAATGGGGTACATGAACCTAGTTATTTATATTTCCCCTCCGCACCACTGCTAAGTGGGGAGCCGCGGCATCTGTGATATTGGCAGCTGGGAGAACAACCCGACTCATGTCCGTATTCTGTCCGTATTCTGTCCATACTCTGTCCGTATTCTGACACTACTTAGTGTTTACTGAGCACAAGATATTTCATGGCCGAGATGTAAACAGTATTCATGAAATGGCATCTGACAGTAGAAAATTTTGCTTGTGCCCGGACCATGGTCACGTGAATAGCATTCTTTGTGTAGACAATTCTTCCAATATATCTGCCATAGTTTCCCCATAGTCCCTCATCCATTTCTGGCATCTGGCTCAATCAGAGTTCTTCGTTTAGCTTCACAACCTGCTGCAGACTTCCTTATGTCCTTGTGCCTGAGATAATTCAGAAGTAAAACGTAAATCTGGCTGAGATCGAGACGCTGTCTGTATTCAGAGAGTACCCAGAACTTCCTTCCGAGATCCTGGTCATAATGTTAGCGAATTCTGGCTACATCCTTGGTAATATCGCTATTTGGATCAGATATAGTAGATGGGACGTGAAATGCACTTCTAAGCTTTCACTTGGATCAATTCATTTCCTTGATTTCTTTTCCTCCTGCTCGTTCTAGCGCTACCACAATTTCATCATGCCCATTTATCTCCGCCAGTTGTAAGGCTGTTTTATTTTTCATATTCCGGGTGTTAATAGCCTCTCCAGCAGATATCAGCCTTTCTACCACATTCAAATATCCCCCTTCCGCTGCAGCTTGGAGAGCAGTTTTACCGAGATAATGGCTTCTTGGACCGTTAACTTCAGCACCACTAGCTAATAATAGTTCAATAACTTCTAGAGATCCGGATGCAGCTGCTGCTTCTATTCAATCAATCAGTATCACAATAATATAGTCAGTTAAGGAAATGTGGAAATTAGCTGACGAAGTGCTGTGACCCCATTATATTTCGCGCCTTCTGAATTAACATTCGCACCTCTATCCAACAACTCAGAAACAATTTCTAAGTTTCCAGATTCACACGCAGCTTGCAGAGCAGTTCGACCATGCGTAAAGGCAGGTTTAGCGTTAACATCCGCTCCCTCTCTCAGTAATTTCCTGACCATCTTCACTTGTCCACCTTCACAAGCCGCCTGTAGTGCGGTTAATCCATTATACCTTGCAGGCACCTGGTTCACCCTAGCTCCTCTGGCGACCAAAACCTCTACAATAACTAAATACCCAAAATAAGCAGCAACTTGCAAGGCAGTCCGACCTCCACCTCCATTGTTCCCTCCAGCTTGATTCACATCGGCACCTTTTTCAAGCAGTACCTTTACTACATTGAGATGTCCACCTTTACAAGCCGCTTGTAGAGCGGTCACACCATACCATCCTGGATCGAGGGCGCTTATGTCGGCTCCAGCTTCGAGAAGAGAATGGACTTTTGGAAGGTCCCCTATTCCAGCTGCCGTTTGGAGGGGTGAAGGGCCAGGTTCGTCTTCGGTACCGAGAGGTGCGTTTTCTTCGGTCCTGGCGGTATTGAACGAAAAGCCTGGAGACATCTTGGATATTGAACAGGAAGTTTACAAGGTGAAGCCGTAAACCCGTCACTGAACGTGATCAGGTGGTATGAAACTAGCTACCAATGCACGTGAGATAAGCAACAAATTATTAATATCTTATTTCATTAATCAGACGTTCCATTTATGATATTTACCACCTACGAGGCATTTAAACTGTGCTTGACGGAGAAGCTTTCTAAAAACTAAGCTAGTAATGGCAAGAGGATTTTACACTTCGTTCGCAAGTTATGGCAACTGATAATTTTCTCGAATTTCACTAGAGAAATTCACACGACACGGAATGGTCACTTCGTACAGCATTGGAGGAATGAGTCCAGCACTTGTGTCGATACTCCTCTCGGCCTGATTCCTCATTGGTGCTCCACCCCTTCTCGAAGCTTGGAATGCTGACATACGGACCGAGAGCTCTATGTAAATTATAAGTTTCAATGAAAGCGACAAGATTTGGGTTGAAGAGCTCATGCAAATTTCTTCTCGCTTGACCTGACTGGTAAGATCAGAATTCAGCACCGCAATTTGGAAAACCACGTTGGAATTCGTGCAATGCCAGTGCTTGTTAATGGACCACTGCTATTCTTCAGAGAGCCCACTTTCAAGCTTAGTTCCTCAGTTATGAATATTTGCACCAGTTTTGTTTACATGTAGTTCAGTGATTTTATAGCGCATGATATGGAAACTCATTTATCACTGAATCACTTCGTAGCCTCGCACAGGTAAATTACACTTTCTTGTTAGTTTATTTAATTACCTAGCGTATTGCTATATAATCCAGCATCTCCATTAAGTAAGCAAGCAGTCACCATCTACTGCCAAGACATCACTTACCTGCTGTGTTGCCTGAGGCTCCAACTTCGCTTAGCATCAAGGGGTAAAAAAGTGGATACCACCACTATCAGGTCTACAACGACTGCCTTCGTAAGCTTATGGCATAAACAGACTTCTCAATGCCATATCTTCTCGATGCCATATGGTAAGATTTAGGAGAGCAGAACATCTACGAGATATGTCGCAGGGAGACCTACTTTGAAGCTCATGAAAGTGTAGCTACTACGAGTCCTTTATGTCAAGTTGGAATGTGGTCAATATGGTCAAAGATATGATGGAATATTGTTGTTATCACTGAATAAAGTGCTAAAGAATATAAAGAAGAGAATTTGAAATTGTGAATATTGATAAAGATCATTCTCAAGATGGTACAGTTTGTGATCAAGACAGGAAATTACAATTGTTCAGTATCATACATGTTATATGGTTCATTTGACTTACAAGCATGACAAGATTATGAAGAGTATTAGAAATCGTGGAACAAGATATAATTAATAAAAATAGACTACGATCCCTATGTTCTTTTGACCAGCAATAGCCAACTCACCTTTATCGCTTCTTGAAGAAAATTATATTGAATATTGGTCGCCACACAATGAGAATTAATAATTTAAAGGCAAAAGATGCAGGGTAGCTGTATAAATTGAAAAATTTAGGGCAACAATCCTTGTCTTCTTTCCAATTTTGGCAATCATTCACAACGCCAAGACTGGATTTCGTCTCAATAGCAACGAAAGAGTCGCGTCGCTCAAATATCGTCGTCCTTTTAATAAACGTTAAGACATCAAACACTTTCTCATCATTTCGAAAAACTCTACAAACTCAGTCACATTACTTTCAAAACACTACTAAATCAAACACGCTTACTGCATTTCACACACCACATACACAACCATAACCGTCGCCATGGCTACTCAACACGAGAAGGAAGTCAACTCATTCAAGAGTCCTACAACAAACGAGCAACTTCCCGGGGGTCAAGTTGAACCGGAAGATCTAGACAAAATGATGGAGGATATGGATAATCCATCTGATTCTCAACAAGACGAGAATACTGAGAACATCTTACCAGCCTTGCAATCTTCAGTAGCGGAAGGAAATGGAAGCAGTGGATTCGAATTGGGAGGCCTTTCATCCAGTAATGGTGCAGCGTTCACTTTCAGTACAGTAAATCCAGTCGCCGAGTCCTTTGCTGAATTCAGAACTGCATCTATTAGGATTCTGTCATCTGATTTCCAGATACCCACTAGCAGTGGTTTCTCACTCAATCTACCAAATCTCCCACCCGCACCCAATTTTCGACCCAAGCTAAAGCCTAAATTGCGCAAGCCTATGACACCTATAACCGCACCTACTCCAGCAGCCTTCACTATTTCAAATCCAATCCAGCTTCCAGCTTCGCAGATCTTTGGATACGTAGGTGCGCCAACGACTTTCGACGGCGACAGGAGCAACAGAACATCCCCAGAGGAAACGGGTGCGAGTAATGAAAATTCGATGCTCAGCCAGAGCGAGTCCCAGAACACAAGAGTAACACAAGATCAAATTGCCTTAACCTCCACTCCAGCCGCTCCTCAACTTGAGCAGACCGCGCAAAGTCATGAAGACCGTACCCCAGAAGAAACCACAATAGCCCCAATCTCCGAAGAAACAGCTAATGGTTCAAGTGGTAATTCTACCTCGGCGTCTGATGCAAATTCTAAAGTGCAATCCTCGGAACTTAATGTACAGCCAAACCCATCTAGCATCGACCAGAACACAAGCAACGCTGCTATGAATACCAGTCCCTCTAGAGAGTCAACAGCCGTCGAGGGCTTGTTAGAACTGAGTGGGGGCATTTCAGCCCGTGGGACTACTCCAGTTTGTACGGATCCAACCAACATAAACACAACCCAAGTCAACACCCCTTTAGATACTAAGATGCAGGAAGAAACTTCTCAATCTTCTCGTAGTCCATCTACTATCCACAAGAGTCAAAGCACTAGTGCCATGAATGCCGAAACCATCAATCAGGAGATGCACAAGACACTCCCAGAAGTTGATACAAATGATCCAGCCAGTGAGATTTCTCAGACTGTTGCAGATCCATCCGACCTCAATAAAACCCAATTCCACGCTCCCTCGAACACAAATATACTCGATTCAGAAACCTCTCAGGTATCCAAAGGCTCGTCCATTACCAATGTAGACCAAAGCCATGGTCCTATGGATGCAGATACTTTGAGTCAGGAGACACAAAGTAAGCTGCCGGAAATGAATAGTAAGGGTCCCGCCGGTGAGACGTCTCAGACTCATATGGGCTCATCCAATTCGGCTGAGAAGGCTTACTATGGTGAGCGACCTAAGGGAATGAGTAGAAAGCAATGGCAGAACTACAGAGAGAGATTGAAGGCCAAGCAGTACAAAGCAGCATTCGTGGAGGAAGTAGCTAAACGAGCAGAGAAGTCTTCCTCAAGTGCCACAGTATCACCTAAGACAGTTCAGCCATCGCTCCCATCACCCTCCGATGCCGTCTCAGCCGCCCCAAAATTTACTCCTGATAACGAGTCAAAGAAGTTTACTGAAACGTTTCAAGAGCCAGCCCACAGTTCTACCGCGTTCATGTCGACTGAAAATAGCGGAGCTGCTGAACATCCAGCTATTGCAACGACACCAGAACCCCTAGCGAGTGAAAGATCACCACCCGAGGAAGAACATGCGCCAACAGATGAAGTCGAAAATACTGACATGAGAAACACTGATCATCCAAGTGGTCAATTGCCAAGTGTCATAGAAGCAGCAGTTGTCGAAAATACAGCAGTCACCGACTTGCATGTACCAAAAGTCCCATCTCAAGCAGTTGAAATTGAGTAAAATACCATTGATCAAGCTATGCCCGTCCAAGATGTCGAAAAAGGAAAAGAAATTGAGAATCTACAATCGTCCGATGTGCCGAATACCACAGACAAGGGTACAAAACATGAAGACCGCGGAGATCCCAGTGCTTTGGATAAACCTCTATTGACAAACAGTGGCTCCAGAGCAAAAGCTAGCTTCTACGTCTCGAGGAAGAAGCATGACGAAAAGATTAAGGAACTTGAGTGTGAAATTACCAGGCTACAAGAGAGTGGTCAAAAGGAGAAGCCGAACCAGGAGGATTTAGTGAAAAAACTGGAGTCGGAGATTGACGAGCTCAAGAAGAGCTTAACCGAAGTAGAGCGCGTCAAAAGCTCGAAACAAGATGAGCATGATGACAAAGTAAAAACACTAAAATCCGAAGTGACGAGCCTTCTAGAGAGAGCTTCAGCAGAAGAGGCGGTGAAGGTTTCAATCCAAGACGCACATACCGAGCAAGTGAAGGAACTTAGGCGTAAGATCCAAGAGCTTGAGGAGAACGCCAAAAAGAGCGAGTCCAAGATCAGAGAGTTGGAAGAAAAGAGCTCTCTACGTAAACAACAACCGTTTCACAAGATAGCCTCTTCTCGAAGTGCAAATGGCAAGGTGGAGATCATCTCGGTCACTACCACAACTGAAGATAACGTTAGTTCGAGTATAGCCGCCGAACAATACTACAAAGCCTCAGATATTGAGAGCTCGATCAAAGAAGTAGCCAACATCTTAGGTCTACAGGTGCCAGCCGACTACGATTATCTGAACTACTTCACAGATTCTGCAGGCCAAATTAGGGACTTTCAATCGGAGATCAGTGAGATGAAGAAAGCGGCCGATGCAGAAAACAAAGAAATTTCAGAGAAGTTAATGCACCGTCTGCTAAATGCATTTGGTGCGCAACGCATGAAGAGCATCTCGCCCGAGCCGGTGGAGACCCCTGAAAGCTTTTGTGAGATAATCACAAAAAAGCTCGATAAAGCCTTTCTGAAGGAGACTGATCTTACCGATGCACTGCATCAGGCGAAAAGTCAATATGATAAGCTGTCGGAAAACTTTCGAAACAAGGTCAATGCGAAACTGGCCACGGCGGTGAAGGAGAAGACCGATGACTTGCAAAAAGTAGTAGAGGGCTTGCAGTCGAAATTGGCCCGTAATGGACTTCAAGCTGTCCGGCTTCAGACAGCTTACGAAGAGAAGCAGAAAGAAGCCAAAGTGCTTCTTGAGGATAAGAAGGAGCTGATGGCAGTCATCGACAATCAAACCACTGCGCATCAAAAGACTGCGGACCAGCTTGAAAAGCTTCAAAGGTCTGTTGAAAACAGCAGCAAGGAGACGGATGCACGGTTTGCATCAATGGAGGCTTGTCTGGTGGCACTCCGCCACCAGACAAACTCTAGCGAGGCAACAATCAAAACCTTGAAGAATAAGACTATGAAAAATAGTCTCGCCTCTCCCACCCACCATCACAAGACCAAGCTCTCTGAGCTGGAGAAGAGGGTTCAAACCCTCGATAAGAAGGTGGCTACTGGCCTTGAGCCATCCACCAAACCTGCCCTGCCAAATTTATCGGCAGGGCAGTGGATTGCCCTTTTATACGCCCTCCTCATCCTCACTCCGATGGTCCTCTACTTTGGACCCATCCTCTTCCAATTTACAACGAAGGCACCATCCTTCTCGAGAGCCAGCAGGCTCGAGATTTGGATGTACGAGTTGTTCGCCCAGCTGGTGCAGCTGGAGGGTTTGCCTGGATAGGCACCCTCATAAATTTGTCTCTCTTACCATTATGTAGGCTTCTGCTCATCAATCTCTTCCTTCCTGACAGCTAACAATTTCTTGCAGGTATTGTACGAGTATTTTGTGGAGTATCACCCCATCTCCGACCCGATGTTTGATAGCTTAAGGCCAATGCCGCCATTCTTTAGTCACGCCAAAGTACACCTGGAAGTGGGGGAGGCCGTGGGTAGACGCGAAGATCACGTATTTAGATATCTGGAAGTTTTCGAACTCTCCGTCTTGGAAGAAGTTGCGAAGACCACCTTGTCTAATAAGACGTTTTTGAAGTCTACTACCACCCACTTCCAGGTGGATCTTTACTGGGCTGTGAGAAGATGGAAGAGCTTCGAGCGTGAAGGAGAGGAGGATTATTTGGGAGGCGTTAGCAGATACTTTGTTTCCGGGAACTTTGAGGTTATTATCTGGTGGTGTTCTTTTGCATGGAGAGAAGCTTACAGGGGATGATTGTAGGCATCCAAGGCGCCTTTTAAGGCCTTTGGATTGTATGAGTAGCAATGGATAATTTTACAAAACTTCATTGTTTCTTTTCTCTTGACATACGTGAGACTGAATTTCACAATCTCAAGCTTTTTAATTCATTGCATGCCTGGTGGATCACTTTCCAATTGAGATTCGCCATCTTATATATCAAGAAATAAGGGTTCGTTAGTTCGGACTTTTAGAGAGCTGCACGTTGCTCGCTCTGCAATTGACGCAAACGTTGATTGTCGAATAACACGTATCAGCAACTCTGTGACGAAACATCCATTTCATGTAGTCGTTCTCAACCGCTAGTCTAATCAATTTTATATAGGAGGATTTCTTCACCAGAATTTCATACTAGATAGCTTTTCATGACCTTGGCAAGAATCAACCCGTTAAAACGTCAAATATGTGCAATGATGGCATGCTGCTTGATCACACTCACCTCACCATACAATCAGATCACTCTACGTCAATATTCGACCATTGATAGCAACCACGCTTTCATTCTTGTACAGAGTTTCCCCAGCTCTACTCAAACTTTCTATAGTGCATGTTTTACCATTAGAATATTTAGAATATTTAAAATGTCACACCAACATTTCTTTCGCAGAGTTTTCTCTCCTCCCGCATTGCTAGCAGCCAACTCTATTTCCCTGCACTACAACATCGACTCCTCCTTCGTGCGAGAAAACTGCGAGTTTGAATTTATATCAGTCACATGAATCTTCAACTGTCTCTTCTACTTCAGTCCTGTATCATTAGACAGGACCTGTAGGACCTGTTCGGGGAAAGCTATAACCAAATTTTCTTGCTCCCTGCTCTCGAACGGGTGTTTGGTAGACTCTCCGACATATGTTGCACCATTTCTTGTCTGCACACTGTTATTAGGCGTTGCTTTTGTGTGAAAAGGTAGAGGGGAAAGACGTACATCAGCTGCGGTGACGGCGAGAGCAAAGATCAGCGCTCTGAATTCCGGGCGGAAAGGCATGGCGACAAGGGATGGGGTGTAGCAATGCTATTAGATCAGGAAATCGGCTTTTCGATAAGCTAATTAGCTGGACTTTTCCGAAGTGATAAAGAGTTGTGACTCCAATTTACCGAATGGGTAAACAGTGCGTTGAAGAGGAAATGGGAGATGAACAATGCGAATTCGCATTGCTCTTATGTCAATCTGGCAGTCCGAATCAAAATACCCGATATACCACTGAACTGCATAACCCAACATAGACTAAGGTTTCTCTACAGTTAGTGCCTCTTAGACCTGGTTGATGTATTCTACCGACCTTCAAATCTTTAGGTTTGGTTGATCACATTAGCTGGGCAATAATAATTGTGTGGGGAAGCTGGGAGAATAGGGGTTTAAGCGAGGCTGGTTTAGAGATTGGAACATCTCACTCTTGCTTTGATCAGTTGAGCATCCAGTTTTACATGATCTATGTTGAACTATATCTACAATTATTTTGGTCTATTTATACATTGCTCCAGCGTTAAATTTACAAGAATGAGATCATTAGAAGTCTAATCATCTAACAGTCCAACGGTCCAATCTGTGATCTTTTCCACACCATGGCCATTAATAGCACTTACAGGAAAGACTTCCACTTTCTGTCCCCAAACCCTCTTCTTTCCACTTGGATGTTCTTCCACACCCTCACTTACATTCCTGATGTACGCCTGTAAGGCGAGGAATTTGTCTTGCGTCTCAGGCAAGTCAGCCTTTGTAGCAACCACAAACCAGGGCTTATCCGCAATACTTGGCATCGATGGTCCCAAGGGATTATCCCATGTAGGACCGCGATTGACGACGATCGTCTCGCTACTTCCTTTCAAAGCGTCGTCGACGGATTCGTAAGGTGTCCATTTTACAACTGTATTTGCCGCATCGTGCTCCTCTTGAATTTTCATTGTTTCGTACAGCCCGACTTCACGCCAAAGAGCTTTGAGAGCTGCGACTGGATCGCCGTTGTTGAGATCTATGACGAAAGCTAACACACGGGCTCGTTCGACGTGTCGCAAAAAGGATATTCCAAGTCCTCGGTCGAGATGGGCGTCAGCTACCAGACCCGGAATGTCGGCAATGGTGAAGCATGTCCGAGGTTCGCCATCTTCGTAGGTAGATTGTAATCTTGGCCTTCCATGATGAGTGTCAATAACTACGGTTCCGATGTTCGGTTGTAGGGTTGTGAAAGCCCAGTTTCCAACACGGGCCCGACTTTTAGACACCGCACGTAGCAGTGTGCTTTTCCCTGCATTAGGTAGTCCAACTAGGCCTACATCTGCGAGCAGCTTAAGTTCGAGTTCCAGTGTTATTTTGACGCCTTGTTCTCCTTTCGTCGCGAACTTTGGTCGAGGAGCAGTCTTGGTTACGAAATGTGGGTTTCCTAGCCCACCTACAGCACCAGCTGCCAGGAGAAGTGGTTGTTCCATAGGAGCGGAAAGATCGAGGGAGACCGGAGACTTGACTTGAGACATTGCCAACATAGATCTACGTCCTTTAGGTAGTCGTGGGAACTCCGCAGATGCAATGTCTTCTTTTGTGATTGCCGGGTACAACAGCCATTTGTCTCTGTTCCACTTCCAAGGCCCGCTCCCATCTACCCCTTCAGCTTTCCCTTGTTCTAATTTTGCCAATTGCTCTTCCATGGCCACCGGGTCGACTCGTTCAATTTCTCGTATCACAGTTCCCACTGGGACTAGGATCACTTGGTCTTCTCCCCTCTCCCCTCCTCTAGTCTTTCCTTGTCCATTCCTGCCACGTCCGGCTTTGATATTTGTTCGTCGTGCTATTTTATGTAGTGAGGTGAGGCCACGCACAGCTTGGATGTAAATGTTGCCTCCAGTTCCGCCATCTCCCCCATTCGCAGGACCTGCTGCTATGAACTTTTCTTTCAAAAACGAAATACAACCATGTCCACCGGCCCCCGAGTGTACCACAATGGTCGCTTTGTCTGCGAATGCAGTGTTGGAGTAGTCATCCGGTGGAGGGTTCAGGTGGGAGCCTTCTTCCGGCAGAGAGGATTCTTGGAGAGCTTCATATCGACGTATCAAAGTATTGGAGAGAGTTCTATAACCGCCGACCTTTGTGCTGGAGAGAAGAGACGGATATAGGAAGGGGGTCAGCGTAGAAGGAAGGCTGGGACATCTAGGAGGCATTGCGGTGCGACTCAGCCTTGTGGATGAAGGTTGGTTGTATTTTCATAAGTTGAGGGTTTACCAGAGACGCAGTTTGAACATGGGTCACCGTAGTCCATCTACACTTGTTGATGTCTCAAATGTGTGCCTGACTTGACGACTTCGCGACGCCAACATCACCTGCACTCTATTACAACCTCGTGTATATATTTCAAACACTGCTAATCTTCACGCACGGGTGCTACACGGCGCGACAGTCTTTGCACCACGTATTCGAGCCCATCTCGGCTTACTACTCGTGTATAGGAGCAACTCGGCCGGAGCTGCAGCGGTGTAGAGTTTACGTTAGGTGCATGCAACACAGTGCAGATGCATGAGATGAGTTGCGGCCAGAGCATTCCTCCTCCGTCTCCATCAGTCTGGTTGGAGAGATGATCCCAAGTGGCCATTGGAACGGGCATCCGACTGGCTGCACTGGATGCTCCAGCAGCACTCCAGCACTCGAGCCACGACAGCACACACTTTACATTGCTCCGTCTAATGTAGGAGCTGTTGCTACTCGCATCCGTAGCATTGGTGCTTGCTGGCTGGTCTGCCATCTCAGTGATCCATAATATAGCATACGCCTTAGGTAGCCCTTCTGTGGTAGGTCCACGCTACTGTTGAGCTTCACTTTGGTCGCGACAACATGGCAAACCTTCCACTCTTCGTGCCTCTCATCACCCTTTCCAACGCATTCTTATGATTGTTTGTTTTTGCCGTGGTTGTGCTTCAGGGTTGGCGCCAGGTCATCGGACATCTGGAGAATACACACGTCTCAGAGCAAAGCCTCTTTCCTCTTCAATGTATAACGTGATCGGGGTTTTGACATCGCAATAGTAGGTGGGTGATCCAGATCCATATCCTCACCACCAGCTCCTGTACTCCTGACCTGTCCCTCACAAAACCGTCTACTGCCATGTCTTCTTCTCCATCTTCTCTCATGTACTTCCAGGTCCTTTCCTCTCCTCTCTCTCACAATGCAATGTTATCTTCGCAATGCCTCTCAATATCGATATCAAGATACCCCGCCATGCCCCGCGCGGTTCAGGAACAGCAGAAATATTGACTAGACCGCAGCATTGTCGACGCTCTCATTCCAGGTCCAAGAAAGGACGGGACATCATGAACAGCAATACAGACCCTGATTGCGCCATCTGTTCGCATCCTGCGGCAGCAAATTGCGAATGCGAGGCCAATGCCCTAGAGACAGCAGTCAAACAAGCCGAGCATAAGATGATGACTTCGGTGTTTAATGATATACGGTTGGCCTCTCTAGAATAGCATGCTGCTTTGCCATCTGCTTTGCAACCCAAAGATTATATCATGCTAATGAAAGTAGTTCCTGGGTTCGCGCCCACGCCCAAGATTACATCCTCTCCTATTTTACCACGCTCTCCAACCGTCGCCGCCATCTCCACGCCCAACAGATCCAATCCATTACCGCGCGCGCCTACAACATCTACCGTCTCCCACCTCACCCATCTGAAGTCCTCGCCGCAGACGCTGAACTCAAGCGTGGGATTGATGACGACTGGAAAGCTGCCGTACAGCGATACCCGGAGGTCTTAGAATATTATTATGGACTGGTAGACTTGAGTTTGCCGCGTGAAGATGATGAGGGTGTGAGGGATCCGCCGTTAAGTGCGTTGACCGGAGGCACAGGAATTGGAAAGGGGGGGAGAATACGGGCGGGAGGAAGGGAACGAAGGAGGAGTAGGGTGGAAACGACCGTGGAGATGGGAGGCGGAGAAAGGAGGCGGAGAGGACAGGGGGTCGCCTTTGCGCCAATGCCAGAGTATGGGTGAGTTCTTCTTCTCGTGTTGAACGTACGCTTGGTGATGTTTGGAGAAAAGCTTACTGTTTTGAGATACAAGCGATGAGATACCTGCGTCGGGATACCGGCATGTAGAAGGAACATCCGGACGTAGAAGGGAGAGATATTAAAAAGATATCCGATAGTCATTAATTCTTGAAGACAATCAAAATGGGCTATTGGCAGGAGTGGTGGAATGAGAGATAATAGCTGTGGGATATGTTAAGCATTTCGGCAATAACGAGGAGGAAAACATCCGAAGGGGGTTTACAACATAAATGTCCGAGGGTGCGTCTATTTTCTATATGAGCGCAGGTATATGTCATGTCAGGTAACGACTATCTCCAACTCATGTTTGCTGCATTTAGCGGGAATGGATAGGGAATTTTTACTTCGCTTCTCACTTTTGCAACCACAGACCAGTCCATATAAGGACGAAGATATAAACAAGAAATTTAACCCCCCCAAAAAAACCTTCAAACCCATTACCGTCCCCGATCATACTACCTATGCCACCCTACAAACGATGATTGAATTTCACTAGCGATTGCCACAGTCATGCCCAGTGCCAGCCTTCCACTAAAATAAAACCCCTATTGGTAAATGTTCAGAGATTCGCCGAGGTGTTGCTTTTTATTCGGTCAGTGCAAATATAGTAGATTAATGTACACTATAAAAATAATTCTTCTTAATGTATGTTTTGAGTTGCTAGATAGCTTTGTGGAGGCCTCTTCGAAAGCTGTAAGTTGCACTGCGTGAAGATTTAAGTATTTGTATTTCTTTCATGGTTGAAATTGCTATGTTGTAATCTGCGTTTGTGCTGCTTCACATGTTGCATGTTCTGCCCTTCCACGGCGCTCGTAAGATGCTTATTGGACACGAAGGATTCAATGAAGAACTGGAATGAGGTCACCTTGACAAATAGTCACAGTCTACTTCGTCAAATCACATACATTTTATTTAGAGCACAACGTGAAGGATTATGCAGATCTTCCATTTTTAGGGACCACGAAACACCTGAATGCTTTCCCCTTTTTTCCCACAGACTTTCCAAACTGGCAACGGGCTCTAAAATACATGCAAAGGGCTTCAAAAATGTGTGTCTGGTGTCAAAGTCATTCCTTTTCCGTCCCTCCATGCTGCTTGCTGAACTAACGAGGAAAAATAATGCGATAAATAATTATGCCAGGAACAACATTTGGGAAATTCGTGTCAGAGGGTAAAGAAGGAGCTAGAAATGGTAGAAGCAATGTGTTCTGGGAGGAGTTGTGGAGTAATAGACATAAAATATTTCGCATGTAAAGAGCTTAGGCCTTTTCCTCAAGAGAAACTTCCTTGAGCTCAGCAGCGGCATCGGCGGCGGCGGCATCTTCAAGGGCGATCTCATTGGCAACGGATCCTCCTTCGTCGACGGAGGCAGTAGCTTTAGTTTCACCATGGCCGTTGGTCTTAGTCTCAGATGTTGCTGGGGCGTCGTTGGCATCTTCAGCGTTGAGACGCTCAACTTCCTTTTTAGCCTTTGCAATGTTCTGTCGCTTCATTAGCTTTTTCTTCACATGTCAAAGTTATTTTGAAGGTTTTAATTACCTTCTGGGTTTGAGCCTCTTGATCAGATTTCCAGAAATCAAGTTTGGCCTTGACCTTTTCACGCACGCCCTCGATTTCGTCGGCGGTTACAGGGGGGTCAATACCCATTTCAGCGCAGTCCATAATGACAGATGGAGGACAGCTGTATTTGCTGGAAGCAGGAGCTGGGGTAGCGCTGGCTTCAGTAGTAGCAGCAGTCTTGCGACCTTTCTTCCCTTTCTTTCCCCCAGTGCCTTTGAAGTAATCCTCTTCGGCATCCTTCTTGACGACCTTCATGCCTTTAAGTTCGGATTCATCGATAGTACGACCAGCTTGAATTGCGAACTGGGATGGAGCCTTGAGAGGAGCGTTTTCTTTCGTGTGAGAAGGATCAAGGAAGCGGAGGAGAGTCTCAGCACGGAAAATCTCAAGACCATAAGCTTTCTCGCTGGCCTCGTCCAGAAGCTCCTGTGCACGCTCTCTCTTCTTCTCCTTGTGGAAGGCCTCGTTCTCGGCCTTCTTCCTCTCGCGGAACTTCTGGCGAGCTTCATATTCGTATTGTGAGAAGGCGCGCTTGTTGGCGTAGTGATCATCACGGAGTTTCTTCAGTGCGTGATATTTCTCCTGTTGAGCTGCACGGGCTGCCGAAGCTTCATCTCGGAGGGTGCTAATGTTCTTGTATGCGCCATCTTGCTCAGCTTTGATGACATCTAGCTCAGCCTGGAGCTTGTTGTATTGCTCAGAAAGAGCCTTGGATTCGGGCGAGTCCAGGTCTTTACGCAGAGTAGCCAGCTTTTTCTTCGTTTCGTCAATCTCCTTTTCGCCAGAGTCCAATCCGGTGAAGCCTTTCTTCTGTTTGTGGAGAGTTGAGATTTCGGACAGGGTCTTTCTCTCATCCACCATCTTCATAGTACCAGTATCCACTTGTGCCTCCAGTTGCTTGATTTTGCTATCAATTTCGGCGACGCTCTTGAAGGGAGTCTTGCTACGGGCAGTCTTCTGCTCATTGATAAGAGCCTTGACTTTCTCGTCCAGCTTCTTAACCTCGTCCATGGTCTTGCCACGTCCGGCCTTTCCTGCCGACTGCTTCTCGCGAATAGCCTTTAGCTCATTGATAAGTTCAGTGCGACGCTTCCCTTGGGGTGTGTCCTTGTCTTTGCTGGGCTGGGCGCCGTTGACCTTGTTCCTGGCAGCTTCCTACATAATTTGTTAGCGATTGCGCACAATTCTGATTGCTGCAGCTGCATGCATGCTCTCCTATCGCACTGTATGAAATGCTGGGGGATACTTGCATATTTCGCTTGGGCATCATCGTGCTCCTTCTGGGCTTTCTTCTCTGCGGTCCGGAATGCGTCCTCATCTGGCTTCTCTGGCTTCTCGAAGACGACCTTGGCCTTCTTGTCCTCCACAGGAGGAGTTGCGATGTCTGCCATGCTGATTGTAGGGATACAGAATTTCGGAATAAATTGGGTAATTTTGGTGGATGAATTGAAGGTCAATTTTCCATGCTCCGTGAATATATAAATTGGACAGCGGGTTAGATTCACAGCTCAAATATAAACTGGATCGGGTGAATCCAGATTGGCAAGTGTGGATTTAATTATTTGCTAGCCTGCCTTCTGGTACGGGAAGCGAAAGCGGCCACTGGCGCCAAACCCTGCACTAGTGTTTTTTGAAAGAAAGGCTTCAACCAACTTGAATTCTTTTGCAGTCGACGTGACGACCACACCCCAAGGCAGAACAACCACCCTTTTCTTTACGACATCCCCGACTGTGCCATTATCGAAGCCCACTACAGCTTACAAAATGGACGCAGACGACCAGCGCCAAAAGCAAAGAGAGCAAGGTAACCTTGAGGAGGCTGCAAGACTATGGCGCGCATGGCGAACTATCAATGAGATGGTTCAAGATCGGGGCTACGAGCTTGCTGATGCAGAAGTAAAAATCAGCTTTGATGATTTCAAACATAAATACCAAGACACCGATGGGAGTGGAAGTATCAAGTATGCGCCAGCTCTCTCAACACCACCCACCTGGGAATCCACCAACTAACATTCAACAGCCGTAAGATCATGAAGTTTTCGGCGCGCCCTAGTGATGATATGATGGCAAGGTACTCTACTCCTCCTTCTGCCAGAGTTCCGAACCCCCCAGCGCCAGATATCGGCACCATCTGGGTGGAGTTTCTTCCCGACTCCAATGTTGGTATCAAGCAAATGCGCACATTTGCGCAGCATCTATCCCAATACAACTTCCACACCGGTATTTTAATTACCAACGTCAACATCACCCCTGCCGCTCTCAAAATCATTCCAGCTGTTGCGTCCGAGACAAGAATTGAGTGCTTCCTCGAGCAAGATCTCCTAGTCAACATTACACATCACGAACTGGTCCCCAAGCATGTTTTGTTGAGCAAGGAGGAGAAGGCAAAGCTATTGGAGCGTTATCGTCTAAAGGATACTCAACTTCCACGTATTCAAGTTGCTGATCCGGTTGCAAGATACTTGGGACTTCGACGGGGCCAGGTTGTCAAGATTATTCGAAAGTCGGAGACCGCTGGTCGTTATGCCAGTTATCGGTTGTGCGTATAAGGCATGTTCAAATGGCCTGCAAGAGTAGGGATCTTTATTAATGATGTATGGCGTTCGGTGGAGTTCTTTTGAAGAAAAGCATTGAGGATGGCGTATAGAGAGGGACAAAATTTTCAGATTTCGATCTGAATCGCGAATACCAGGCAGATTGTACCATAGCATACTTAGGCATGAACTCCCTATGGTGCGAAGCAACTCATAGAGAACTAGTCTCTAGTCTGACAGTGTTATCTTATACATGTGGTAGATCAGTGCAGCTCCCACAACCTTCTTTTGTAACAAATTTACAAGATATAATGATATCGCAGTCGCGCACTCTATACATCGATGGCTGGCATTCCGCCTCCTCCTTTTTGCTTCATTATTCTATTTCAAGAAGCTGGCAATGCCCTACCTAAACCACTTTCATCGCAGAAACAATGCCAGCCTAATTATATTGTCTAGATCGTAGCAATGCCAATGACACCATCATTTATATACCTGAGACTTCTTCCAAGATGCAGAAAATCGATGTTTTGCTTCCATATGCCGCGGCGTTTCAGCACAGTTATTGTAGTTCAGGTGCTACAACGACGGAGAAGATTCCTCCTCGATCTCATTAGACCTCCCATATATATTGGAGAGACAATGTTCCGGCTGTCACTCATTAAGTGGTGATCTATTTATTTACTGATTATATACCAACCTGCAGGTAGATGCTATTCTTCAGTTTATATAATGAAAAGGCTAGACTGGCTTAGTACCATTTGCTTGGATAGCCTCTATATGGTTCCGAATCCCGCTGAAGGCTTACACCACTTTTGACCATTATACATACCACCAAGACATCAATTACAGGGACAGCTGCGTTCTACATTACCCTGCACATACTAGTTAACGGAGATGAAGTTCGTAGTTCAGACAATAAAACATGATTGGGCCACCATCCAGCTAGTGGAGGGAATTGCAAAATCATAAAGAAAGAAGACAATACAACTAGTCGATAAGTCACGGCTATCTGAGCAATTCTTATAGAAATCAGCTCTACCTAAGCGAAATATATAGCCGTAGCTCGGATAGCGGTTATGAGACTTCCGAAAACCATCCCCACTGTCCGGAAGCCGAGGATGAAAACACCACGTGATCACTTTCCCCCGCATTTCCATATTCTTCCCCGCTTCTGACTTGACTATTCATGACAGATAGATGTATTTTGGTGAGCTTAATGCTCCTTAGCCCTGTAATTTGATTTATTATCTTGAGAGCTGTGTAAGTACCTTTTATGTTTGAGAGTTTGGACTTCTACTCATCTTTTCCCACAATTACAAGATAAACATAAAACATAAACTGTTTGTCTTGCAATCATATATATTATACGCTAAGAGTACTCACAATGCCTTTCAAAAGTAGACACCCAGATATTGACTGTAGGTTCCTCCTTGCTCTCCCAAAAAAAAACTAGTTATACTAACCCCAAAAAATACAGTACCTCGAGACCTAACAACATGGCAATGGCTCTTCGACTCTCCTGCCTCCCCTCTCAAGCAATCTCAAATTTCAGGATTTACAGACGCCCAAACCAAAGCTCGTCTCTCCTATAGCTCCATTAAAGCCCATAGTACCCATCTCTCCACTGCTCTGACAAAATGTTACGGCCTACGTCCTAGCGAGACCGTAGCTTTGTTTTCCGCAAACACAATATGGTACCCCGTAGCTATGCATGCCGTGACTAGGGTAGGAGGAATTGTCTCTGGAGCGAGTCCAGCTTATAATGTAGAGGAGATGACTTATGCATTGAAGACGGCAAAAGCTAGATTCTTGATGACGTTGCCAGGGAGTATGGAAGTCGCAATTGAGGCAGCGGAGAAGGCAGGGTTGAGTAAAAGGAGAGTATTCATGCTTGAAGGAAGTTTGGATGGATACAAAAACTTACAAGACCTAATTGAGATAGGTAAAGGCTACGGCAGTAGCGGTCAAGTAGAGCCGTATGATATTCCGAAAGGGAAATCTAATGGGGATATTTGCGGCTTTTTGAGCTTCAGTAGTGGAACTACTGGACTACCCAAAGCTGTGAGTATATCTTCTTTTCCCTACTCAGCTACAGAGAATCATTCTGTAAATCACAATTATTTGGGACTAACGTAAGTAGGTCATGATATCTCATCAAAATGTGATAGCCCAGTGTCTCCAAATCCAGCAAATCACACCGCCAACGCATAAAAAGATTCTCGCCATCCTTCCCTCATTTCACATCACTGGTCTTGTACACGTCTTGCATCTACCAATTCTTCTTAACGCCGAAGTCTATATGCTCCCATCCTTCACCTTGCCATCTATGCTCTCTGCTGTTGTCGAGTACCAAATATCTGAATTACTCCTCGTACCACCAATCTTGATCCGGATGGTACGAGACCCGATTGTCGACGAATTTGATCTGAGGCATTTGACAAGGTTCAGTAGTGGTGCTGCCCCTTTGAGTGAGGAGATCATTCTACAACTTCAGAAAAAGTTTCCAGGAACTGGGTTTAAGCAAGGTTACGGGATGACTGAATCATGTTCTTGTATTTCGGCTCATCCTCCTGAAAAGTATTCCTATGAACATGCACACAAAGTTGGCATGGTAGTAGCGAGTACGGAAATCAAAATAGTGGACGAGCAAGGAAAAGAGTTGGGCCTTGGAGAGCCGGGGGAGTTGTTAGCAAGAGGTCCGCAAATTACAATGGGATATTTGGATAACGAAGTAGCGACAATGAGTACGTACGAAAACGGGTGGCTCCGCACTGGAGACCAAGGAATGATTGACGCTGAGGGTATGATCACTATTACTGATCGGATCAAGGAAATGATAAAGGTAAAAGGTATCGGAGTTGCACCTGCGGAAATTGAAGATTTGTTGCTGGGACATAAGTTTGTTGAAGACGTCGCGGTATTGGGAATTCAAGATGACTATAGTGGTGAGAAGCCAAAGGCATTTATTGTGAAGAAGAAAGGCGCCCCAGGTGAGAATGCTTTGGGCAAGGAATTAATTGCGTATGTAAAGGACAGCAAGGTTAGGCACAAGTGGGTGAAAGAGGTGGAGTTTGTGAATGAGATTCCCAAAAGTGCTTCGGGAAAGATTTTGAGGAGGGTTTTGAGGGATTTGGAGAGGAGTGGGAAGCGAGGGTTTGTGGTTAGGGATGAAAACACTATGAGAGCGAAGTTGTGAGCCCTGAATGAGATTAAAACCTTTGACGGCGCTCTAATTGTGTGTCTTCGAACTAGCTAAATACTATATCATCCTGCTTTTGGAATTCCATGCTCCAGGTGGGAGGTCGATTAGTACGGATATAGTTGCACGTCGTCACCTATCTGATATAACATACTGCTTTAGGGGATCAATCAAGGAGCGTTGCATTATTCAAGAAGGCAATGGCACTTCTAGCTTAGGTCAGTTAACCTAAAGGCAACTTTCTGTTTGATCTTGTAATACTAAGTGTCCCCATACCGGTAATTAGGAAGTTGCACACCTCGAAATGCAGGAGGATTGGCTTTTAGTCAATACTTCAGTGGAATAGTCACCAGTATGAGGGACGTTTATGAAAAGGCTTCATTCCTTTTCAAGGATTACTTGATATCTTGTCCACAATATGCCTGGTACTCTCTCGAGTTTTGCATATATCTCAATGCCTCGTGTCTGCCGGCTCTACGTCCCATCTTTTCGCGCTCTTGTAGATCAAAATCCCACACTCTACCAACAATAATGTTGCTAAGTTTGTATAGCTTGAATTTCAGTTCTCCTTGTTGGTTGCGAAGGTATAAAGACGCCTAGCAGCTACGACCACGGTTACAATCAGATAGAGTCTTGCTGAGCACAACCATTTTGGCAACCATCCCATACGCAATTCATAACACCCAACGGGCCATTGTCTAGAACTATTACTTTGGCAATGGGGAAATAGAACAAGCCTGCCCACCATCTTCGCAGGTGCTGCTGTGCGAGTCATATATTACTTGGAATTCTTGGACTCATTATTAGTGTTGGTGGACTTGATATCGGCAAATTGACAATGATGGACTGGGGTCAGAGTGCGCCAATCATCGTTCAGGGATCGCATACATACGACCATATGCCAAAACGGACTTTTTCGCCAGGATAAAAGCAATGAAACTGTGGGTCATTAGCGAATCAAGGTTGTTTTATTACCATTCCCGAGGAACCTTGAAGCATATCTGTTACGAAGTTTGGACTGCCAAGATATAGATGATATTAGTGCTGATATCAGCTGTACTCATGTTTGTATTGCATCCGACTCGCTCATTCATATTTACTCGATGTTTTGTGTTATTTCTTAGAAGCTCTGATTTGAACCATCTGCCAGATAGATCCTAGGCGTACCTCTAGACAAAACGCCTAAACAACTACGATCATGTTGGAACACGCAACACCTTATAATCTGCTGCTTGTTAGCTTTGCATCATTGGTTTCCTACGTAAGTAGAATGTATTAGTCGTATCTCGATCTAACACTGTCTCCAGCTCATCGCATCGGCTATCTATAATGTATTTTTTAGCCCTCTAGCCAAATATCCGGGACCTTTTCTTGCCAAAATCTCCTCATGGCCCAATTTCTATCATTCAACCACAGGGTATCGACACCTCTGGATGTGGCAGTTGCATCAAACGTATGGTAAGCTATTCTACCTAGAGACAGGAAAGTTACGTAAGTAACATTGGTTCCAATTTACAGGTGATACCGTGCGCTTCAAACCCGATGGCGTTCTATTTAACTCTCCATCTGCTTATCAAGCAATCTATCAAACGAGATCCAATGTCAAAAAAGGTAAATTTTATGAGATATGGCCACGCAATCCTCAAAACAACAATACTCTAAGTACTGTTGACAAGATGGTCCACGCACGCAAAAGACGAGTTCTGAACTCAGCATTCTCGGAAAAGGCTATACGTTCGGCAGAAGCCTTTGTCGTGCAGCACGTCGATCGTTGGAATGAGCTACTTGTCGTTGGAAATGATGGGGAAAGCTGGACCGAGGCACAAAACATGTCAGACTTAACAGACTACCTGGTTTTCGACATTATGGGTGACTTGTGCTTCGGAAAATCCTTTGACCTTAAAGAGCCCGGTGAAAATCCGTTGAGACATATGCCACACACTATCGCGGATTTTATGCAGCTAATGTACCCGGTAAGAGGATGACTGAGAGATTGTAAATTCCGTGCTAACGGAACTTCCAGATCTCTCAATCTCCGCTAATAAGCTTTTGGCTGTGGTTAAAACCAAGAGGGCTTGATGGCATCCTAGAAAGAGCATCACCTAAAAAGATCTTAGATTATTATAGCTTTGTGGACGTCAGTGTAGAACGAAGAATAGGGGAGGAGGAAGCTTATAAAAGAGATACTACCGGTCATAACAACCGCAGGAAAGACATGTTTCATTATCTTTTTAATACAACCGATGATGCAGGCAATCCAGCTTATTCACTCGACGAGCTAAAAGCCGAGGCAAACCTGCTTATCATTGCAGGTTCAGACACGACAGCTACAACCTTGGCCGGCTTTTGGTTCTATATTACAGGAAACTCGAGGGTATATGACAAGCTTGTAAAGGAGCTTCGAACATCGTTCAAATCCGCTGACGACATTCGGATGGACACCATCTCCTCATGCCAATACCTTCGAGCCTGTATAAATGAAAGTCTTCGTGCTGTACCAGCTGGTGTCGGAGAATTGGCTCGCGAAGTTTTGCCAGGAGGCCTCGAGATTGACGGCTTTCGTATCCCTGAAGGTACTCACGTGGGATGTGATACATGGGCAATGGTGTAAGCAAAACCTTGAGCGTTTGAACTTTTCATATACGCAATTACTGATAAGCAATCTGTTCAGGTACAAAGAGGAGAATTTTGGAGATCCTTTGGTGTTCCGGCCTGAGCGATGGATCGTGGATGCCGTAGCTGGAGTAACAGAAGACGATGTTGCTCGAGCGCAGGCCTGTTTCAATCCCTTCGCCATTGGTGTCGGTAACTGTGCAGGCCAAAAGATTGCAATGGAAGAGCTACTCATTACAACTGCGCGTACATTGTACCGAATGGACGTTCGACGCGTTCCTGGGGACACGCTGGGGGGAGGTTCACCGGAGCTTGCATGGGGTGCAAGAAACAAAGACGCTTTCGTACTGAAGGATGCCTACATATCTATAAGAAATGGACCCATGGTTCAGTTCCGTAAGCGTAGAGAATGATGCTTATAAAAAGCACCCAAGACTCAAAGCAAGTTTAGTTTCTCACCAACCCAGCAATCTACTAGTTGATCGCCCGTTATTCAGCATAGGCCACGTATACACCTGAGCTTTACATTTCTACTATCACTTGTGAGCTCCTGATGAAGAACCTCTGCATTCTTCGATTGAATAAAGTGAAGACTTTTTGGCTCAGCGTATCAAATTACGGACGATGAACAATAAACGACATTATTTTAGATAGCATACCATAGACTGAGTCTATCGAGGACCTCTACTCATGAAAGGTGCAAAAAGGAGAGGTTCCTTAACCTAAACGTGTGACAAGGTTCTTGTATTCTGATAAGCCAAGGTAAGGATGCTATCCGTAGGGAGACATTTAGGTATAGCTAACTAATGGGAATGCTTCTAAGAGCAAAATAGCACGATAGCAAAGTGTTCGATGAGGAAATCGCCGCTTTGCAAATGCGTATTGTTAACAGGAATACTATAAATTAAGTTTCTATTCTCTTTGTCTTTCACAAAGTGAAATTACTAATTAGAGAATGATTGAGTAAATATAATTCACTTCCTTCGTCCTTTACGTACTCGACTCACCTCAATCGTGTGCCTTTGCTATATTTTATAAAACTTTTAATTTATATAACTATCGGTTCGCCATACGCATGGTTATTGGGTTTCATCACTTCGAATACGGAGCATCCCACGCTCTTAATAGCGTAGTGCTTGTTGTATTTCAGTGGGATCAGAAGGTTGTTGTAATGACTACGTACGAAGGGAGTGTTTATACTCAATGGCGGGTCATGTGACTAGGTTACATGACTATGCCATTGGAATATACCAACACTAGAACCACTCCAGAAGTGATTAGAGAGCCTAGATACAGTAGTTACCAATTCCCATACCAAAATAACCATTCTCCGAATGGTATTAGAAATACACTCCTCCAAACACTCTCTCAATTCTCAATTCTCAATTCTCAACCTTTGATTGCCGGCAATCGCGAATGTGCTTATGGAGAATCGTATTTGACTGAAAGGTAGAGCTGCACTTTATACACTTAAATGGTTGACAGTCTAGCAGATGTCGAAAGTAAGCTTGGCCTAAGGGAGACTCTATAGAGAAGCGCGTATAGATCCGTGGTTGAGGTTTCTTGTAAGAGTTAGGTTGGCGAGAGGGTTGTAGTTCTTGAGGAGACTGGCCAAAAGAGGAAGATTCTAGAGCTTTGATTCTTTTGCGTAGACTGATCAGTTGACTCTCAAAGTAGATCTCAAGGCCTTCAAGCTCTTCTTGGTGTTGTTGCCTTAACCTTTGAATCTCTCCTTGTAGATCTGCAATTGAGGGTTGTACCATGGCGCCTGGAGGAAGGGGTGTCGTACGTAGGCTTCGCAGGGCCTCTCGAACTCTATACGCTTGTCTGGGTGTGCTGCTGGGGTATTAGGTGCTTAAATAGGCTGATTTGCCGCATCGTTAGCTGGCTGGAGGACTTTGGGATGCTGTAAAGCTGGGTTGCAAACGCTCAATTAAGAGGTCGCCAGTAATAGGTTGCCGCTGGTTAATGGTATTGCGTTTACAGGTGACTTTGCTAATCAGTAGAGTGTGAACTTCTATTGATCCCACTGAAATACAACGAGCACTACGCTATTACGAGCGTGGGGTGCTCCGTATTCGAAGTGATCAAGCCTAATAACCATGCGTATGGCGATCCGACACTAAAACATACCATAGCAATATCACCATATTAATATTTCATGACAGATATTCTCATAAAATCTGCAGGGTATTCGACATAGGCTCTTCAATCGCCTCGCTCGATTCTTCTTGAATGTACTATCAAGTTATATTTTTTTGATATTGTTTAACATGGGCTCTTCCATCGTCTCGCCCGATTCTCTTTGAATATACTGTCTAGTTATATTTTTGGCATTATCTGAACCATCCTCTTATTATTATATATAGCTTCATGAATGCTAACATTCTGTTTTGTTTGAGTTCAATATCCATTACATTTTGTGCACTCATATACAAACAAAGTTGGATGATCTCGAGAGTTTCCCATAGGGCAGTAGAGTGGGAAATCTTCTTCAAGCGATTTCATGTGTCGTTGAAGAGGTATATTCCTAATAATGTTAATCCTGGATAATGCATCAATAAACTCTCGGCCTGATAGAGTTAAAACACTAGTTTTGTTATATTGCTCCAAGTTGTCCAATAATGATTCTAGACCCATGGTCTGTTCAACTTCTCCAATGTCCTTGTCCTTATCCGCGTGGTAAATGATGTTTTCCAGTCTCACCACTGCCGTAGCCTCAATCGTAATAGCATTGACGTCAAGTGGTGCCGATTCTGCACCGTCAAGAAGAAGTAGTCGAGGGTCAATCAGGGGTGCCGACTCTGTACCGTCAAGAAGAAGAAGCTGGGGGTCAATCCAGGTGCCGATCTGGGTTCCATCTCTGGTTCTTCTTTAATCAGCAGTCACTTGAACCTTTGGCTGTGGTGTTCTTGGTGTGCTACTATGTGCAGGGCTCATTGGAAAGGCAGGAGCGGCTGCTTCGAGGACGAGGCTGGGTGAATATTCGATGGAAGAACGAGAGAGATTGAGATTTGGAAGTTGATTAAAATCCACCCCGTAGAACGAATCGTCGACTTCACTAAGATCCTCCGCGTAGAACTCAGTGTCAACTTCACTAAAACTGCCTGGTTTGGCGCGAGTCGCCAAAGTTGTGAGACCTGAGCATAACAATTGGCCCGAAAGTGGGCATCTGGCTGGTCCTAGCCACGTATTTTGTGTAACTATTATGTTTCCTAAATAAATAATAGTATGATCTATGTGCAAAACCCAAAGAGTTTATAACGGAAAGTAGAGAACTCAGTTTTTAATTCGTTGGTAGTCGAAATTATAGACCTCAAAGTTTCCGAGGTATGAGATCCTTAATGCCACTGCTATTGTCACTGTTACTGCTAGCATATAAAATAGAAGCTGGTGATTATCCTGCCACATACGACCATAGACTGAGGAGAATTGGGCTAACTCCCAGATCTAGCCCCTTGGAAGCCTCAGATCGTTTGAAAATAGAAATGCGTATTGATAATTTTCGGTTGTTGGTCTACGATTATTATACTTGGCACTCTAGCTGATTTTCAGAAGTCAGCAAGAACTTAGCGCTCCCTAACAGAACTAAGGCGGTAATTAGCAGCCGTCTACTTTATCTTACAACTATATACTAAGTTTTGTTTTATAATCTCTTTGCAGCATCTTAATCTTATACACTTCTGCCTGCCCCATAAAGCCATCTACTTGAATTATAAAGCCCAGCTCCTAAGCCGTTGAACTCTAGAGGTGCTCTATCAAAAACCTACAATTATTTCTAGTTGTGCCACCAGCGCCAACACCAACATCATTACCAACACGGATTCGCGAAACGCCTCTATCTGATTCCAACTGCGACATTGCTTGTTATCTAGGATGTATCCTATGTTGGCATTGAGATCAGCTCTATTGTTTTATTTGTGTGGGAACGGAAATATCCTATGTAAATATCGATAAGAATCATGCCTGGCATGCCAAGAGGTAGGCTGCGAATTTTGGGGTAATTAGGGGATCGAATAGAATGCCTTAAATATCCAACTTCCAACTTTGGGAAGCCAACAGGCGGAATGCGCATAACAGAACATAGAGAATTGTGCCAAGTTCTTTGTCTAATTGACCTATACCTTTAATTATTGATAAAAGAAACCCGTACGCCAACTTTCGGTGTTGGTTTCTAGCTATTATAATTCAACCGATTAAGAGGCAGTATCTTGCAAAATTTATTCTAACAGTAGAAGGCTTTGCTGTATCGTTAACCAACACCTGCGGATATGTACAGCCCTCCCTGTCCTGCAATGCTTGGAGGAGCTGGATCCTACATCCTGACGAGTTGTTGGCTTCCTGGCGTGTAGGTCTACAACATAGACAGAATTGAGATCTCTTAATGTGGCGTATTAGGAGCAAATTGTGTGCCGCAAAAATACAGGAAAACCAACAACAGTACCTATTGTTTTCTCTATTTGAAGCCAGGTAACATCTCCGCTCACTTCTCGTGTCCTTTAAATCATCCACGAGTCTTACCTGTTTAAGCTTCCGTTACTTGCATCTGTCAAAATGGTAGGTCTCAGCAAGCTTTTCATACTTTCGTTGTTCGCAATCCTTGGGACTGATTCTTTTGTCCTACGAGACAAAGTTGAGGTGGAAAGGAGAGAGGAACTTGGTATCATTGCAGATGCATTCTTTGCCCACAATGCTGAAGATTCCCTCGAAAAAAGAGCCAAACCAAGAGTTTCAATCAAGCAAACACAGTCAGGGACGAAAAAACCACCACAGAAAGGAAAATGCAAGCGAGGTTCCCAAACAAAACAAGCATGCGACCCCTTCGAGAAGACCGAAGTTGGCCTCAAGGGCACAAAACCAAACATCAACCCCATGCCAGCTGACCCCTACACCGGTCTAATGGACATGATTCTTCGTGGCGAACTGGAGAAAATTGGCATTACTGAGCCGGAACCTGGACTTGCATACGTCTTTTTGCAATCGACACCTGGGGTCTTATTGCAAAACATCTGTAACGGAGGCTCGCAGTAAGTACCTACCCGTTATTTCTGCTTATTAATGCGCTGGGATGGACATCTAAAATTAAATCATCTTTCGCTATGTGGTGTCGGCTTTATGGTAGCATTCTGGCAACGCCGCAACAATGCTGACCCACAGCCCAGACCTGTCTATTCTGTTAGAGTCCACAGCCTTAGGCAGAGAGCGGGCAAAACAAGCTACAACGCCTACGACTGGGATGATGAACAAGCCTTTGTCGCCATCGATAGACACTACCTCGCACTTGGGAAGGCAAGCCTAGCCATGAAGCCCGCTCGGCTCAACGCGAAAATTAAAGAGGACAGTAAGTTGGTCCATGAATGCTTTTTCATGTATGCTCAGGCTTTGAATTAATGGGATTACAAATAGGCGATGAGTATTTTAACAAATACCCGGATTATAATATCGCGTCTAATAATTGCGGCGACTACGTCGAGTATATGATCCCACGCCTTGGGACCGAGCATGCTAAGCTAGACTATGTATTGGATTATGTCAAGAAGGTTAAGAAGCTGACTCCGGGATAGAGTTCATCTCTGCTTCTCTTGTGCAACTATTTTGTTTATTTTCCCCCGATCACAGATCACCTAGAGTTTTCTTTTGACTTTTTGATATTAGGAGTTGGGAGTTGGGAGTTCGGAGACTGTTGTTAAATTTTGCCTTTCAAGATATATATCATAACCCTAAAGGAAAGGAGTGCCAGCTTTGTAGGTATTATAATTAAAGTCATAAAAACAAGTTGAACTTTTGTAATTCTGGTACTAAAAATACTGTTGAGCACTCAAAGAACTATCAACTTCCCCAAAGCTCCCAACTCTCTAGTCTTAACACGCTTTCTGACCCATTATCTCTGTACTCTACTAGAACACTCTGATCTTGCTCACAAATGACTTTCATTCCGTTATCACCTAGTAGGCAAACTTTAACACCTGCCATATCACTCGTTACTTCTAACGTTCCCTGTTCCCTGCTCAGTAGCTTCGGCCCGGGCGCCAGCTCAAAAAGCGAAATTTGCGAGTATCGATTCTCCGGTCTAACAACCTCGTCATTGTGATAAACAGGAAAGAGGAGAGCGCCGATTATTATCTGTGTTCCGGGATGCGAAGGGGAAGTTGCGGGTGTTAGAGAAAAGAGAAGAAGTAGCGGTGTTGGTAGTAAAGAAGAAAATGAGCCATTCGAAATTAGCCGAGGGCCAGAAGTGGAAAGGTAGAGGTTCGAGAGAGAAGTTTGTGTAATATAATGGATAATAGTTATTTGCGAGTTGATATCCTTAAACTTCGAGGTGATAGCCAGTCGGTTTTGAGGCATAGGAAGGCGGATATGACCCTAATATAGTAAGTTATCAGATCACAAAGATCGAAGGAAAGAACCACTTACAAATAGAGGATATGATAAAGGCCAGAGACCGAAGGTTGATTCAATTAGCTCTCTGAGAATTGCAAAGAAGCAAGGCTAGAGGACAGTGTTAATCCAAGTAATTTGTAGTTTAAAAAAAAAAAAACATACAGCTGAGCTATTAAGGACTTTGCAAAATGCCCTTGATTTTACTCCTTTAATACCCGCCTTTTTATGGACAGGAAAGAGTGCTACAAGAGGCTGCACCATATTCTCTATAAATGGAGCTCGAGGTGGACCAGCTGGGAGTTCTACCCCTGCATTCCTTAAATCCAGTGCTATACATAATTTAGCAAGCACTCTTAAGTCTGGCTCTGTTATTACACCATCTACATCCGCCGATCTTGAGCTAGGAAGCTGTTGCGCAACAGGGCCGAGGCTTTCCCTTGTCCAGCCTGGATTATGTGTCCCATATAAACCGCCATGGACTGATTCTAGCACATCGAGCAAATCTTCGTCATCCTTCTTATCCCTGGTCTCGGGGTTAAAAGCAGCTCGTTGTTGGGCTATGCTCTGAAAGAGTAAGCGCCCTCGGTCGCGAGGCTTTGTAATAGTATAACTGCTTCGAGGTCCTAGCTCATCTACAGTTACAAACTTCCCGTCTTGAAGTCTAGAGAACATTCCGATGAAAATAAGAAGAAAAGTAAAAGATAATTTGGCTTCTGCTGTCGGTGGGAAGGGATATGCGCCATGGTGAATTGCGGTTTTGTATAGAAGAGGACCAGCTGAGGAGATAATAGCTTCAATATCTTTATTACTTTCTGTTAAGTAATTGATAAATATTTCTTCTGTCCAGTCTAATAAATTTTAGCATTAAAAACTCGGAATAAAAGAATAACGTATTACTCGCATTGAACACAGTCGGTTGGGAATATTAAGGCTCGCTGCTCAAACGTAGTACGTAATTTGCCTACTATTGATTGCTGTCCTTCATAAAGCGTGGCAATCAATCTCTCTTGTACATGATCTAACACATTGATTAATTGTATAGACTTTGTTAGATTAAAGGAGAGAATGTATTTACCAGTGGTTGCATAATATTCTGCTGCCTCGGGCCATACAGGTGTATTAATTCCGAGGAATCTAAGCAAAGCATTCATGTTTGCGTAAGGTGTAGTACAAGAACTCAGAATGCTCAAGTATTGTAGATAGCTCCAGAGATGTTATACTCGAAGTGAATCATGTAAAACTACCCAGCCACTGCTTCACCGAAGAACATAACAGGTAGTCAGCCCCACTAAATGCTAATATTGTTATGCCAAGGCGAGCACTGCGCCAGATTCGACCCCTGGAAAGCAAGGGTTAGTGTTGGTATATTCCCAGTTGATATTCGCATCCTGGTCATGTGATCATATCACATGACCAATATGTGGATCCCCGATTGGGGATATTATCAACACCTCGTACGTAGTCAATAATACATCACCGATGACTCTACAATACAACTGGCACTTACGTGATATCACGTAGTGGTGCTACGTATTGAGAGTCAATCGACAGTTAGTTTTGCCGTTTGATAATATAAAGAGCTTTAAAAACTGAATATACTGACCAGTATCCATGATTGACTATAGACTAAGAAGGCCGTTCGGTAAGTAAAATTGAAGAACAATATTGAAATCTGTCAAAGTTGGCCAGGGTGAAAAAGGTTAGAAGCTATAATAAGTTGTTTTTCAGAAAGACAGTGATAGCGTTAGGGTTAGTTAGAATCATCGGCAAGGACAATTTAGCGATTAAGATACAAAGGCAAAGGACATTTTAATTTTTAAGCTTCAACTCGCGGTCTTTGCTAAAGCATCTAATAATAAGAACGATTAGAACATAGATTTCTCAGCTTCAGCCTCGCCTTTTTCTCGAAATAGGAGCCAGATCATTGACTCATAATACAGCCCTATCAGAAGGATCTGAATAATCGAATTACATAATGCAATTTAGCGCCTGTATACAACAGGGTAATAGACCGGCATCTTTGCTCACCTGCTAGTCTGTAAGATAACGGTAGTAAATCAACGGCATCAAATATACGCACGCATATAAGTCACTGTGACCGAAACGGGAAAAATTTATATATGCGCGGTACAGGCCGCATATACTACTCCGCTCAGTACAAACCCATTTTAAACAGTTAATATAATTTGAAATAATTAATCCTTTACTACATACGACCATAGACTGAGGAGAATTGGGCATCCCGTCCGCTCTGCCATACACAAGCCTCAGATCGGTAGACTAGTAGTTGGGTGGGTGACCACCAGCGAATCCCTACTGTTGTATGTTTTTATTCTTTTGGGAATCACTTTTTGGTTTTGTAGCAAATTATCAGGCAATTAGCTCCTTACTGGGGTGGAGAGAGATAGACAAGAAAGGCGAAGAAGTCTAGTCTTCTTTTTTCAAGAAGCGCTTCCGTACTTCCTTCCTTTAGGACGTTGTGGTCCTTTTGCTGTGCTTTCGTACCTGCGGGCGTAAGTCACAATTTCTTTCGAATGAAATCAAATCCCCAGCAATTAATCCACGCCAATAAGAACCAATATCGAATGAGTTCATAAGTTTTCCAGCTGCGGAGCGATGTGGCCACAGACATGTGTAATTCCAGATTCTGGAAGCACAGGATTCGCTTCCGGGCGACATAATTGTGGAGCATCTTGACAAAGTAGAAGCACAGCTTGGCCCTAACCCTAACATTCTACTTCCCCATATTTTAGTTAATTGGTAACACATGAATTGCTGGACGTTAATATATCTTTCATTTGATTTGCATTGATAGTTCAGATGGAGACTCGAAGTCTGCAAGCTCTAGATTTGAACCCTCTTTGTGAAATTAAATTGCCAGCAACCTTATAACATGATGTATCAGCACCCCTTAGCTTCCCGAGAGCAGAGCAGCACGAATCTTAGAAAGCTGGTTTTTATCTTCCTAGCAAAAAAGCTCCATGTTCAAAATATTTGGGCTTGATTGTGGTTTCTCGAGTTCTTGTATTACATATTGTCCATTGCCTTTATACATAACGCCGAGGCAAGTGCATCAAGTTATAGACACCCTGGCAAATGAAGAAACAGCAATCAAAACCTGAACTTTTTTAAAACTAGTTCTAGTTAAGCTGCTGCACAATATCTCAAACATCTATAACTGAACTAAGCCGAAATCATATCCCAGCCTGATTTTCACATTCGCAAGCCGTGTCAACTTCAAAGGTCGTCGCAAAGCTCCATAAGCCCCTCAACTTCATCTGGAGGTGCTTCATATTCAGAACCTGGCTTCTCGCTAAAATACCAGAGACTAGCAAGTTCGATCATAGACTCGTTGCAGGTCCTAAGTTTGGTGACTTTGGCGGAATGCTTGTCTATCTCAAGCATTTACCCGACGGCGCAGTCTTTCAGACTTGCGGAGGAATTCCCTTCTTGGGACGAAAGCCCGTCCATATCAAATACAAGCCCAGTCCTCATGCTTAATGTAATATTAAACCAACACGATGAGCATTCATGTAACCCTGAGCTGCATCCAACAATGTCAGCCTTGACCCAAGTTAATCATTCATCGTTCCATCGAGCAAACACATCTCTTAAATGCTCCCGAGCTAGTGCGTTACGGTTACCATAGATGACATCTTCCTCCCTAACTAGCAAAACGCATCCCACTAGCGATATCAAGATCAAGAGATTGGGTGTCGAAGGTGTCTGCTGTGTCCCTGTAATTACCGTACCATTACTGGAACCAGCATTTTCCGTCCTTCTTTATCCGTGACAATCCACTGACTTAGACCTGCCTTCACGAGGACAAAATCAGGATCCTAAAATCGAGCTGGTCAACCAAGACCTACCCAACATCTGATTTCTTCTTTTAGACCCTTAACCAATACAGATTGCCAAGGCATTCTTCCATATTCTGCTTCATAAAAGCACCACAAGCATATACACAGACATGGCCAGAATTTCGAGACCTAATGCGTCGCCTCAGAACTCACAGTCATTGCGACCACTAGATCCAATAATACCACGACAAACTGCACTACTCGCTATCTTTGTTATGCTCATAGCGATTCTCTTTTTCAACATTGCATCTTACTCACTCGGTGCAATGGCGAGTCGACTCGGCAAGATGCCAATCCTCAACGCAAATGCACAAACACGCCAATCAGATGAACTCGACCTTGGCGGCCAGGACTGGCTTTCGGTACTATGGAGTGAAGAGAATTTGATTCATTTATACGACGTGCTGTTTTTATCTCACTCTGCCTTGATATTGAACTATTTATAAAATAGAAACATAGTGTTGTCATGATATCTAGCCAAATTCGCCCGTATAACAATATCTGAAAAGAGCTGGTTCGAGTCCACATTCGAGTATTTTTAAGCTTAGACTATTGAAAACCGTGACATAGACCCCTTCTCCCACTGGGACAAACTGATTTTTGGGGAAATTTGGCGCATCCATGATTTTGGTCTGTAGTTCTAATGTTGTGAACCTTTTGCGGTCTTCAACGAGGAACTTCAATGCCCAGATTAATGCGGTGGTGAACGAGTCTTCCCCGGGCATCGACGTCTTTGCTTTCTTCCCACATGCAGCGATAAGCTCAAAGCTTCGACTTGAATAGTAGGATCGTCCGTTCCGAGGAATAAGATTTCCTGCATAACAGCAGTCAAATATGAGAAGTACGTCGCCTTTAGCGTCTCTAATTATGTATTCTGATTCATGCCATGCCGCCGAATTCTCAACAGTGTGCTCAGGTTGATTTGGTTGTCGACTTCTATTACAATGTCAATCAAGGTAGTTATTACTCGGCTTGAGTATATGCTCGCTCACCCTGCTAAATGTAGCTCTCCTGGATTCTCTCCTGGAATTCCATGCCCCGCATAATAGACAATCAGAAGCGTTGAGTCGCTGTCATAATCGTAAACAAATTGAGCAAGATGACGCGCAACTTGTAAACCTGGTCGCTTATTTGCCAACAGTCGCTGCTGGACCACCTTGTAGTTGAAGTCGTCTTTGAAAACACATTTTAGCTTCTCCACCTCTGCCATTGTCCTCAGATCATCGAGTTCGTTGTCCCAGGATAACATAAGTACGGCTACGTTTCGATGAGGTCTTCCCGTCAGTCCGAAATCTTTCATTATGTTCTGCCAGACGCTTCGTAAATTTGCATCCTCTAAGGCTGCTGCTTCGTGTCCATCGGTCAATGTCGAGGACTTTTCATGTGTATCCTCAGTATCTTTACTGCTAGTTTCCTCCATATATTCATCGTGACATGGTCTAGGGTTTATTTCGTCGATCGTGCTATTAGCCAATGAGTGCAGAGGACACCCAGGATCATTTACTTCACTGTCGTGCTCCTGAATTCTTGGTGTATACATACTGGTAATAGGGATTTGAGCACCAACCAAATTGTAGCGTGTGACCGTTTATTAAACATAATCCAAACTATCTCAGAAGACTGAGCAGTGGATCCATGTAACACTTATAGCAATAAAAAGATGACGCTCCAGCGACATGAGACATTTGTTGCTTGCAGAAGAGGCTACCACCCACTCAAGCCATCGGGGAGACCTAATGAACATATGATATGAAGTACAGCCCAATCAATACCCTAAACTTGCAGCATGATGTTTCTGTCTACTCAGTGTCAACTTAGAAACACTGCCCCAACCTGTAAAATATTAATCGCTAGGCTTTTTCGCAGATGAGGCTACGAACAGCCAAGCAAGAAGTGTGCCTCTCACGTTTGACAAGACTGCGCTTCAGCACCGCCACCACCCCCTTCCTACAGAACCTTTCCCGCCTATCGTTAAGCGTTACATTGTATTGATTTTTCACTTAGATTAGAGAAGAGATCGCATCTAAGTAGAAAGAGACGAAAGGCAGTTTATGAAACCGTACACCACCTCGCTAGTAATCATAACCAATCACAATGAATGCGTTCTTTGATATTTCCTCTACTTATTACTAAGACGAAGGTGAGAGCTGCCCTACATTCCCAATGAAAACGACAAGGACAGCGCAATATCTTTTCAGAAAATAGTCAGCATTTTATCGCAGTAGACGTGAGTGTTTAGCATACGCAGCTGCTGCCGCCAAAATTTCATGGCGTTTCGCTCTTGTGAAGAGAGATAGAGTAACAGAGAATACTAAAGTGCAAATCAACAGTGTACCTATTATGATCGCGATGATTTTTCCGGAGGGAGTAGTGCGGGTAAGGTGCCAAAGGATGAATATAGGCGTGATTAAAAGCACTAGAATTATGGCGGTGATAATTATCGACACCAAAAGCTCGATACGGCTCCGGCTGTATAGCATGACTCCTGATTCTTTGGGGTTTGTTTTCATAGCAAGTTCCTTATGGCCAAGTCAGTCAGCTGTTATATCTGCCAAACTTCGTGGCTTTTACATCCCACTAACCGGAGAACAAAAGATGCGCTGTGAAAACTTTAGTCAGGTTGTGGTCATTCATAAGAGATATCTTCTATTTGGAGTGTGGTAGTTACTCGAATAAGCTTGTAGGGTAGCTTCTGCAAGACTTTCTCGACTGCAACGTCAAGCCATGCATTCTCGCGACCTGGTTTCAAAGATATCAAATCTTCTTTATGGTATATATAACTCTCAATATTACAGAGTGGCGTCTCTTCATCGAAGTAACTCTTCACGCTCAAGTAATCGCGAGCCGGCGGGCGATTGAAATCCCAACGATCTTGCTTTGGGAAATCTGCCCCAGGATGATTCGGATATGGATCACCTCGCACCAGAGTCTTATTTAGGTGGGATTTGCTCGTAGGTATATCATCCAAGGCCAGTTCTGCCTTACCTGAGGTAGAAGGTGCGAGGAGGTCAGGCAGATTTCTCCCAAGCAGCCAATAATTTTCCGGGAGGCGCGGCATCAAGCTTCCAGTGAAGGAGAAAATGATGGAATATGCCTTGCCGTCATGAAACATGATTGCTTCTGTCCACTGCTTCTTTTTTGTGTTGTAGTCGCTGACGCTAGACTTCCATTGGAACATGTGAAGTAAGAGGGAAGAGAAGAGCGGGATGGGGAAGTTGGAGTTGGAAGCAGAAGGAGGGGAAGAAAGACGTGTCTAATGTGATCAACAAGTGCTTGCGCTGCCTAAGGCACAAAGAACCCTACTACTACATACCTATTAAATACATTCGCATCAAAAAGTTCTTCTTTTTCCTACCATTACAATAAGCTATGTCCAGAGTCTTTCCCGTTAGCTGAGGTGCCATCCTCTTCTTGTGACTGTAGGCCCTCGACTTTCTGTAACTTTCCCAGTAACGATGGCAGACAAGTTTCTACAAATTCCTATGAGCCAACGTTACATCATGCTTAGTGTGCTTCTCACTGGCTATTCGAACCCACACACCTCTATGGTCGAAAGTCTATTCGAAGTACCCCAGTGGGTAGGTGGGATATGTAGGCTATGAACCCGTGACCATAATCCTTGAATAAGTTTGGGGATGCGGTAAATTCCACCTTACCTTTACTTTTTATCTCTTGATCCTTCGTGTTTGAGGTCGTTCGATATTTTGGTGGATCACTGTCAAGGACCTGGACTCACGGTGAAAGCGGAGGAGAGGTTCCTGTGCGTAAAACGTGTGTAAAGGTTTCTTGTTTTGGTAAAGTCTAGGGAAGGAAGCTCTCCGTACGGGAGAGGTCTAAGTATGCTAGCTAATGAGGATGTGTGCTTCAGGCCACAACAATCACCAAGGGAGTCCAATCACGCAAATCGTCTTTTGACTAATCCACACCGTGCCTTTACTCAGATGACTCTAATCTGTCTTGCCGTTTTATTTCTGTCACGATTTGGATAGGTCTTCTATAATCTAACAATAGCTCACATTTGAAACGCTCAACGATGTATGAGAGAGCTGTCAAATTTAGGTTTTCTCGAAAGACTAACTGCATTTCAACTACTTTAAATATGTATTGTATATTCAGAAACTGAATTTGCGCTTGGCAAACTACTTTACTTACTAATTAAACCTGTAAATGCGTCAATGTATGAGCTTACTCATGAATTCAACAGGATGTACCGCCGGTACTTTCCTCATGGTTTAGTTTGGTTATACATAAGTCTGTACTGGTTCTAGTGAAGGAATGGATCACTATCGCGGACGTGACACTATGAGAACTATCTGATTATGACTATCACGCCAAGATATTAGGGGTTTTGGTAAACTTTAGTTGAAAATTATAAGTTTTTGCGGGCAGACCTGGATTCTGAGCTCCTGTAATAAGTATACTAGCTAATTGATCTTCACTATTCCAGAATCGAAGACCTAATATTTTCTAGATAAGTCATCATGCTACTCATCTTTTTCGAGATAACAGACTGTCACAGATCAAAAATTTATATTATCTAAGCTAATGCCGCAAAGGACCATAGCCTGATGATAATTGTATTTACTCCCCAGCGTAGTTTACTCTCGAGTCTAGCTATTCTTGAGCCTCTGATCATTCAAAGATATATACGTTTACTAATTTTGCATTGATGTTTTTAAAAAAATAGTTGATAGTATATAGCACACCAAGAGACAATAGATACTGTGATTGTAAACATCTGACAGTCTGTGGGGCCAGCACGTGACCAACTTTATAGTCCACGTTATCTATTATAAGCCTATTTACCGAGCCCCACAGGGCACTTCTCTTTGCGACCATATTTTGTGATAGGCTTCCTCTTATCAGCGATTCTTGCTGTACGAGAAGAATATCTTTTCTTCCTGAGTTTAAGAAAGAGAAAAACAAGATCAGGTCTGCATCACAGTCCTGTATAATAACCGCTAGTATTTCTCAAGATGGATTCACCGGATCCTAATTCTGTTGATGGTTCCGAATTGACCGGTCTTTGGCAGAATTTATATGAGGTCAACTCATTAATCGGCATATCGGAGGAGCAGCTCCTTTACTTCTCAAGGCAACAGCGGATAGTTAGGTTATACGGAACTCAGGGCGTTGACACCTCTTCAAACTCTTTAGAATATTTAGGAGCCCAGGTTACCAAATTACGTGTCAACCTAGAGGAGATGGAGGAATTAAGAGATTCTATCCGGGTAACTATCAACGAGTGGGTGCGGCCTAGTCTGCGGTCTTTGACAATCCTAGACCTCCCAGATGAACTGCTAATGCGGATATTCGACTTTACAAAGGGAGGATATGGCGATCCTACACTGTATTTCTTCGATTGGAATGGAGCCGATGTTGCACAAGTCAAACATTTACGCTTAACATGCCGACGATTTTGCGACACAAGCTCACATCTCCTTCTCCGCTGCATCAAAGTCAGCATGACACTGACGTCAATTGCACATTTGGAGGAGGTATCACGCCATCCTACTATCAGTAAAGGCATTCGTGCCATAAATGTCATCCTTTCCTATTATGACTCGGTCCTAGCTACCAATTTTGGTACTTTTGCAGCATACCAAGCAACTAGGTTGAGAAGCCGCATCGTCAGTTGGCAATATGAAATAGATTACCCCTATGAACTCAGCAGCGTTCCAAGGGAGGCTTACGAAAACGCTATTACTAGAGCGCTATCTATCGCAGAATCCTTCGAACAGGTTGCTAAAGATGGATTTTGCGAGGCTCCTGCTCATCTAGCTTTATTGCACAGGGCTCATGGGCGATATGAGCAGCACTACGATAATCAGCGGATCATGCAACAGGAAACATTTGTGCAAGCAATCGCCCTCGCAATGGCACGGATGACTAAGGCGACCTGGTTAGAGATATACGATCTTGATGATTCTCCGACAAGATCGGAAGTTTTAAGTACCGAAATCTTACTTCCGGATTTGGATGAGGATGAAATGCTATTAGATAAGCTTATTGCTCCATTGAAAAATTGGGAAGATGCGCGAATCCACAGGCTAGGTCTACCGCCAGCTGAAATAATCCCAAGATTAATTTCGACTCTCCATGAGAAGGATATTCCGCTGACTGGCCTCATGATCAATACGCCACCACCAGAAGATTTATCCATTCTTCTAGCCGATAATAACGAGAACGGCAACTCCAAGGCTGCTATGAAGCATCTTAGAGCTCTTAAGATCTCACCACAAGATGTATACACAAGTGATGACTTTTGGACTTCTAGAGAGCCAGGTGAATGGAGGCCCTTTTATGACTTCTTATCTTACTTACTTAGCTCGACGGCTCTCCAGAGAATTGATCTAGACGTGGAATTTCTATACACCAGCACGCTGCAGCCATTAGTTAGTATGGGCACCGTTTTATTGTCAAATTCGTGGCCTCGGTTGGAGGAATTGAGGTTTAATGGTCCTTTTCAGATCGAAGAGCTCCAGCATGTGGTTTCTCGTGCTAACAAGAACCTATTACTGAACTGGAGTGGGTATTTGATGAACGGATCTTGGGCAGAAGTTCTTGAATGCCTAAAAGAAAGCATATCAAAAGATGGCATCTCGTGGTACTCTCAAATTGGAGGGTTCACAAAACAAGTATCAGGGCAAGAAGTCGAAGAAATGACCGACGAGGATTGGAATGTTATATTCAAAGAAAAACATCCTATAGGAAGCCTAGCTACAAACTATATCAGAGGATTAGAAGAGAGTAATCCTATTAGAGTCTGGGAACATGGGGACTTAGTTGTTTGAGCCAAGTGCTTCATTATCTAACCAGTATTGGAAATCAAATCACATAGTGATATTTGAGCCATCAAACCTCCAGGCAAGGAATCTGTGGAGGTTTCAAAGCATCTCTGGATGTTTTGATTATGCTGCTCTTTAAAGCTGTTAAAGAATCTCTGATTAACTGATACTTTTGCAATTCAAACTTGAAGAGCGTAAAACTGATGTCATACAATTGATCGATCGCGAACTAAGGACCGACGTTCTATAAAACTGTTATCCTAACCAACAAACACCCCTACCAATTCCGGTGATCAACCTAGCTTCGCGCACTATATGTTATATAACACTCCCTACAGTTTGATATTGACTAATGACAGATTGACCATTATTCTCCAACTTCCAAAGGTGTAAAAGTAGACGATCAATCATGCAATTTGCATTAGCAAAAATCGGTCGTCTACTCCACTTTTATTGTGCAGAGCTTGTAATAACAAGTAGGTGTCGTTTGAATTTTTTACCTTTCTGAAATCTACATGTAATTATTAATACATACGGGCGAATCGTAAAATATAGTTGTGAGAAAGAAGCTGATATAGCCTCTCATTTGATGATGATGGACAAATTTATTCTTAATAGTTTCATGATATTTCGTTAATGTATGCATATATGTACAATATAATATTACACTTCCCCTTTCCCTCCTGAGGCTCCTCTTACTATGTCATAAATTTCCACCACGAGTTGTTGGATCATGCATGCTGCATCATTAGATCCTCCATTTAACTGGCCTGGGCATCAATGACATAAGTGGTTGGGACGACCTGGTTGCAGATGCGATCATCAATTCCGTTTCCTCCAGCGCGGCAGTAGGTGCTGATATCACCATCTCCATAGAACCCAACACTATTATCAAACATGTTAGTTCGAATCCAAACCACCGAATGACACCTAAGGTGGTAAGATAAAAGGGAAAAAAGAGACTTACGCTGTGCCCAACTCGTGGTAGAGTCGCAGTCCGAACTGAGCGTCGGTGCCTTCGATGAGCGCGAATCGGTATTTGCTCTCGCCGCAGGTGTAGACTGTCTGCAGGGTGACATTGGAAGCGGTGCAGGCAAGGTCAGTGGCATCGTTGCCGCTGAGCTTGAAGTCTACAACATCAATCACGTCGGTGTGGTAGCGGACGAGGAAAGAATCGATGTCAATGTTCTCGTAGGTGGATGGGTTGGGAGGAGTGGTGGATTCTTTGGGAGTTGGGGAGGCGATGGCGAGGGTGCTGAGGACAGCAGTAAGGGCGGCGAGAGTGAATTGCATGTTGGCGGTTAGGAAGTTATATGTATTAGATATAGGATTGTATGAATGGTTTGTTGTTGTCTTTGTATGTTTGGATGTTTGATGAGTGGAATGAAGAATCGAATTTCCAGGTGCTCTCGGTTACTTATATATACATTTGATCTACATGTGAAATCACAACTCCGTTCTGACGTCCTGGTTGCCTCTTCAGTTCCCAACACCCGGATTCCCACCTAAAAACTGGTCAAGGCAAGGAACAACGGGGAATACGAACATTCAACATTCTTAGCAGAAGCGATCATCATCATAGGTGCATTGTTTACAAGTCATTGTCACTAACAGGGTCCCACCTCATAGCCGCAGCTAAGCCCAAAACGTGATTGCCAAGCATCGAGTAGGAACGGAAAGCGACGGAAATGAGTAGCGCGATTCATGACAGATGAGCCTGATTCGTGGAATATGGGTTAATTTTGTGGAGCGTGGTCCTAATCAAGAAGTTGAGAGACAACTGACAATGACGTAGGCCAAAGAGTGGATTCTCGTACTCATTCTTTCTTGTGGGGAAACTGGGGCCGCCATCTAAGCGAGACCTATTTTAGGAATACAAACTACAGAAGACAGTAGAATAAATAACCTCGTGATCGCCTACTCACTCCCTATGAGCAGCTCAGATATATCCTCGTTTGTGTCTAAAAAGCACACATCCACTTAAACATGTCTCTATAAATGCGCTATTCTTATTTCCTCCCCAGTCTTAATTCTCACATCAAATAAAGTAAACTTGTTAAATTAGCAAGATAATTTATGCATGGTGTGACGACATAATACAATTTGATACAAACCAATGTTCATTACAATATACTAAATAAAGTATAGCCAGTTATCCACATAAACTGAATACCGAATGTGAACGGAACTCTAAAAACCCACATCTAAAAATAGATAAATACTAGTCAGTTACACTTACCTCTATTAAAGAACTTGTCTGCACCGCGAGATATCCACGCCGTAAGCCTGACTTCGCCCTTGCCCACTCTCCTCTAAGATCTGCGTAAACAAAGGAAACAAACTTTCTCGTATTGTTTTTCGAAACGACACAGCACGGGTTTTCTTGCAGATCTTCCCTAACCACGCTATGACTCGGTCAAGAAGGAAACTCCCTGACGTGTAATAGACAATTAGCTTCTGTAAAGATGTGTTTTCATAGTAGATGTGTTGACAAAAATACCCAACAGTATTAGTATGGCAATAAAGCTAACCGGGAAGCAAACCGAGGCGAGAAAATGTGGCAGAGTGGGACGACGTTGGAGTCGTGACTTCATAAATATCTGAATGACATATGATACTGTTTTTGTGGAGCAGTTCGTATCGTCGATATGTAAACAATCTCCTTAACATGCCGGGCACGATGTTATAATCGAGCGTTGACGAATGTGGCGTGGGATAGTAGTGGTGGCAGCAGCCAATAAATTTACCATATTGAGGCTGGAAATATGTTGGAAGGGCTGCGACACATATTACAATTGAGCACTTATAATAAGAGGGAAACAGACATCATCACTTCACATACGGTTCACTACTCCCGAACACCTATGAAATCCTTCCTTTGATAGCGGGCAACTGAGAATAGTAGACTTGCCGCGTCATACAGCGTACGATGGATTGTTGCTTAGGTGGCCCAACTTCCTGCTTGGAACCATTGAGTTCCTGACCGCTAGCATCTTTGCTGTGTACTATTCCCTAAAACATTATCTGGTCGCCTGATCCACATTACTGCCTCGGCTGCTATTTTCTGGAGAAATATTTAAATTCAAAAGTAAAGAAAGAATAGAGAAAGGATATTAACTGACGCAAGAACTTCCTTCGGCTCAGATGCGGTTGCCATGTCCGGAAGGCCGCAAGTCAAGGAGGGTTAGTTCAGTGCGTAAAATGCTCGAGAGTTTGCGTTAATCATACTTTTCATTCATGTAGTCAAACTCCAGGAGAAGGGGCGGACGGAATTAAAAGGACTATTGGAGGATAGTGGGTGCTTAAAATGAAATGCTAACCATCTGCCCCCCAAAAGAGCCAAGGATCTTGAGCCAGGCTTTTTGATAGATATCACAGCGTTGACTGAACACGAGCTTCGAGTGGGTCTCTGACCTGTATTACCATTGAACATACTGACCGATCAGCCGGGGGGGTTGCATCCTGCTTGCTACGAGAAGATTGAAGGTGAATATCTATCGAATGCCCCATATCTTGGGTGATAAAGACAGATTTAAATTATAGATGTTTAAATATCAGTTATGCAGAATGCATCCATATACCCGAAGAGTGATTGGTCTGTTGAGTCTGTCACCCTTTCAAAAGAGTCAAGCATATGGCTGTCTTCGTGCATTATCTGGTCCGCCAACTTGAGTTTGCTATGTAAAAGAAACTAAACAACCATTTGCGTTTCTGGAAGTCAGCCTAACTTGGCCAGCCCATGGCTTACTATCACGACTTTCGATATTCTCAAACTTCTGCAGCAGACGTGCAACAACATAGGAAGCTTCCAAGGTTGCTTTTTGATGACCAGCACACATGCGAGGTCCGCCAGCAAAAGGAACATACTGCCAAGATGCAGGCTGGAAGGTATCCCAGCGGTCAGGGTTGAACTCTTCGACGTCAGGGCCCCATATCTTAGCCTGGTGGTGGAGAACGTAGAATGATGTGTCAAAATGAGTCCCTTCAGCACAGAACACGGGAGACCGACCATCTGGACCTCCGCCAACTGGTAACACGGTGTCACGTAACGCTATTCGTTTAAGCACTGGTAGAACTGGATATAGTCGGAGAACTATCGAAAATACGGTCAGGGAGAATTTCTAACCGGGATATAGTGAGACATACCTTCCTTTAAGACCTTTTGCAAATATTCCATTGCTATAAGAGTGTTGTAATCAAGCGAATCACCTGCAGCCAATACTTCAATACGTAACTTTTGCCACACATCTGGATTCCGCGCAAGCAGGAAGAAAGTATTTCCTAACAGGCTTGAAGTTGTGTCCTGAGAAGCTATCAATCCCTGCAAAATCTGGTTTCGCAGAAAGATACGATCTCCTGTCACTTCAACCATGTTGTAAAGTAAGATGTTGGCTTTGTTACTATCATTGGGGTCTAACTTCTTTGCCAGTAATTTTTCACGGTACTCCAATCCTTGTTCAACATAGTAATCCGCGAATCGGTGTGTTACTGCACATGCTTCACGCCACTTCTTGTTCGGGAGGAGATACTTGAAGGGTCCTAAGCCAATGCGAAGCCCAGAGCCGCTCAAAGCTTTGTGAAACGCTTCTAGAAAACCTACCGCACGAGGAGGGGTATCGCCGGAAAGGCATCCGAGGGTCTCTCCAAATAAGAAGAAACAAGAGGTATCCAAATACTGTATTCCGTTCTCAGTGGTTGAATCCAATCAGCTCATGGGAAAAACTCACAAGATCAAAGAATAGGGCTTGCATGTCGATGGTAGATCCGTCTTTTGGTATTTTACTAATCATTTGCTGTAGAGAGCGTTCAAAGGGCTCTAAATTAGAAATATGAGCTCTGCGTAAGCTTGGTTTGAGAAGAGCTCTCGAGTGCTCCCACTCAGGTCCATCAGTTGTCAGGAACCCATGTCCTACGAAGGGACCGAGAGCCGGAAGCCGATTTGATTGTACACCCCAATCCTCAAACTTTGTCACCCAAGCAGTTTTCAGGTTCTCGGGCTCAATTGAGCAGATCACTCTTGTTCCAAACGACAAGGAACCGTATGTCCAACCCATTTTTGCATATCTCTCTTGAAGAGTTGGGAGATAGCGATTTTCCGATAGAGCCTTTACACGCTTAAAAAAGAGGCTTAGTCCAAAAACTGGATCTAGCTGGGGTAGTTGTGGTGGTGGTAAACATTTATTTAGTCGCGAAAGGGTGCTAGTGAGAGATTTCTGTCTCTGCCACACAAAGTAAGTAACAAGCATACATAGCAATGCCAGAACAACATTGATGGCATTATATTCCATTATGCCTAAGAATTAGATACGATCTTTGGTTAAGGAGGAGAGGTTAAAGTTAGACTGATGACAATCGTTATGGGTTGGTGAGGTATGGAAATGATGGTACTGTCTTTTTTTTTGAGGATGAGAAGAGAGAGAGAGAGTATCATCACAGTAAATCAACTGTAGTGTTGGGTTTGTTGGTTCGGTAGATAGGTGTAAGGTTACATTGGACGCCGACCAAATGGAAATTTATTGGCCAGGAGTTCCCCAACCTGCCCCGGACCCACTTAACAATATATATTATCACATAGTCGCGCTCATGCCTATAATAATTGACATTGGACTTAGCTCTAGTGTAAATCGCAAGCGGGAAAATATTACATAAGTGATTTTTCGAACCTAGCCAGTACCATGCTGGGTCTGGAGTACAGAGGTATCGAAATTATCTCACTCAGTACTGCGTAGACTTTAGGAACTATGATGGCCACGGAGTAGCTATGCTTTTTACCAGATGGAAGGATTTAGGAAGCAGCCCTGAGAGTGAGGTGTAGAATCAGTATGTATTTGACAGAGTGGCACATATTAGAGCACTATGGGAAGGGAATATTATCATTAGGGCTCCACGGTACCGCTTTCAAGAGCTTCTACTACACAAAGAATACGTCTCATCGGTCTTCTGGTCTGAACAGAACTTTACATTCAATTCAATATTGCTAGAACCAAGGAACAGAACCGATTCTTTTCTACTATAAGCTTATGGTTACGGTTGACAAAATGAAATAGATCATAAACTTAGCCAGACCAGTGAATGTTGTTCGCACTGAAATTATCATGTACCTTTCTGCTTTGTGTACAGCCCACGCTGCCTCTTCTAGCGAAAAGAAATAACTGGGACTTATCTTGTCCTCAAGCACCTCAATACACGGATTTCCCTGCCTCTAAACGATTTTGGGTAAATAATGGCTGACGTGGCATTATTGTTTCAACATACCATCATTAAAAGTGTAGTGGTGGTGCAAGTGCAAGAATCACACAGCCTCTCTCTTATGTTTGGAGGAGTTCTTCTTTGCCTCTGAGCTTCTTAGGAATAGATCTGTACCCAGGCATGGCGCAAAAAACATCTTTCCTGTCAAGGAACGCTGGACTGTCCGTACAGCAATAATAAGCCACATTATGACACATATTACCGTCAATACCTAGAACATAAAGTGTCATTATTAGCCTCATAATGGATTCCTGTGGCGTAATATAATCTAACTTACACACGACAGAACCTTGAAGAATCGAGATTCTAGCTCTTCTCCAATCGTTATCGTTTGCAGTGTGAAAACACCTGTCCAAAATACATCAGTCTGACCATGTTTGGTTAGAGGAGTAGGGTTCAACACTGACCAACAGGGAAGATAAACCCCCACCAGCCCATATTGAATGGGAACCCTCCCGAAGTGGCTATCATAACAACAGCAACAATAAACCATACAACGGAAAAGCCCATAGAATGAGACTGACGAGAAATCCAACGACGTAGAAGAAATCACCTGCATGCGCGACTCTGGGGAGGCTATGAGTAACTGGGAAGAGGCTATGAGCAAGCTTGCCAAGTAGAAGAATCCTAAAGTAGTTCAGTATACCACGATCACCAATTTCAATACTTAGTGGGAGTAGGACAGGCTTACGAGAACCCTGACAAACTGAGAGGTCCAATTGGTAGCAGAAGTGACACGATGACTTCTCGCTTCAGTGGGGAGTGTATGGTCAATCGAAGGAAGTAGATAGTCAAGATAATCCAAGAGAGAGGCGATCCAATACCCCAGAAGATATAGCTGATGACAAGAGTCCATAAACGATGGTTTGGGTCGGGAATTACGCCCGCGACCAACCCTCCCGAAGTTGCAGCAATTACGACGGAGACAATTGGAATTAAGTATAGTGCTGTCATCTCTGCCAATTCGCCTCTTCGGTTGGTCATTCTGTGATGGGCTTTGATAAGCATTTGGAGTACTTTAAGCTCGGGATTCAAATTATTGTTCCATATTGAGATCAAAGATATTAATTAGAAAGCGCATCACTCACATCACAAATGTTAAATGGAAACAGGTTGTCAAAGCCAGCACACTGACAATCCACCACAGTACCCACGCAAGTATAGCCATGCCGTGACCCCAGACTGGCACACATACCAAGACGATCATGTTAACAAGTGTGGCAAGACCTACAGGAAAGGTTGCCAAGAACAAGCTTTGATGAGGATGCCGAAGTACAGCTGGAAAAATCTTGGGATAGAGACAGTACCTGAGGCAAGAAATAGTGGTAAAGAGAAGGAACAGGACTAGATTCAGGACGAAAAAGATTACGGAAATTATTTGAAGCCAGTTACCATTGTAGGGCAGCTGATGGAGCAAGATCGATACCACTCCTGTGCTCATGGTAATGATAAACCAACTGCCTCAGGTCGGTAGAATTAGCTTACAAATGGAACAATAGATTGGGACATAAGCTTACGATGGTGTGAAATTCCTTATAATTCTTGTGAATCCATGTTCTTTGGGGCCAACCGCCCCTTCAACATCACCAGGTTGTCCTGGTTTACTAACAATCTTTGGCATGGCTGTTGACTCGGAAGTAAGTCCCCCAGGGCTGACGACCTGCTGCTGCTCCAGTAGTGCTTGGTCTCCTTGTGAACGGGAAGCGTTCACAAGGATAGAATCATCGGCATGGAAATGTAGCGGGCAGTTTGGTGAGTTACAAGTGTTGGTAGTCTGTTCCATGTTGATTCAAAAGATTCTGGTCGGTTACACTAAATGCAGAGAGCTTGGTATTTTCTTGACGATTACTAGTAAGCAAATAGGCTTTGCCCACAGAATGTGCTTGGTGAAATAAACAGAATCTGACTGTCTGGATATATCACTTTTTACTTTTGTCGGAGACCTGCAAATACCGGCTTGGCCTCACACCACTTGAGGTACAGTACATAGCACAGCGTCCACACCCATTAGAGCCTGGATCAGAAGCAATGTTTGTGGTAGTTTAAACCAATCACTTCGCTCTCAATATGTAGAGGCGGGGTAGTTGCATCTTGCTCGTGTTGCTAGTCCCTTTACATACTTTATTAAAACACATTGTTACTGGCTGACACTTATCGATTGGATCCCAACCTGGTATAACACGATGAAAGTTCTTAATTATAAGTTACCCCTCAATATAAAATTATGTGCACTGGCTGACAGAATTGATTAGTAAGGAGCGCAACCCAGAGCTAGGAAGGCAATACGCTTAGGTCTTGCGGCTAGAGTATCTATGTGTGCATCGATGAGTAGCAAAGGAACTTTCCTGGTACTCAAAAATAGTGCGACTAACTTACACAAGCTTGGAAACCCCCCTGCGATGGCAATCGCCGTATATAACACGAAGGGGCGGTAACGCAAAGTGAGAAATAATCTCATTCTGGAATAGAAGTCATTTTGTACGCTTCGTTTGGCAATCGTTTTTGCAAGGCAGGGCATTGTTGAATTGCTGGTAGGTTTGCTTTGATCCTCATTCACAATTGAGCAGAGCTGTTCCGTTTTACATATAATTAATATCAGCCACTCTTCAACTTTCAGCCTCATTATAAATTCAAATGTGTGATGATTACTCTAGATTCTATGAAACCCTTTGTTACTGGAAAGTAATAGCGACAATAAGTTAATGAAAGAAAATTGCGTAACAACCCGACGGTAGGTTTTCCTAGGAACAATCTTGAGATCTGCCATCGTGCTAGTAGTTCGAGTTGAGGGGTGTATACCTCAGGACTTTTGTATATATTACGCCTTTAGGCAGTGAGATAATGGGGAAGCTCGAACATGTAGCACAGAAGATGGGGAGGAAGGTCTGGCAATATAAACATCTCATCTACTTTATCGTCAAAAATATAGTGACTATATTTAGCCAAAGCCCGACTCAGCGTATGCATATTCGTTTACAGCATGCTACTGTTAAATATGAAATTCCAGCTCTAAAAGTATCTTCTTTGATATTTGTATGAATTCAGGAGGTATTGCTGACCACCATCCACGGAGCATAGATCAGAGAGATATATTTTCTACTATGGTATTACACAGCCAACCGTCTTCTCGCCCCATAAGCGTCACAGCTCACAAATTTCCACTGCCCTGCCTTCCACATAGGAACCAAGCTATACATTACATACTTTGCGACGCCGGGAATAGGTGGAAAGACACCATGCCACATCCCATTTTCGAACTCCACCGTCTCCATATTCAAGAGAAACGCAGGGAGCGTGTTGAGGATGAACCCGGGCGTCATTTGTTTCTTCCCACTTGCGTGCGCAATCTTCTCGATGTCAATTTGATTCTCGGGAGTTGAGAAACGGGACAAGGCTAGGATGGCCTCGGGTTCTGCCGCAAGGTGGTCATGGAAGGGACCGGAAAAGGCATCCATGATCTCTAAAAGCTGCAAGGCATTGAACTCTGATTCCTTGGACTGAAGATTTTCAAGATAGCTCTTGAACTTTTCAAGACCGCTATAAAACTGGGCTATGAACAATTATTCTCTGCATTCCGCTGCTGGCTGGAATCTTGGATTACGTACCATGTTCTTTGACCTCACTATCCATGACACCTTTGACGCCAGTGGCCTTTTCGATTGCGGGGAAGAAGTCGGTCTCTTCGTAATGATGGTGAGTAAAGACAAGTGATCGCCATGCAAGACAATACGCTATGAAATCTTTGATGACGTTCGTGTCTTCTCCAACGCGTGGAGCCTGTTGATATATGGAGTTGAAGCCGCGAATAAAAGAGTTATGGCTCAAGGCCATGTGAGACGCTTCTTTCGTAAAGGGATCCATCTGCATCAAGTTCAGTGTGTTTATATATTGCTCTTGAAAGAATAAATTGTTGATTCTCCACTTACTTTCCCGGATTTGAAAGCCGGAGTGGACAGCAGTTTCAGAGGAAAGTCAGAATACACAGGCGGTGCCATGATACGTCTGTTTCTCAAAGTGCTGGGTGCCGAAGCTAATATATTATATAACAGCACTTCTTATATGTGGCAATCGGTTTTTTAAATTTGCGAATATTGTGAGACCATCATCAGCACCAAAAACATGTGTAGTAGGTATGCTGGCTTTATCTAAGGTTACATATAGTGCTTACTTGGTTTAGCATATTAGACCGAGGCGAGATATCTGCTAATTGGTCCAAAGCCTTCCTTTCCAACACCTTTCCACCATCAGTACGACAGGTCAAATCCCTCACGTCTTTATAATCTCAGCAACTGGCATCATATATCACGTGTTGGTCATGTTTGCACCAAGGTAGAGAATTACGGGTACATTTATATTGTATAAATTTCCTAAATCTTTATCGCTTCACCATTCATCATCTCCTTCCGGTGCCTACCTTCAATGCTTTGCTCGGTGTTCCCTATTCGCCACCGCCACCACCTCTTCTCCCGGTACTGACCCCATAATTGAACGGATTTCGACAAAGAGGACAAGTACTCTGATTGCTCGTGGCAAACCACTTGAATAGACACCCGGCATGGAACAAGTTCTTGCACGTATGACATCCTTTATCGGGCATCTTTTTGTCCGAGGAGATAAGGGAGTAGCAGATTGCGCACTCAGCTTTCCCTTTCAGGGCACCAATGACATTCTTCCGGAAGATGAAAAGGGAGTCGGTTATGGAGCCGTTGGAAAAAGTGATGGCGCCTTGCGTGGTCATGAGCCAACCGGTCCATTTCTGCTGACTGACAGCAACACGGGTTACACCCTCAACTTTCACCCCATCGAGAGGGTAGGCGGGTGGAAGTTTAATGACGATCTGAAGCATTGTGTCGTCGACCTCATATCCAGCAGACACCTCTCGTGCTTTTCTGGAGACTTTGACTATGAGCTCCTTTTCATTTTCTAGCTCATTGACTTCTTGGCTTTCCGCCCATGTTAGAACCTCGGTCATCGTATCGGCAATTATAAGAGGGGAGAAGAAACGAGAAGTCCAAGCTTCGACTGCGAGACGGGTCTGTTTAGATTTCAGGTCCATATAGTGGGCTTTTGCCAGGGAAGGAGTGTATTTTAGGGTCAAGTAGTAGAGATGGACCAAGAGCCAGTGGAGATCGTGTTCGCTATCTTCGAGGTCCATCTCAGAACTGGATGGTATATAAGATCGAATTCTCTCATCACTAAAAGAAGCAAGAGAAAGTGGGTGGCCAGCTGAATGACCCAGGACGTCGAATGTAAATTCCAATAAGGGAGAGATGTACTTTTCGGATTTGAGTATGTCACTATAATCACTGCGGACTTTAAAGGACGCAGTGCTGTAGGAGTCAAATACTAAGAGCCATGAGAGGAGGTATCCACGGACGGCAGAAGGAAATGTAGATAGTACTTCATCTGGAAGATTGTTGAGAGATGGAGCGTCAAGAAGCAGGGAGAGAAGCTCTTCGGGCAGCTGCGCGTTTCTTTTCTCGAGGATAACATCTACGGAAAGCTGCTGTTGCTGTTCAGGTAGGGCTCTGTGGAGGACTTCAAAAGCTGTAGCCTGAATCGACTTGTGATCAGATGCTACTAGAGGATAGAAGTCTGAAAAGTCTTCAATATGGCTCAATGGCATATTGCTAATCTCTCTGGATAGTATATCGTCAACAAATAGTAAAGGGACAGTTTCTCCCTCCCGTCGGAGTTTCAGAACATTAATTAGGCCATGAGATATTTGATAATTCAATGTCCCTAGACACTCTATTAAGTCATCATTGGCGTCTTTGAGATTTCGCAAAATAGCATATAATTTCAGAGACATGCCAATCATGGGTAGACATTCGCTGGACATCGTGGAGTTATCAGAATCCCAAATAGAAAGACACAGTGCAAGAGTTGTCTCCCAGTAACTACCATAGATATCTTTCATTGCTGGTAGAAGTCGATGAAGCGCAAAGCAAGACTCGGAAGCTAGCTGAGGATTCTTGGATGGTAGTTCATCAGCCCATGAGAGAATTTGCTTGACAGCAAAAATGAGACGGTTTTGTGCAACAGGCAAATCTCCTTCTTCGTACACCGAAAAACTGGCATTTAGAAGAATCAGTAAGCTTAGTGTTTTATCGGAGGTGACTTTGGCACCCGCAATATCACTAATGAGGCGATTACAAAACGTATTGACCAGTTTACTGGTGCCAAGAACATCTTGAAGGCCAATCAAAACAGCAGATGCGCCAAGAACGTTTGGTGTTGATGATTTCAATAAGTCCAGCTTTTGAAGCCATGACTCGCCACGAACGTTGTTCCAACCGTGTTCGTTGACTAAGCGTTGAAGGAGATCTCTCAAAATTCTGGCGGCATGGAAAGCTTTGGGAGAGGAAGAACCAGCATCAGCAATGAGCTTGGATACAAGAGTTCGTATTGGGCCAGAAGCGACGTCAGATTCGTCTAACCAGTTGTTACCGCTGGATACCATACGATACAAGGGTGCTTTTGCGAGGAATAGGAAATCCTGAAGTTCGCCTATAACGTCAATTCCTAGGAAAGCTGCAAGTTTATTATCTTCACGGAGGTCTACTTGGTCTTGGAGCAGCTGTGTTGTAACGCTGAGCAAGTACAAGAGATCTAGGTCCAAGTTTGGCAAGTCTCTTCCTGAATCGTCGTCCAGTAACCGGGCAGTATAAATAGCCATTCGAAGGGCTGCGGAGTACCCACTGAGATCTCTAGTGTATGACAAGGAGGATTTGTTGGAGCTATCTATGAGATACACAGCACCGGCAAATGGTCTCATCACAGCTAAAGCATGGCTGGGAGCTTCGGCCAACATCGGTTCAAGGTACTGCTTCCATATAGAAGGGTTTGGAAGCAATGAAATTAAAACAGAAAAATCCTCTGATGACTTCAGAAGGGATTTTGCCTGTTGTACAAGAGTTTCAACTGATAATGACTGTGGGCTGGCAGTCTCCAAGTTCTCCCGTATGACGTGAATTATTGGCGAAGTCTCTTTGCCGTCAGTTTCAGTCTTCTCTGTCTGCTCGAGGACGCCCCTGAGTAGGCTCGCACGAGAATGTACTTCAGTCCCTGATAATTCTGTAAGCGCTAGAAGCTTAGTTATCAATGCCACATATATTTTGTGATCTGCCTTTATCAAGCTGGGTCTCACTTTCGCGATAAACTCTAAAGCCCTGAGCGAGCTTGTGACACGAGTCTCGCTGACTTGATCTTCCAAACCCCCAATAACCTGATCAAGTAGTTGAGTTTCTGTACGTTTTGCTAGTAGATCGAACATGATTGCAGCTTCAAAGAGTGACCAGGCTTGAGCCTCTTCATTTTCATGAACGGCTTTGGCTGCGGATGCAGAAAACAACCGTTGAAGATCAGAATTTCGTTGACAAAGTCCCGAAACATTTTTATTTGAGATGAGCGCTACGATAGCGCTCATTCTTTCGTCTCCAGGAGGAAAATTTAAGAGGATGTCGAGTGTTGACTGCCAAATCGTTTCGAACAAAGGTTGTTGGCCGGGTAGAGAACGATAAAAGTATAGAGCGGAGACTAAGTATTTGGATGAGGGAGACGTGATCAAGTTAGGAACAGTATAGCCAAGAGAACTTGCGTAGCTACTCAATAAGTCTGGTGAAAGTTCAAAGAGTTGTGGCGTGAGCCTGACAGCAGCTTCGATGATTGAAGCAGCAGAGTAGGGCTTCCCATTTCGGCCGTTTTCAGCGGCGAAGGCGCTTTCAATTATCTTCACTGTTGGCCCTACTAGCTGGTCCGCGTGCTTAATTGATTGTTCATCCCCTAGAATACTTAACATGAAGTTAAACCAACGATGGCTTTCTGCTACAACGGCATCCTGAGATCTGTGGTACTCTTTTGACTGCTCAGGCAAAGATGTGTTGAGCCTCTCGATAAGGGCCTCTGCTAGTTTCTCCCATTCTTTACAAAATGAAGCTTTAGAATCATTTGAAGAACTACACACCCTAAATGCTACAATCAAAGGTGCAGTGGAGCTTTTCATGTTCCACTGAGAGTTTTCTACCGTGGGATGCAGATACTGTCGAAATACGACATATGCGGACTTCTCAAAGAAGTGCTGGACATCAACAGGGTGCGGTAGTCTACTTCCAATCGTGGTAACTACTTGGAAGTAGCTATTCCATGCTTCAGGTGCATTTGTCCTAGGCTCTTCTCGGCATGTTATCCCATTGCGGAACGCATTCATGAAGTCTATGGACCCGTCGGCGGTTGTCGGTAACACACTGTAAGGCAAACTGACAAATAATGACATGAGAGTTCTCCAGTAATCAGCTGGACCTCCTTGAGATCCTTTCTCCACAAAATTACGAAGCTTAGACAGGGCCGTTTTCTTGCTTTTGTAGGCCGTTGTCCAAGCTTGGCTATATTGCGAAGTTAATCTTGTCAAGGCTAGCAGAAGCTGATATGCCGATGAGGATTGTGAGGCCCGTAGTCCTTCGGCAATGAATGCATGGCTAATTATTTCAAGATCTGATTCCACAGTGGCAGTTTGTTTGTCCAAGCAAACTATAAGCAACTGACTTATTGTTCGTCTGACAAACGCATCCTCACACGATATAAACGCCCAAAGCTTCTTGTTATTAAAGAGAAACTTGTCGTATTCTTCCTGATATTTCTTTATATCATCTGCTTCCAGCTTGCTCAACAAGTTGAGTACCAAAGAAAGACTTGAGCCTACAACCCTAAAATATTTCGCCTGAGCATCCTCGGCACTTATGGTTCTCTCATCACTCAAAGTCTGCGGCGTCTCATTGATAGCTTCCATAGCATAGTCCAGAATCTGTACCTGGCATCTTTTCCAGAAAAGCGCCACCTTTTTCCCATTATCTAGGAAAGATCCAATCCCATCTGCCGCGGCTCTAGACACAGCTCTATCCCTATCATATGTACCAGCCAACCAGCTACCTACAATCTTTGGTATATGCTTCTCCATTCGCTTCCGTGCTGATTTCAGTAGCTCAAATTGTAGAATGTGTGAGAGTTCTCGAACTCGACGTGAATCATCTATCGATATCCGGGGATATAAATCCACCCAAGCATCTAATATTGCTTCTTCAACACCCCCATCCTGCTCGAATGGATGTGCTTGCACATATGCTCGCAGATCTTCTAGACCTTTCGATTTCGTGGTAGAGTCCTTTTTTGTGAGGTTCTTATAGCAGACTACAACATTGGCATCGCTGATTTCGGAGAGCTTGGGAGGGCTTGTGATGTAGGACAACGTGCTGCTGGGAGAAGACGAGGAAAAGGCGCCAAAGCCATTGCTTCCCATAGCACGACTGCTTGAAGCCTGCGACTTGAACTGTTTCTTGCTCATATTCTATGCTGAATCGCAAAGGGCGAAACCTGTTAAAGAAGAACTTATGTTTGATTTTGATCGGTGGCGGGGTAGCTAAGGCAGCTACAGTGGAAATTCGAACATGCAAAGGATTGTAAATGTCGAGAGAAATACAATGATCTAATCGAAGGTAGCCGATGAGTTAATGAGTGAAGAGTTTCAAGCCTAGATGAAGAAAGGAAACGTGCTGATCAAAAAAATAAATGTCAGCCTCGTCTTTTCAACATCGCCCTTCGCCGAATGACGATTTGGATTTGCCGAGTGGGTCCACCAAAAGCAGCTGCCCGGAAAATCGTCATTCCGACTCATTCAATCTCAGTCTCAGTCTCATCCATTTGGAGTTAATAACTAGCTGGTATATCGGCAGCTTCATTTTCAAATGCTCTTACTACTCTGAAAACAAACACCACCGAATAGGGAATTGTGACGGAGGGTGGATTTGAAAATATCTAAATACAAGGAGACACAAAGTCACAAGATATGCATACCGCCGTACAAGTACAAACTGTAGGTTCTATCTCGTTCGAAATATTATTTCTTACGCTAACATATAGTTTGAGATGACATGATGTATTCAAGGCGTGGCATTTAATATCATTCTTTGTGTAGCTAGTTTTTGCTATTAGGCCCAAACCGCATTGACCCAAGAGTAGTACTTCTTAGCATATCAGATGAAGTAAATCAGACCAATATGGACCCTTATCTCAAATTGATCCAGTTTCATTGAAAAGTCCGCCTGCCTGCTGACATTACGGTACAATTATCTAATAATAATAATAATAATAATAATAATACTTATAGTACTGTACAATACCGTAAATTAAGCTTGGAATAGCACGTGATAATCTACAGTTATATATATACATAAATATTTATGCCTCAGGCATTTGGCGGGGGATGGCATTAATGCAGTGTTAGTGCGGTATTTCCTCCACCGGGATCGCCCGAGTTACTGTTGCAGTACAAAATAACCAGTGCAGAGTAACGCGGGGTAAGCACACGCCAAGGTGGCACGAGGGTCGGGGTTATCGGATCAGAGTGTCATCAGGTGTCAACCCCAAAGCAAATCACCCACGCTATTAGCAGTAGCTGTTACGGTTACGGTTCTTATTCAGATTACTGGCCGTATAATGATGATTACTTGTCTCTATTACCTGTATTCTGTCTCTGCTGTCCCGAAAGCCGAACGCGGGTTAGCCTATTCCCTTGCTAGCCTGGTCCGACCACCACTTGCTCTACCTAGTACAAGCTGGTAATCGGCTGCTCTACTCTCACTTCACTCCTCTGCTGCCATTCTTTCCTCCTACCTTTACTCCATCCTCAACTCCTATTACTAGGCTTAGATCATATTCTTCTTCCACGTTTGTTCTCCTGAAGCACCCGCGAATATCCTTACTGTCTTTGATCCGCATTGCGTGATCTGCTATTCTGCTGCTTGTTACTGTCTGCCACCTACTGCTGTCTACCCCTCTCCCAGCCTCGTCCGTCATTTGCAGCGGTTGATTTCGTGAAAGCACACAGCAACCAACTCTACATTTTAGACCACACTCTGCCACCTGAATCTGAATCTGCTTCCTCGAGCGATTATCCCGTCTATTTTCCTGCGTTGCCGTGAAGCTGTAAGTGTTGAGGCGTCATCTAACCACCAGCACTACCAGCACCACCAGCTAAACCCAGAACAGAGATCGATTATGAAACGACATAGATAATTTACAACAAGCTTTCTTTGCAGATTGTATCCTGTTCACAGTCCGCCATGTCTCCGCTCCTCCACTCTTCCATGTCCTCCTCAGCTGTTCTCCGCCCGGTTGGCGCCCTGCCCAGAAGAACGCGGCCAAACCACCAAATTCGAACTCTCAAAATCGGCCTCTGGTCGTCCTACCTCGAGCCAGGCTTCCAGAAAGAGATGCAGCACCGCCAACGAGCTTTGAGATATAAATATCTCAACACCATCAACCGGAAGCTCTCCTGGGATCGTCAGAGCCCGATTCTATTTAAGCCCGGGGTCACGATCAAAGGGTTTATGTGCAGTGCCTGGCGAGGTCAGCTTTCCGGGTCAGAAGACAATTGGCTGTTTAATGGCCGGCGAAAGAAGGGACGACAAGCGGATAGAAATGACATAGACGATGCATTGATGCATGCCCGCAGCCGAAAGAGCCGGGCTAAATCTTTCACATTCAGCACTCCTGAAAGTGCGCCGATATTTCTGCACCGCAGTCTGAGAAGTGGAGTGTATCCCAGTACTGTCAACGCTCGTTTGAATACCAATTCAAATGATATTCATGCGGGGATCAACAACCTTAAAAATCACGGACCACTCTATGCGGGTCGCTATGCTGCCCCTTTGAATACCACGGAGCAGGATGGGTTTCAACCAGCTGCTAGTATCGGTCAATCAGACGTCGAATATGTGATTGATCCTATAACAAATCGTAAAACTCACAAGAAGGCAAGTAGCACCACCAAGTCTCAAACTGTTGTAGAAAATGGTATGAAGGGAGGTTTAGCGGGGCTGTTCAAGGCGATGAATGATAATATTGGAGATCAAGCTCACCTAGCAAAACAGGAGAATACCCTTACCACACACCACAATAGTGATCAGCCTCCCCAGGATCACCCAAAAAGTTATGACGCATCTGCCACATCCTCTCCTGCCAAACCAATCCTCAGGACCGAAGAGTTTAGGAGAAGCTGTTCAGTGCAGGAAGGTCTTAGAGATTATGATGAACGTGTCTCATACGGGCCAGCATGTACGGATAAGCCCTACTGGACAGACGAGACTTCGCAACAGGCCAGTGTTAAAGACGGCTTGAGTGAATATGACCAAGTGACATCCTATGAAGCTGGTGCATTCAATGGAGAAACACAACGCAGCCAGCAGTTGAACGAAGATGGGTTGAAATCGTATGATGATAAAGTGTCGTATGAGCCTGGTGCGTTCAATGGGCAAGTTTCTGTTGATCAGGAACTAGCTAAGGACGGTCTGGATGAATATGATAACTCAATGTCATATGAGCCGGGAGCGTTTAACGGAGAGCTTTCGGCCGAGCAGGATGTTGTCAAAGATGGCCTGAAAGAGTACGATGATTTGACATCTTATGAGCCCGAGGAGTTCAATGGCAAAATTCCAGGGAACTCAGAGCCACCCTCTGAGCAAATATTAAACGATTATGACAAGACCATGTCATACGAACCGGGTCCGTTTAATGGTCAAGGTTCAGACAGCGAAATACCCACGTACGAGAATGGCTTGAAGGAGTATGATAATTCTATCTCTTATGAGCCTGGATCTTTCAATGGAAAAGAAACAAATGGCCAAAATTTCTCTACTGAGGACGGTCTAAAAGATTATGATAATGTAACTTCATATGAACCCGGGGTATTCAACGGAAGCCTGTCAGAAAGACAAAGCTCGACTGAATTCAATGATGGTTTGAGTGACTATGACAATTCAAATTCCTATGAAGCTGGCCAATTCAATGGGAAGTCACAGCCAAGCGATTTTGCTAGCAGTGAAGACGGGTTAAAGGCATACGATGAAGCTCATTCCTATGAGCCCACTACTTTCAATGATATGAAGCATGAATCTGCATCCCAGCAAAACGATAGTCGTACGGAGAATCCTTCGTATCACAAAATCGCTCGTTATCTTAGAGATATCGAAAGTGAAGCTCCGGAGCCACGCGACAGATCTTCTACGGTTTTACCAAATGCCGAACTAGATGCCGAAAAACGAGCAAGAAGACAGGACCTGGACCAAGAGTTTGAGACAGCGGAGGAGTAAGTGATGGGTAGTTGAATCTTGAGGTGAAGTAATTACTAACAAGTATAGATCCTTAGATACAAGTGCATCGAAAATAAGAGACCGAATGTATGCAGCTGATGCCACGAAAAAAGCGAATGCCCAAGACAAACTATCCAGCAACCTCTCCGGCGACTCACCAGGAGAATCCAAGAATAGCTGGGTAGCCACAAACGACTCCACTGGAGCTTTATTGCAGAAGCTTCAAGATAAATTGCAATCAGTCGCATCGAAATTGGAGCCTTCTGGTGTTAAGTTGCCAGATGAAGAGAAATACATTGATGGCCGCGCAGAAGCGTCGGATTTTGCAAGGACCCCAGATGCAGACAAGAAAAGAATCGAGACATCTTTCGACCGTATTCGGTCGCCAAGTTCGCCAACTGGTGGTTCGTCAGGAGGCAATAATGCCAAGGATAGTGCAACGGAATTGGAAGAACAAGTTAAACAAATATACGAATCAAAGTATGGGAAGATCACTCCCGAACATCGCCAGTCTCCACCTCCAGCAGCAGCAGCAAGTGGGCCCACTTCAATACCAACGAAAGAGCCAACAAATTATAAAATCCTTGCTTACGACCCAACCATGCAGTCAATCGACATCGCCGAGACGAGTTCCATAGTACCAGACTCCGCATCACCACTTACTCCTGCCGAGGTTCTTCTCCGACTCTCCAATCCTGCCAAGTTCTTTCCCCATTTTGGTCCTCTTCAAGCCCAAGGCTATGAGATTGTCTCCGGGAGCGGCGACGTTCTAGTATTCCGGAAAGTACGCGATGCAAGTGTGATTAGTACGAAGTCACCGGCAGCATCTCACCCAGAGAGATCAAGAACCACCACAAACCCGATTGATGGCATGCAACCTATAGCTGCTACGGGTAACTTTGCGAGTCCTACTGGGTTTGTGAATTACGATCGTCCTGCTCCCACGGAAGAACCGCCTTTCAGATCAAATATTGATATGAGACGTGAAGAAGAGGTTTTCAGTGGACGGTCTAGCTGGTCTGAGGAGGGGAGTGAGCAAGCATCTCGAAAGAAGATGGGGCTCGGTAAACGGGCTTTGGTTGGAGGTGTCATGGTCGGCGGCGCAAGCTACGCTGTTGGTGTTGTGAGCGACTACTTCCAGAGTGGAGGGCGCAACGGGAAAGGGCCGCAAGGGTTTTAGGCTCAGTGATTTCGGATTGAGAATGCTTTAGCATTGGAGTTATCTAAAGGGAGTCGAAGGAATAGTTTGCGGGGAAGGAGTATCACAAGGACGGAGTTCCCACATTCTAGCGGGCGCCTATCATTTCTCGTTGTTTATATGCGGAGTTTATGACAAAATCTCTATTCCTAAATTGTGTATGGTAGCACTACCGCCCCATCCACTCTATTTAAATGTTTTAGAAATTGATCATATGTACTCATAGCAATATCTGTGATATATATAGTCCTCTCTTCCCGCTCTACAACACCTACGATCCAAAATTCAACATATGAAGCCCAATCCATATTTCAGATCGACCATCCATCCGTATGCTACATATCAATACGTCTCCTTCTACAACCTAGCCTCAGCCTCAAACCCAAAAATATTCCTCCCACCATCCTCATCCTCCATCCTAACCCATCCCCGTCTCCCCACGCCCTCCCTACCAACCAACTCCCTTAAACAACCCCTCTCCTCCACCACCGCCACAAACCTCTCTCCGCCATCCACCCTCCCCACCACCCATCCCCTCTCCACCTCCCCGCTCCTCGCATACGAAACTGTATACGTCTCTACCACCGCCTCCCGCGGCGTCTTCCCAATCGTTGCCACTGGCGGCGGCGCTTTCCCGCCCGGTGTGAACTGCGGGAGGCGGCTTGTTGTAGGGTACGCTGATGATGGCGCTGTGGAGGAGAGGCAGATGACGTGTTGGTAGGTGAGCACGCCGCCGTTTGCGAGCACGAGCGCGTTGCGAGCGTCGTTGCTGCTGCTGCTGCTGCTGCTGCGGAGCCGGCGTGTGATTTCTGTGATGGCCTAAATTTGGAAATTTCGAATTAGCATTGTGATTTTGGGTAGGTCTTGAGATGCGTTTGAGATACGCTGAAACATGACTGGATTTCCTTCTCTTTTTCCGTCGTTGAAAAAGGGGAGAAATGGAAGAAGGATGAAAACAAGAGAGCATAGAACGTACATGCAGGGAGTAGTTATTTCCAGCGCCGCCGAAACTTGTGAGGCCTCCTAGGACGGTGATGGGTTTCTCGGGCTGGGCGATGTTGAGCCCGAGGTGGAGACAGGCGAGTTTGGGGACGATGGGGAAACATCTTGATATGTTAGCTTGAAGGTTGTGATAAAGGGGCGGATAAGTGATACGTACGAGTAGAAGTCGTATATGTCGATATCGCTTGGTCGGAGGTTTGAGATGGCTAATGCGTGATCTAAGGAGGCGGAGATGGCAGGAGAGGAGTGGAAATCTGGACGTTGCCAGACTCGGAAAGTTGTCAGCTTCACTTCTTACAATGGTTGGTGTTGAATCTGGTTGGAAAATAAAGATCCGAGTTTCGTAAAGGGAAAATATGGCTCACAGTCTGCACTATCCTGCGTTCCAGCACCGCCAAGTGGATATATCTAGAAGTTGTTTGTAAGATATTACTCTATTCTGTTTTACGTTGATGATAGAAAAAACATACCCATTTACTTTCAGGAATACCCAACTCTTTTGCGTATTCCGTCGACGTCACAATACACGCAGCCGCTAAATTTACGTTGTTGAATGCATTCAACAATAATGGATCTATCTCCCCAGATCACGTCAGCACCACGTAACACAAACCCATCCACCTGGTAGTACCTTAAGCCATACCAACCACACCAAGAACGATAAGCGAGAAAATAAGGGGCATCTAAACTGGAAAAAAAAACCTTACATGGAAAACAAATCATCCGGTTCCCACCTCCCACCGCCCCGATCTCTTGCGCGCTTTTAGGAGGTTTCCCATAATTCCACGCATAGGGGTTTCCCGCAGCTACGTTGGCAAACTGAGCGTAAAGCTCAGCGCTCTCGGCGTGATTTGCAGCAACGGTTTGGTCACGATGATGGCGTAGGGCGTTTTCATAAAGGGGATAGATGTGAATGGGCAGACCGATGCCGTGAAGTGATCCGATATCTGGAAGTGATTAATTCAGCCGCACTGATGTATATACAAGAGAGCCGACTCACTTGCTGTTCCAGAAGGTCGCTCGGAGAGGGAGACGGTTGGTTGGGATTCATCTTCCTCGGTCCAGTTTGGAGGAGGAACTTGACCTACTGCCGCGCATGCTGATACTGTTTGTCCATTAAAATCATCTTCAATGCATCTCCCTTTTCTCTAAGCCTTTCACAATTCAATACACGTCTTGGAGCGGGTGGGAAAGGTGAAAATATAAGAACATACAGCTAGCCAAAGCCTCTCCTCCACATACAATACTAACCCTACTCTCCCTAATCGCCACCCGTCTCGCCGCCTCATCAAGCAGTTTTGCAGGCGAGTCACCTCCATGGTGACTCAGTACCTTCCCTTCCTCCCTAACCTTCACACCCAGTCCATTCCCAACCAACCCAGGTAGGTCGTAATAGTTCCATGACCACGGTGCTACGACGCTGACGCTATCAATGCTCGCTTGCAGAGTAGAGAGGGACGAGGGCGGGAGGGAAGTGTCCTGCAGGGCAAGATGTGAGGCTTTCAGTATTAATTTGAGGGGCTCAACGGCATCCTCGATTTTCGTAGAGGCGTTTTTGAAATCTGCTACGCCGACAAGCACTGGCGTGTATGACTTCTTCGCCATCGCTCGCAATCGGTAACCACAGCTTTTTTCTAACCCGATTCTAACTCCACAGCTTGCAAATATTGATATTACAGATAACCAAGTTACAAAGGAGCAAAATTTAGCTTGAAAGGAAAACAAAATAAAGCGGGATCAAAGTAAAGAAACGAGGCAAAAGAATTACAGAACTAGATCTTGCGGTAAACAAGTATAGTAGAAGAAGTCAAATGAGTAGTTACCGTAGCACGTTTCTAGCACAGCTAAAGGTCCCTCAAGCGAGTTCGCCATGTGAATGGAGGCCATTGACCATTCAAAGACTGCACAGCTGGACTAGATTGGGAAACTGGGGACATTTCTCCTCACGCACGGCGGCTGTGCCAAATGCCTCGGTTAGAAGTGCGAAGGAGGTGGTTAGCTCCGCTCACCAGAATTGGTAGCTTAACACAATGTCCACTTTTGAATAACTCGCTTACTAAGCAATGCACAATATATATATATATATATATATCTAATCGAACGCTCTCATCCTTTGCCACGACTATGTACTCTTGGGAACGAGGACTAAGAGAGAGAAATGTTGGTGACATGTCTTACGCCCTACCAATGGAGCCTTCGATTTTCGCTAATGTCAAGATACATTGATATGAAAACACAAATAATGCCGAGAGTTTTTTTTGAGACGGGGATCAAGGAGGATTGCAAGAAGCTGATATAGGGCGATGTTTTTGAAAGTGCATAGACATTTCAAGTCAGCTTCATAAGACCTCATGTCTCCGTCTCCCCTTCCTCCTTCTCTTTCTTCGACTCTTTCATCCCCAGGTCATGATCTGACAGGAGACGCAGCTCGCATTTAGCGTTCTTCCTCTCCTCTAGAAACTTCCTGTTCTTTTCCCACATTTCCGGTGTCATGTTCTCCTCCCGCCTCTCAGGTGGTGGCACATATGGAGGTGGGAGCTCACTCTTATCTGGATGGAACCACTGGTCCCGGGGCACTTTAGTGCCATCCACACCGCGATATATGGTTTCGTTCTCGGGGATAAATGGCAAACGATCCAACAGAGCTTTGATATGCTGGGGCTTCAAACCAACGGCATCGACAACCTAGAGGAGGAGGAAAATATGAACAACTATAGGCTGCAATGAGTATAAAACAATGCACTTACCTCGCGGTCTGCTGTCAAGGATAGTAGAACTCCAGCTTTGGTCGTCATGAGGATTCCGTTTAGGGTTGGGTCATCTTTAAAGTCTCGCAGGATTTCGCTCAGCTCGTTTTGGTGTTGCATTCGGGTCTCGTTCATTTCTCCAGGCCCGTATGGAGATGGTTGTTCGGGATCCGTAGACATTTCAGCTGTGTGATTCGTAATACCTTTGCTGCGATCTTTTCTTTTTTTTATAATGTTGAGGTGTAACTGAAATGAATAGATGTGAATCACCACCCGATTGAGCTATCTATGGGGGATGAAATATATAATCATGGAAGATATGTAGCTGACTTCAGCCTCACGTTTTATTGTGTACACCGAACACCGCCTCGAATCACCAACCCCAACAAGGTACCAACCAACACTAGGGTACAAGGTAAGATCTGCAAATCACATTCCACGTTCAGAAAAAATACACATCCCTTGACACCTTACGGTTTAGCTAACAGGGGTGATAGATACCTGCGAAAAAGAGTTCTGGGTTCTGTGGTGGGCCTAAATATACGCTACGGCTGAACATATGTAGTGCTTATATTCCAATATCATTTCTTCACAAGGAACAACACGTGAATCTCCTCGGTGGCTGCCTTACTATTGGAGATGAACATGTATACAAGATAAGAAAATGTAGCGGAAAGTATTTCCAACCTACACCGATTTCTCAAACGGTTGCCAAGCTTATTTACCTGATTTGGTAGCATCATAAGTATACAATTCTAGACAACAATTCGGTAGATCATATCGTTTACTGGATTCAGAGATGCTCACAGCTGCTTGATTGAATACTGATAGTGTTTCTTTTTGATCTTTGCTACCACGACCACAACCCCTGAGGCCACCTCACTCTTTTTATCGATGTAACCGACTTGATTTAGAGTGTGGTAGATTTCTGTCAAGCTAAGATATGGAGATTGAAGAAAACTCTAGTCTGATTTTTTTTGTGAACAAGTGATCTAAGTAGGTATAAGGACACATGCATCGAGATAACAGATTGTAGAGCGATGAAGACATTGTCTCCCATTTCTTAGTAGTACATGATGAACGACAACGGCTTTTTAAGTTATCTCATTTAATCTCTGTATAGAAGTACCTAACCACCGAATTTCTGTTACAAAATCCCTACGAAAAGGAAAAAAACCAAAGAACACCGACTCCGCATAAAGTTGCAGATAACACATCAACACGACACCGCCGCTATCATCCCAGACATATCGCTATGATGCATACTGAAAAGGTCGACAGAATCGGAATAGGAGAGACCTCGATCTCAATATATCTGTGTTCTTATTCTGTTTCACAACTCGCCCCATATCATATTTCTTCCTCCGCCCTTCTCATTCCTTCACCATTTTGTTTCCACATTCAATTTGTTGTTTCGAAGATGTGAAATTGAGGTGAGCATCTATTTGCGAAACAACGTCATTGCGCAGCTAAGGAGACATTTATGTGGTCTTCTTAGGAGTAGCAGCTGGTCCACCAACGTATTTGCCGATGTCAGTTGCATCATGGAAAGTTCTTGCGGCACCCTTGATACCATCCCACACCTGTCTAGCCGCAGGTGGGGTAGACTGAGCTCCAACAAGTGAGTCGATTCTAGCCTCCAATTGACCGAATTGGCCTTGAACGAAGCTGCTTTGGGCGAATCGGGAGCGGAGGAAAGCGGTGTAGACAGTAATCAAGATCCAGGAACCCTTCTGGAAGGTGATAGCAGAGAGCAAGATGCGGCCCCAGAGAAGGATCTCAAGGATAGCAACTAGTCCCATGGAGGCATCATAGTATTCCTTGACGAACTTTCCGATGGTGTCTGCGGTAGCGTTGGGCTTAGCGACTGGCTTGCCACCTGGGGAGGCGGCGGTTGAGACAGATGGTTGGAGAGTTGGGATAAGGTTAGTACGAGTGTAGGTTGCGACGTGGAAGATGGAGTAAACGCCGAATGGGAGCATGGCGAGGGGGTATTGAGACGAGAAGAGCCACACAAGTGCCATAACTATGAATAAATTAGTGATCTGTCATTTTTGAACTTTGCGAAAACAGCATGGAAACATACCCAGGTATTGAACATTCTCGTCAGCGATCAGAGAAAGATATCCCCCTTGTACCTTAGCACCAGCTCGGGTGCGAGCTCTGAACGCCTTGTAGACCACAATACCATACGTCACTGCAGCCGAAATAAAAGCCACGCGGTAGGAGACACGAGCCCATCTCGAACCCGAGTTGAATGTTATGTAGGATAATCCATATCTCGAGAGAGAAAGGAGCAACGACAAGTGACTAGGGGTTGGTCAGTAGATTTTCCAAAAATTGAGGTGACGCGCAGCAAGCTAGATCCAGCCGAAGTGGACACGACAGCTGTTCCGGAGCTCCAGCGACAATCGCCGCAGATGCAATATGGGTTGTAGACTTACCCAACAAACCAAGCGACTGTAAGATAGTATCAGTATATGTATCCATAGCTTTACAGCTGGTGCAACTTACATTGGAGGGTCTGCGCGAGTTGCAGGAGCCTTTGCTGAAGCGGCAGAGAGCTAGATGGTGGGGGAGCCATTGTTGCAAGAAGCTCTGGGTTATAATGTAGGCTGGATGCCGAGAGTGTTTTGGTGTTGTGGAAGGGGTGTGGGAGGTGGTTGAGGTGTGAGGTTTTTGCTATGGAGATTTGTGAAGTGTTGTCGTGTGTGTGCGGAAGAGGAGGTTTTGAGGCGGAGGAAAGATGGCTGGAAAGGTCAGCGCGAACGTCACAAGCGATCTCGTCTGTGCTGGTCTGGGCAGAGGCAGCGGATCACTTACGTATTAACTTTCCGACCATTCAACCAAATTAAATCTAAAAAGCTTTATTGAATCGAACACTTTAGCTCATATCATTTGAGCATTGCATATCCTCCACCCTGTTCGAGTATTACTACGTATGCGCTTCGTAGCAGCAGCAATTCCTTGATTAATGGCCGAAAAGCCACTTGCCGTCATCGCGAGTGTGGCTTTGCAGCAGTGAGCGATCGCTACCAGAACCAGACCATCAAGGCCTAGCCCCTTTTTCATGTGAATACTGAAGTCATCATGTGGATCCTGGTCTGCAAAACCGATAAGAGGGGATTTTATATACATATATATTAAAGCTTCATAACATGGTGATCATTGCTTTAGACTCGACTACCAGACTATGGGAATATGGAGGGGGTTGTGGGGTAGGATATCTCGTCCAAGCTCTTCCTCATCCAGGGAACAAGCATCATGTTTGGGTATCACATAAACCAATTTAAATTCGATAAGCTATAATACTGATGCAACATAATCAAAGCTCCTCTTGCCAGTTACTCGACTGGGTTGCTCTTTCAAAGCTTCTCCCATGAGACCCGTAGAACTCTTTAAAGACCTTCTTCAAGAGCTTATCACTCAAGCTCATATGTCCACCTGGTGTTGTGAGGAACTTCAGAGCACCCTTCTTATCCAGGGTCTTGAGTCCAATCCAGTCCTCCTTGTATATATCTCGTTCCTTCAGAGGAGTAACCTTGGTGTCCTCGACTTCAGCAAACCATCCAGACTCTTTGGGAATCACCGTCTCGTCGTCTTCGAACATATACATCACAAATTGTTCCAGTTTCTCCAGATTTTCCTTATAAGTTTTGTTTTTTAGCACGCGCTCATTGTTGATATCTGCTAAGAAATTACTGGAATCGAGATACTGTTCATATTGCATTGGGTCCCGGAAGTATTGAGCGGGAACCAGCCTGCTCTGCACAAACGACGACCATGTGTTAGAACGTAAAAGTCCCTGGGCCCCATGGCATACCCAATCCGTAGCTCCGCAAGCTTGAAACTCAGATATGCCATTGTGCTGGCTTCCAAATGTGACCAGACTCCGGACTGGTGGGAAGTTGCATCTCTCGATGTAGCCCCTGAGGAACTGTCCACCCTGCGAGAACCCAAGAGCATCAACGGCTGGAGCTGTGCTTAGGATGGGATGCTTTGCTAGGTCGGCGCAGACCTTTTCGATCTGGGTAGTAACATTTCCAAAGAACGTAGCAGTTCGGTCTGCAGTCGCATCCTCATCAAGACGAATAACGTAGACAAACGTGCCTGGGTTAACTTTCTCCACTAGCTCAGCCACGGAAGCGATGCCATCTGCTGCATAGTTATCCCCCAATCCATGCCATATTATTAAAGGTAGGGGAGTATCGTTGTTGTCGATTGAGAGAACCGCCGGGAGAACAGAGGATTGGACAAGGCCGGTAGCCGCCAGCAAGCTTATTATAGTAGTCAAGCGCTTCATCGTTGGAAATCGAAGATACTCAGTCTTCTCAGTCTTCTCCGGATTCAAATCTTAGATCACCTTATTAATGACATTGATCTCTGATGGCGAGATGCTGTAGACGAGGCAGATGCAGCGTAATGCCAAGGAGGCATCTGTATGCCGGGTCGGATTAACGCATTCCCGAGCCGAGATCAACGACAGCCTTGTAAAGCCTCATCAAATGTTGCTGCTCTAGCCTTGTTGAGCAATCTAAGATCAAAACTCTCTCTCGTCCGAGTCTTTCTAGGTCTGATCGATGCGTTTGACATCCTCGACCTGAAATATCGCCACTGTGCAGTCTCTTTGGCATTTCGAATCGTTCTCAGCGTCCAACACAATTTTCAAATACAACTGTCTCATTCAGCGCATTTCAACCCCTCTTACTTAGAAGCTTCACTACATTCTTCCCGTGTCAAGAGTCTCTGGATTCGGGTAACGGAAATTTATATATAAGCCATGGCTCCGTCAATAACTAGCCCGGCGCAGCCAACCCAGCCGGTTGGACCGGTTGGACCAGAATCCCTCGTCAAAGTTTCAACCCAGTACTATTTCCAACAAGAGATTGACATAAGGCTGGTTGCCTCTGGTTCAAATGCCCAAAGAGAAGAACAATACAGAATACTCGGCATACAACTACTACATGACGTTCGAAATGCCTTACAACTGTAACAATTTCTTGCTCAACAATTGGATGTACAACTGCTTACTCAAACTAGACCTGCACAGACCTTTACTTGCGCTGCAAGATATTATCACCGTTTTCGTCTAGATCACAAAGACACAGATTACCAATGGCAAGATGCCGCAATTGCCGCGCTGCTCTGTGCATGCAAAATCGAAGACACCCTGAAGAAATCTAGAGATATATTGTGTGCAGTCCACAATCTGAAATCCACCGACCATCTAAGTCCCGACGATCCTGTACGTTAACATCCTCAATCTCCTTCCGTGAGGTCTCATGATATTCAGCACTAACGAAAAAATGTAGAGATTCGAAGCTTCCTCAAAAATAGTAACCGGCCTAGAGCGCCTTATGCTCGAATCTTCCAAATTTGACTTTCGCAACCGCACACCTCATAAATACGTCATTAAAATGGCCAAATACGCTATCCTAACACCTGAGGTGACCAAACTCGCGCTCTCAATCTTAAACGATGCCTACAAAACCTGGGCACCAATGAAACAAACTTGCATTACCATGGCTCTTGCCTGTCTTGAGTTAGCATGTAGGATATATGCACAGGATGTTGAAAAGATATACGGCAGCTTAGGGCCTAGTTATGAGGAATTTGCGGCCAACAGAGGGGACGTAATGGAGACACTGTTAGATATTACCGAGTTGTATACGCATAATCAACGGCAAACGAGTGTGGGGCCGATGATGGATGTGGATGATATCATCCAACTACGTATTGTGTTTAATAAAGAGATGGAGGAGTCTGGACTAGAGAGGTTTTGTCATGGCATTGATCCTGCCACTGCATTGGCGAAATGCACGCCGAAAACACCAAATACGCCGGCCAGTCCGGCCGATACGCGTATTAATGGGGGTGTCAACGGAAATGGGAATGGGAATATTGCAAGTCCCGCGTTGAGTCCCAGAAGCGGAGGCTCGAGGGGGTTGACTGGCGGCACGGTGAGGTTCATGTTAGATCGGAACCAGGCAAGGGAGGAACAGAGAGTTGTAGATAGTTATCATAAGGTTGAGTTTGAAGAGTATGAAGTAGAGGTCGAGGAGCAGATTCCAGTCAATAAGCAGGAGAGGAGTCATGGCGGGTACCGCGGAGGGAGAGATTACGGATATCATGGGAAGCGGGGCGGTGGGAGGAGGATGTAGATGGGCGGCGGCGGTATGAGTTTATGACATTTAATGGTGCAAATGTGTCTGGTTTTGGTTACCAAGACGGGTCATTTCAAAAGAGGATAACCATATGGCGTTTTGGGGAGCCGGAAAATGCATGCAGCATAGAAGATGTACAATGGAAGATACCCTGATACTCTGTAAAGTGTTACCACGCAGCCACTCATGTTGATTGTGACGAGACGGGAAAAACTCTACATCTTGGGTCAACTCATACAAATTTAATCACATCCGCTTTGTCGTAGTTTTACAAGGTTTAATTTTTTTTAGTTTCCACGGCTCACAATTTTGGCAAGTATTGATAAGGTTGGTACTACTTGGAAGATGTGAAATTCAGAGAGTTGCTCTACTAGCGAGTTCACAGCCAGGCTTTGCGTTGAGCCACGTCAACTCATGCCACGTTTCTATCTACACAAGCAGTCCAAAGAAACAGACACATTCCCTTTTCCCACTAGACTCCAAAACACCAACATATATGCACAAAGCCAGCCGCGCTACTCAACCCTGTAAGTCAAGACATGGTATCCCGGACTCAAGCAGCAGCCTCCTTCTTGGACTTCTTCGCCTTCTTGGTAGGTCTGGGCACCTCGTCCTCGGCTGGCAATGCAGCATCGGCCTTTTGCTTTTTCAAAGTGGCCTTGCGCAATGCGATCTCGGCATCGAGCTTGTCGTCGTTGCTCTTCTCGGTCTTGGGCTTCTTGGCTTTCTTCTCCTTCACCGCACCGGTTGAGGCAACGAGGTCTTCTAGGGACGAATCTGCCTTGCGCTTGTTGGTGGGCTCGTCGGGTTGCTCACTCGCCTTCTTGTCGTCCTTCTTTGACTTCTTTTTGTTGCTGAGCTCCGCCTTCTCCTCAGGTGCCAGCGCAGCGGTCTTGCGCTTCTTGCTCGTGTTGGCCTCAACAACCTTCTGCACGCCGCCCTCGTCTAAAACTTCTCCCTCCTCGGTCCAGAGCTCGCTGGCAAGCCAGATTGGTAATGCCACGGTTTCTGGTCCCTTGATATGGACACTTCTCACGCCTCTCCATCCCTTCGTCACGAATTTCTCAATCAGTCGCTCGGTCACAACCTTTACATTCGCCACCACCTTCTCGGCCTCCCAGCTTGCGAGTCCAACCTTCACGCTCGTGTTTGTTGATGGAGACAAGTGGACAAGTGTACTATCGACTGCCTTTTGGATCTCGGCAGCAACGTCTTTGGCCGTACCAGCCTTCGCGCGATCCGTCGCGCGATCAGCGCCAGGGACTCTTTTGCCATCGACTCTCTCCGGGGTCGCAGCCAAAGAAACTGGGATAGGACGGTATTTGGTAGTCCCATAGAAGGTCTTTCCGAGAACCTTAGGCAGCCGTGTGATGATTCGGTCATCGGCCAAGATAATCTCCGCGCTCTCTCTCAATTGGCGTTGCGCCTCATAAGTCTTGTACTTCTTGCTCAGCTTCTGGATGTCAATCACCCTGACAATCCTTTTGGAAAGCTCAGCGGGGAAAGCGGGAGAAGCAATGAGGTCTTTGTAGGTCCGTTGTGGGGACGCGGTGATGAGGAGGATGGTGGTTGTGGGATTGGTGTTGAGGGGGTGGGGAAGCGTAATTTTGGAGGGCTTGAGACGCTTGACATCGACAATGTGGGATTTGGTGGTGAGAAGGAGGTAGATGGGTGTGCTTTCACTGTCATCGCCGGCAAGAAGATCTTCTGTGGTTGTGGGCTCTGGCTTTTCTTCACCGATTGTCTTGATGAGGGCGCGAGATGCTATAAGGATCTACAGATAATGTGAGTTTGGGGCATGCGCAATTGAATGGGGAGACAAACCTGTTCGTCGCTAAGCTGGTATGGAGAACCAGTTTCGACCTTTTTAGTCAGGGAGGCGGTAGATGGCGCCATTGTTGTAATTGTATGTTGTATTGTATCGTAGGGATTTCTGCGATGGTATGAAAATTGCTTTCCTCCAGCGACTTTTTCTGTTATCGCTTCTTGGCGCTTGACGATAAGCCTGAGAGCAAAGAGCTGTTCTATTGGTTCGCTTAAACCCTCATTCCCCCTTTTTCCAACTTGTGCCTTCCTTCCTTCTTGGGCGAATTATTGACAATGTTACTATACACTTGATATGTTGCCTCTAAAACGTTAAGACTCTACTCGTTATTACTCTCTTACCACACTTGCTTATACAGCATCGCTTTTTCGCCATCATGGCCGCATACAATAGCCTTGGTGACCAAGCTCAGACAAGATTTTCCAGAGTGGTCACATAAGTGATGGATCTCAGGTATGACTTCTTTTGAATTTCCCAGAGATACTATCGCTTTTAATTGCTGAAACAACGCACAACATAATCCGAATATAGCCAAGTAATGTTGCAACAACCGCTTGGGTGTCCGCCGTATCAACACCCGCGATCGTGATAAGTCCACACCCGCGGCGTCAGTGTGATATCCCCAATCACGAAGAGAACAATTCACACCACTGCCACCAATCATGACATATCTAGATTATAATAAATTCAATCCACTGCTCAGTGCTACTAACAAGCTATAAAGAAAACTCTTTTACTACCAAAAGCTCCACCACCAAAATCTTCACTGCAAAGCACTGTCACACCGCCCTGATATTCCACTTCAGAATGACCTCTGTGACAGCTACGCACTTTGAAGAAGACATGCTGCATATGAAAGTGGGATCAAAATGTGCAAAAGGGGGTTTTTCCAGTCTCGTACTCCACTGCGTTTGTCATTTGTCTCATCAGGCGCGTAAGATTTTTCAAAGGCACGTCTTACTAGCGTGTATGTCCAGAGCGCGCGATGAGGGGAGGTTGGAGCCGACATGGACATGGCGAGCATGGGTGTTTGGGAAGTTGCGCAGCAGAACATTGAATGAACACACCTTGAACATTGAATTGGTAATGGTAGAAGATACTTCTCTGGCTGCTCGTCGCTGCTGAGAATTAATTGCGAATTCGTAGAGGTCAGAATCAATTTTCAGTTGCAAGTTGAAGATGTTCGGGAACATCCAACGTCATAAAGTTGTGCATTTCACCGGCAGAATAATACGCAGCTAAGCCTAAAACGCGCCTGCCACAAGATATGGGTCTGACCTCTAACCACTACCTCAATCATCTCCTCCACAGCGACCGTGTTCAAGACCTCAACTGACCAAACTTGACCTTTCCTTTCTTTATTTTCAAGTCGACTTCAGTTCTATGCGCCTCACTGCCCTCCATCTGCAATTCCCATCGTTCAATTCAAGCATACACCACCAAATCCTACACTTATAGCCGCGTCTGGCTGCCCACGCGGTCTCTGATACTCGCGTTGAGAAGAATTCCAGCCGACCACTGACGGTTCCGGTACATGTCTATCATGATGGACTCTTCTCCTAGCAAGACAAATGTCCAGCCAAGTTTACCGTCAATTGCAGGAGTTAAGCGTCCAGCGCCCTCTTTGTTACCTGCATTTGAACCATTTTCCTCGTCCCCCGGCCTTCCAAGACCCGCGAAGCGTCAGGCTCGATCCTCACCCTCTGAACGCGAAGCAACAAGGCTAAAGTATCCTACACCAATACCAACTTCTACTACTGGTATCCTATCCTCTTCACCTCCGCAGGTCCATGCTCGTCCAAGTCTACACCGAACACAATCATCTATTTCGGAAAGAGCTCCGCTGTCTGCACTGCCCTCGGTCGTTTTGCCGGAAAATGGAGACACCCTATTAATGGGGAGATCTAGCAATTCTTCTCACTTCCAGTTGTCAGCTAACCGTCTTATTTCTCGCGTTCATGTCAAGACTCGGTATATCGCTGCTACCGTCCCGCTCGAACCGAACAAGGTGGAAGTTGTATGCTGTGGCTGGAATGGAGTCAAGTTACACTGTCAAGGCCGGACATGGGAGCTGGCAAAGGGCGATAGCTTTACATCGGAAACAGAATATGCGGAGATTATGCTGGATGTACAGGATGCACGAGTTTTGATCAATTGGCCACAACAAGATGATCGAAAGGATTCAGTCGGTGCTCTGACGGACTCCTCGTGGGATGATGAGAATTCTCCACGTGGTAATGTGTCTGCTCGTAGTGCCCGTGGTCAGGTCATTGAGTCGAGTCCACTTCGTCGCGGTGCACGCATCCAGTCTCCTATTTCCCCTACACCGATTCGCCATGCTGCAAATACCTCGCTCCTTGATCTTGCAACGAACCAAGAGGCCACTGCTGAAGTTCAGGTCTATGAAGATGAATCCGAAAATGAACCAGGCATTGCAGAGGAAGCATCCATGCTGTCCACTGTTGCAGCTACATCGTTTGCAGCGCTTGCGGACAGCCCATTAAGCGAACTCAGTGAACCTGAACATGACCCAGATGAAGAAAACGATCCCATTGTTCACTCCTTTGGTCCCTTCGGTGGTAATATTTCTGCTCGCATGGCATCCTTCACCACCGTATCATCCCCAGAAGCAACACGAAGACTAGGCAACCAGGAGCGCATTGAGTCTCCCAAAACGAGAGCTAGCTCCGAGTCTACCAACCCAGCGGATGCAGTTCCAATTGTCAACCATGTCGTTAATCAACTGGCGTTCTCTCGACTTTCATCTACTCCTCTCTCGGTTATCCTAAACAACCTCCCAGCTGAATTGAAGTCGGGGAGCCCAAGCCAGCAAGAGAACAGAGGTCTCACCAAGGGTGATCTTCGGAAATTACTTAACGGAGCTGTTGCCATTGGCGAAATTCATCGAGAAGGAAAGGATGCGGCGGGAAAGACTCTCGAGAGTGAGTATTACTACCTTCCGGATGAGGATACCGATGTTCAACGTCGTGCCGCTGTCGTCGACGGTCTACGGAAACCCAGTCTGAGAAACTGTAGAAAGCAGCACAAGGTAAGATATTCTCCTCCACATGAATTTGATTAACATGCATTCTAACATCCCCTCAGCAATACTACTGGAAAAAACCTAGAACCCCGTAAATCGAGAATGTGGTGAGACCGTTTGCATATACAGAGGAGTCTTTCAGTTTTGTATGGAATTGGACAACACTTTTCCTATTGTGCATAGTTTCCTTTATGGATTCCCATATCATAGCGAGGCGTTTGTTCTTTTATACCACCGATATGGTAACTAGCTTGCTTTGTTAGGAGATACCCAGGTATCCCGTTTGTTTATTTTTGTAGAAAAGGCGTTGGTCTTAAGGCCCAATGCCAGGATAGGCACTTATTGAGTAGTTGTAAGCTTGGAATGTGAATGAATTCCACCTTATCTTTGAGATACTGTTAGTGAAGTGAGTTGTGACAAGATTTATGATATTTAATCTGAAGTGAGTAACTTGCGATTGTTATTGGTAGTGAGTAGTGGGTATTTACGTGTGGGTTACCATCTGTCAAAGCCTAGTGGTACCTTGTCTCGTTACCCCGCCACGCCCACGCCACTTCTACAACAACAGCTTGACTTTCCCCACAAGCTATATCAACCTTCACCTCTCTCAGTCTCTCAGGCTATCCTCAAACCTCACATACCCAAGGAACAAGTACAGGCCTTCCTCCCTCTCACATACTCATAGCTAATTCGTCAACGCAGACGGAAGACCCCAAACAATACCAATCCAAAGCCAAGTTACCAAGCTATACCCCTCCTTCCTCGAAGCTATATCTCCAACAAACAGCTCAACTACAAACATGGCACCCCAAGATCTCCCCTCCAATGTGCCCCGCCAACCTGATCGTCCTGGAGTACCTATCCGTACCAGCAGCAGCAACTACGTTGAAGCCGTAAAAACAGCTTCTGCTGCAACATGTACGTTTGAGCTCCTCTGAGCGGGGCTGGGAAAGCTAGATTGGCTTATGTTCTTCTATGCCAATTGAAGTGCTTTAGCCATCCTAGATATTCCTTACCTGAAATTGTGTTACAATGCTAATACTTAGAAGCACCTACCTCTCCCACATCAAAAATCAGCATTCCAGATGGAAGGAAGAATAGCGTGGGCGAGGTATTGTCGAGCCCCACGGAGAGCTGGAAGCCGGACTTCAAGCGGAAGCAGAGTTACAAGCAAGAGGATTTGAAGAGGGAGATGCAAATGGCAGGCGTGATAGGGCAGACTGAGGAAGGGAGCAAGGATGGTACTGGAGAGGGAAGAGGTGGTGGTGTGGGAAAGAGTGGTGAGGGTGGTTTCACTGAAGTCTGAAGGAGAAGTTCTAGAACATTGATAAAAACATTTGTTACGAGAGCAATCGATAGGCTGGATTATATGGATACCTGAAAATGAGATCAAGCTATGGGTAGGACTATTTACGACGGGAGGAATGTCTCAAATGGTGGAAACTGGCTGCGTATACATTGTGAAAAAGAAAGTGTCGGGAGGGCTATGGTTAATTGCATATGGATAATGAGTTGATTCTTCTTCTATGCTTACAGCAAATCGCTTGTAGTATGAGTATACGAATTATAGCATGAATGAAAATCCATCTTCTCTTTTATAATTTTATGCTTCATTCTATAACTCCAAGCAGTATCGAAAACTCGCCAACCTGTACCGTGCCTCATATACCTCTCGTTTACTTCTCGGCCTGAATGATTTTTGTATATCTGAAAGAAAAGCTCGCGAGCGAATTGTCTCCGCCTATGAATTTTCTCTGCTTTCTCAGTAGACTCGAGGCGATTTTCTAAAAGTAACTAGCACCATTTACACACTTTTCCATATCCAAAATTGGAAAATCAAGCCTGGTCAGTGCGTATAAAGTGAATATTTGATTCCAAGGCAATAGGCTTCCACAAAATCGCCTTTCGCCAGAGTATAAAAACCAGCAGCCTGCTCTCTTCTCCCTCTTCTTACAAAACTAAACCCGTTCCGTTTCTCCACATCGTTGTCTAGCTTACAAGACATACTCAAAATGGCGGCTTCGTACTTGATCAATCCTCACTGCTCCAAGAGTGATGAATTCTTTAAAATGTAAGTCAGATCTATTTCGTGCTGCCAAAAGATTGAGTTAATGTTCCTTAATAGTCTGAGCTCCAGTGAGACGATCAAGTTCTTGCATGACTCTGCGAATGGAGGCAAAAATGAAGATGCTGTCGTGCGTATACCAAAGGTCCTTGCATGTACCTTTTCAAAGACTTTTGACTTGGCGTTTGAGAAGGCATGGGCACGAGAGGTTTGTATAGAAGGTTACGAAATGGATAAATGGGATCTATTCGATATCACACATCCCCAGAATGATATCACAGATCCCCTCGAGTACAAATTTCCGCATACCAGCTTCCGTCGTCTTCTCGGAGTTTTCGTCGACTGGCTGTATACCTCCAATATTGTAGAAAGAGTAGGGGAGGATCTTTTCCATTGGGAGCTGTGGTACTTTGGCGCATTTCTTGCAGCACCGAGGTTTCAAAACGACGTTCTTCGAAATTTCTGTATAGTCAACACTTCCAACGGAGCTGAAACTATCTTTGAAAGTTCTTATCCCTTTCAAATAGGTCTTAGCACCAACTTAAGTGCTACGGATATATCCTGGTGCTTAGATACTCTTAAGTGGATTCTCGATGCAAGAAGTGCGGCGCCTGAGTTGAATGACTACTGGAAACAAACAACAAAGTGGATGGATTTTCTTCTAGACTTGGCTGGGTGTGCGGGAGTTGGCGACCCTTTCATCAACTCGCTGTTGTATGGTCATGATGCGGTTTCATCGCAAATTATGAAGGTAATTGACGCCAGAGCTCGACCAGGGTGAGTTTTCCACTTTTCATCTTTCTCTGTCATATTTCTTTATTACTTGAGATTTCGTCAAAGTAGAAATGATGGTTACCTCCGTCAGGTAACAAAAAATATCTACAACCATTCAACTCGCTATTTCTAACTACCTGAAATCATGTCTCGGCCAGTTTGTAGATACAACGCTGACTTTTGGAATTAGTGCAGCTCATAATCGGCTCCCTTGGCACCCCGAAGAGTTTCCTAAATATTTAGTCGAGGGAAAATGAAGAAGTTTACAGAAAAGGGATAAACACAAACTTTTGTGTCTTGAGCTTTCGCTTCAACATAAGGAGATCGTTAAATATAATGTGGTCCACACTCAAGCAGCCAGATTTTCAGAAAACCAATGGCTCTTTTACTTTATTCACGTTATCTGTTCTCAATATCAGACGTTCCATCAAGTTGAAATTGTTGGGTAAAGGTTCGCACGATATACTCAGGTCTATCTCTTAGCTACTTTGATCATCCCTTGAACTTATCACAAATACACAGCATTGGCACCTTACTACCTCTGGTGTCATCTCCAGAAACACCATTACTATGTGAATTCATAGAAATTTATTCATCACAAGATGTCGGCACTGTAAAATAAGCGCAAACTTTACTCCACCCCCAAGAATAGCCTCTAGATCACTCTTTCCATATCGACTTCACCGTAGTTTTTTAAATGTAAAATCAAATTGAGCGAATGAAGTTTTTCGCCTTTCGTCTTCTTAGGGAGGATAGTGTTATCCACCAAAGACTTGGTTTTGCGTAATACAACTTTAGCGAAAATGTTTTGCTCGGAAGAGAAAGATTTCAGTGTTGATTCAATCAAGCCCAGCCCCCTTTGCTCGATATTTTAAGCGAGTGTCGTTAGTCAGGCAATGGGTGATTGATCAATCAGGTAGGCATCCATTCACTTTGTCTATATACGAGCCTCTCCCTGACGGCCATTGGCTTCTTGGTTGGTACAAGTCCGCCCTCAATGTACCAAGCAAGAGATATTCTATTATTGAATACACGCTCCCCTAAAGATATGCTTGATAGAGCCACTATAATTAACACCCCTTATTCACGGCCATTCATTACTCCGTCGCAGCACTATAAATATCTGTTCCAAGGATCTGCAGCGAGTGGTGGGATAGTCAATATGATTATACAAAATTTGATTTGCGGGGTACTGCATGCCGACTGTATCTCTCCAATAGAACAGGCAAGAGTGTGGCGTTCGCGGACCTGCAGCACTCGATTTATCCGGATTGATCTCTGTGGCGTTGTAGTCGTGGAGGGGCTGTCTGCAGTAGTTTGTACAGCAAGCCAAGAATAAGTCGGTGCAATTCAAATCTTCGGTGCGAACTCTCAGTCAAAGTATTTACATTTATTCCAAGCATTGAGATTTTCAAGTCAATGAGTTTAAACTAACTGCGGATGTTGATAAGCTTTATTACTTCGTTTCTTACTATAATGTTTCATCTTACTCGAATCTTTGCCTTCACTCTGGTGGTGCTCCAAGTTACGTGCGCCAATACTATTGCTAGACATGACCATTCTCCGGGCTGTGGAAACATACACAACTTCGCTGGCTTGACGAAAAACTTTACTATTTAAAGTGGTGGTAGATCTCGGAATTACAGTCTTCACCTTCCGTCCGACTATAAGCATTTCAAGCCAGCTTCTCTCATCCTCGCCTACCATGGTGCCGGTGATGATCCTGCCAAAATGGAGCGGGTCACACGTTTTTCCGATAAATCTGTCAATCGAGACATGATTGTTGCTTACCCCTTGGGAGATAATGTACGCTTTTAACTTCGTCTCGAAAATGAAGGTAGATTTAGTATTGTTAACATTGCGTAGAACAACTGGCAGGGGCCTACGTATGCGACACCAGGAGTAGATGATGAGTTATTTACTACCGATCTAGTAAATCATATCAAGAAAAACTACTGCGTCCACCCGAAGAGAGTCTACGCAACAGGACATTCCAATGGCGGTGGTTTCGTAGGCACGCTTGCCTGCTCTCATAAACATGGCGGACAATTCGCAGCGTTTGCTCCGGTAGCTGGCGCTTATTATACAGACTACTACGGCAATGGCAACTGTTCGCTTTCGAGAGTTCCGCTACCGTTAATGGAGACCCATGGTGGTGCTGATCCTACGGTGCCATACAAGCCTGTTGCTGATGGGAGAGGCGGCCCGTTGCCGGCGATCCGGGAGTGGCTTGGGCGATGGGCAATGAGAAATAGATGTAGGGATCTGGTCATGAGAGATTCCCCAACGGGTGTGCATCATTTGATCTGGAGCTGTAAGGGTAAGAGGGGCGTGTTACAGCATTGGAAGATTGATGGACATAATCATTCTTGGCCTGGTATATCCTCAGGAGTTGACATTTCACCTGTCATCATCAAGTTTTTTGACTCTCATGTCAAGCCTTAGGCGATAGCATTGATCATTTAATATCGACGAATAATGAGACACAAAGGTTACATAAATTTAGCATGACATTGACCTGAATAAATTTACATTAGATTAACAAGTTTTAGGCAGCACTCTTCTCTTCCTTTCGTCACTTTAGATGTTGAGGATGGGGCCAGTGTCGTGAATCCCAACCTATGATTGAGAGCTAAGTTAGTTTTTCTAGATCCAATACTAGTTGCTGACTTGGCCGGAAACCATTCCAGCCGAGATATGCAGGGTTCTCAATAAGGGGCTTAAGCGAGGATCTATAATAAATGATCAACCATCTCAGAGTTGCCCTTAACCAATGAAATGATAGAGATGACCAACCAGTTACGCTATGCTACTTTTGGACTATTTAGTCTCAAGATGACTTCATATTGATGACCGCTTCTGGAGAGAACGTGGCAAGTCTCGACACATTTTGCCCCTGTTAAGCCCCTGAAAGTAAACAAATTGCTTCCGAAGTAAAAATCCACATTAATATTAATGGCCATTGCCTGGCTGATCTAGATTTCATTGCCAAATTTTGGATTTGCTGATTTCAGCTCTTGAAAAAGAAGTTCAGTATTTTGAAGCCATTCTGGCTAGGTGCCCACTTGTAAAATGTGATGTAAATTCGACTATGTGGTATTTAATGCTAAAAGATTGGAATTATGATGTGAATCAAAAGTTAAACTACTGTTATACAATACGAGTCCTCTAGAAAGTAAACATATTTACGACCCGTGGAGTATTTCTCCCCCTACATCTTTCGAAATCTAGATGGCACCACCGGCTCTCTTAGCACCTGGATATGTTACCTTCCACTGCTCGAACAAGTTTTTTCCACCATTAGTAGCGGTTTTTAGTTGAGGACAGTTTAGCGAAAGGATGCTGGGACTGATTTTGTCCGTGATTGCTTTCAATGGAGCGGTGATTGTGGCATATAGACTGTGTAGAAGAGATGGCGAAAACTCTATTAGCAACTCTAGGCCCAAGCATACAGCGTTGTTGGACTCGAGAAGTGTTTGGGCATTGAGGACACCGCCGGTAAGGTCGTTCAAGTCAATACCGACGAAAGAATTCACGGCGCCGGTATTACCACCAGCACTTAAAAATTGTTAGTTACAAGACATAAGTAAGGAGGACTAATAATAACTTACTTCAGAAGGAATGGGTGTCTGGAAGACCAGCTGACCAAGTCCAATGAGAACTCGGCAAGTCCGTAAGGTGTTGGTCGACGGTAGTAGTTCTCTGGGATGCGCTCCTGACCTCGCTTATACACAAAAGAACCTTCAGGACCTGATACTGCGAAAAATGACTTGAGAGTATCCTTTGCTACATGGTTTGGCATGGTTAGCAAGAGTTTTGTCTTGTATACAGTGCTCGCACGGGGAGGGGTTCTTACAAAGTCTTCCATCAAGAGGATACTCTGAAGAGTAATTTGCAAATAGGCGACCCAAGAAGCAATACGCTGCGTTGCGAACGATGGTGCCACCGATGGGACCGTACCAGAAGTAGGGGTTAGTGTTCAGACTATCATAATAACGCACAACATTATGCTCCAGGACAACATCCATGCTATAGTTTGGATCTTCGGCATCAATCTGTAAATTGTAGAGTTGCAGGAACTGTGACATGACCAAGTCATTGTTACCCCCTGTTGAGTATAAGTCTCCTCGTGTAGCAGAAGAATCTTCTTCATATTGGCCATGGGTTCCAGTCAAGCCCACGGGCTCTCCTAGGTAGAATTAGTATTACTGCAAAGTAATGTAGCAATGTATGTTACCTACCTAATAGACCTAAAAGGTTTCCGAGAAGGTTGCTCGATGCTGGAGTCTTTCCTGCCATAGAAAATCCTGGGTTTAGAGAAACCAAGTTTCCAGCTACGGCTGTGCCAAAGACGGAAAGGGCGCCACCAAGGTCCGTACCCATATTGAACACTGCTTCCACATTAGTTGCCATATCAAAATATACAATGACACTTAACGCACCATTCTTAACCGCTGTTGTATATTGGAGTAGCTAGCAGCTGTTAGATCACTATTTGAGGGAAGATAAGAAGAAAATATTACTGTTCCGACACCGTTATGTGGGAGATATCCGTGGTTGGCCAACACATTGAGTCCTGGACAAGGACCTCTCACATCTCCCTTGCCTGGAGCAACGAATGCATGAGTACCAGAGACTGTCAAGTGGTTAGTGATGCCACGTGAATGAGTTGGAAGTACTTACCATCAATCAGTTGAGCAGCAGCATCGAACGAAGCCCTTGCTTCTACGATGTTCTCACTTTCTACGGCCCTGATACGTAATTCGTCCTGAGTTCTTGCATCAAGCTGGTCTCCCGCCAGTCTGCCGAGATGCTCAATTGTTGGGAAAGCGTGACATTCAGCTAGCAGAAGCCCAATGGATACAAAGTTGAACAAATTCATCATCTTGTGTTTTGTGGTTCTATCACGAAATCAAAAACAATAATGTTACAAGTAAAGTTTCGGATGTTGGGAAATGCGAAAGTAAAGCGGTTTAGCAGTTGATATGCAAGAGAAGTTTGACTAACAAGGAGGCTAATATAGGATTAGTTGCCAAAAAAATTGTAGAGGTCCTTACTAGCTCTATACTACCTCGAAAGTGGGCTATGACACTATAACCAAAGAAGCGAAAAGTTGTCAATCTGAAGCACTTCTTGCCTTAAAGGAGCTGCCTATAATACATTCGGAGTAGACACGCAAATGTGAAAAGATAGTATTCCTACAGTGAGCAAAAGACTCTCTGTATTCACCATGTCTTTAGGCTAGGCTTGAGAGCGAGATCGTGTTGCAAGGCAAATCACCAAAAGTCCCGCAGATTGGGATGTTTCTCCGCAAAGAGGATCTTCTTCAAAGCCCATAAAAAATTATTTCAAGAGCTTTGGAAATTTCCTTAGTTATTTCCAAGGACATGATTCGCTGATTTCGCTGCTAGTGCGTTCTAATAGCAGCTATATCATTCCGATCTCGAACTGGAACGACCCCTAAAATGATCTGCACGATTGAGCTTCTACTCCTAGATTAATTCAACCTAGTAGCACATCATCATATGTCAGCAGGTACCGGTAATCTATCAGGGGCCGTCTTCGCTAGGTGTACTTGACGAGCCGCAATTTTCAAGTAGCGTACGATCGCGAAGCTTGGAAGGATCATCCATGCTGCAGCCGCGGAAGGTATTACAATGGGACCGAAAAAGTCCTGGTGTTTGTCAGGCTCAGTTTTAGACTGGTATTTTCAGCATATTGAAAGTGGGCTTAGTAAACGGTTGCAAATGTTTCCGAGATTCACCTTATTCCTCCTTATCAAAGGTCTTATAGTACAAATACGCTGAAAAGACTTTTAAATACACGATAACTTTATTATTTAAAATAATATCAGCCAGGTTAAATTTAGATAGCGAGTTGAAAAGACATGAGGTATAATCGACGTGTTTCAAGACGAAACAAATTTTGAATCAAGCAATCATTCAGGTAGTCAGGATAAGGATTTCCCGTCAAAAGTCTAGCCGCATCGCTGCACCAGTCTTCTCATGACTATCTAGTTCTGAAAACTTGAACTTGGCAGCATGTTTACATTGGCAAGCTGATGCACTTGCATATCTGCGATTTCCAAACTTCCGGATCGGGGAGCTTAAGGGTACTATAGTACAGTTCGATCTGTGTCAATAATGAAATGTGAAATGCGCAATACGCAATACGTAGTGCAGTAGCTTTGACGTCACCTAAATATGTGGATTATGGGTTTTGCCCACAAAACTGGCAACAATGAGGCCGTTGCGATGTTTTTTTAAATCGAAATTGCACGAGCGTGTGGTGCGTGTGGTCCGGCTGCACACGCGCTCCAGGGGAAAAGGGGATAAACTGGGCGGGTGTTTCCTGGCCGGAATCTTGCCAACCACATTAGTACTAATATCTGATCTAAGGCAACATTAGAGCTGTAGATCAGAGCCTCCACCCGCATAAGCCTACAGCCAATGCAGAACTATATAACAGATGGGGGAGGTTTCTGAGTCGTGGCCGTAGGTACTAGATATCGTTTATTAGCTTGGCACACATTGGTTGAGATTGGCGAAATTTTACAACGACGATGTGTTTCCTTGGTGTTTGAAACCCCGAAATTAAGCGATCCTATCAAAATTCTGGAGTTAACTTTTACCTTGGGCGCTGGCGTTGTATAATTTTCAGCTATAATTAATTTCAGTTAGGAATACATTCAAGATTCTAATGAGAACAAGTGTAGATTACAGGGTATTGATTTCAACGACAGATCAAACAGTTTCTCTAGGGGAAGGTATTGCACTAAGCGTATATCATGAAGCTTGTGATAAATGTATTTGGTGGCTTTCCTTGGAATTTCTAATCGGGTGTCCTTTGGCGATCACCATGTGGGAAGTTAAAGTTCAAGCTTATTTAGTTAGCGGTAGATCTAGAAACAAATCCACAGTATGAGACACCCATGTCACCCGGATATTCTCCGGCCCCATTTAAAATGTGCTTGATGTAGTTGTTATATCTCTATGATATAGCTTAAAGGGGACGACGACGTTGAAGCTACGAGATGTCCGTTAAAGTATTTTGTTCGCCAGGCTTGTTTGATCCTTTTTGTATACTATCTGATAACAGCCTTAGACGGGACTGGCGCTACATAGACTTTGTTCCACGGTCTGACAAAGTACTTTTCAGTTCATTATGAGATTGAGTTTCTTACCAATAATTTTGGCAGCGGTTCTTGCAACTCCTGTTTTCGGAGATATAACGGACTATATTTCTGACATACCTGAATGTGGAGTATGATTCCAAGTCCATAAAGAGAAATCCAATATATATGCTTATTCTCTCTAGCTGAAATGTCTTTTGGAGATATTGCCAACTTCGGTATGCGGCTTGACCAACCAAACCTGTATTTGTACGAACAAAGAAGTCACAGAGGTGACCACTCTTTGTGTATCTCAACATTGTACTGTCATTGAAAGCCTTCGTAAGTTAGATGTGAATCGCCGTCAGACTACTCTGAGGCTAACAATCTTTCAGAGGTAGCAAATATATCAGAACTGTCTTGTGGAAGGTCTTCAGAATCACGACAACCATATCTCATTAGTACTGTTGCTTTCGAGGGTGTAGTGGTACTCGCGGGGGGTCTTCGTTTATATAGTCGTTGGGTTCTCGAGGGGGTATTAAAGCTGGACGACTATCTTATCATTGCAGCACTGGTATGTAACATATCTCCTCTATACTTTGGATTTCTAATCTGAGAACTAATGTAGATTTGTTCCGTTCCTTTCGCCTGCTTAGGAGTTCTCGGTAAGTTTTTGACTATGCATAATACTACCTGATATCCTAACAATAATGCTAGCCTCCGTGTACGGATTTGGGTTGAATATTTGGGAGATCAAGCCACACGACTTGACCTTGGCTTTGAAGGTTTGTTCAGCCGCGGACTAATGCTTCCTTTTACTAACACGACACCAATCAGATATTCTTTTTCGACGAATTACTGTATATCACCATTCTTGGTCTTGCCAAGATTTCTATCCTTGTGTTCTACTTAAGAATATTTCCATCCAAAACCTTTCGAATGTTGTGTTTCAGCGTTATTGGCTGGGCAACTGTATATACTGGCGTTTTCTTCCTCCTGACCCTGTTCCAATGTGATCCTATATCATACAATTGGAATGGGTGGATGGGGGAAACAAGGGGAAAATGCTTGAGCTTGAGCGTGCAAACGTATTCATCAGCCGCAATAAATATTGCCCTCGACTTTACTGTTCTGTTTCTTCCTGTTCCATGGTTACTCAAACTCCAGGTCAATCTGAGAAAAAAGTGCAATTTACTTTTAATGTTTAGCATTGGTGTATTGTAAGTTTGGAAGCCACTATTGGTGTGCTTAGGTTCTCAAACCTTCTAACACCTTCTTAGCATATGCATCACATCGGTCATTCGATTCACCAAACTTGTACAATTTAAAACAACCACCAATCCAACAAGTATGTATAATTAGACCCTAATCTACTTGCGTACTTGACTAACTCGATCAAAGGGGACTATGTCGACACGACATACTGGACGGCCATAGAAGTCTACGTTTCGGTGATCGTGCCGTGCCTTCCAGCTATACGTTCTCTTCTCTCTAATAAGCTCCCTAAACTATTCGGCATGGATACGCAGAACCGCAGTCGAAACACATACGCGAAATCATATCCCACGGATTCGTTTGTGAACTCCACAAGGAAGACAAAAACACCCTCAGAATTTGACGATCATGGCACATTTCTTAGAGACTTGACCCTGGGTGATAAGATTAAGGGCACAGTATCCACGGGTATAAGCACAGGAGAAAGAACAAGTGAGGAGGAGCTGGTTGATCGGCAAGGAATATCTGTGTCTACGGAGATGCAAATTCATAACACTGTATGAATATTTTGATAGCTAATATCGTACTGCAAAGCATTTTTTATAGTACTTCTGCCAGCACAACGCGTTTGTACTGTACATAGTGATTCTCAAAGCGTCAAGGACCGACAGTCACGAAGAGGAGAATGACGCCTCGGCTAAATAAGTAAGCCTCTGGTATACGTGTAGTCTAGTTCAGAGTATGGGGATCTCCGTGATACGAAACCTCCTAAGGATTTCCTGGAGTGAAACAGCTCTATCTTAAAAAGAGTCTATTTAAGCCTAACTGAATGGATATTGATCGACAATTCCTTTGCTAAAAAGACAGAAATTGCCCACAACATCTATATAAAATTACCCTAGCTCAAAATGTTACTAGCAATATTAATCTCTATAACCTATATGTTCAAATCCTAATTTAATGCTTCTATTATTAGAGCCATGAGACATAGCTAGCCAGCAAAAACAACCTCTTCCAACAGGACAAGTCTGGAATGTCACTGGATTGATTTGCTGTTCGTTGCACGACTGTTCGTTACCAGACTTTTAGCAAATCAAGTTAGATATTTGCCCTCATAAGGTAATCTTACTTTCTCTAGTAACAAGAACCGCGAGGCTTCACAGTTTGAGGCGCGGATCGGGTCAGTGAGGGGGTGAAGACACTTCTTTTGGAGGGACCCATAGTCTGAACCGAAAGCCGTCTTCTACCTACGAGTTAGTGGTAACTTCTATAGTTGTCTTAAGAACACCCGATGTCCTGAAAGCCGTTGACCGTATTGTCTAGTGAACATGAGTCGAATTTGTAACATCGTCAAGGTATTCCTGGTGGCCAGACCACTGATGTGCGGCCGTCCATTCCGTGATGGCTTCAAAGTCACGGCACTGATGGCCATTGTTGTTTTGGAATTTGATGTATTCGTCGGAGCCCTGCAGTGTAATGTCGCTGTGACACTGGAGCTCCTCGCGAATATAGTCCAAGCAATGTAGCGTGTGTTTATCGTCGCGCTGCAACTCATCTAGAGGATCTGGAGAAATCAAACGTTTGCGGATCCGCCACTGTCCCACGAGCTTAGTTCATCCCGTCCTGAGATCTTAAAAAGAAAGTTGCTAAAGGTAACGAAAAGACGTTGCTGTAAGCTTACCAGACAATGAAGCGAATGAAAGACGTCGACCTGGTAGATGTTGGAGTGATTATCGTAAGGATGCGGGGCAGCAGGAGCCAAACCGCTCTTCTTTGCCCACGCAGCATCCAAGGCCACAACGCCGTGAACTATATAAAGAGTTAGATCTTTTCGTCTCTCTAAAAAGATAGGAATTGCCTTACAATCCCGGAACTTATTCCACATGCGATCTGCTTGAGCCGAATGTTCTGCTGCTTTAGAGACGCCATGAAAAATCTGGGTTGTGTTGTATGTATCGAGTTCAAAGTCTGTCCAACATCAATTTTTGGTCATTGACTAAAAGATCGTTGTATCAAATATGAAAGTGAAAGACTGACATTTATCGAGTTCTGAGCTACCATAATGATGATGCGACAGGGTCCAGATGCCATATCCAAGAATAATCAGGGCAATATGGCTCATTTCAAGAATAAAAAGTAATCGGAGGCAAGAGGCTAGGTTTCTTTTACTCGTGAATGAGTTCTGGTAATGCGTACCAATGCCCGCCTTTGAGAGACCTTCGCCATCCTCGCAGTCCTCCAACAGACCTGTTTTGTCCTCAAGAGATTTCATATTCTTGTTAAAGATGGCTCAGATCGTACCGGGGCACTGCAGGGTAAAGAGAGAACAGAGAAGTTCCCAAATTCCAAAGTTGAGTTTTGTTGATGGGCAGATGCAGAGTCAATCCTTCTACCACATATACGAATGCACCTAAGAACTAGGGGAACCGGCAGAGAATGGGCCGCGTACCCGTACTAATTTTTACGATAATTGACTGGTCCGGCAATATAACCCAGGACACAACTTTGCGCAAAGCGGTTCAATTATTAGGCCACTTATTTTTTTGAGACGCACTCTATAACAAAATTTTTCATCCGATGCCGTGAGAAAATCTGTTTCTATGTTATCTTGGCGGTAGTGTCAAGCAGCTGACGTCCGAGAGGAGAATAGTTCTAGAAGTCCGTCTGACAACTAGGATGACAACAGGTGGTTGGTCCTGCAACATCATGAAATTAGAATCTGTATATTCATAGTTTCGCTGTGTTTTATAGCATAGGACACAACTTTTGTAAAGCGGCTCAATCATTAGGCCGCTTATTCGTTCTATGTCTTTACTACGCACGCAATAACATGGATCTTAGTCAACAATATGCGAGAAAGTTTGTTGTATGTTATCTTGGTGGTAGTGACAGACAGTTAGCAGGGAAGAAGAGAATAAATCTAGAAGCCCGTCTGACATCTAGGTGACACAGGTAATGAGTATCTGTATACATATATCTGGCAGTCTCCTGATTAAGCTCGGCTCACTCTCAGAATATTCAAATCCCTCGCATATATCTAGCGCCTCAAGACGAGCACTATTCAACCTAACTTCACTTTTCAATTGCAAGAGAAGAATTTACAACTTAATTCACTGACAATGCATCTCACGCGCTTATTCACCCTTCTCGGTATGCTTCTTGGGACTGGAGCATTAGCTCTTCCTGCGGATCTGGCAGCGGATGGCACATTTGGTAAACGAGCGGATGTCGATGCTGATGGCACATTTGGTAAACGAGCGGATGTCGATGCTGATGGCACATTTGGTAAACGAGCGGATGTCGATGCTGATGGCACATTTGGTAAAC
>Ga0247810_10000149_pt1 | contig 114065 bp, 94 predicted proteins | sample UWRJL119311C1_FD_179918 | JGI IMG/M metagenome (GOLD analysis project Ga0247810, IMG submission 179918) | Plant litter microbial communities from Arlington Agricultural Research Station in Wisconsin, United States - UWRJ-L119-311C-1 | ecosystem: Environmental > Terrestrial > Plant litter >... | reverse complement strand
AAAATAATTATTTAACAATGTACGCAATAGTAAATATAGCAGGACAGCAATTCAAAGTTGCAAAAGACCAGCACCTTTTTGTACACCGTTTGCAAGGAGATGAAGGCGCTAGTATTGAATTTGACAATGTATTGTTGGTTGATAATGGTGGTAAAATTACAGTAGGGGTTCCTGCAGTAAAAGGTGCATCGGTTACAGCTAAAATCGTGTCTCATTTAAAAGGTGATAAAGTAATCGTTTTCAAAAAGAAACGTAGAAAAGGTTACAAAAAGAAAAATGGTCACCGCCAGTATTTCACCAAAATCCAGATTGAGAGTATCACTCTGTAGTTAATTTTTTTGTTTAATTGTGAGTTTGGTTTTTCCAGCTTAAAAAATATAAAATAAAATGGCACATAAAAAAGGAGCCGGTAGTTCTAGAAACGGACGTGAATCGCATAGCAAGCGTTTAGGTATTAAGATCTTTGGTGGTCAAGAAGCTATCGCTGGTAACATCATCGTTCGTCAACGCGGAACAAAACACCACCCAGATAAAGGTGTAGGTATTGGTAAAGACCATACTTTATTCGCTTTAGTACCTGGTATCGTTACTTTCAAAAAGAAACAAGATAACAAATCATACGTTTCTGTATTACCTTTAACAGTTGAAGATGCAGCTCCAGTAAAAGTAGCAGCACCTAAAAAAGCTGTAGCAGCTAAAGCTACTGCAGCAATAACTGAAGAAAAAGAAGTTAAAGCACCAGCAGCAAAAAAAGCTCCTGCAAAAAAAGTAGCTAAAGCTGATGAAACTGAAGCTGAAACAGCAGAATAATATTGTAAGCTAATTACAGCATAAAAAAACCAGAACAATTGTTCTGGTTTTTTTATGTAATATTTTTTTGATCAGGCCTTATGGAGTTTGAATTTGCTCCAAACTCCATCGCCATAATTACCTTTCTCTTTCTAAAATCTGTTGTACCAAATCTCTAAATTGGGTCTTTTTTTCGTCAGCTACTGCTAAATCATTTAAGGCTTGGTTAGCGATAGTTAAGTATTTATCCATTTCTGCATTTGCGAGCTGTTTAATTTGGTGTTTATCGTATAGTGCCGTAACCTGATCAACTTTTTCCCGATAGTTATTAGATTCTCCATGTAAACATAGTGCCTCTTCAGTTTCGGCTAAGGCTAATGCTTTTAAATGCAAAAATGTTTTTTTATTGGCAATAATGTCTCCACCAACCTGTTTGCCAAATTTCTCCGGATTTCCATATACATCCAAAATATCGTCTTGCAATTGAAATGCAATGCCTAAGTTCTCTCCAAAACTATATAGCAAATCTGCATCTACAGAATTGGCGCCGCCTACAATCGCACCCAATTTCATAGCTCCGCCTAACAATACAGCTGTTTTAAGTCTAATCATTTCTATGTATTCTTCAATACTAACATCGTCACGTTGCTCAAACTCCATATCTAATTGTTGACCTTCGCAAACACCTTGTGCAGTTAAGTTAAAAGTATCCAATACTGGTTTAAGTACATTTAAATCCACTTTAGATAAGTGTTTATTGGATTCTACCATCATCACGTCTCCGCTTAAAATGGCATTGTTTACACCCCATTTTTCGTGAACGGTTTCTTTACCTCTCCTTAATGGTGCATTGTCCATAATATCATCATGAACCAAGGTAAAATTGTGGAAGGTTTCTATGGCTAGTGCTACATCGAGCGCTTTGGTAACTTCGTGCGTAAATAATTCGGTAGCCATTAATACCATAACTGGCCTAATACGTTTGCCACCTAAGCTCATAATGTAGCGGATAGGCTCGTATAAATTAGTAGGATGTTGGGGGTAAACTATATCAATTATAGCTTTTTCTAAAATTTCTTGTAATTGTATTGGAGTATGCATGTTAGAGTTTAACTTATTTAATTACCACAAAGTTTATTATTGCAAGCACCACGTTAATGGTAATTATATTATTATTGGTTTAGTATTGATAAATTTAAGGATTAGTCATGGTGCCAAATGCAGCTTTACTTTCCATCATTTTAATAAAGGAATCTTCTAATGTAGTTTGCTTTACTATGGGGTTATTTTTCCAAAATTCAGGATCATATTTTAAAGACTCAACTACATTTTTGTCTTTTACATTTCTATTTAAAGCTTCAAAATTTTGCTTTTTTAAATCTTCATCTACTTTATATACAGTTAATAAAGAGCTGATATTTGAGGTAAGATCTTGCCCTCTTACCACCAAATTTAATAATACTTTAGTAGAAACACTCTCTAAAATAGGTATGGGATGATGGTCTCCGCTAAATGTTGAAATAGTGGTTACAACGGCAGGGTATTTCATTGAAGCATCTGATAAGCGGATCGGCAGGTTAAAAATGCTATTTTCTAATCGGTATATTTTGGAATTTTCCACACCTACGTAGTAGGTAGAATTGATGTAGTATAAACCTCTTTTACTTTTTTTATACTTACATGAAATTACTGCAATTGTTTGATTAGGACGTTCAATGTACTTTTCTATGGTGATATCGTAATCTTTAAAGGTTTTTAAACCTACAAATCTACCGCCTTTTTCGGGAAGCAAATAACCGCTGTATAAAAAGGTGAGGTAAGATTGGTTATTCATGGAAAACGCCACTTGCTCATTTAATTCAGCATACCTGCTTTGTTTTGCAGACCAACCTTGAATGCGTGAGGTATTCCAACGCAGGTCGTAAAAAAGTTCATAAATCTGACTAGCTCTTCCATTAATAGATGTCAATTGTCTGTAAAATGCATTGGAGTAAAAGTTGTTTGATAAATTTTCTCCCGCTTTTTCTAAAGCCGCCTGCAATATTTTCTGCCCTCTAAAAGGATCAACTGTAATTTCATTTAAGATGATAGTTGCCGGGCTAAGTTTTACGGTTAACGTTTGCTCCAAACTGGTAATTTCAACATCGCCACTGTTGTAACTTACATGGCTAACACGTAGTTTAAAGGGTAGTGTAGCAGCCTTAATTAAGAAAAAGCCGTTCTCGTTTGTTACCGTTGCATTGTTAGTACCTATAATGGTTACAGATACAAACGGAATGCCATCGCCAGTAACCTCATCTACAACTTTACCTTGCAGATTTTGAGCCTTTACTTGTATAAAGACGAACAACAAAACCACGCTAAATATCAGTTTCTTCATTAATTAATCTTGGATTAGGGTAAAGTCGATTTGACGTTTAGATAAATCGACTTTCTTAACTTTTACCTGCACTTCATCACCCAATTGGTATTTTTTATGTTTACGCTGACCAACAATGCAATAGTTTTTCTCATCCCAAACATAAAAATCGTCTGTAATATCCCTTAAACGGATCATGCCTTCGCATTTGTTTTCAGAAATTTCTACATACATTCCCCATTCTGTAACGCCAGAAATAATGCCTGTGTAAATGCTACCGATGTTATCTTCTAAATATTCTGCTTGTTTGTACTTTATAGAAGCTCTTTCAGCATCAGAAGCTCGTTTTTCCATTGCAGATGAATGCGTACTTGCAGTTTCATATTCTTCTACATTAGCAGATCTTCCACCATCTAAATACAAAGCCAATAGCCGATGCACCATTACATCAGGGTAACGACGAATAGGAGAGGTAAAGTGAGTATAATGGTCGAAGGCTAAACCATAGTGACTGGTTTTTTTAGTGGTATAAATTGCTTTTGCCATTGAGCGAATAGCCAATTGCGTTAGCATATTCTGCTCTTTTTTGCCTTCAACATCCTCCATTAAAAAGTTAAGAGATTTGGCGATGTCTTTATCACTTTTGGTGTTAATTTTATAACCAAAACGTGAAGCAAAAGCAGCGAAATTATTTAAATTCTCAAGATTTGGCGAATCATGCGAACGGTAAACAAACGTATATTTATTAGGGCCTTTACCTTTTTTGGCAATAAATTCGGCCACTTTTTTATTGGCCAGCAACATAAAATCTTCAATCAGCTTATGCGCATCTTTACGTTCTTTTACATAAACACCGATTGGTTTGCCGCGTTCATCTAACTTAAATTTAACTTCGGTACTCTCGAAACTGATAGCGCCATTCTTAAATTTCCTATCTCGTAAAATGTAGGCTAATTCATTCAGTTTTAAAATCTCCTCAGCAAAATCACCAGTTTTGGTTTCAATTACTTCTTGGGCCTCCTCGTAACTAAATCTTCTGTTAGAGTGGATGGTTGTTCTGCCAAACCATTCTGCTACAATATTTGCTTTGTCATCTAGTTCAAAAACTGCTGCAAAACACAATTTATCTTCATTAGGGCGTAACGAACAAACGCCATTACTCAAACGTTCTGGTAACATTGGTATCACCCTATCAACCAAATACACCGACGTTGCACGTTCGTAAGCCTCTTTATCTAAAGCACTTTTAGGAATTACATAATGAGAAACATCAGCAATGTGGACACCTATTTCGTAATTACCATTGTCTAATTTTTTAAAAGAAATCGCATCATCAAAATCCTTCGCATCAGCTGGATCTATGGTAAAAGTAACCGTATCTCTAAAATCTTTTCTGCCAGGTTCATTTATTTCAGCTTCACTAACCGTTTCAGGGATGGCGTTGGCTTCTTTTTCTACCTCTGCCGGAAAGCTCAACGGAAAACCATACTGAGCCAAGATGGCATTCATTTCCGTATCATTTTCGCCCTGCGTACCTAAAACATTAAGGATTTTCCCAATAGGATTTTTTGCTCCTTCTGGCCAATCGGTAATGCCAACTTGCACTTTTTGCCCATTTTTAGCACCATTTAAATCGCTCAATGGAACAAAAATATCATGCAACATTTTCCTGTCGTCTGGTATAATAAATGCAAAACGTTCAGAAACTTTAGCAACACCAATAAAATCGGTTTTAGCCCTGGTTATAATTTCAACAACTTCGCCTTCTTTTTTTCGTCCGCTGGTTTTTTTTGCAAAAACATGAACTTTTACGATATCACCGTTTAAGGCATTGCGTAATTTGCGTGGCGCTACAAAAATATCTTTCTCAAATTCATCATCCGGAACAATAAATGCAGATCCATCCGCAGTCATATCCACCTTACCAATAATGAAATTTTTCTGTTCTTTCAACTTAAATTTTCCTCGCTCTGGGCGAATAAATAATCCATTGTCGGTTTGCTCAACTAAAACTTCTAAAATGGCATCAACAGCAGCTTTATCACTTAAATTTAGCTTTGCAGCCACTTGCTTGTGATTGAGCGCCACATTTTTGTTTTTCTCGAATATATCACTAATCATCTGTGTTAAAACGAGTTTAAATTGTGAGTTTTTGTTTTTTGCCATAGCTTTTATCGTATAATACCGAAGATAACAATTGTATGTTTAGCTTAGCTTATTTTTTCGAATAAATAACGTTTCTATAACATAAAAGCGGTAGGTAAATGGGCATTTTTATAAATTCTTTAGAAGCGCAATGACAGGGCAAAACAAAAACTTTCTTCCCGTCTTTCGCTTTTACGCTTCACTTCGTCGTACCTCCTCGCTGCAGGGTAACGCTACAACCGGGGCTAGATGGCAAAATTTGTGTTTCATTTTAAGGTTGCATAGTGGTCAGGTAATAGTTTTTAAACCACCAAAGAAACCATAGAGAGCCAAAGTAAAAATATCTTAGGTAAACTTAGGCTTCTTAGGTGGTTAATTTTATTTTGAAATATGAATGATAGCTTTTTGATTGGTTTATATCAAAATGAAAGAAAACTTCCTAACGATTTTAAACGTAAATCCATATATGAAAAAAGCGCTACTATTTATTGTTTTCTGCTTATTATTAAACCAAACTTTTGCGCAAACAGAACAGCTTGATACATTAAAAAATGATAAGCAGAAAGCCAATTTAGCTTACGCATCTTTGTATAAAGAAAATAGCGAAATGTCTTATACTTCTCCGGGTGGTGAAATTGGTGCGCCTTCTGGTTATGTAATTAATGGAAAACTCACAACAGCTTACGTTTTTGCACCTATAAATTTACCATTGGCTTTTTCCATTAATCCAGATTTTACAGTCAGGGTTAGAACGGATAAATCAGCTGGAGTGAGGACTCCAAGTTTTAGGTTAGGTGGAACATTTTATTTACGGTTGGTAGAAGATGTTAAGAATTACAAATATGCTCAACTCAGTTTTACGCATCATTCTAACGGACAAGACGCAGATGCTATTTTGACAGATGGTAACATCAATACCAAAACTGGTAATTTTAATACCAATTATTTAACTGCCGCTTATCGTTTTGGGAATTTTACCAATGTCAATTCAAACGGAACATATTATTCTTACCATCATAAAATTGGTTTAGAATGGCACAAATGGTTTAAGTACGAACCTGCATTAATAGGTGATTATGGTTTTACACGGTTGAATTATGATTTTTCTTTTCGCGTTTATCAAACCTATAACGGCAAAAAAGGCGGTTGGAAAAAGGTGGGTAAAACAAATCCTAAAGATGGAAATACTTTAGAAAAGGAAACTTGGCGATTCAATGCAATGGTTTCATACGCCATAAATAAGTATAATAACCATGATTTTTTCTCGCCAAAAAGGAGATTAAATGTGGAAGCATCAGCAAATTACAGTTTACCTTTTATGCACAATGTTTTTGTTATGGCAAGTTTCGGTTACTATGGAGAAGATCCTTACAATATCTATTTTAAAGATAGGTATGCTTTTATGAGGTTCGGATTGTCAAGCACTTTTTCGAGGTTTGGCATTAAATAAAGCCATTTTTCATTCCGAGGAACGAGGAATCTCAGCGATGAATTTAATTTAATAGATTCTTCGCTGCGCTCTGAATGACAAAGGATTTTTATTGGTGCAATTAATACCTATTATCGTCCAATCCAAAACAACCTATTAAAGACTATTTTTTCCCGGTATCGCTGCAATTAATCTTTTTGTATATTCCGCTTTAGGTGAATTATAAATTATTTCGGGGAAACCTTCTTCTTCAACTTTTCCTTTATTCATTACAATCATACGGTCTGAGATATGTTTTACAACTGCTAAATCATGAGAGATGAAGATATAAGTTAAGCCAAACTCTTGTTGCAGCTCTCTTAACAAATTTAATACTTGCGCCTGTACCGAAACATCTAATGCCGAAACAGATTCATCACAGATGATAAACTTAGGTTTCAGAGCTAAAGCCCTTGCTATTACAATTCTTTGCCTTTGTCCGCCCGAAAATTCATGTGGGTAGCGGTCAAAATGTTCTGGATTTAAGTTTACCTTTTCTAGCAGATGTAATACGTGTGCTTTGCGTTCTTGATCGTTTTTAAATACATTATGTACTTGCAATGGCTCCATAATCGCATTGCCAACAGTTATTTTCGGATTCAAAGAGGAGTACGGGTCTTGAAAAATAATTTGCACATCTCTGCGCATTCTTCTTAAATCTGCTTTACCTAATTTGATTAGGTCTTTGCCATCAAAAATGATGTTACCAGAGGTGGGTTCCACTAATCTTAAAATACTTCTTCCTAAGGTCGTTTTTCCGCAACCACTTTCGCCCACTAAACCCAAAGTTTCACCTGGGAAAACATCAAAAGTAATATCATATACAGCTTTTACGTAAGAAGTAGCTTTGCCAAATAAACCCTTTTTAATCGGATACCAAGTACATAAATTCTGTACTTGCAGTAAAGGTTTTTGGGTATATAGTTCGTGGCGTCTTTGTTCAATTTCTTGGTCGGTATAGCTATTAATTTCTAGCAAATGTTGCACACCAATTGCTTGGTCTTCATTTAAGAAATCTGCTACTACGGGCAATTTTTTTAATCTTCTTTGTGGTGCTGGTCGGCATGCCAAAAGCCCTTTGGTATAAGGATGTTGCGGGTTTTGGAACAATTCTTTTGCTGGACCCTGCTCTACAATATCACCTTTGTACATCACCAACAATTCATCTGCAATCTCGCTGATAACCGCTAAATCATGTGAGATGAATATTAAACCCATATTGCGTTCATCTTTTAAGCGCAGTAACAACTCTAAAATTGTTTTTTGAACCGTAACGTCTAAAGCTGTAGTGGGTTCGTCTGCAATCAGTAATTCTGGATTACAGCTCAAGGCCATGGCAATCATCACCCTTTGTTTTTGTCCGCCAGAAAGTTGATGCGGATAACTCTCAAAAATATTTTCCGGACGAGGGAGTTGTACTTCTTTAAATAATGCTATGGTTTGTTCTTCAGCAACTTCTTTACTTACTTTTTGATGTAAAATAATGGCTTCTTGAACTTGATAACCACAGGTGAACACTGGGTTTAAGGAAGTCATCGGTTCCTGAAAAATCATAGCCATTTTGTTACCACGATAATTCCTGATTTCGTTATCAGATAAGTTGAGTAAACTGATGTTATCGAAATCTATTTCGCCGGTAATGCTGGCATTTTTCGAATCATGCAAACGCATGATAGAGAAAGAAGTAACTGATTTTCCAGAACCACTTTCGCCAACTATACCTAAAACTTTCCCTTTTGCAAGGCTAAAACTAACTTTATGTACAGCTTCGCTCCAAGTTTTTTCTTCTCGGTTGTAGAATGAAATGGCAAGTTCTTTAACGTCTAACATCAATCACTAAGGTAATGTTTATAGCTGATTTTAGTGTTAATGTGTTAAAATTTTTGCTTTGCGTTTTCTCGCAGATTTTTGGAAGATTATTTTGCTGATTAACGCAGATTTAGTTCTGCGAACCTCTGCGTATTTAAAAAAAAAGTGTTTATCTGCGCGAAGAAATCAAGATTTCGATGAAGCAATAGAAATATTCTCATCAGCAATTGCTGACAAACCTTTAAAACGCAACAAAATTTGAGCAGTTGTAATTACATCTTTTTGGCAATAAGTTGCAATGCGTTGCAAATCCTTTTCTTTGTAGTAAACATCCTTAACCATGCTGCCGTCAATATCATCTTTTGGTGTTGGAATGTTAAAAATAGCTGCTAATAAGTTTAAAGAGGTATAGTTTTTATAATCGCCAAACTTCCATAATTCCATGGTGTCGATATGGTTAATTTCCCAAGGTTTTTTGCCCGCAATTTGTAATTGATGTGGAATTGAAACTGCGTTCACCAACATCCTGCGACATAAATAGGGGAAATCGAATTCTTTACCATTGTGTGCACATAAAATTAAATCTTTGGGCTGTTTGGAAAGTAAAGCATTAAACTGATTTAAAACCTCAATTTCATTATCGCCGAAATAGGAATTTACACGGAAACTTAGCTTTCCGTTTTGAGTATGGAATAAACCCACACTTATACAAACAATTTTACCAAACTCCGACCATATGCCAGCTCGTTCATAAAATTCTGCTGGTGTTTTATCGTCTTTCCGATTGAATTGGGTTTTGTTATCCCACAATGCCTGCATTTGTAAAGGCATCTCTTCAAAAAATTCATAAAGTGGAACAGTTTCGATATCGATAACAAAAACCTTATTTAAGTCTACTTCTTTAAGCATAGCTAATTATTTGCGCTGTAAATTCAAATAGGGAAATGGAAGATAGAGAAAATAATTTAAATGTGGCTAAAGCCAATTGAATTTTCATATGCCCTTTGGCTAAAGCCAAGGGCAATGAATTAGCAATATGGCAGAATTCAGATGTTGATTTAGTAGTTGGATAATTTCATCTATTGATATTTATTTTCATTGCCGTCGGTTTTAACTGACAGATACCATATGCTCTATTTTTATTGCTATAGCCACATCATAGCTGTACCAACCTTTATTTTCTAAACCTGATAGGAATGGGAAAGCCCGCATCCCGATTTTTCATCGGGAGAGGACTTGTAATGGATAGCAGGACTGAATTTCCTGATAAGCAGGAGTTTTGCTTTACTAATTTTAATTGAAAAATTAAATCAGCAAGCAGATTTCTCGTCGTTACGCTCTGTCGAAATGACGATTTGCTGTAAAAAAAAATCCCTCCCGAATTCGGGAAGGATTATATTGTGAATCAAGATTTTAGCTTTGGTCCCTGCCTGCGGCAGGCAGGTTTCCGCTTTAGTCTCCCTAAGACGTATAGCCAAGAATTTTAAGCACCTGCTTACTATTTTGTTCCTCTCCAAACACCTCGAAATTGAAAGTTTCATCTCTGTTTCTGCGAATTATAACGTGTTTCGGACTTGGCAACAAACAATGATGAATACCGCCATAACCGCTCAAAACCTCTTGATAAGCACCAGTATTAAAGAAACCTAAATACTGAACTTTACGCGTTTTAGGCATAAAAACACTGTTCATGTGCGCTTCCTGATTATAATAGTCCTGACCATCGCAAGTGATACCACCTAAGTTTACACGCTCATATTCTGCATCATAATTATTGATAGGCAATAATATATATTTTTGATTCAATGCCCAAACATCAGGTAAATTAGTGATGAAAGAACCGTCTAACATTAACCATTTTTCGCGATCGTTTTGTTGCTTTCTGCCTAAAACTTTATACAATATTCCTGAAGCTTCAGCAACGGTATATTTACCAAATTCAGTAATAATATCTGGTTCGATTACATCATGCTCAGCACAAATTTCTTTGATACGTTTTACAATTTCGTTAACCATGTATTCGTAATCGAAATCGAATACCAAGCTATCTTTAAATGGCATTCCGCCACCAATATCTAAGGTGTCTAACTCAGGATTAATCTTTTTGAATTTGCAATATAAGGTTACATATTTTTCTAATTCGTTCCAATAATAAGGCGAATCGGTAATACCAGAGTTAATGAAAAAGTGCAATAATTTAACCCTAAAGTTCGGATTGCCAGCAATTTTATTGTTGTAAAAATCAATCACATCTTCCATACGCACACCTAAACGCGAAGTATAGAATTGCGAATCAGGTTGTTCTTCAGCGGCGATACGGATACCTAAATTACAAGGCGTATCCATCTCAATCTCATCATCGTAAAGGTTAAATTCCTCTTTGTTATCTAAAACCGGAATGATGTTTTTGTATCCATCATGCAGCATATCAACAATATAGGTTTTGTATTGGTAGGTTTTGAAACCATTACAAATAACAGTGATATCTTTAGTTAAAGCTCCCTTTTTCTCCAAAGCCTCAATCATTGGCATATCAAAAGCCGACGAAGTTTCTAAGTGAATGCCGTTTTTTAACGCTTCCTCTACAATATGGCGAAAGTGAGAACTCTTAGTACAATAACAATATTTATAATCGCCACGGTAATTATTCTTAATGATAGCCGTCTGGAACAACAATTTTGCCTGTTGTATCTTTTTGCTAATCATCGGTAAATAAGTGAAACGCAATGGCGTACCATAGGTTTCTATCATTTCCATTAAATTGAGGTCCTGAAAGTACAATTCGTCGTCTATAACGCTGTAACCTTCTTGCGGAAAACCAACACTTAAGTCAAGAAATTCGGAGTAACTCTGCATTTATATTAAATAATTTTTGCAAAAATGTAATTTTAAATTGAGAATTGATGTAGTAGTTTAAAATTATTCATCCTATTAACTAAAAGTTTTACGCAAAGGATATAATTCCTTAATAACATTGAAAAGCAGAAACTGTTTTCCATAGGTAATTTCAGTCCTGCTGTACACTTCATTTCGCTTCGTTCCATGCTAGTTACCAGGTTTAGCTGGCTAGAGTAGTGGTACTATTTTGGGTTGCAGGGTTTGTGAAAAAAGATGTTATTATAAATTTGGTATAAGGAATTTGTGATACAGTCTTCGACAAGCTCAGACTGACAGCTAAAATAAATCTTTGTGCTCTTCGTGTCTTTGTGGTTAAAAATATATAGGAGATTGCTTCACTGCGTTCGCAATGACGAAAATGTGTTAGAATGACAGACTATTGTTCTGGCGATTTTTTATTTTTCTTCAACATTAAAACTATTGTTGCGATAAATGTAATGAGGTAAAGAAAACCCAACGCTGGTTTCCTAAATGTAAAATTATCGAAATCAAATTCACGGAGCAATGCTAATCCTATTGGAAACGCTAGTAATGCAAAAACAAAGTTGAAACCTATTTTATTCTTCATCTTATGTATGTTTTATCCCTTTCTCAAATATTTTGTCAAAATCACAATGGTTTGTCCTTCCACTTTACCTTCAATTTGTTCGGTATTGTCATGTACTAAACGAATGTTTTTAACTACTGTACCTAATTTTGCGCTAATGGTACTTCCTTTAACATCTAGCGTTTTGATTAGCACAACGGTATCGCCTTCTAGTAAACGAGCACCATTGCTATCTTGGTGAAACTCTACCGTTCCGTCTTGCTCATGGTCGCCAGTTTTTTTGGCCCATTCTAAAGTTTCGTCTGCTAGGTATAAAATATCTAAACTATCAGCAGCCCAACCTTCGTTTCTTAATCTGCTCAACATTCTCCAAGCCACAACCTGCACCGGTGTGAATTCGCTCCACATGGTTTCGGTTAACACCTTCCAATGCTCTGGATTAATCTGTTCAGTTTTTTCGATCTGGTCTAAACAGGTTTTACAAACCAAAATGCTGTTATCTGCATTGGCATTACTTGTTGGCGGAACTTCGTAAACAGCTAAATTGCCTTCTGCTGTGCATAATTCGCATTTATTTCCCGAACGTGTTTGTAGTTGTTTTTCTAGAGACATATTGATATTAGATTTGCCGCGAAAGTACTGAATTTATTTGGAATGGGTCTGTAGATTTGTCATTCAGATTTGGAGAAATCTCTAAAGCAGAATTCATGATTAGATTCTTCGCTGCGCTCAGAATGACAAACCATGTGAGAATTTAGCTTAGGTACACTTAGGTTTCTTAGGTGGTTCAAAAACCGTTGTGTTCCTAGTGTCTTTGTGGTTAAAAACCTATTTCAAAGGTAAATGCACTTCTGCCAACATACATCTTGCGCTGCCACCCCCGTTTTGTTCAATCATATATAAAGGTGAATAAATCAGCTTGGCATACTTAGATAAAGTTTCAATTTGTGTTTCATTCAAGACTTTATAAGCCTGCTCAGACATCACCAATAAACTCTCATCTTTATCATTTTTAACCTGTAACATATTACCCGCAAAATGGTTCATCTGGTCGAGACTAATTTTGATTATTTCTTTGCCAGAAAGGCTTAATGCTTTTTGTACAAAATCACGTTCGTACAAATTAGGGATCGAATCAAGACAGATTACTGCAAATTTATCGCCAATACACATCATCACATTGGTATGGTAAATTGGGTAGTTTGTTGAATCAACCGCATTAAATATTACCGATTTATATCCTGCCAACTGACAAAAATTATTAAATGCTTCTACTTCAGTACGTACACTTAAACAAGCATAAGCAATTTTATTTGCTCGATCTAAAACCATGCTGCCTGTACCTTCTAAGAAAATATTTCCATTTTCATAAAAGCTTAAATCATTGATATGGCTTATCTCGAAATTACGCTCTAAGGTTTTTAATATTTCATTTCTTCTTTCTAACCTACGATTTTCAGAAAACATTGGATAGAGAAAAACAGCACCATCCTCATGAAAAGAAACCCAATTATTCGGGAAGATAGAATCTGGCGTATCTGGGTCTAGCGTATCATCAATTACAGTTACATCCACGCCATTTGAGCGCAACATCGCTACAAAACCATCAAATTCTTGTAAAGCTTGTTGTTGCACATCGTTCTGCTCACTTGCTTTCTGAAATTTATTGTTGCCTGCCGTTTGTTCATTGAACTTAAAATCAGCAGGACGTATCATTAGGATATGGGAAGTTGTTTGCATTTTAATCAGATTTGAGTATTGAGATATAAGATTTGAGACAGGTTTATAATTTCCATTTTGCCTCTTACATTTTCCATTCTAAAGATTATCTCTCAAAATCGGCAAACTCATACAATGAAAACCACCTCTAGCTCTTGATAGTTCTGCCGATGGCATTAAAATCAGTGTATCAGTTATAGTTTCTACATCAACTTTTCCACTTTCTAAATCGTTGATTAAATCTTTTACATCAATAATGTTAAAACCCTCTGCCTTAAAAGCTTCTACAGTTTTGTCGTTTCTGTCGTAACCTAAAACTACGCCTTCCTTAATGGCTAATAGATTACAAGAATCTGTCCATTGCTCTCTCGAATCATAAGGAAATTCATTATTGCCACTGTAAATAATTTTGGTTGGTTCGGTACTTTTTAAATCGTTCTGACTAATGTCATTCAGTAAAGCTTCTACATGTTCAAAATATTTTGGCTTTCCAGGTTTGTCTTTATGAAATTGGATAGCGGTTGTAGCTTCTAGCTTTTCTGGTTCTTTTAAAAAGTTAATCGGCTCATCTGCATTAAACTTAGGAGAATGGGCTATAGAATTTAAAATTACCCAAGTGTTGCGCTTAACTTGTGTAAAAACAGTATCTAAATGCATATAATCTCGTTTTTCAGGAATTTTAACGACAGTTACTTTCTCAACTACATTCTGCTCGAATAATAATTTAATGGCTTCGTTAGCACCATGTTCAGATGTACGTTCGCTACAGCCAATTAACACATGGTTCGGACTAACCATCATTACATCACCACCTTCTAGTGTAGTGCTAAATGCAGGTTCGTCGCCCGGTCTTAAAAAGTGCATGGTCACATCTGGAATTTCTAGGATGTTATTTCTGTAACTTTCAAAAATAGGATGGTTAAAAAATATATAACGCATCAACAATGTTTCGCGAACACGAGCTTTTTTGGCAGGTTTATTTAGTAGAATATGGTTATTGATGGTTGTACCTACATCTCTCGTGAAAATAAGATTTGGGATAGGGGCAAAAATCATAGTATCATCAGGTAAGGTACCGGAAATGAAAATCTCCGCCAAAACCTTAGGGTCGGTATTGGTTAATTCCAACTGCACTTTGTAAGTGCAACCTTCAATCGCAGCAACAGCAGCTACCAGTTTTTTTCTGATAGATTCATTCTCCAACACCTCGCTCAATAAATTCTGAACTTCGATTACCGATTTAGAATTATGGAAATCTGGATGATTAGGTTTAAAGAAATTACGGTTAGCTTCCTCAGAATCTATCTCGGCTAATTTGCCCTTAATTTTTGCTGGGTCTAAGAAGTACATCAGCAATTTAAGGTAGTAATCGTATTCGCCTTTGCGGATGGTATCTAAGTGCACAATGTCTTCAAAAAGCCAATCTTGCGCTTTGGAAGGTACGACTTTACCTAGTCCGCTATCTGGACTATGGATCAATAATTTTCTTAACCTGCCAATTTCTGTATTTACGTTAACTTCAAAATTTCCTGTTCCGCTCATATATCTGGTATCTGTGCTACAAAGCTATTTAATTTTAGAATAGTATCAAGTAGCAAGTATCGAGTAGCAAGATAAGGTCTTTTACCTTTTAACCTTCCGCCTTCCAACTTTTTGCGTTTTCAATCAAAAATCCCTTGTTTATGGCTTAGCCAAAAAATCTAATACCACCTGATTAAAAAGTTTTGGGTTTTCTTGGGGAACAGAATGACTTTGACCTTTTAGAATGTTTAATTCAGCTTGAGGGATGCTTTGGGCTATCAATCTGCTATGGTTTTCTAAAATGATATCCTTTTCGCCAGCAAGTACTAACGTTTTTGCAGTAATCTTTTGTAAATCAACCGGTAATAAATTAGGCTCACTCAATAACATTGATAATAAAAGTATTTGGGATCTAGCTGTTTGGTCATTTTTTGCTTTTAGTTTTTCTAAATCATTACGAGTTTGTTTTAATATTTTAGCACTTACAGCAGTTTCTTCTGGATTTAAGTTTGCGCCCATCGTAATCAACTTCTTAACGTAATCTGGATATTTGCTAGCTAAAATTAATCCGGTATTGCCTCCATCGCTCCAGCCCAATACGTTAACCTGCTTAAGATGCAAGGTATCTAATAAGGTCTTCATGTCTTCGGCAAACAAATCATAAGAAAGTTTTGTACTGGTTTTATCAGTGCTTTTTCCCTGAGCTCTAGTATCTACAACGATAACTTTATATTGCTGAGCAAATGCCTCAATTTGCGCTTTAAAAGCATTTATAGAGCCTCCATTGCCATGAAGTAGGAGCAAAGGTTCTCCCGTTCCATAGGTTTCATAATAAATTTTGGTTCCGTTACTGTTAACATATTTTCCGTTAGCGGTATTTTGTCCGTATTCGTAATAATTTTTTCCGCCTGTAGCATTAATATGTAGATAATGTGTATCCGAATGCCGTGCTAATGATACTTTTATTCCAGGTTTGCTTTTCAAACTTTCTACATTTCTAAAATCTTTTAATGGATTTGTCGATTCCTCAAAATTTCCATTTGGTATCGCAAGCTTTGTCCACTGATTGGGTTGTTCTTCAATCTCTAGCGTAAAATTGTCGTAAGAAAAATCTCCATTGCCTTTTGTTGTTACATAAAGCCATATTTTTTGTGTGTTCGATTGGATAGTTCCCGTGGCGTTATAGGTATGCCAATTGGTGTCAATTTTTGTTGCAGGAATGTTTTTAGCCGTATTTGGTATAAAGTCATAATCGCCTTTGCCTACTTGTAAAACGAATAATCCAGCTAACCCACTTGTGTCTGAAGGTTTATTCTTAATATCTACAGTGGCTCTAAATTTTTTGTCAGTATATTTCTTAACTGAGATTTCTTTAACTAGGGTTAGGTCGTTAGTGGTCTTAAGTTGGGCAAAGAGGGGGGTAGCTAATACTGTTAAGATAATAAATAATGCTATTTTCATAAGCTTATGTTTGGTAGAAGGCTAAAATACGAATATGTTCGTATTTTAAGTAAATGAAATTTTGTGATTTGTTGATTTCGTTCATTAGTGTGGTTTGTATTTGCCGTTCAAATCTTCTACCTTAAACCTTCCACCTTCTTCCTTTTTGCTTTAGTGCCAAAGGCATCCCTTTGGGGATACCGCGGATAGCCCGCCCGAACACACAAAATATTATTTTGAATGCCTCAATATGTTTCTTTCAGCTTTAGTCTTTAATCGCTATTTTTGCCACATGAATTTTATTATTACTGCCACACTTAACGCAATTAAACAGCTTTACAACGAAGAAATTGCTGAAAGTGTAATCAATATACAAGAAACACGTAAGGAATTTGAAGGTCAGGTAACGATTGTTGTTTTCCCAATTACCAAAATTTCTAAGAAATCTCCAGAAGAAACGGCTAAAGCAATTGGCGAATATTTAGTGGAGCATGTTGAAGAAGTTACCGCTTTTAATGTAGTTAAGGGCTTTTTGAACTTAAGCATAGCGGATAGTTATTGGTTAAATTTGTTCAATACTGAATTGTTGAGCGATGATTTTGGTAAGATCAAATCGAATGGGCAAAAAGTGATGGTAGAATATTCATCGCCAAATACCAACAAACCTTTACACTTAGGCCACGTACGTAACAATTTATTGGGTTATTCTGTTGCAGAATTGCTAAAAGCCGATGGTTACGAAGTTTTTAAAGTGAATTTGGTAAACGATAGGGGAATTCACATCTGTAAATCGATGTTGGCTTGGGAGAAATGGGGCAATGGCGAAACTCCAGAAAATTCAGGATTAAAAGGCGACCATTTAGTAGGGAAGTACTATGTAATTTTCGACAAAGAATATAAAAAAGAAATCGAAGCTTTAAAAACTGAAGGACAAACTGAAGATGAAGCTAAAAAGAATGCGCCTTTAATTAAAGAAGCGCAACAGATGTTGTTGGCTTGGGAAGCAGGAGATGAGGCGGTTATTTCTCTTTGGAAAAAGATGAACGGTTGGGTTTACGATGGCTTTGCAGTGAGTTACAAAAACTTGGGCGTTGATTTCGATAAATATTACTACGAAAGCAATACCTATTTACTAGGAAAAGATACGGTTGATGAAGGTTTGGCTAAAGGTGTTTTCTTTAAAAAACAAGACGGTTCGGTATGGATTGATTTAACTGCCGATGGCTTAGATCAAAAATTGGTTTTACGCGCTGATGGAACTTCAGTATACATTACCCAAGATTTGGGAACAGCCCAAATGAAATACGATGATTTTCATATGGACCAGTCTATTTATGTAGTGGGTAATGAGCAAGATTATCACTTCAAGGTATTGTTCTTGATTCTAGCAAAATTGGGCAAAAGCTGGGCAAAAGGTTTGCATCACTTAAGTTATGGGATGGTAGATTTGCCTAGCGGAAAAATGAAAAGTAGGGAAGGAACAGTTGTTGATGCCGATGATTTAGTAGCTGAAATGATTGAAACTGCGAAACAAAAAACTGAAGCTTTAGGCAAAATCAACGATTTCTCGGAAGAAGAAAAAGAGGAATTGTATTACAACATCGGTTTAGGTGCTCTAAAATACTTCTTGTTAAAAGTTGAACCTAAAAAACGTTTATTGTTCGATCCATCTGAATCGATAGATTTTCAAGGTAATACTGGGCCGTTTATCCAATATACCCACGCTAGGATTAAGTCTCTATTAACTAAAGCTAATTTCAAGTTGGGAGTTAGGAGTTTAGAGTTGACAAACTTGGAGCCAACAGAGTTGGAAATGATTATGTTGTTAGCTAAGTATCCTGAAGAATTAACCAATGCCGCAAAAGTATACAGTCCGGCATTTTTAGCTAATTATTTATACGAAGTTGCTAAGTTGTTTAATAAGTTTTACCATGAGGTTCCGCCAATTGTGAAAGAAGAAAACGAAGTTTTAAAACAACATCGTTTAAATATTTGCAAAGTTACCGCTGATGTTTTAAAAGCTGGAACGGCGATTTTGGGGATTAATGTGCCGGAAAGGATGTAAACCGCTAAATCCCTAAAGGGGACTTTGGTAAAACGCCGAACCGTCATTTCGAGTGAGCAAAGCGACGAGAAATCTTTTTAAAGTCAATGTCTTACCGACCGAAACTATTTAATAAACGATATTTTAGCTCTTACATTAGATTCTTCGCTGCGCTGAATGACAAATACATTTATCCAAGAACTCATCCTCCTTTGCCTAGCTGCTTTTGCGGCAGGTTTTATTGATGCCATAGTTGGTGGAGGTGGTTTATTGCAAACGCCAGCTACACTTTTAATTTTGCCACATTACCCAGTTGCCAGTATTTTTGGAACGGTTAAAATCCCTTCTTTAGCTGGTACTACTGTTGCGGCGTATAAATACTCCAAACAAGTAAAATTTAATTATAGAGTGTTAGTCGCTTGTGTAATTGCCGCTTTTTGTGCTTCACTTTTGGGCGCTTATTCAGTCAGCATGATTAACAATGCAATTATCAAACCCATCATTTTGGTAGTGTTGATATTCGTTGCGATTTATACCTATTTCAATAAGCAGTTTGGCATCCATCAACACAAAGAACATTCGGTAAAAAAGCAGGTTGTATTGGCAGGTTTGTTTGGTTTGATTATTGGTTTTTACGATGGCTTAATTGGCCCAGGAACAGGTTCCTTCCTTATTTTAGTTTTCATCGCCGTATTAGGTTTCGACTTTGTTGGTGCAAGTGCACATGCTAAAATTGTAAACATGGCAACCAATTTAGCAGCACTGATTTACTTCAGTTCAACCGGTCATGTGTTATATCAATATGCCATTCCGATGGCAGCATTTAATATCCTCGGCTCATTTTTTGGCGCCAGATTAGCTTTGCTAAAAGGCAATAAATTTATTCGTATTTTCTTCTTAATCGTTGTTTTTGGAACGATACTGAGATTTGCTTGGGAAGTGGCAATTAAATAAGAAAGGTTGATGGTAGATAGTTAATAGTCAATAGCCAAATTGCCAATGTTTCGAAAAATCTTCATGGCATTTTAAACAATTATGTTTTTGCATCTAAGCCATCAACTATGGTCTATCAACCTATAACCTACTTCTCAACTCCACCTTTTGTTTCTATAGCTTTTTTCCTTCTAAAACTAGGGAATTGCATCGGACTTTTCTCTGGCCTTTCATCGCCCAATAATACGCCCCATTGTTTAAACTGCTCGGTACGGTCGAAAATAATTTTTAGTACTGCAATAATTGGTAGGGAGAGGAACATGCCGGAGACACCCGCAATGGTACCACCAAGTAACACCCCTAGGATAGAGAACAAGGCATTTATTTTAACTTTAGAACCTACAATACGAGGCATCAAAATGTTATTGTCTAAAAACTGAACTACTGCAATAACCCCTAAAACGGTAATTACTGGCCATAATTCTGTAGATGAAGTTAGGGTTAGCAATACGCCAATCAGGTTTCCAATTAAGGCACCAACGTAAGGGATTAGATTTAAGATAGCGAAAATTACCCCAATTAACAAAGCGTGTTTAATACCGATCAACATTAATATACCACCCAGTAATACAGTCATGTAACTTACCTGGATCAATAAGCCAATTAAGTAGCTTTTAATGATCGATTCTGTTTCGTATACTACTTCTTTAACTTTAGGATGATCATCTGTTTTAAACCACATGAAGGTAAAACGCAACAAAATATCTTTGTAAAATAGAATTAGATAGATATAGATTGGCAGCAAGCCTACAAAAACAAACACACCAGTTAAGGTTACCGCTGCTCCACTCGCTGCTTTACCACCCATAGAAAGTAAATCATCGCTTTTTTCGTTGATAAATGCAGTTTGTTTTTTGGTGTCAATTCCGGTGAAGCCGCTTACCCATTCTTGTAAGGATTGCAAATGTTTAGCAACATTTTGCTTTATCTGTGGGAAATCATCCACCAACATCCCTATTTGAGCAGAGAAAAACCAAACAATTCCAGCTATAAAAATGGCTACCAATAAAATCGGAATAATAATAGAAAGAGACTCTGGAACTTTATATTTTCTTAAAAAACGGTAGATGGGTAACAGCATAATGCTGATAAAAAATGCCATAATGATAGGCATAATGATATCTCTGCCCACCACCAAAATGGCTATGGCTAGTACTATACCCAATAATTCAATAGACCGCTTAACCGTTAGTGGAAGTTCTTTCATCGTTTTGTTTGTTTTCAAGCAATAAACACCAAGTTAGTTAAATTGTTTGTATCAGCGATGGGATTAAAGATTATAGCTAATTATTTCACTTTATTATTTTTTTGGAGCGCAATGACAATGCTACTTTTAGGGTCTGTTCCTGCTTTTCACTTTATTCCCGATGAAAAATCGGGAGATGCCGTTTCAATCAGGGCTAAAAACTTTGGCTTGTGCAAATTAAGCCTCATCGTTGCACAAGAAGCTGTTCTATAAACCCGATCAAAACGAATCCTTTTTGTTCTTTCTTTACAAAAAGATTGTAGTGTAGAGCGGGACTGCAGTTGATAAAAGCTCGTGACATTCGTTTTCAAATAATAGTATTAAGCATTAACTCCTTACCTAAACTCCCATTAAAAATATTAATTTTGTAGCCAGTCTTTCGCTTTTTGCGTTAGTCCCTGCCTGCCGGCAGGCAGGTTTCAGCTTTAAAATATGTACACAACAGATACCATTATTGCTTTATCAACTCCGCCAGGAAGTGGCGCCATTGGTGTAATTCGTTTATCGGGACCAGATGCCATTACTTTAACCAACGAGGTTTTTGCTGGAAAAGATTTAACCAAACAAGCATCACATACTTTGCATTTTGGTTTAATTAAGGATAACGAACTGATTGTAGATGAAGTTGTTGCAGGTTTGTATGTTGCGCCAAAATCTTATACCAAAGAAAACGTGGTAGAGATTTCTTGTCACGGCTCTAATTACATTATCCAACAGATTTTAAACTTGCTGATTAAAAAAGGAGCAAGGGCAGCCAAGCCAGGTGAGTTTACTTTAAGGGCCTTTTTAAATGGTGCATTCGATTTAAGTCAGGCAGAAGCCGTGGCCGATTTAATCGCATCAGACAGTAAAGCATCTCACGATGTAGCATTACAACAAATGAGAGGGGGTTTTTCTACAGAATTGGCAGGGTTGAGAGAACAGTTGATCCACTTCGCCTCGATGATTGAACTGGAACTCGATTTTGCGGAAGAGGATGTTGAGTTTGCGAACAGAGATCAGTTAAAGGCTTTGATTTTGAAGATTAATAGTGTTTTATACCGACTGATTTCTTCTTTCGAGATGGGTAATGTGTTAAAGAATGGCGTTCCGATAGTAATTGCTGGTAAACCCAACGTGGGCAAATCTACTTTGTTGAATGCCTTGTTAAATGAGGAACGTGCCATTGTTTCGGACATTGCTGGAACTACCCGAGATACCATTGAAGATGAATTGAATATCAACGGCATTATTTTCAGATTTATTGATACTGCTGGTATTCGCGATACGGCAGATATTATTGAAGCAAAAGGAGTAGAGCGTACGTTAGAGCGCATGAAACAGGCAAAACTCATTATGTATATGGTTGATGCGCTGCAAACACCAGATGAGCTGGAAGAACAATTAATCGACCTCAAGAAAATCGATATCCCATATTTGGTCATTGTAAACAAAGCCGATTTATTTACGGATGAGCAGAAAGCGGAATTTGCCAAAAAGGAAGTTTTGTTTCTCTCTGCCAAAGAAAATATTGGGGTAGAAGAATTGAAAACGGCTTTATTGGCAAAAGTAAATCTTCACTCCATCAATACCAGCGAAACTTTGGTTTCGAACATCCGACATGTGGAGGCTTTAAAAAACACGGAGAGAGCATTGGCCAATGTTCTAAATAACATTGACAATCCAGTTACTTCAGATTTTTTGGCGATGGATATTAAACAGGCTTTACATTATTTGGGAAGCATCACAGGCCAAGTATCCACAGACGATCTTCTAGAAAACATCTTCAGTAAGTTCTGTATTGGTAAGTAAGTGGGGGTTATCCTAAAAGTGGCCACTTCTTTTTATCCAAAGTGGCCACATATTACGCTCCAAAGTGGTCATCTCATTTCGGTCAAAATTTAAAGACATGTCAGCTGAACATGTGGTTCATGTTTGACATTTTGTTGCCGAAGTATTTGGTGGAGATCAACTTTATACAAAAGACGGAAAGGGTAGTCATGCAACAATGATTGGAAAGCATATCGGAAAGATGCTGACCGAGCAGCAACGGCAGCGTTGGGTAAAGCTTTTGCTAGAAACTGCCGATGAGGTTGGCCTAAAAAGTGACCCAGAGTTTCGCTCTGCATTTGTTGGCTATATTGAATGGGGTACACTCCTTGCCGTCATCAATTCTCATCTAACAGAAAATCCAATTGTGAAGAGTGAGCCAATGCCTAAATCGGGTTGGGGAGAAACTGGCGGACCTTATATACCTTAACAATTGAATAGCTGTTAATGTCTATTTGTAATTTATTTACTTACCACTCATCTAGTCTTAGCGTCTCGCTAATACCTATTACAAAACCTAGCTACTAAAAGCATTTGTTTTGCTACGCCAAATCAGTTTTTAAGAATACCTAAGCTAAACTTATAAAGTAAGAGGCTGTATCATAAGTCATTTTAGCCTTGGTGTAGCCAAATAATATTTTATCATGACTGCCATCTTAACAAAAAACGGCAATTTTTTATATAGAAAACTCCCATTTTTTGTTGCATTTCAACTTTTTCAGAGGCCCATCAAAATTAAATTCTGCTTGCGAATTGTAATTTTGATTTATGATACAGCCTCTTTAAGCTAGATAATAGTGATTGTTTTTAGCGTTGTATTGCCAGGAGTATCTTTAGCTTCGGCGGTAATTTTAGTGCCTGCCAAATTGCTGTTTAGGGTAGTGGCATCGTAAATCCAATCTACACTGTTTGCACTTTGGCTAGCTAAACCGCTTTCTATTAATAGGTCTGCGGCATCGTAAATACTTACCTTAACTTCGGTAAGTCCAAAGTTGTCCATAGCCCTTACCCTAATTTGCTCACCGATTTGCCCTTGATAGTTATCGGCATCAATTACGCTGATTTCTGGTGCTTTGCAATAATCTGCCAAAGCTAAATTGTAGGCCGAGGTGCCGGGTTTAGCCAATAGCTGATAGACGGCTAACAAAGCTGGGTTGTTGATGACGCCCTTGGCGTAAATTACCGCTTCTCTAAATTTAAGCTTTGCATCAAGCTGTTTTTCGGTATACATAGGGTTGTCCGCTCTTTTTGGTCTTTTGGCAATTACCGTTTGGTTGCTTCCAAAATTTTTAAATACCACTAGGTTGCCCACTCTCCCGCGGGCACCATACATTAATCGTTGTTTTCTGACTTTGCCATTTTCTTTCTGTTTTTAAAATGTGATTAAATAATTAAAATTTACGCTTCTTGTTTACCGGTATTATTGCGTAGTGTAAAGGTGGGGAGGAAAAAAATAGGGCTTGTCGCGTTTGACGGGTTTAGGCGCATTTGTACCTATTATGCGCTATTTGTCTGTATTTGTCGGAATTGGCGTTTTGGGCTGTTGGTTTACCGTCGGTCTACCGTCGGTCTACCGTCGGTGGTACGTCGGTGGTACGTTCGTGACTGAGGGTTGGGAGATAATGGGTTGCTTTAAATCAAAGGTTTTCGGGTAAAGTACTATTCTCTACTACTATTTAGTGGTTCTGTCGCTTCGCGGACAAAATTTATTCATCTGTGTTTAATTCTTTTGGCGTTCATGCTTTCGCAGGCTCAGGTTTCCAGTAGCTGAAAAAAGTATGCAAAAACCGAAGCGTAAGCGTAGCTCATTTATACAATTGAAAAAAACTAATAACAATGAATAAAAGCCACGGCTGCGCCCAGCACTATTAAAGTTTATGCAGGAGCAAATTGTTGCATTCCCCACTGGACAAGACCGGGTTTAGGTAAACGACGATGTATTGCTAAGGCTTGGACTTATTGGTTGGAAGGAGGCTAGGACATATAAAGTACCATTAGCGTAGTTGCATACATCCAATGACCAACATTTTATTCTGATAGCTTAATTCTTTCTGTTGAATTGTCTGCATTTAGAATTAGGTTATTGCAATTGATCCTATTCAGTACGTTTGGCCATAAGATGATTTAAAACCTAGACCATTTTTTATTTCTTTTGAGCGGAATAATTTAGAGTTGCAAACTTTATAAAGTTTGTCCAATCGTAGACATTGAGGTCATGTGCACCTTCTCTAAAATGGTAGCCAATGGCAGAGTTTAAAATTGGACTATTGGGCATGGGCATAGATGGCGGTAATGTTACATGTTTACGATAAAGGTCGTATATTGGTTTGGCATTTACTAAAGAAAGGAATGAGCCATAAGGGTCAGCCCAACGGTCTTGTGTTGCATTGGTAGTGTAGACAGGTCGAGGAGCGATTAATCCGATCAGCATATGCTGGTCTACCGGCAAGCTATCAACGTTATTGCTAAATTTTTTGTAATTATTATTGAACCAATGACCGAATTGTTTATTGATTAAACTTACAGTTTCACCGTATTTACGACGTGCTAAAGAGGCTCCAGTACTTCCTGAACAACTGTTAAATACCATAGCAAAACGTTGGTCTTGCGCACCAGCCCAAAGAGCTGTTTTTCCACCACGAGAATGGCCGACTATAGCTACTTTTTTAGCATCTATATCTTTGTCTGTTAAGAAATAGTCCATCACTCTACTTGCTGCCCAAGCCCAAGAGCCAATCGCTTTCATACCGTTATCTTTTTCTAGTTGCTCTGGAAATAGTTGGTTTAGGATTCCATTCTGATAAGTTTCTTTACCATCTGGAGCTATGTCAGCATTATGAAAAGAAGCGATGGCATATCCACTATCTATAATCATCTCTGCTGGCCAAAATGAACTTTTTTGTTGCCTAGTAGGGTCGGTATTTCTTTTGCCACGATTATTGATGAGCAGAAATACTGGTGCCGGTTTTGTACGTTTGTTGGGGATGAAAAGTACGATTGGAAAGCTTACTGAATTACCTTTATTCCAAACCGAAACTTGAATTTCTTTGAGATGAGCCTTTCCATCCATTGCATCAGTTTTTTCATTAATAATATTAAAATTTAGACTGTCAAATTTGCTTGGCATTTGCCCATAAATATTTTCTTCGAACAAGCTTAATATTTCATGTCGACGTTTCTTTTCCCAAGTTGTAACGTTTTTTACTTTTTCTCCATTTGTAGTTTGCAACAGCGGAGGCAATGTGTATTTAGGTACCGTTGTTTCGTCGTAGTTAACAATCTCGCCCATAAACTTATCAGTTTTTTGCGCATAAAGATTGACTGAAACTAGCATGATTATCAACAAGGTGTCCAATCGCTTTCTACTAAAATTTAAACCTAATATGTTCATCTTAAAAGTTTTTATCTAAACTGATTACTAATGGTTTCTGAACCATTTGCGGTTTGTACTACGTAAGCGCTAAGTGATAGCCCAAATTTTTCATGATAATGCTTGCTAACTTTCTCAATTAAAGCATCAATTACTTCATCTTTTACAATATTGATGGTACAGCCACCGAAGCCGCCACCCATCATTCTAGCTCCTAAAACATCATCTAAACCTTTAACTTGTTCTACTAGAAAATCTAATTCTTTACAACTAACTTCATATGCTTTACTTAAACCTTCATGCGTTTGGAACATTAACTTTCCGAGCTCTTTTAAATCGCCTACTTTTAATGCTGTAGCAGCTTTTTTAACACGTGCTATTTCAGCTACTACGTAACTACATTTAGTATAGGTTTCAATACTTTTAGGTTTTACATATGCCAATAACATCTCTTCGTCTGCGTCTCTTAAAAATTCTACCGATGGATGGTGGGCTTTGATCCATGCTACACCTTGTTCACATTGTGCTCTTCTATCATTATATGCAGAATCACTTAACGAGTGCCTCACATTGGTGTTAAGCAACACTAATTTATATCCATCCAGTTTTAAAGGAATGTACTCGTGTGCTAACGATCTACAATCTAACATCATCGCATAATCTTGCTTGCCAAATACAGAGGTAAATTGATCCATAATACCACAGTTTACACCTGCAAATTCATGCTCTGCCTTTTGTGCAATTAATGCTAAATCCATATTTGAGACCAATAGTTGGTGCATTTGGCTTAGGGCATAAGCAGTTGCACATTCAATAGCAGCAGATGAAGACAAACCTGCGCCCAAGGGCACATCACCATAGATGTATAGATTGAAGCCTGAAAGTGTAAAGCCGCGTTTTAATAATCCATCCACCACGCCTAGGATATAATTTGCCCAAGCTACATCAGATTTTTTTACCTTTTTGATGTTGCCACAATATTTTTCCTGATAGTTTTCAGAAAAAAGGTGGATTTCGTTATCATCTCTCTGTGAGATTGCCACATAAATCGCTTTATCAATTGCAGCAGGCATTACTAGACCACCATTGTAATCGGTATGTTCACCAATAATATTGATACGCCCAGGCGATTTAACTAATATAGGTTCAGTATTGAATATTTCTTTAAAGGCTTTTCTAAGTTGTAATGGTTCCATGTTAATGTTTTGGTACTTTACTTTTATAGTGTTCGGTAGACAGTTCTTTTAAACGAGTTGCAGCATATTCGGGCGTAATGTCTCGTTGCGGGTTTGCCAGCATTTCGTAACCAACCATAAATTTCTTTACGGTAGCAGAACGAAGCAGGGGTGGATAAAAATGCATATGCCAGTGCCATTCTGGATGATCACCATTATTTACTGGTGCTTGGTGCATCCCTGCCGAATAGGGGAAAGAGTTTTCAAATAAATTGTCGTATTTAGTAGTTAATACTTTGATGGCTTCTGCCAAAAGTTCTTTTTCCTGAGCAGTAAAAGCAGTGATATTTTGTACGTGTCTTTTACTGATGATCATGGTTTCGTATGGCCAAACTGCCCAAAAAGGCACCAGTACTACAAAAACATCGTTTTCAAAAATGATACGTTCATTTTTTTCTAATTCTAAAGCTAAATAGTTTCCTAAAAGGCTTTTTTTGTGAAGATCGAAGTATGCTTTTTGACGTTCATTTTCTTTAATAATTTCTACAGGTAACTCGCTTTGTGCCCAAATTTGACCATGAGGATGCGGATTGCTGCAGCCCATTATCTCTCCCTTGTTTTCGAAAATTTGGATATATTTTATCCACGGGTTCTCACTAAGGCTTTGATATTCGGCTTGCCAAAGATTTATCACCTTCGTAATTTCAGCTACACTAAGTTCTGGTAAGGTAAGATGGTGTTTAGGACTAAAACTAATTACTTTACAGATACCACGTTCACTTTGCGCTACTAGTAAATCGTCTTGATTGTAACTTTCACTTGGCGTGTCTTCCAACAACGCAGAAAAATCATTTTTGAATACAAAGCTTTCTCTATAATCAGGATTTGTATCACCGTCGGCTCTGTTATTTGTAGGGCATAGGTAACACTTTGGATCGTAGTCTGGTCTGTTATCTTTTGGTAGGTCTTCAACCTTGCCTTGCCAAGGGCGTTTAGTTCTGTGAGGCGAAACTAATACCCATTCTCCAGTAAGTATATTCAGCCTTCTGTGTGGACTTAATTCTAGATGGTTTGATCCATGCATGTGATAAAAATATTTGGTTTTGATTAGATATGGCTAAACTACAGATAAGATTGATTTTGCGTTTATGCCTATAGCGTTTCTGTACAAAAACGAACCATTTCTGAACAAATCAATACCATAAGCAAGGTGGTGTTTGGCTACTTTTGTAATCAAGGAAGTGAGATAGATAATTAATCTAATCGTTGCTTTTCATCTTTTCTTTAAGGAATAAGATGATTGATTAACCCAACCAAATGAATGTATGAAAACGAATTACTACAGATTTAAAATCTTGTTATGGTCATCTCTTGACCTTTTAATGTTTACTAACACTATTGTTAATTCTATGTGCTTCTCTTTTCATCTAGTTAAACTTGATGATCGAGGTATACGTATTCGAGATTAACGAATGTTAAAATTTTGCCATCAAATCCACAGAAACCTTTAAAATCTTTGTAAAGAATTAATGAACAAGCAGTCTGCACAAGAAAATATATTAAAAATAATACTGGTTGTCTTTTTAACTCTATCTACTTTGTTAAGCAATGCAAAATATGATAGCGTTAAAAACGATGGTGGTGTTACAGCAGAGTATATATCTATTAAACCAAAATACGATAGCAAAACAGTATTACGTAATCCGCTAAATGGTTGGGTAATGTATGCTTCACGCAGTGCCGATGAATCTTATTGGGATACTGAATTTTTTGTACCAGAATTAGGGAAAAAGGTAAAAGCAATAGATTACGCTTCTGCCTGTTACATCCGTACCAGCTGGTCTTCATTAAACCCTAAAGATGGAGTTTACACTTGGAATGACCCTAAATCTAAAATAGCAACGCTCATTAAAGGTGCTGAGGAAAGAGGGTTACCCATTGCCTTTCGGATTGTAGTTGATGGCCGTGATCAAGGACAAAATACGCCTTCCTTTGTATTTGATGCTGGAGCTAAATATTATCTAGAGAATCCTGAAAGTCCTAATAGGCAAACACCTTATCCCCAAGACCCTGTATTTAGAAAGTACTATACCAAATTTATAGAGGCTTTAGCAAAGGAATTTAATGATTCTGAACGTACCTCTTTTATTGATGCGTACGGTTTAGGGAAATGGGGCGAAGCTCATCATGTTGTTTATCAGGATCCGAAAACTGCAAAAGCGGAGGATATAGAGAAGATTAAAGAAGAAGTATTGGATTGGGTAACCGATTTATATGCTCGGACTTTCACAAAAGTACCTCTGGTAATTAACTATCACCGTTTGGTAGGACATCCAGAAAGTTGGGCGCCAGCAAACCCCAATAGCGACAGGTTATTAGTTAAAGCAATTGAAAAAGGTTACAGTCTTAGACATGATGCTTTTGGAATGACGGGCTATTATCAAGGCTGGGAAAAAGAATTTGCCAGCAAATGGAATTTCAAACGTCCAATTATTATGGAGGGCGGCTGGATTACCTCAAAAACACATAGCTATTGGACAGATCCGAGCGGTAAATATAGAAAAGGACATCCTGAAGATGTAAGAAATGGGGAGTTTGAAGCTTCGGAACAAGCACATGTAAATATGATGGATTTTAGGGTGGGAGATACCGAATCTTGGTTCGAGAAATCTTTTTCGTTAGTGCAGGGTTTTGTATCTAAAGGTGGTTATCGAGTATACCCTGATGAAATTAGTCTTCCAAAGCAAATTAGAAAGAACAGTAGGGGAACCATTACGCACCACTGGAAAAATATGGGTTGGGGATACCTTCCCAATAATATTCCGCAATGGAACCATAAATACAAAGTAGCTTTTGCACTATTGGATACAAAAAATAATGTGAAACAAATTTTTGTAGATACGGAAAGCGAACCTGCCAACTGGATTAAAGGTAAAGGGGTTTCTTATAGCTTAAATACGAATGTTGATCTTCCTGTAGGCAAATACACATGGTCGGTAGCAATTGTTGATACTACCAAAAAAAACCAACCAGCTATTAAGCTAGCTGTTGAAGGTGGAGCTATGCCAAATGGTTGGGTAAAATTAAATAGTCTAGTTGTGCATTAATACCAGTTTTAAGAGTAAAAGCCAAATATATATGTCTGTATTGTATACAAAAACCAACAACAAACCTGTTACATCATTGCAAAAGTGCAAGATAGTGCTCCTTTATCTGCTAGTGCTGATGTTAACTGGGTTGAGTATAAGTTTTAAGCCTAAGACTGGAAATAGTGTTATATCTCAAACATCAAGTCAGACAGATCTACATAAAAACACCGTAGAAAAGGATGATCGTGTTATAAAGATTCTTGCAATAGGCAACAGCTTTTCGGAAGATGCGATAGAATCTTACCTGTATGGACTAGCGAATGCACGTTCTCATAAAATTGTAATTGGCAATATGTTTATAGGGGGTGCAAGTCTTTCACTCCACTTGCAGAATGTGGCCAATAATGCAAACAGTTATTCTTATAGAAAAATTAACCAGCAGGGTCTCAAATCAACAATGGCTAATGTGTCTATTGAAAAAGCAGTACTAGATGAGGATTGGGATTACATTAGTTTTCAGCAATCTAGTCCAAATTCTGGGCTATTTAATACTTTTACTCCTTTGGTAGCGCTTTATAACTATGTAAAAACGAAAGCTAAAAATCCGCAGGTAAAATACATTCTTCATCAAACTTGGGCTTATCAGAAAAATTCTACACACTCTGGATTTGCAAATTATGATAAAGATCAAGATAAGATGTACAGCGCTATTGTAGCGAGCTATCAACAGGCAAAAACTTTAATACCCATAGATCGAATTGTGCCATCAGGTACTGCAATTCAAAATGGGAGAACAAGTGTAGTAGGGGACAATTTTTGTAGGGATGGTTACCATTTAGATTTCAATATTGGGAGATATACTGCTTCTTGTGCTTGGTTTGAAGCTATTTTTAATGAAAGTGTATTGGGCAACACTTATAAGCCATCGGCATTGTCAACCTATGAAGTTGAAATTGCTCAAAATGCAGCTCATCTGGCATCTGCTCAGCCTAATAAGGTTACGGCAATGGTCAACTATCAAGGGGGAGGGGTTTCGGATTTTACCAAACCGATCTTCGTTAATTTTGGCGTAAATACAACAGCTGTAGGATGGAATTCACTACCCCAATTCACTTCAGGAACATCCGTTTCTAAGCTAAGGGACCAAGTAGGTGCTTATACTAACTTTTCAATTACAGTTGTAGAGGGTTTCAACAATAGAAATCAAAATGGACCTACAATTACAACTACCCCATTTAATATGCCTGGTAATGTATCTTCCGATTCGTATTATGGCAATTCAAAATCGGTATGGGAAGGTAAGTCTGTTACGCAAAGTGTTGTGAAACTAACTGGATTGAACAGAAAGAAAAAGTACAATCTATGCTTTTTTGGTTCTAGGACTAATATTGGTACAGAAAATAGAGAAACAAAATATACAATTAAAGGAACTAATGTGGTTTCTGTTTTGTTGGACGCAGCAAATAATACCACCAATCTCGCTTGTGCAGCATTAGTTAAGCCAACTACAGCTGGAGAAATTACCATCACCATTACTGCTGGTAGTAACAATAACAATGCTTACGGATTTTACTATATCAATGCTTTACAGCTTAAACAACTAAAATAAGATAAAGAGCGATGATGAAACGGATACTTATAGCACTATTGCTCCTTTCGGCTTTTACAGCCGTTAAGGCAGAAGACGGCTATTATAGTCGATTGATAAAAGATACTCTCGTGGTAGGTAACAAATGGATTGAAAGAAAATTTCTTTGGAACAATGGGGACCTAATTACTTATAGTTTAACTGATAAATCAACAAACCAAACTTGGTTGAACAGGTTAAAAACTCCCGATTTTGAGATAACAAAAGATACACCTCTAAATGGAACTTATTATTCGAGGGAAGTTAAGGGAACTGCTATTCATCCCAATTATTTGGCTGTAGAAGTAAATGTTTCTTTGGGTACTTTAACCGTTAAAAAGGTATATCGAGTTTATGAGGATAGTCCAGTAATTGCCTGCGATATCTATTTAAAAGGTAGTACAGATTTAGCGTTAGATGGCAAAGCCATTAATGCGGTAGACCAGAAAAATATCGAGTTTGCTGAGGATATGAAGTCCCAGCAAATGATGGCCATTTTAGATCAAATCAAGTTGGATGGTTTTCATTGGCAAACTAAAATTGTAGAGTTTTTTGATGTCACAGATTGGAATAACAACCTTATCCAAGAAAGAAATATCATTCCTTATCGTAAAACGAATTACAGAGGAAATTTATTGGTAGCCCACAACAACGAAAACAATAAAGGCTTTTTCTTTTTAAAGGAAGCTCCAACCTCTAGCGTACAGTTGGCTTATCAAGGTTATGATTTCACTACCGATTTTGGTCATTTTACCGTTAGCGGCTTAGGATTAACAACTAAAGACATCAAACCCGACGAGTGGACAAAAGCCTACAGCAGTGTGATTGGTGTATACAGTGGGGGCGAATTACAACAGTTAACCGCCTTACGTAATTACCAAAAAAACATGCGCAAATTATTGCCACAACGTGATGAAATGGTGATGATGAACACTTGGGGAGATCGTAGCCAAGACTCGAAGGTGAACGAGAAATTCAGCTTGTTGGAAGTGGAGAAAGCAGCAGAATTGGGGGTGTCGCATTTTCAGATAGATGACGGCTGGCAGATTGGCAAAAGTCCTAATTCTGCAGTAGCTAAAGGTTCTTTCAAAAACATTTGGGATAACCCAGATTACTGGAAACCTGATCCTACAAAGTATCCAAGAGGTTTGCATCCGATAGTTAAACGAGGTAAGGAATTAGCTGTAGAAATCTGTCTTTGGTTTAATCCGAGTGTACAAAACGATTATGCCGATTGGGAAAAAGACGTGAATGCTTTGGTGAGTTTGTACAAAGAATATGGAATTCGTACGTTTAAAATCGATGGTTTAGCCATTCCAACCAAACAATCAGAAATCAACCTTCGTAAGCTATTTGATGGTGTATTGGAACAAACCAGTAACGAAGTGGTATTTAATTTAGATGCTACCGCAGGTCGTAGAGCAGGCTATTACACTTTTAACGAATACGGAAATGTCTTTCTAGAAAACCGCTATACCGATTGGCAGAACTACTATCCGTATTGGACTTTAAGAAACTTATGGGCTTTGTCTAAGTACGTTCCTGCAGAAAAATTGCAGATCGAATTTTTGAATAAATGGAGAAATGCAGATAAATATGGCAAAGACATTTTTGCACCGAACAACCATTCGTTTGAGTATTTATTTGCAACGACCATGGCAGGACAACCTTTGGCTTGGTTTGAAGGCACAGGCCTACCTAGCGAAGCACTAAAAATCAAAGAACTGATTAAAGCTTACCGAAAAATACAGCACGATTTCCATACTGGAACTATTCTGCCTATCGGCGATGAACCTTCTGGCAGGTCTTGGACTGGCTTCCAATCGCTAAAAGGTAATCAAGGTTATTTCATTTTTTATAGGGAAAATACAATCGAAGCAGTGGGTGTGGTGAAAACTTGGTTACCCACAGGCACTAAAGTAAAATGTACACCAGTGTTAGGCAACGGAAAGATAATCAACACTACAATTGCTAAAAACGGAACTATCGAAGTAATGCTTCCAAAAATAAACGACTTCGTGATGTATCGTTACGAAATCAACAAATGAGACCAAAAAATATGAGAACTATCCTTACTACATTTTTATTAGCCCTTACCATCAGCTCTTGGGGACAAAAAAAGTACCAGCTAAAATCCCCCGATGGGAAATTGGTAGCCGCTATTGTTCTAAACGACAAAATTAGCTATTCCATAACCCATCAAAGCGACACCATTTTAAAACCTTCTGCACTTAACATGACCTTAGATAATGGTGCGACTTGGGGCAAAGATTCTCAATTAAAAAGTGCCAAAACAGCAAACCATCATCAACAGATTAATGCGCTGTTTTATAAAAGAAATCAGATTGATGACCATTATAGCGAACTTGTTTTGAGTTTCAAAGAGAATTTCAATATCATCTTCAGAGCTTATAATGAAGGTGTCGCTTATCGATTTGTATCTACTAGTGATAAAGCAATTACGGTAAAAAATGAAGAAGCTATTTTCAATTTCTCAAAGGATTTTAACGCTTATGTGCCTTATGTAAAAGGAAAGTTCAAGGATGTAGAAAGTCAGTATTTCAATTCCTTTGAGAACGAATATATTTATACGCCATTGAGTAAAATCAGTGCTGATAAGTTGGCTTTTTCGCCTCTGGTAGTGAGTTTAGATCATGGGAAAAAGGTTTGTTTGGCAGAAGCTGATTTGGAAAGTTATCCAGGCATGTACCTCACCAACACCAATGGCTCTACTTCGTTGCAGTCTAATTTTGCTCCTTATCCTACGGCAACCAAACAAGGTGGGCACAATGAGTTGCAACAATTGGTTACTTCTCGCCAACCTTATTTGGCTAAAAGCAAAGTTAAAGCTCAATTTCCTTGGCGCATTGTAATTGTATCTACCAACGATAAACAATTAGCAGATAATGATATGGTCTACAAATTAGCGGCTCCGTCAAGACTAGCAGATGCTTCTTGGGTTAAGCCGGGAAAAGTAGCTTGGGAATGGTGGAACCACTGGGGAATTTCAAATGTAGATTTCGAAGCTGGTATCAACACAGCAACTTATCAAGCTTATATCGATTTTGCAGCTAAAAACGGCATTGAATACGTAATTTTAGATGAAGGATGGGCTGTTAATAAAAAAGCTGACCTGTTTCAGGTAGTACCTGAAATAGATTTGAAAAAATTGATAGCTCATGCCAAAGCTAAAAACGTAGGTATTATTCTTTGGGCTGGTTACTACGCTTTCGAGAGAGATTTGGAAAAAGTGTGCAAACACTATGCTGAAATGGGAGTGAAGGGCTTTAAGATTGACTTCATGGACCGTGATGACCAGCAAATGGTAGATTTCCATTACCGTGCGGCAGAAGTAGCTGCTAAATATAAGTTGATGTTAGATTTTCACGGGACTTACAAGCCAACGGGCATCAACAGAACTTATCCAAATGTGATCAATTTCGAAGCTGTTCACGGTTTAGAGCAGATGAAATGGACTGGCCCTGAGTTAGATCAGGTAACTTATGATGTTACTTTTCCTTTCATCCGTATGGTTGCTGGTCCAATTGATTATACCCAAGGTGCCATGCGTAATGCCACCAAAAGAACACATCGTGGCATTAACGACGAACCGATGAGCCAAGGCACACGTTGTCGTCAGTTGGCACAATATGTCATTTTCGAATCGCCATTGAATATGCTTTGCGATAGTCCTGCCAATTACGAAAAAGAGCAGGAGAGTACCGATTTTATTTCTGCTATTCCAACGGTTTGGGATGAAACTGTTGCGCTAGAAGGTGAGATTGGCAAATACATCGCTATTGCTCGTAAAAAGGCAGATACATGGTATGTCGGTTCTATGACCAACTGGGAGGCTCGTGAACTAGAATTGGATTTATCTTTCCTAGGCGAAGGAAATTATGTTGCGGAATTGTACAGAGATGGCGCAAATGCCAATCGCATTGCCTCTGATTATAAAAAAGAAACAATCACTATTCCTGCTAACCGCAAAATGAACTTTGCTATGGCTAAAGGTGGCGGTGTAGCAATGAAAATTTATAAGAAATAACACTAATTATGATGAAGCCGAGAACCTTTTATTTCGCATTATCCCTTTTTTTAAGTCTGATCTTTTCAAATTCCTTTGCACAACAGACTATGACCAATGTTTATGGTCGAAATGTGCAATCGTTAAATGGAAAATGGGATGCCATTATTGATTTATACGATCAAGGCAGAAAAAACAAAATCTATCTTAATAAGAAGCCTGAAACCAAAATCGATTTTTACGAATATTCTTTTGACAATGGATATCGTTTAAATGTACCATCAGACTGGAATAGTCAAATGCCTGAGCTTAAATATTACGAGGGTACAATTTGGTATGCTCGTCGTTTTGATGTAGAGAAGGCAGCTAACAATCGTTTATTTCTCTATTTCGGTGCAGTAAGTTACCGTTGCAGAATTTATTTGAATGGAAAAGAAATTGGTCAACACGAAGGTGGTTTTACGCCATTTCAAATTGATGTAACCGATGCTGTAAAAGAAAAGAATAACTTCTTAGCAGTAGAAGTAAACAATACACGTACGGTAGATGCTATTCCTGCCATGGCTTTCGATTGGTGGAATTACGGAGGCATTACCCGCGATGTATTTTTAGTGAGTACACCAAAAGTATTCATCGAAGATTATTTCATCCAGTTGGATAAAACCAAAGCAGATAAAATTAACGCTAGCGTAAAGCTTTCAGAAAAAGTTAGTCAATCGGTCACGATCGAAATTCCAGAGTTACAATTAAAGCAAACCCTAAAAACAGATGCAAATGGCGAAGTGAAAACTTCATTTGCTTCTAAGAAAATCAAACGTTGGTCGCCAAACTCACCGACCTTGTACAAGGTGAAAGTTAGCAGCGAGAGCGATAAAATAGAAGAACAAATCGGTTTCCGTAATGTTTGGGTAGAAGGAGAGGATATCTTTTTAAATGGTAAACCTATTTTCTTAAAATCAATCTCTTTTCACGAAGAAATACCGCAACGTAAAGGCCGTGCTTTTTCAGAAGCTGATGCTGTAATGTTATTGTCAGAAGCCAAAGCTTTAGGTTGTAATATGATCCGTTTGGCGCATTATCCGCAGAACGAATACATTGTAAGGTTGGCCGAAAAAATGGGCTTCTTGTTATGGGAAGAAATTCCAATTTGGCAAGGTATCGATTTCAAGAATGATGCTACTAAAGAAAAGGCAGGCAAAATGATGCGTGAAATGATTATGCGTGATAAAAATCGTGTTGCGTTAACATTTTGGGGTGTAGCTAATGAAACACAACCTTCGGCACCTCGTAACGCTTTCATAAAATCTTTAATTGAAATCACAAAATCTATAGACACGACTAGATTAATTACAGCTGCCTTCGATTTAGTTCGTTTTAACAAAGAGAGACAGGTTTTCGTCATGGATGATCCTTTCATTAAAGAGTTGGATGTGGTGGCGATCAACAAATATATGGGTTGGTACCATCCTTGGCCAGTTACGCCTGATAAAGCGATTTGGGATGTGGCCAAAGGTCAACCTTTAATTGTTTCTGAGTTTGGAGGCGAAGCACTTTACGGCAAAACTGGCGATGCCGATGTAGTGAGCTCATGGAGTGAAGACTACCAAGCGACTTTGTACAGAGAAAACCTAGAAATGTTCAAACATATTCCGAACCTACGTGGCACTTCGCCATGGGTATTGTTCGATTTCCGTTCGCCATTCCGTTTTCATCCAACCAACCAAGAAGACTGGAACCGTAAAGGATTGGTTTCTGATCAAGGTTACAGGAAGAAAGCCTGGTATTTAATGAAGGAATATTACGATAGTAAATAAGTAAATAAAGCAGTTCGTCATTGCGAGGAACGAAGCAATCTTAAAACTAAATGTTTAGCGACAGTTGTAAGATTGCTTCGTCGTTCCTCCTCACAATGACGAGAATAAAATGATACAACAACTAACACAAAACCCACAAATGAACCTATATAAGAACCTAAGACACCTCATATTGATGCTGTTTTTGGTGCAGGCTTATGCACTAAAGGCGCAGACCGTATCCGTTGATTTATCTGGTAAATGGAAATTTCAAACTGATGTAATGGATTTCCGTAGAGGATCTCTTTCGCCTCGTTATAACCACGTTTTACAAGAAGAAATTCAGCTTCCTGGCATTACTGATGACAAGCAAATTGGTTACAAAGTTCCGTATCAATACATTGATCGTTTAACCAGAAAGTACGAATACATGGGACCAGCTTGGTACCAACGTGACATCGAAATTCCAGCAGCTTGGAAAGGCAAGAAGATTTTTATGTATTTTGAGCGTACACACTGGCTAAGTTCGATTTATGTAGATACCAAAGAAGTGAGTGCCATTGATTACATCAGTGTGCCGCACAATCATGATTTAACCAACTTTGTGAAGCCAGGAAAAACACATCGCATCACGGTTTGTATCGATAACAGATTTCAGTATAAAACCCACAAATGGAACCACGCTCATACCGAGTTTACCCAAATTAACTGGAACGGCATTTTAGGTGAAATGAAGTTAATGGCTATAGATCCAGTGTATGTTGAAGATCTTCAGGTATATCCTAATATTGCAAATAATTCTATAAAGGTTCGTTTGCAGGTAAATAACGAAACTAAAAAACAATTTACAGGGAAGGCTTCTTTCACCATAAACGGTACAAATTATAACCTTAAAAATGAAGTTGCGGTAGTGAGCAAAGACTCGGTGACTTTTGTAGAAGCAAATATCCCAATGGGAAAAAATGCCAAGCTGTGGGATGAATTTAATCCGAATGTTTATGAAATTACCTGTCAATTAAATACTTCTGATGGTAAATCAAACTATCAGCATGAGAAAACGACCACTTTTGGATTGCGAGAAGTAAAACAAGGGAAAAACCATGTGATGCTTAACAATCGTCCAATTCACTTAAGAGGAAATGTGGAGAATGCAGTTTTCCCAAAAACTGGCTATGCACCGGTTGACGATGCTTCTTGGGAGCGTATCATGTTGTTGATGAAAGATTATGGCATGAACCACCTGCGTTTCCATTCTTGGTGCCCACCAAAAGCAGCTTTTCGCATGGCAGATAAACACGGGATTTATTTCGAAGTAGAAATGCCAATGTGGGGTAAAGATGCAGAGCCCGATGAAGATAGATACAATTTCTTCCGTAGGGAAATTAAAGCGATTTTGAAAGAATACGGCAATCATCCTTCATTTGTTTTGTATTGCAATGGTAATGAAATCACAGGGAATTTTGATTTTATTGAAGAATTAACTGCTGAAGGTATCAAGGCAGATTCTCGTCATTTATTTAGTGGCTCTACCGCTCGTACTCGTGTAAAATCAGACCAGTATTATGTGTCGCAACAAACTAACAGAGGAGCAGTAAAAGTGTACGAAGGTTTGCCAAATACAAATTGGGATAGAAGTACAGAATCTGATGTAGATGTACCCGTAATTTCCCACGAGTCGGGACAACGTTGTGTGTACCCAAATTTTGAAGAGATTAAGAAATATGCAAATAGCCCTGTAGAGGCACGCAATTTTGAAGTATTTAGAGATATGCTGCAGAAAAATGGCATGTTAGATCAAGCTAACGATTTCTTCCGAGCATCTGGAGCCTTAACAGTTTTAGAGTACAAAGCAGTAATCGAGGCACTTTTACGTTCGTCTAAATCTGCTGGTTTTCAGTTGTTGTCAATCAACGATTTCCCTGGGCAAGGCTATGCACCTGTAGGTATACTGGATCCTTTCTGGGATTCGAAGGGTTTAGTTACGCCAGAGAAATTTAGAGAATTTTGTGCACCAACTGTTGCCTTATTGCGCTACGAAAAAAGTAGCTTTTTTAATTCAGAAACATTTACTGGCAAAGCCGAAGTGTATAATTACAGCAATGCTGCTCTAAAAAATGCGAAGTTAAAATGGTGGCTAACCGATGAGAGTGGCAAAGTGCTTCAGAAAGGTAATCTAAAAAGCCAAACCATTGCTAACGATAATGTATCGTCAGTTGGGGACTTTTCTATACCCTTAAAAGGCATCAGCCTTGCTCAAAAGTTGACGATACATTTATCGGTTAACGATCAAATCAAGAATAGCTGGGACATTTGGGTTTATCCAAGCCATCAAAATTTAATGCAATCTACAGATGAGGTATTGTATACCTCAGTTTACGACGATGCTGCTAAAAAGCATTTGGCACAGGGTAAATCGGTAGTGCTTTACCCTGCTCCTGAAAATGTAAAAGGACGTAAATCGATGTTTCACAACCATTTTTGGAACCCAATTATGTTTGCTTGGGCACCAATGACGATCGGGAATTTGGTGCACAATGAACAACCAGTATTTAAAGACTTCACTACTTCATATCACACGGATTGGCAATGGTGGGATATCTTGAACAATGCGAAGGTGATTGAAATGCAAGGTGCGCCAGATAAACTTCGTCCATTTATTCAAGTGATTGATAGCTATGATAATAACCAGAAGTTGGGTATTGGTTTCGAAGCTAAAGTGAATGGCGGAAAGTTGTTGGTATTGGCAGTAGACACCAAAACAGATATGGACAAGCGTCCAGCTACGCAGCAATTGTTGTATAGTATAGATAACTATGTAAAGAGTGATAAATTCTCACCGCAAGTAATCTTGGAAGAGACCTTTATCCAATCGTTTTTAACAAAATAAAAATGATCAAGATGTTGAGAAAAATTGCATTAGGGATAATGATGTTGGCCAGTCAGACTTTGATGGCGCAGGAAATCGTGTTAGATCAAAAAGCATCTTTAGAGCAGGTATCTAAAAAAGCGGTAGTAGCAGATGGGCTGTTAGCTATGAACGATTTAAATGTGGATTTTGGTTATGTGATTTACCAATCTGAAATTACCACGCAATTGGAAAGTGAAGAGTTAAAATTAGAGAATGTTCGTGATTATGCAGTGGTATATGTAGATGGAAAGTTTCAAGGAAAAATGACCGATAATAGTAAAAAAATCGCCATTAGAACTAAGCCAGGAAAGCATCTGCTACAGATTTATGTGGAAAACATAGGCAGGATTACTTACGGACCAGAAATTACTGATAATTCGAAAGGCCTGTTTGGAGAAGTTACTATAGATGGAAATGAAGTGAGAAACTGGAAAATGGTACCGCTTAACATCAAAAAATATCCACTCAAAGATTTGATTTTTGAAAGTAGAACCGAAACCGAAACTCCAGGTTTTTATAAAGGTAAATTTGGGCTAAATACAGTAATTAATAACTATTTGGATATTTCTGGATGGGGAATGGGCGAAGTGTGGGTGAATCAAAAATATGTAGGTTCCTACTGGGAAGAAGAAAAGCAACGGTCGATTTTAATTCCATCAGAAGACTTAGTAAAGGGAGAAAATGAAATTGTGGTTTTCGAACTGAAGAACAATCAACAAAAAACAATGAAATTATCACAAACACCTGTTTTTAAATAGATATGATTAAGAAAATTAGCTTAGTGTTAGCTCTCATAACTGCCATGTTATTTTCGAGTTATAAACAAGAAAATTCATTATATAAAGATGCTAAACAGCCTATCGAGAAACGAATAGATGATTTATTGGCTCGTATGACTTTAGAAGAAAAAGTAATGCAACTCAATCAATATACCTTGGGTAGAAATGACAATGCCAATAATATGGCTGATCCTGTAAACGGCATTCCAGCAGAAATTGGTTCTTTAATCTATTTTGGTAGCAATGCTGATTTACGAAACAAGGTTCAGAAAAAAGCAATGGAGCAAAGCCGTTTGGGTATTCCGATCATTTTCGGTTACGATGTCATCCACGGTTTTCGTACCATTTATCCAATTTCTTTGGGGCAAGCTTGTTCTTGGAACCCTACTTTGGTAGAAAAAGCTTGCGGTGTAGCAGCACAAGAAGCCAGAATGTCGGGTGTAGATTGGACCTTTTCGCCCATGATTGATGTAGCTAGAGATGGTCGTTGGGGGCGGGTGGCAGAAGGCTATGGAGAAGATACTTATACCAACGCCATTTTTACAGTGGCCTCAGTTAAAGGCTACCAAGGAAAAGACCTTTCGAGTGATAAAAATGTAGCCGCTTGCTTGAAACATTACATCGGTTATGGTGCTTCGGAAGCTGGCCGCGACTATGTTTATTCAGAGATTTCTAACCAAACACTTTGGGATACTTACATGGCACCTTATGAAGCTGGAGTAAAAGCTGGAGCAGTAACTTTGATGAGTTCCTTTAACGATATTAGCGGAACGCCAGGTTCTGCAAACCACTATACATTAACAGAAGTATTGAAGAAACGCTGGAAACATGATGGTTTTGTGGTTTCGGATTGGGGTTCTATAGAGCAGCTTCGTCCACAAGGTGTGGCTGCCAACAAAAAAGAAGCAGCTTTAAAAGCGTTTACTGCTGGTGTAGAAATGGACATGATGAACAGAGCTTATGATAATCATCTTGGTGAATTGGTAACAGAAGGAAAAGTATCTAAAGATTTGTTGAATGATGCTGTAAAGCGTGTGCTTAGGGTAAAATTCAAATTAGGCTTATTTGATCGTCCTTACACGCCAACAACTACAGAAACAGAACGTTTTTACCGCCCTGAAAGTTTAAAAATTGCAGAACAACTGGCAGAAGAGTCTATCGTTTTATTGAAGAATAAGAATAAAGCATTACCACTAAATAACGTCTCTAAAATTGCAGTGATCGGCCCAATGGCAAAAACCAAATGGCATTTACTAGGTTCTTGGGCTGCTCAAGGCAATTCGGAAGATATCATTACCATTCATGATGCCTTGCAAGCCGAATATAAGGGCAAAGCTGAAGTTTCTTACGCTTTAGGTAGTGATTTCGATGGTCAGGATAAAAAAGACTTCGAAGAAGCGAAGGCTTTGGCAGCAAAATCTGATGTGATTGTATTGTGCTTGGGCGAAAAGAAAAACTGGAGTGGTGAAAATGCTTCTCGTTCAACGATTGCTTTACCCCAGATACAGGAAGAATTGGCTATGGAACTAAAGAAATTGGGTAAGCCAATAATCTTGGTGCTGTCTAGCGGTCGCCCATTAGAATTGAATAGGTTAGAGCCAATTAGCGATGCAATTTTAACCATGTGGCAACCAGGAACGCCAGGTGGTAAACCTCTATCAGGTGTGTTATCTGGTCGCGTAAATCCGTCAGGTAAATTAGCGATGACTTTCCCGTTCTCAACAGGTCAGATTCCTATTTATTACAATTACAGACAAAGTGCTCGCCCTAACCAAGGTAAATTTCAAGATATTCAAAGTACACCTTTATATGAGTTTGCTCACGGTTTAAGCTATACTACTTTCGAGTATGGCGAATTAAAAGTTTCATCTACTCAATTGAAACGTGGAGAAAAATTAAGCGTTGAAATTCCAGTGAAAAACGTTGGCGATAGAGATGGTGTGGAGACAGTACATTGGTTTATACAGGATCCGGTTTCTACGATTTCTCGTCCGATTAAAGAACTTAAATATTTTGAGAAACAGTTATTGAAAAAAGGCGAAACTAAAGTTTACAGATTCGAAATAGATTTGCAACGTGATTTAAGCTTTGTTGATGGTGATGGAAAGCGCTTTTTAGAAGCTGGCGATTATAACATCATCGTTAAAAACAAGAAAATTAAAATAGAAATCGTAGATTAACGCTCTACAATATAGATTTTTTAAATTTCATATAAAACCACAGGTGTCATGTTGAGCTTGTCGAAACATTCTCTCTATAAGAAGACTTCGGGAGGCTCAGACTGACAAAATGTATGGTTGAAATTTAAAAAGCTTAAGAAATTTGATGAACAGCTTTTTGGGTAAATGAAGAAATACATTCTTGTCGCATTTCTAACTACACTACTATTTCAAAGTGTTTTTGCAATTGATATCTCTAGATATCGGTTTCATGTAATGCCCGAAACTTCCTATTATGGAGGGATACAAAGTATTGCTAAAGATAGTTTGGGAAGGATGTGGTATACAGGGCCAGATGCGCTTTTTATGTACGACGGTAATAGCTTTTATCAATTAAATGACATTGTTTTTGCCATCCAACCAAAAGTAAAATGGGGGTATGGATCGGTAATTAGAGATAAGAAAGGCAATTTATTTTTAAGCACAGGACACGGTCTGTTAAAATTCGATTACCAAAAATTTTCATTTGATTTAGTAGTTAGCGGAAGAATTCGTTCGCTTTGCTTACACGATGATGGTAAGTTGTACATGTTATCTGGAGATACGTTGAAGCGTTACGATGATCAAGCAAAAAAGACCGATTTCTTTCCACTGCCTAAAAACCAACCTTTAAATAACCTAATTAGCCTAAAGGGAAATGTTTACCTCACCCAAGATGCTGTGCTTCAAAAGATTGACATGGCTAAGAAAAAATTGGTGCCTTTTGCTGATTTTGGCATAATCACAAATGCTGTAAACGATGGTTTAGAGCATGGGGGCCTATACTATTTCTTAACACAACGAGGAGGAATTCATGTTACCGATGCTGCTGGAACTTTAAAACAAAAAATTCCCGTAATGATTGCTGGCAATCAATCCATGCTATCAAAAAAGCTATACATAGATCAGACTGGGGTGATTTGGGTAGCTACGCAGGCTGGATTGTTCTTTTATGATCCCGTTAAAGGGACCAGTAATTATCTTCGGATGAATCTCAATGATGCTTTTTCACTGCCTACCAACTCTATTTGGACCATTTATCCCGATCCTGATCAAGGTGCATGGATAGGAACTTATGGCGGTAAAATTGCTTATTGCTCCCTTTATGACTCGCAGGTGCGCTACTTTAATCCAAGTCCAGGAGGACTTAACCATCCCATTGTGAGTGGCTTTCAAGAAGATCATTTAGGAAACATTTGGATTGGTACAGAAGGTGGTGGATTGAATTATTGGAATCGACAAAGTGATACTTTTAGTCATTACTTAAAGTCGCAGGGTAATTCGCCAAATTCCAATATGATTAAGCGCTTAAGGTTTGACAGGACAAATAACCAATTAGCTATATCAGCTTATGGAGGTGGAATTGGCTCTTATAATATGAATAACAGGTCGTTTGGAAGCCTCGATTTTCTTTCGCCAGAAAGTAAACAACCTTTAACAGTTTATGATTTTGTACGCGATAACCAAAATACTTGGTGGATGAGTGATCCAGATCGTTCTTTTTTTTATAGGAAGAAACAAAATGGTCCTATCGAATTGGTAAGGGTAACTGGAGCCGATGGCAAAGTAATAGGTTTAGAAGTTGAGGCTTTATACTTTGATAACCAAAATCATCTTTGTTTAGTTACACATCAGGGTTTCTTTGTAGTAGACCCTATTACGTTAAAAGTATTGAAGCATTATTTGATAAAAGATCCTTCCTACTCGGCCAATTACCTCTGTAGTTTTGTTCAAGCATCTAATGGGGATTTATGGTTTGGTACCTTGGGCAAAGGGGTAAACGTACTTAAAAAGGATGGGACGTATGTAAATTATGGTGTCAATAAAGGGTTGGCGGCCAAAATGGTATTCGGTATTTTGGAAGATACGGCATCCAAAAACATGTGGTTAAGCACAAACGAAGGACTGTATTTCTACGATAGTAAAAGTAAGCTATTTGAAAAAGCCAGATTTTATCAGGAAAATAGCTGCGGATCATTCTATATCCGCTCTGCATATAAAACTAGTAAAGGCGAAATGCTATTTGGCGGAACCAATGGATTTATGATGTTCGATCCTGCTTTTTTGAACAAAAACCCACAAAAGCCAAAAGTTTTTTTTACTGGTTTTTTAGTGAATAACAAGCTAGTGACTGCCTATTCAGAAAACTCTCCTTTAAAAAAGGATATTGCTAGTCTTTCTAACCAAAAAGAGGATAGGATACAACTTTCTAGTAGCCAATCTAATGTAGAAATTAGGTTCTCTGCCAATAGTTATTTGTCGGCAGATAAAAACCAATTTACTTACCGAATGAAAGGTCTTGGTGAGAAGTGGCAAAGCAGCCATGCTAACCAAAAATCAGTTCAGTTTTTGAATTTGCCTAGTGGCGATTATACATTTGAGATCAAAGCTTCTAACAATGATGGACTTTGGGGTGACGAGATTTCAAGATTGTACATTCACGTAGATCCGCCATTTTTTCTGTCATGGTGGGCTTATTGCTTTTATTTTGCGATAGCACTTTCTCTGCTATTTTTTATCACCAGGTATTACACCAATAAAAAGGTTTTCAAAGAAAGATTGGCACTAGAGGCTTTAAAGGAACAGAACATGCGTGAATTAAACCAGGCTCGTACAGATTTCTTTACCAACATTTCGCATGATTTAAAAACGCCGCTTACTTTGGTGATTCAGCCGTTAAAACAGTTGAAAGAAACACTTTCTGCCAATGACAGTGCAGCAGGGTATATGGGTTTAATCGAGAAGAATATATCTAGGATACAGCGCATGATTAGTCAGTTGCTGCGGTTTAGGGAAATTGAAAGTCAGAAAATTACGCTCAATCCGCAGATTGGAGATTTTATTGATTTTGTAAAAGACCTTTTTGGATTATTTGAGCTATATGCCAATAAAAAGGAAATTGAAACCAATATTGCTACACATAAAGACAATTTGTATGTCGCTTTTGATGATGATGTGATTGAGAAAATCTTGACCAATCTGTTCTCAAATGCGCTAAAATACACACCCAATAAAGGTTATGTAGGTGTTCGTATTTATAGTTCTACGGAAGAAGAAAAGGAACGATTATCAGAAAAATTGAACCAGCAGGAAACAGAGTACGTTTCTATCGAAGTTTTAAATAGTGGAGACGGATTTTCGGAAGCGCAGATTGCCAAACTTTTTACTTCTTTTAATAGGTTATCATCCCATAGGCCAACTTTTGAAGAAAGTTCTGGCTTAGGTTTGGCCATTGTAAAAGAGTTGGTTGATGTGCTGGGTGGAAAAATTTGGATGGTAAATAAATTAGATAAAATATCGTTTACCATTATGCTCCCGCTGAAAAAACAAGCTGGCTCGGGAGATATGCAATCTACCGTTTACGATTACACCATTTCGGAAATTGATGATATCATTATGCAAGATACAGCAGAACCCGAAAGTGGCGCTACAGGTGCAAGAAAAGCAACTAGCATTCTGTTGATTGAGGATGATCCACAATTGCGTGTTTACCTAGAGCAACGACTAGCAGAAAAGTACAACGTATATACCGCAAGTGATGGTGCGGAGGGTTTGATTAAGGCTGAGAAAATTTATCCTCAATTAATTATTACAGACCTAATTATGCCAAACAAAAATGGTTTGGATGTTTGTCTTAGTTTGAGGCAGAATTTTAAGACTAGTCACATTCCAATTATAATGGTTTCTGGTAATGGAGCTGATAATCAGAATAAAATAAAAGCGCTTGAATATGGAGCAAGTGTATTTATTGATAAACCTTTTAATGTTGATTTTCTGTTACAACAAACTGAAACCATCCTTAAAAATCAGCAGGAGCTAAAAGAAAAATACAGTAAACGTATACAGCTAGATCCTTCGAATGTAACTGTTACCTCTATGGATGAAGAGTTGCTGAGAAAAGCAATGAAGGTAATTGAAGAAAATATTGCTAATGCTAGTTATTCAGTAGAAGATTTCGTGTCAGATATGAATGTGGGTAGAACCATTTTGTACCAGAAAATCCATGATATTGTAGGCATGTCTATCAAAGAGTTTATTTTGAATATTCGACTAAAAAGAAGTGCATATTTATTAGAGAAATCTGATTTAACAGTTGCAGAAGTTGCTTACCAAACGGGCTTTAACAACGCAAAATACTTTAGTGTTTGTTTCAAAAAACAGTTTGAATTAAGTCCTTCAGAATTTAAAAAGAAAATTTCCAGCACTAAGAAGTAGATCGACTACCAATTATTACCTGCCAAGGTGGGGATTTTAGAAGGTATAAGTTTTTCTAAAAATAGGAAAACTTGTCATATCATTAAGATCCTGGATAAAACGTGAGATGAAGTTTTTAATAAAGGTTAAAGGAATGCTACAGTAAAAAAGCTTACAAAGTTTGCGAAACCTCATAACGTGTTATAAAACCTTCAACTTTCTTATCTAAAGTACAAAAACGAACCATTTCTGTACAAAAGTGAACCCACCACCATAAAGCTTTACGGTAGCTTTGAGGATACCAAATCTCAATTGGTGCCAAATATGAAATATTGTTGATCAAAGTTATAAAATGAACACATTCGACAACGTTTCCAAACCTACATTGAATGAACAAAAAAAGAAGACACATTAATCTGCTATTAATCATAGCACTAATGACGGCTGGGCAGGTGAAGGCTCAGTCCTTAAAAAAAGTAATCGATAATGCTTTTCAAAATGCAGAGCAGCAAAGTTTATTGATGGCTAAGAAATACGAAAACCAACAAGGAAGATTTCCTAAGTCTTTTGAAGATGGTAAAGACACTTCTTCAGACTCAAGGTGGTGGTGTAGTGGTTTCTTCCCGGGTTCACTTTGGTATTTGTACGAAAACAACAAAAGTAAGGAAGTGCTTAAGTACGCTAAACTTTATACAGATAGGGTAGAACGGGAGAAATATACAACCGATAACCATGATGTAGGTTTCATGCTCTACTGTAGTTTCGGAAATGGTTTGCGAATTACAGGCGAAGAGCGTTTCAAAGAAGTACTGTTAACTGGCGCAAAATCGTTAGCTACTCGTTTTGATACAAACGTAGGCTTAATCCGTTCTTGGGATCACAATACTGCAATTTGGCAATATCCAGTAATTATCGACAACCTCATGAACCTGGAATTAATGATCTGGGCTGCGAATTATTCTAAAGATGAAAGCTTCAGAAAGATTGCAATTTCTCATGCAGATAAATCAATGATCCACCACTTTCGTCCAGATTATAGTTCTTATCATGTAGTTTCATATGATAAAAAAACGGGTGTCCCTCATAAAAAACAAACACATCAAGGAGCAGCAGATGACTCTGCTTGGAGCCGTGGACAATCTTGGGCTTTATATGGTTACACCTACCTGTATCGTGAAACCAAAGACAAACGCTATTTGGAACAAGCAAAACACATTGCAAATTTTTTAATCAACCATCCACAAATGCCTAAAGATTTTATTCCTTACTGGGATTATAATGCACCACAAATTCCGAATACTACTCGTGATGCTTCAGCGGCATGTGTAATGGCTTCGGCATTGGTAGAGTTGAGCGATTTTGTAGATGCTAAATTGAAGAAAAAATATATGCAAGTGGTTGAAAAACAAGTTAGAACTTTAGCGTCTACTGAGTATACTGCTAAATTGGGTGAAAATGGAGATTTCATCTTGAAGCATAGTACAGGTGCTTATCCTTTTAAATCAGAAATCGATGCGCCATTAACTTATGCAGACTATTATTATCTGGAAGCATTAACAAGATTGAAAAATAGGCTCTAAATAACAGTAAAAACAGGTATTCTTGTGTGTCATATTAATAAACCAATAAAACTTACTGCAATGGCGATCTTTGGGAAAGCATTATTTACACTCTGCATTTTATTGTGCAGTTTCACTTTTTTATCAGCAACACCAAATAACAGTGCTAACGATACTTCTATCAGCCCGAATAATTATAAATCTGGTACACAGTCAGAGCGTATACGAAAGGCCATAAACGATGCCAAGAAAACAACTGGAAAAGTGATCATACCAAGATATGATGCGGTTACAAAAACGAGTATTTGGTTAATAGATGAAGCTATTTTACTGCCCGCAGATTTTGAATTGGAACTTAACAATTGCAAAATCAAGCTATCAGATAAATGCAGAGATAACTTTATTCGTTCTGCAAATGCAGGGTTGGGAATTAAAGAAATCGTTCCACTAAAAAACATCAAAGTAATTGGCGTAGGCAACGTGCTGTTAGAAGGTGCTAATCATCCACGTTCTACCGGAGATCATAACAAAACGCTATCTCTTAATCCTACTAGTTTTGGTCAATCTTATGGTACCGATGCAGGTAGGCCAAACGAAAACCAAAAAGGAGGGTGGAGAAACCATGCCATCATCATGGCTCATGTAGATGTATTTCAAATCAGCGGAATTACGCTAAAAGATTATCACGGACATGGCTTAGTGTTAGAACGTAGTACCAACGGTGTGGTTAAAGATATCATTTTTGATGTACGACAAGCTGTAAATGTTGGCGGCGTAGAAAAGCAAATACTAAATCAAGATGGAATGGGAGTGCGTTTTGGCTGCAAGAACATCATTATATCTAATATTAAAGGAAAGAGTGGCGATGACTTTATCAATATTGGTTTGACCGATACTGGCGTAGAGGCAGGCAAAGAAAATGTGAATGTTGTAAGTGGTTCTGTATATGCGGGAGAAAAAGATAATATCTCAAATATCTATCTTCAGAACTGGCAAGATTTCTATTCTCTTTCACATCGTGCTATTCGTATTATGCCCGTTGGTAAATTAAGAATAAGAAATGTGTTTATCGAAAATATGATTATCAGCCCCTTATCTAAAAAGGGATTAGAAGCTGAATATGCAGAGAATATTAAAGGCTTATTTGTAAGGAACGTTGTGTCTCATCATCAAGTAAAAGCTAAAGGAATTTCTGAAGCTAGTTTTAGAGATATTTTCTATATAGGCGATGGAGAAGCGATAGATGTTAAGCAAAGTGATAGTGTGGTAGTAGATAATGTTAAAAACATCAATCACTAAAAAATAATAGAGGTTAGGAATTACTTTTTTCGTTAATAGAAGTAAAATAACACGTATCATCCTCCATTTGTACAAAACCAAACCATTTTCGTACAAAAACGAACCCTAGCAATTGATGATGCGTTTAGTTTTGTCTTAACCAATTATAAAACCCAACCGTGTATGATGACTAAACAATTGATAGCAATCGCTATTGTTAATGAAAAAGCCGAATCGCAATCCTTTTGCCAAAGGTTTCAAAGAAAATCTAACGCTCAGCTTATAATTTCTATACCTGCTAATGCCGCCTCTTTAAAGAGCGGGATTGAAAGCTTATGGTCAGCAATTAGGCTGTTCTAATATTACGATTTAGGATGTTGTGGTGTGATCGACCCATATCTGAAGATTTCCATTTTAGAAATCGCAATAGCACTTGAAAAATTAAAAGCTTTTCGTGATAAAAAGAAGTATAACCGAATAAAACTCAAAGCCTATCGTAGAATTTTTTAGAATACAATTGTCTTCGTCTCAAAAATAGGAAGACACAAAATGTAAAGTTTTAATCCTAACCAAAATAAATCTAAATGATAAAAGAATTACATATTAAGCTTAAAAGTTGGCTAATGATTTTCGCAATGCTAATGCTGGCGACAAATTACAGCTACTCACAAACAACCGATCCGGTAAAAATTAAAGGAAAAGTTACTGACGAAACAGGAGAAGGCCTGATTGGTGTTTCGGTACTCATAAAAGGTACGAGCAAAGGTACATCTACCGATATTGATGGAAACTACGTTATAGATGCCCCAGGAGATGCGACTTTGATTTTTTCTTACATCGGTTTCGATCTTCAGGAAATTAAGGTTAATCCATCAGGAATTATCAATGTAAAGTTGACTGGTAATAAAGTGTTGGATCAAGTAGTGGTAGTAGGATATGGTACTGCTAAAAAGAAAGATCTAACAGGAGGTTTGGCAGTTGTAGGTAAAGAGCAACTAGGTATGGTTTCTACGCCAAACTTAATGGACCGTTTGGTAGGCCAGGTTGCAGGTTTTAGTATAACTACAGGAAATGCAGCACCAGGAGCAGCACAAACCTTGCTCATTCGTGGCGAGAACTCTATTTCTGCTAGTAACAATCCATTAATTATTCTAGATGGAATTCCTTTTAGCGGAGCATTAGCTGATCTTGACCCTAACAATATTGAAAACTTAAGTGTTTTGAAAGATGCTTCGGCAACCGCAATCTATGGATCTCGTGCATCAAATGGGGTGATCTTAATTCAGACCAAAAGAGGAGCATTAGGCAAAGCACAAGTTTCGTATAGAGCTCAAGGAGGTGTTGCCGAGCCGATGCAGCAAATAGAGGTAATGGGACCTAACGAATATATCCGTTTTCAACAGGATATTGGTAGGTTAAGACAGGGATATACTGGTTCTTTACTAGATCCAATTGCTGGAGATATTATCAGCGTTACAGAACGTGGAAACTATGCTAAAAACATAACTCAAAATTGGCAAGATTATGTAATTAGAGAAGCTTTTATGATGGATCACCAATTAAGCATATCTGGAGGTACAGAAAATACTAAATATATGGCTTCTTTGGCTGCCTTAGATCAGGATGGTGTAGTATACAATTCACGTTTGTCTCGTTTAAATATGACTACAAATTTAGATCAGACATTTAACAAATGGTTAACCATTGGGGTGGGCATGCAGTATACGCAAAGAAGCGATGGCGGTGTTACACCAAATCTAGAACATGCCATCAAGCAAAGTCCATATGGTAGCTATAAAGATGCAGCAGGTAACTATGTGCCTGAGCCTATGGAGTATTCTCTTATTGCAAATCCAATGCGTAATGTTAATGCCATACAAGACAGACTAAATAGAAGTTTTTTTCTGTCGGGATATGCAAATATATTATTACCAGTAAAAGGTCTTTCTGTAAGGTCAAACTTCGGATATAACTACAGAAGTGGTTTTACAGGTACGTATTATGGGCGGAATACTTTTGATGGAAGAGAACAAGCCGGTTTAGTAGGTGGTAGCGCTTCTATCAGTAACTCTCACTATAACGATTACACATGGGAAAATATATTAAGGTATGAGCGTGAGATAGGAGATCATCGCTTTGACGCAACAGGGTTATTTAGTATGCAGCAGACTAAAAGCGTAAGCTCATCTCAAAGTGGACAAGGTTTTGTAACTGATGATACACAATACTACATGATGAATACAGCTGCCCGTAACATCATCAATGACTCAAACCTGTCAGAGACTGCATTGCTTTCTTATATGGGCCGATTAAACTACAGTTATAAAGGCAGGTATATGTTAACCTTAACAGGTCGTAGCGATGGCGCATCCGTTTTTGGGATAAACAATAAATATGCCTTTTTCCCAGTTGGTGCCCTTGCTTGGCAGGTAGGAGAGGAAAGCTTCATCAAAGATGAGCTTAAATGGGTAGATATGTTAAAACTTCGTGTATCATATGGTGCAAATGGTAACCAAGCCATTACCCCTTATAGAACTTTAGATCGTCTATACTCAAACGTAAAATACATTTGGGGAGATGCAGGTATAGCTGCAAACACGGCATATTTGGCTGCAGATGGTGTAGGTAACCCCAATCTGAAATGGGAAACAACCTATTCTACCAATATAGGCCTTGATTTTCAGTTTTTCAAAAACAGATTGGGTGGTACTATTGATGTGTACAATTCTAGAACAAAAGATTTGTTAATGACACGGACTGTTCCCATTATGAATGGTTACAGCAGGATTTGGGATAACATTGGCGAAACACAAAATAGAGGTATAGAGGTAACATTAAATACCGTTAACATAGATAAGAGAGACTTTAAATGGAACTCTACTGCTGTATTATCACTAAACCGAGATAAGATTGTAGAATTAAGAGGCGATGGTAAAGACGATATTGGCAATAACTGGTATATAGGTAAGCCTTTAAGAGTATTTTTTGATTATAATATGATTGGTATTTGGCAAACTGGTGAGAATTATAGTGTTCAACCAGGAGCTGCTGCTGGAGCTGCCAAATTGCAAGATGTAAATGGTGATGGTATAATCAATACAGCAGACAGAACAATTATAGGGTCTAAAAATCCACGTTATACGGCATCATTTGCTAATAGGTTGAGTTATAGGAACTTCTATGCATCGGCTTTAGTCACCGGAGTTTTTGGTGTATGGCGTGATGATCACATGGCTAACATGGGTGCTTGGACTTTCGGAATTACCAATTATGTACACGGCGCTAACTACTGGACACCAGAAAACCCAAATGCTACTATTGTCTCTCCTGGTTATTTAAATACGCAGGGTCATGGCTACTACAAAAAAGTGGATTATGTACAAGTTAGAAATATCACTTTCGGATACAAAATTCCACAGAACATTGCTAAAAAAGTGGGCGTAAATGGAATTGACGTTAATGCAAGTGTAAATAATCTACATACTTTCTCCAACATTAGACAGGTGCTTAATTACGACAACACTTGGATGGCTTCTTTTCCAACAGCACGTTCCTACATGTTCGGCCTAAATGTAAATTTCTAATTTAATACAACAGGAAAAATGAAAAATATTATAAAAACAAGTATTGCACTTATCCTATTGATCTCATTAGGTAGCTGTAAAAAGTTTTTGGAAGAAGATTTGAAAACTGAATTAGCCCCAACCAATACCTATACTAGTACCTATGGCTTTGAAGTGGGTAGTGCCGGGCTTTATGCACTTACGCGTTCAGAATACAATACCTATGGTGAAGGTGGTGCATACATCCACAATGGAGCTGCTCCATATGAGGCTTTGCAGGCAGCAACAGATATTGCCGACGTAATTAACAGCGACGCCTCTTTGATGGCTTTTGCTAACCTTACACTTACCCCTACAGAACGTTTTGTTGGTACTTATTGGAACTGGGCTTACAGTTTGATTTCATCCGCCAATTTAATGTTGGTGTACTCAGAAAAAAATACCAATTGGGATTCTCCGGCTGATAAGACACGTTTTCAAGCAGAAGCAAGATTTTTTAGAGCTTATGCTTACCGTACTTTAGTTTATCTGTATGGCGATGTACCTTATGTAGAGACAATCTTGTATGATTTCCAACTTAATTTTACCCGTACGCCAAAAGCCGAGGTAATACAGCACATGGTGGATGATTTGAAGTTCGCAGTGGCAAACCTGCCGACAAATCCAGATCAAGTGAAAGATGGAAAGTTAACCAAATGGGCTGCGAGTCATTTGTTAAGCGAAATATATTTATTGCAGGGTGATTATCCGGCGGCTGAACAAGCTGCCCTAGCTGTAATCAACAGTGGTTACTACAGTTTGATGAAAACCAGATTTGGTGTGAATAAAGACAAAGCTGGCGATCCATTTAGTGATCTGTTCTTAGAGAACAATCAAAACAGGTTAGGTACCGCTGCAAACAAAGAAAGTTTATGGGTATTGCAATTTCAATTTAACGTAGTGGGCGGAGGAACGAATTCTGATGATTGGACACGTAGGGCCTGGATCCCCAATTATTCTTCGATCAGTGGATTTGTACTTGCGGATACCTTAGGTGGTCGTGGTTTAGCGCAATTGGTACCTATGAAATGGTGGACTGGTACAACTCGTACCAATGCAACAGGTAACGTTCCTGGTATTTTTACAAGTACAGATATTCGTAATTCAAACTACAATATCAAGCGTGACTGGTATTATAACAACGCGGCAGATGCTTCGCTATTTGGTAAAAGGTCACCAATTACTGAGCAGACATGGTTTACCACAAAAACCTTATTTCCGGCAATTACCAAGTTTTTCTATGGCCGTCCAGAAAATTTGAGTTTAACAGGCAGCTATAAAGACCGGATGAAATTTCGTTTAGCCGAAACATATTTACTACTTGCAGAAGCCTACTTAGGGCAAGGCAATTCGCAAAAAGCGGCCGATGCTGTTAACGAAGTACGTAGAAGAGCCGGTGCGGGAGATGTGGCAACAGCTGACATGACCATGGATTTTCTATTAGATGAACGTATTAGAGAATTGGTTGGGGAAGAAAGTAGGAAATTTACGCTCGTACGTACCAAGAAATATGTTGATCGTGTGAAATTACGTAATCCCGCAATTGCTGGGAAGGTTACTGAAAACCATGCCTTATGGCCGATTCCGCAATCAATTAGAGATGCGAACACAGGAGCACCATTTCCTCAAAATCCAGGATATCAATAAGCAAATGATATTCGGATTTATGACCATGAATTTAAACAGACTATGATTTTGATATAACTACATCATGAAAACAATGAATTATTTATATAAAACCTTATTGTCACTATGCTTTTTGCTTTGCCTTTCGGCCTGTAAAAAAGAGATTAAGGACATACCAAAGGTTCAGGAAAAGATGGAGCTGAAAGCCTCATCTGCAGATATTAAATTAGACGAGAATAACCTTTCTAAAGACATCGTTACCTTTACTTGGGCGCCAGCTAGGTCGCAGTCAGACGATCATATGGTCACCTATACCACTAGATTAGATGTAGTTGGTAACAATTTTGGCTCTTCAACAGCCATTATGACCTATGAAGATGATGGTGTCTATAGTAAAAGCTTTACTTCAGAGCAACTACAGAACTGGGCAAATGAGAAATGGGGAATTCCAACCAACAAAGCTTTTACACTAGAGTTTAGAGTGGTAGCTGAATGGGAAGGCGGTGGTACATTTCAAGCCCCAGAAGTTAGGACCATACGGGTAAATATTACACCAATAAGAACCGTAGTTTTTGACGCAGATAAGGTATTTCTGGGGGGTACAGCTATCCCCGGTATTAATAAGATTGAGATGCCCAAGACACTAGAAAATATAAACCAATATGCATACGTGCTAAATCTGCAACCAGGTAATTTAGAGATTCCGGTAGAATATAACGGTACAACAAACTATATCGTTTCTGCTGATGCTAATAATGTGCTAAATGATGGTACGGCAATTGGAATAAGAATTAGGGAAAATGCTTTTTCGTGGAAAATAGAAACTGCAGGAGAGTATCGTGTAGTGGTGAACATGCAAAAAGCAACCGCAACAATTTATTCGCCAGAGAAAGCGCTTACACCAAAAGTAGTAACCTGGAATGGTGATGGTGCCATAGCACAAACTACAACAGTTTCAGAATTATGGATGCATGGTGCAATTAATAGTTGGGGAACACCGATTAAATTAGATTGTCAGGTAAGTCTGGCCGATCCTCAGGTACTGGTGTATACTGGTGGGAGGGTAGGTAAAGGAAAGTTTATAGTATATGGTGGGACTGATAACAATAAGAACCTTGCCTATACATTCACCGGTTCTCTAACCGCTGCAGGTTTACGTCAGGATCAAAATTTGGTATTGGGAACTGCATTAACCTTAGCGGGTGGTTCTACTGGAGAACATCGTAACTCCTACCTCACTATTCCTGCTACCACCAATGTTTTGATATTCGATTTACGAAATAATACTATTCTGGCAGAAAAACGCTAGATCAAAATAGCTAAGAAATTGGAGTATAAATAAAATTTAATTACCCAAGATGAAAAAGATAAACTTTAAAATAACTGGCCTAAACCTATTGGCCGCAGTATTGTGTTTGCTAGTTTTTGCCTGTAAAAAAAATGCTGAAGAGGATGAAAGTCAAGCACAAGGGACCCTTGTTAAACCTAATTACAATAGAAGCACTACGTTTCGCAATCCATTAAACGGTTGGGTAATGTATGGTTCTGGTTCTGGAGTCCCTACCTATTGGGATGCAGAGTACTATGTGCCAGATCTGGGAAAAAAAGTAAAGGCAATTGATTACGCTTCTGCCTGCTACATACGCACAAGTTGGAGAACTTTTAATCCTTCAAACGGAGTTTATGCATGGAGAGATCCAAACTCTGCACTTTACAAAATGATCAAGGGTGCACAAGATAGGGGATTACCAATTGCATTCCGTATTGTAGTTGATGGACGTGACCAAGGCTTAAATACACCACAATTTGTGTTTGATGCTGGTGCAAAATATTACATAGAAAATGCTTCTTTCCAAGATAGAAAGACACCGCTTCCCCAAGATCCAATTTTTAGACAGCATTACGCCAAATTTATAGAAGAATTGGCCAAAGATTTCAATGACCCAAGTAAAACCTCTTTTATTGATGCCTATGGATTAGGTAAATGGGGGGAGGCACATAATGTAATTTATTTTGATCCTGCTAATGCTGCTGGTCAAAATGTCGAAGCTATAAAAGAAGAGGTGATGGATTGGGTATCTGATCTGTATGTGAAAAATTTCACCAAAATTCCTTTGGCTATCAACTATCACCGAGTGGTAGGCCATCCTTCAAGTTGGGAATCTGCACCAAACTCTAATACCGATAGATTGTTGACAAAATTAATCAATAAAGGATATAGTCTTCGTCAAGATGCATTTGGAATGACCGATTATTACCAGAATTGGGAAAAAAGTTTTGCCAAGACTTGGAACTTTAAACGTCCAATTTTAATGGAAGGTGGCTGGATTACTAGTGGTACGCACCGTTATTGGATTGATCCAAGTGGTAAGTACAGAGAAGGACATCCGGAAGATGTAAGAAAAGGTGAATTTGATGCTTCATTAGAGGCAGCAGTAAATATGATGGATTTCCGCGTAGGGGACATAGAAAGCTGGTTTACGAAGTCGTTTACATTAGTACAGCGTTTTACATCAGAGGGTGGTTATCGACTATATCCAGACCAAGTTTATTTACCAGAAAAACTTAATAGCAATACTGAAACTACCATTACCCATAGGTGGAGAAATATGGGTTGGGGCTATTTTCCCAATAATATTCCTCAGTGGAATTTTAAATATAGAGTAGCTTTTGCACTATTAGATGCAAGTGGTGCCGTTAAGAAAGTTATAGTAGATAAAGTCAGTGAACCTTCAACTTGGCTTAAAGCCAGTCCAACAAAATACGAGCTAAAAACAAAAGTAGATGTACCTGCAGGTGCATATACTTGGGCAGTAGCAATTGTGGATACCACAAACGATAACAAACCTGGAATTAGGTTATCCGTAAATGGAGATATTACAGCAGATGGATGGTTGAAATTGATTAACGTACAGGTGCAATAAATATATTTTTAGATATAATTAATTAAAGCTTCTTGTTTGCCTATTGGCAAGCAAGAAGCTTTTTTATTCTAAAGGGATGTGTTGGGCCTAATCTTTAAGAATGCAAAAGAATATTTGGGAATAATGTTACTACAATGGTCATTTATGTTAATTATTATTTAGTTTTTTATTGGGTGTATATGTATTAACTACCTCATAATCTGAATGTTTTCTGTTTCATGGAAACGTTCCCAAATTTTGGGAACGTTTCCATGAAAAATACCCAGAGGTTCTCGATGGTAAGAATAAAAACGTGGATATATTTGAGTGAAATCGAACAAATTCATAACCTAACCAAATTAAAATGAAGACAATATTTACACTACATCTATTACGGAGTTCTTGAGCTAATTGGCATTTACGGCATTAACCAAAACTAGATCTTTTGCCGCTATAATTTAACTACCTTTTTTCAAACTTAAATAAACTACTCATGTCAGTTTTTATTAAACCGCTGAGGGTATTTACTTGCTGCGCTTTATTGCTTTATCAAGCATCTAACCTATATGCTCAGCAGGTTGCAGATACTATCAGTAAAAAGCAAGATACATTGCAGCTTGCGGATAATAAGCTCAAAAAGCTCATTTTTTTTAATACCCCAACAAACCTTTCTACAAGTTCTTCTGCATCTATTTTAGGTGCCGAGCTTGCAAGTACATCAGTGGTGTCCTATCCAATTGCCCTATCAGGAAGGATAGCAGGCTTAAACACCAGTCAAAATAGTGGACAACCATTTAATGAAGGATATGCATTGAGGTTACGTGGTCAAAGTCCGCTAATCTTTATAGATGGTATTCCACGTTCTGTTTCAGAAATCGGGATGGAAGAAATCGAATCTATAACTGTTTTAAAAGATGCAGTTTCTTTAGCCATGTTGGGTGTAAGAGGTGCAAATGGTGCAGTGTCAATCGTAACCAGAAAAGGGATTTCAAAAGGCCAAAAAATAAACTTTAACAGCCAGTTCGGTATTCAACAGCCTATCCAAAACTTAATATCAAAGCCTTTAGATGCTTACAATTATGCCATTTTGTATAATGAGGCATTAGCAAATGATGGTCTTTCGGTGGCAAACAATGGTTTTAGTCAAACCGCACTAAATGCCTACCAAACTGGTAATGATCCGCTACGCTATCCAGATGTAAACTGGGCAGAAGAGGTGCTTAAAAAATCATCGGCTGTTGCCAGATATAGTTTAAATACAAGTGGCGGTAATGAATTTGTACGCTTTTTTGTAAATCTAGAACATTTTAGTCAAGATGGTTTGCTTAGAACGAGAGATGACATCAATAAAAACTACTCTACCAATGTTAACCTTAGGGGATATTTTATACGTTCGAACGTTGATGTCAACCTTACCGAAAAGTTAAGTGCAGGTCTTTATATACAGGGACGAATAATGAATGAAAATAGTCCAGGCAATTCGGGAACGGAGAGTATTTTTAATTCCCTTAGAGCCACACCAAATAGTGCTTATCCTGTCTACAATGCCAATGGAACCTATGCAGGTTCACCGCAGTTTCAAAATAATATTGTGGCTCAAAGTATTAGCGCAGGTTATTCGGCTACAAACACAAGAACTGTATTGTCTGATTTTTATTTGAAGTACAATTTAGACGATCTAACCAAGGGTTTGTGGATTAAAGGAAGAGCCTCATTTTTTAGTAATCTAAGTGAAAACTACCTAAGGAATAAATCTTACGCTGTTTTCGAACAAATAGGTGGTTTTGGTACAAATACACCTGTATATCGCCAGTATAACAACAACACAGATCAGGCAAATAGCAATAATATCGGCTTGCAAAATAGATCAGATTTTCAAGAACTATCTTTAGGTTATCAACGTGATTTTAATTTACATGGTATTGAAGCAGTTGTTTTGGGTAACAGAGATAATTTGGTAAATGGATCGAGTTTGCCTTATACTATTCTAGGTCTATCTGGCCATATCTCCTACAACTATAACAAAAAGTACTTAGCTGAAGTTTCCTTTTCACAAAGTGGTGCCAATCGTTATCCAGATAAAGGTGGATTTAAATATGGTTTTTTCCCAGCTCTTGGCTTGGGATGGAATATACATGAAGAGAACTTTCTTAAAGAAACCAATTGGCTTAACCGCTTAAAATTGTACGCTTCCTATGGTAAAGTAGGCAGAGACAATGGCGCTTACTACACTTATCAGCAAGTTTACAACGGTGCACCTGCAGCCATTTTCGGAAGCAGTGCAGGCGCAGCAACTACAATTGGCGAATCCTACTTGGCAAATCCTGCCATTACTTGGGAACATGCTAAAATGCTGAATTTAGGAATAGACGCATCTTTTTTAGATAACCGATTAAATGTAAATGTAGAATATTACAAAAACAATTATGCTGATTTAAGTATCACAAGAGGATTAAGTAATGCTATTTTGGGGATATCTTATCCAGCAGAAAATATTGGTAAGCAAAATTACTATGGCTGGGAAACACAATTGAATTGGACAGAGCGTAAGAAAAACTGGAGTTATTTTGTAAGGTTAAATGCAAGCTTGCAAAACAGCAATTTGATTTATAATGCCGAAGTTAATCAAAGATACGACTGGATGCAGCGTACCGGACATCCAGTAGGACAAAGCTATGGCTATATCTCCGAAGGTTTGTTTCGTAGTCAACAAGAAATTGCAGGTTACCCAACTATAGAAGGCTACAAACCACAACCTGGAGATATAAAATACAGAGATTTGAACAATGATGGTGTGATCAATCAGTATGATCAAACTACTTTCGGTTCACAAAAACCTAGCTTATTTTTAGGTGCTCGCTTAGGGTTTAGTATTGGTGGCTTAGATGTAAGTGCTTTGTTCCAAGGTGTAATTAACCAGGAGGTGTATTTGTCTGGAAATAGTTACTGGGAGTTTCAAGGAGGAACCGCACAAGCTTACCAAAACCATTTAGAAAGATGGACACCCGCAACTGCAAATTCTGCAACCTATCCTAGGTTAACTACTAACTCCGGACCGAAAAGTGGTGCAGTTAACAACTTTGTAAGCTCATCTTTCTGGTTAAGGAATGGAGATTTTTTAAAGCTTAGAAATGTGGAGTTAGGGTATACACTTCCAACAAATCTTACGCAAAAGATTGGCCTAAAATCTACCAGATTATTCGTAAACGGATTAAACCTATGGACTTTAAGTTCAAAAACATTTAACGGTGCCGACCCAGAAAATTACAATGGCTCATATCCAATAGAGCGTGTGTTTTCTTTTGGCCTAAATATTCAATTATAGCATTACAGATATGAAAACAGTATTTTATTTTTTAATCATCGTATCGGTGCTGGCCCTGCCATCTTGCAGAAAGTTTGAAAATGAACCTGAAGAAAGGGTGCTAGAAACAGACGTTTTCGACCCAACAGATAAGATGGGCATACAGTCTACAGCTTATTTACTTGGTGTTTATTCCTTCTTACCTTCTGGATTTAACCGAATTGAAGGAGATTTTTTAGATGCCGCAACTGACGATGCAGTTCCGTCTTCAGAAAGATCAAACATAATGTTGTTCACCAATGGACAACTCAATGCAACAAATAATCCAGATAACAATTGGGCAAATTGCTACACCATTATTAGAAGAAGTAATGTATTCCTGAAAAATATTGGTATAGTTCCTATCCCAGAGGCAACTATGAAAAGACAGGTGGCCGAAGCCCGTTTTCTCCGAGCCTTTGCTTACTTCGAGTTGTTGAAACGTTATGGGGGTATCCCTTTAGTAGGTAATCAGGTATTTGATCTGAATAGCGATTTGAATATTCCTAGAAATACATTTGCTGAATGCGTGGATTATATCGCAGCAGAATGTGATGCAATTACTCCAGATTTACCAAACGGTTCTACCATAGCTGCTACAGAATTTGGTAGAGTACCTTCAGAAGCTGCAATGGCTTTAAAATGTAGATTGTATCTATATGCTGCTAGTCCATTGTATAACGGTGGTGGTTTTGAGAGCAATACAGCACTAAAAGCCCTAACGGGCTATCCAACCAATGATCCTGCCAGATGGGGGCGTGTCATTACAATTGCAGAAGCTTTAATTGCAAAGGGTTACTATAAATTGCCTACTGGAACAGGAACCACAGCTTATTCAGCTGTATTTACTACAAAAATCAATACAGATATTATTTTCTCTAAGCAATCTGCAAACTCTACTGTAATTGAAAATGCGAATGCACCAGTAGGATATGTAGCTCCAACAACTAGTAACGGGAGAAATAGTCCTACTCAAAATTTTGTTAATGCTTTTAATAACCTTAACGGAACGCCTTATACAGGAGCTACAACAGGAGCTGCACAGTATGAAAACCGTGATCCAAGATTGAAATCAATTCTATTTTTTAATGGCGTACAGTGGCTGGGTAGAGCGGTACAAACCTACGAAGGTGGCTTAGATAAGCCTAATCAATCATTTAAAACGCAAACCAAAACTTCTTACTATTTGCGAAAGTTTATGGCCGACTTCTCAACTTCTACAACCTACTCAAACCAAAGCCATAATTTCCCATATTTTCGTTTTTCGGATGTGTTGTTGAGTTATGCAGAAGCACTTAATGAGTTGGGAAGGTTAGAGGACGCGGTAAAACAAATGAACTTGGTACGGGCTAGAGCTGGCATTACAGCAGGAACTGACGGTAGATATGGTATTCCAACAGGTGTTGATCAAAATGAACTTCGAGAATTGATTAAGAATGAAAGACGTATTGAACTTAGTTTCGAGGAACATCGTTTTTGGGATTTACGTAGATGGAAAATGAGCACTGCACTGGCAGCTACATTACAAGGATTGACCATTATACAGAATGATCCTTTGTATGTTATGCAGCCAGTAAATACCATGGTATTCCAAACCAAATATTATCATATGCCTATACCATATTCAGAAATAATTAAAAACAATAGGCTGATACAAAACGAGGGATATTACTAATAGGTTTAGGTTTTTAATTAAAATATTAATGATAACTCAAACTGCTGCCTTTAATAAATGCATCTGTTTAATATAAAAATACGCGATGAAAAAAATAATATATCTATGCTGCATTTGTCTTATGCTGCTGAGCATAACTGCTAATGCACAGAAAAGACAGGTTACGGGTGTGGTAAGTGATAAAGCAGGTGTTTTACCTGGTGTAACCGTAGTAGAAAAGAGCAACCCATCTAACGGAACTACTACAGATCAACAGGGAAAATTTGTGCTAGATTTAAATAGTAATGTGCTTGTTGTACGACTTATAGGTTATGCAACTAGAGAAATTAATGTTGATGGTAGAACTAACATTACTGTTGCCTTGCAAGAAGACAATATTACGCTGAACGATGTAGTAATTGTGGGATACGGTACACAGAAGAAAAAGAACGTTACAGGTGCAGTAAGTGCCATTGGTGGCGATGAAATTAGACAAAGTCCTTCTCCAAGTTTGCAAAATACGCTTGCGGGTCGTATTACAGGTTTTTCAAGTCAACAAAGATCCGGACAGCCTGGATCAGATGGTGCAACGTTTAATATTCGTGGAACCAGCTCTTATGTTGGAGATAATAATCCGCTGATTTTAGTAGATGATATCGAATTCACATACGAACAGTTTTCTCAATTGAGTGCAAATGAGGTCGAATCTGTAAGTATTTTAAAAGATGCCTCTACTACCGCAATTTATGGTATTAAAGGTGCTAATGGTGTACTTTTGGTAACCACTAAAAGAGGTAAAGCAGGCAAGCCGCAAATTTCTACACAATTTGAATATGGTTTAAGCCAGCTTACCCGAAGACCAGATTTTCTTGGTGCTTTCGAAGCTGCTTCTTTAATTAATGAGGCGCAGGTAAATACTAATAATTTAAATCCAAACCCAAGTTTTGTGCGTACTTTCTCTGATGCAGATTTAGAACTTTATCGTACAGGTACAGACCCATTTGGTCATCCAAATAACAATTGGACAGATATATTATTGAAACAATTTGCGCCTCAGATCAGAGCTACATTTAATGTGAGTGGGGGTACAGATAAAGCAAAATATTTTGTTTCTCTTGGCTACCTAAATCAAGGTGGGCAGCTTAATGACTTTAGTGAAGATTTAAACAGTAAATATTATTATAAACGATATAACTACCGTTCTAACATTGATTTGAAGGTTACCAAAACACTCGATGTAAAATTTGATTTGTTTGGTAACGTTGATGAAGCCAATGCTAATAATGCCACTGCAAATAATACCATTTTTAGCGATATTGGTCGTTTAGGAGAAACAGCACCATTTAACTATCCAATTTATAATCCTGATGGGAGCTTAGGTTACAGTCTTTGGCAAAGAAATTCTTCAGGTAGAAACAATAACAATTTAGTGGGGCGTTTAATGTATAACGGTTATTCACGTACATTTACCAACAACATCAACTTAGCTACTTCAGCTACTCAAAAATTAGACTTTATCACCCCAGGACTTTCGTTAAAGGGTACTTTAGCGTACCGTAATTTGTATGGATATGGTCGTTCGCTAACCCGTCCCGCTAGTGGCACTGGTTTCATATCCTATATTTACGATCCTAAAACTGATACTTATTCTTTTGGCCAAAGAGACAATGTTTACAGGTTAAGCACACCAAGTTTGGCTTATTCGCCTAACAGCACAAGTAGTGCGTTAACCATGCAAGCGATGTTAAATTACAATAGGAGCTTCGGTAATCACAATGTATCGGGTTTGTTTTTGTACAACAACAGCGACAAGAGAGCACAAATTAATACTTCACAAAACCTTTCTACTGATGGCAGGTATAACTTTGTGCCAGAAGTTTTTCAAGGTTTTACCTCTCGTATTGGCTACAATTACAAACAAAAATATTTGGTTGAATTTAGTGGCGCTTATAATGGAACAAACCGTTTTGCAGAAGGTAGAAGATATGGTTTCTTTCCTGCAGCATCGCTAGGGTGGAATGTTGCAGAAGAGAGCTTTATCAAAAATAACTTAAAATTTATTGATGAATTTAAACTGAGAGGATCGTATGGTTTGGTAGGTTCAGACAACACAAGAGGTGTTTATTCTTACATTCAAAGTTACACCTCTGGTTCTGGATCTGGTTTATTTGGTTTGGCTACTAATAATGGCTATGGTACAGTTACAGAGGGTACCATGGCTAATAACGAAGTAACCTGGGAAAAAGACAAAAAACTAGATATCGGTTTAGACATGGCTTTTTTCAAGAATAGATTATCTGCTAAATTGGATTATTTTAATAATAACAGATACGATATCATCACTACTCGTGGAACAGTATCGTCTGTATTTGGACAAACATTGCCACTAGTAAACGTAGGGAAAACCAATAATAGAGGGTTCGAAGCTGAAATTAGTTTTAGAGACCAACTGAGCAAAGATTGGAAATACGCTATCCAAGGAACTTATTCGTTAGCAAAGAACAGAATGACATTCATTGATGAGGCAGTGCCGCTTTACAGCTATCAGAAGTTAACTGGCCAAGCCATTGGTTCACAATTAAAATACAACTGGACCGGAGAGTTCTACACTGCCGAAGATATTGCTAACCCAGCAGTTCCAAAACCAACAATTGGTGGTAGACCGGGAGATTTAAAGTACAAAGATTTAAACGGAGATGGTATGATTGATGCCAATGATAGATCTTACTTCGGATTAACAAATTTACCAAACACCATTGTAGGGGTTACCCTTAGTGCGGGTTATAAAAACTTCAGTTTAACGGTATTGTTCCAAGGTGCATTAAACTTTGTTTCAAGTGCCCAAGGAGCAGTAATACACCATAATGCAAGTAACCAATTGCCTATACATCAACAACATTGGACCCCAGAATTGGGTAACAATGCAAAGTATCCGCAATTATATACTACAGCTTTAAGTCAAAGTCCTAGAGATTTTTATTCAGATTTTTGGGCTATTCCTGGAGACTATTTACGTTTAAAAACTGCTGAGTTAAGCTATACAGCAGGACCGAAGTTATTAGCTAAACTTAAAGTAAAAGGACTTCGATTATATACAAATGGATACAATCTATTAACATTCACCAAGCTAGATAAACTGTACAATCTAGATCCAGAGATATTGGAGTCTTCGGCAGATTTGCCATATCCGCCAACTAGAATTATAAACATGGGCCTAAACGTTACTTTTTAATTTGTTTTATGAAAAAGATATTAATTATTGCAGTATGTACTGTTGTATTGCTTGCTTGCAAAAAATCAGGAGGACTAGAAGATAGAACTAATGGATTTACCGAAGAAGCTGTGTTTACAGACAGTATCCAGACCATTAATTTTCTTAATAGAATTTACGTCGACGCTGGCTATACCTTTGGTCCATCGCGTTTTAATTCGGCTGGTGGTTCTGGAAATACAGAATTAGCAACTGATAATGCCGAAGGAAACAACAACCTATCTGTTTGGGGAAATGCCTACGCTCAAGGAACGATAGGACCATCAAATGTTTTAACGGGTTTTGCAACCGATAAAGATTTTTGGGCTACACCGTACAGAAACATACGCAGGGTAAACCTTTTATTATCTAAAATAGCAGATGCACCATTTCATGAATCTACTAAAAAAAGGATGCGTGCAGAAGCTAGATTTTTACGTGCTTTCTATTATCACCATATGGTGGTAGCCTTTGGCGGTATCCCGTTAATTGGAGATAAGGTTTATGGAATCAATGATATTATCAATATTCCTAGAAATACCTTTGCCGATTGTATATCATACATGAGCTCTGAGTTAGATGCAGCTGCGGCTGATTTGAACAATGTAACCTATAAAGATATTGATTTTGGAAGGGTAACCAGAGGAGCATGTTTAGCTTTAAAATCTAGAGTATTACTTTATGCTGCTAGTCCACTTTTTAATGGTGGAGGTATTAGTCAAAGTCCATTAGTTGCTTACCCAACTGCAAATGTTAGCAGATGGCAACAAGCAGCTGATGCGGCGGAAGCTGTAATTAGTACAAACCTATACAGCTTAAATGTAGATAACATTACCAGACCTGGAAATGGATTTTATCAGCTATTTTTAAAACGTGTTAACAGCGAATATATCTTTCAATATAACCGACCAGCACAAAAGGAGTTTGAAGCTTATTATTTGCCACCTACACGTACTGGTGCCTCAATCATGAAACCAACACAAAGTTTAGTAGAAGCGTTTCCAATGAGTGATGGTAAAACGATTAGAGAAAGTTCGTTGTATAATCCTAATGATCCCTACCTAAACAGAGATCCTCGTTTAGAGTATTCAATTATTTATAATGGCCTTTCTTATATCAATAATAGTTCGGTTAAAACTGTAGTTTATACTTATACCAGTACAGGTTCTACTATTGCAAACACAACTTCAGATGCTTATACGCCTGCAAATGGGTTTACGGGGTATTTTGGAAGAAAAATGTGCGATGAGAACATCTCTAATGGCTTGGCGGCAACTACTGAAAGAGCTTGGCCATTAATTCGCTATGCAGAAATTTTACTGAATTATGCAGAAGCAATAAACGAAGCGGGCCAAACTGAAAAGGCTGTGGAAAAAATAGTAATGTTAAGAAATAGAGCAGGTATTTTGCCGGGTTCAGATAATCGTTACGGTATTAAAGTTGGTGTTACGGTAAATGAACTGCGTACCATTATCCAAAATGAACGCAGAATAGAGTTAGCCTTCGAAGACCATCGTTTTAACGATATCAGAAGGTGGAAAATAGCAGCTACAGTACTTAAAGGTTTCAATAGTATTGATATCATAACTCGTACAGGTACCAATACATTTTTGCATACCATTTCTAGGGCTCCACGTCCTTTAAATTTCAGAAATGCCATGTATCTTTTGCCTATTCCTTTGGCAGAAATCCAAAAAATGCCTTTAATGGAGCAAAACCCAGAATATTAATTATACAATAGGTAACTAGAAGTCCAAGGGCAACGCTAATGCGTTGCCCTTTGTTATTACTAATTTGCTGAAGGGGCTCAATTCTTGTTCAGCCATATACTGATTATTTTAATGCCAATTTTTATTGCAAATCCCACTCAAATTTCTTTATTTGTAGTTTAGCCAAAGATCAAATCAGATGAAAAGTAATCAAGTAACTATTGTAGATATCGCAAATGAATTAAATATGTCAAAATCTACCGTTTCGAGAGCACTTACCGGCCATCCAAACGTTAAGCCAGAGACAAGGGCTAAAGTAACTGAGCTTGCAGAAAAACTCGATTACCAAAGAAACATGCTTTCTATTGGTTTGATCACTAATAAAACGAAAACAATTGGCATTGTACTACCAGATTTTTTCACATCTTTTTTTCCCCAGGTAGTTGTTGGTGCGCAAGAAGAAGCTGCAAGACAAGGCTACAGTGTAATTGTATCGCAATGCAATGAAAGTTATGAAACAGAAGTAGCCAATTCAAAAGTAATGTTGGCCAATAGGGTAGATGGTGTGATGGTATCGTTAACTAAAGAAACATTAAATTACGATCATTGGAAAGCTTTTATTAGAAAAAAAATTCCGGTAGTGTTTTTTAACCGAGTTTGTGAAGAAATGATGGTGCCCAAAGTTGTAGTAGATGATTACGACGCGGCATATAGAGCAGTAGAACATCTCATTGCTATAGGAAAACGTAGAATTGCACATTTGGCAGGACCAGCTCAATTGGTGGTTAGCCGTAAAAGAATGAATGGTTATCGCGATGCGCTGACAAAAAACAATATCCCAATAGATGAAGAACTGATTATTGAATACGATTTGAACTTAACAAAAGTTAAAATGTATGTTAAACATTTGTTGGGAATGATTAATCCTCCAGATGCGATTTTTGCTGTAAATGATCCTACCGCCATTGAGGCAATTCAAGTTATAAAACAAGCCGGAAAACGTATTCCCGATGATGTTGCTATTGTAGGTTTCAGTGACAACTATGGCTCGAACTTTATCGAACCCAGCTTAACTACCATCGCTCAACCCGTGAAAGAAATAGGCAAAACTGCTATGGAATTATTGTTGGGGTTGATGGATAAAGATATCTCAGAATGGAAGCCATTGATCAAAACGCTCGATACAAAGCTGATCATTAGAAACTCTACCGTTCATCAGGCTCAAGAGTAGCATTATGCTTTTTATAAATAGGGAACGTTCCCATATTTAGGGAGCGTTCCCATTGCTTTTTCAGAATTCCCAAGCACATATCTCTTGATAATATAAATATCTTCGAGTTTATAATAAGTGCCCTAAAGAGTAATGAAAAAAGATCAAGCTTCGGCAAAAAGAGACTTAACAAAAATTAATTTAACAGCAGATTTAGTTGTTGCAGGTGGTGGCCTTTCGGGCGTATGTGCTGCAATAACGGCTGCAAGGCAAGGCTTAAAGGCGATTTTGGTGCAAGATAGGCCAGTTTTAGGTGGTAACTCATCAAGTGAGGTAAGGCTATGGATTTTAGGTGCTACATCGCACATGGGCAATAATAACCGATGGGCCAGAGAAGGTGGAGTAATTGACGAATTATTAGTAGAAAATACCTACAGAAATCCAGATGGAAATCCAGTGATATTGGATATGATAATATTGGATAAAGTAGTGCAAGAAGAGAATATCCAATTACTTTTAAATACAGCAGTTTTCGAAGTTGATAAAGAGGATGATAAAATTAAATCTATCAGCGCTTTTTGTAGCCAGAACTCAACGTTATATCAATTAGAAGCGCCTTTGTTTTGTGACGCCACAGGTGATGGTATGGTTGGTTTCTTATCTGGAGCAGCTTTTAGAATGGGGGCCGAAAGCAAGGATGAGTTTGATGAAGGAATGGCTCCAACTGCCGAATATGGAGAATTGTTGGGTCATTCACTTTACTTCTATAGCAAAAATACAGGCCGACCTGTGAAGTTTACACCACCAAGTTTTGCATTGAATGATATCACTGAAATTCCACGTTTTAGACAATTCAATGCCAATGAATTTGGTTGCAAACTTTGGTGGGTAGAATATGGGGGCAGATTAGATACCGTTCATGATACCGAAAAAATTAAGTGGGAACTATGGAAAGTGGTTTATGGTATTTGGAACCACATCAAAAATTCTGGAGATTTTCCCGAAGCTGAGAATTTAACTTTAGAATGGGTAGGAACTATTCCTGGAAAGCGTGAAAGCAGACGTTTTGAAGGAGATTACATCTTAAGCCAGAAAGATTTGATCGAGCAACGCCGTCATGAAGATGCAGTAGCTTTTGGAGGCTGGTCTATTGATTTGCACCCCGCAGATGGTGTGTATAGCGAACGCCCAGGTTGTAACCAGTGGCATGGGAAAGGCATTTTTGAAATTCCATATCGTACACTTTATAGCAAAAATGTAAGCAATTTATTCCTTGCAGGTCGTATTATTAGCGTTAGCCATGTAGCTTTTGGCGCAACCCGCGTAATGGCAACTTGTGCTTACATTGGCCAATCAATAGGTATGGCTGCTGCACTTTGTAAAAATGAAGGCTTGTTGCCAAGAGAGGTGTTAACTAAAGGGCACATTCAACAATTACAGCAAAAGCTATCCTTAAATGGTCAGTACATTCCTGGTGTAAATATCAATGATCAGTTAGATTTAATTCCCCAGAGCGAGATTGCTGTATCAAGTACTTTGATGTTTAGGGGATTTGACCGCTGTGACCTTTGGAAAAGCCTAACTATACCTTCTGCTCAGCTTTTACCCATAGTTAGGGGAGAATTGCCAGTTTTTAATGTTGCTGTAAATGCACTTAAAGCCACTAAGCTTAAAGTTTCGATAAAAATTAGTAAAAGAGCTGGGGGCTTTACGCCAGATCAGCTGTTGGCTACAAAAGAATTGCAAATTCAGTCAGGAGCACAAACCATTAGCTTAGATTTTAAAGTGTTTTTACCCGAAACTAGCTATGTATTTATTATTTTCGAAGCAAATGAGGATTTACAATTAGGCTTCACTGAAGATCGAGTTACCGGAATATTGTCTGTTTTCAACTCCGTAAATAAAGCAGTATCTAATCACGGAAAGCAAACACCACCAAAAGAAGCTGGTGTAGATGAATTCGAATTTTGGTGTCCACAACGTAGACCTCAAGGACAAAATCTAGCAATTTCCTTAGCCGCTCCTCAGCCAGTTTTCGACAAATCAAATCTTGTAAATGGGATTGATAGACCTGTCAGTCAACCAAATGCTTGGGTGGCAGATCCAAAAGACGGCTTACCAACCTTGAATTTCGAATGGGCAGAAACAAAGAAAATTAAACAGATAGATTTATGGTTCGATGCAGATTTTGACCATCCCATGGAATCTGTATTGATGGGACATCCAGAAGCTGTAATGCCATTTTGTGTGAGAAAGTATGTGGTTAAGGACCAGGTTGGCAATGTTGTATTTAGTAAGGACGATAACTTCCAAACGCACCAACGTATTATTTTAAACGAAGCAATTGATACAAAAAAATTGATTATTGAAGTAGAACATCCTTCTGAAACGGTGCCAGCGGCTATATTTGCGGTACGTTGTTATTCTCAAATTAAGCTGTAGTTATGGTACAATTAGATTTTATAGTAATGGGCATCTTTGCCCTTCTGATATTTGCCATAGGCTTAACTTTTACCAGAGTAGGTAGTAAAAACGGGCAGGCATTTTTCGAAGCCGGGGGTGCTACACCGTGGTGGATCAATGGACTTTCCTTATTCATCAGCTATTTTTCTGCTGGAACTTTTGTAGTATGGGGCTCTATTGCCTATAAATTTGGTTTGGTTTCCAATACCATACAGTTAACAATGGCCATTAGCGGATTAATTGTTACACTGTTTATTGCTGCCAAATGGAAAAAAACCGGCGTAGCTACAGCTGCAGAGTATATTGGAAAACGTTTTGGAGGCAAGGAGCAGCAGTTTTATACTTACATGACTTTGCTGTTGAGCTTGTTTACCACCGCTGCGGTACTTTATCCAGTTGGTAAAATGGTGCATGTGGCAACAGACCTTCCTGTAAATACCTGCATTTTAATTATTGGGATGATCATCGTACTTTATACCGCCGCAGGTGGTTTATGGGCAGTTTTAGTAACGGATGTTGTCCAATTCGTTATTCTATCGGCAGCTGTATTGATTGTTATTCCAATATCATTTGAGGAAATTGGTGGGGTACAAAACTTAATTCAAAAGGCCCCAGACCACTTTTTTCAACCTTTCAATGAAGATTATACACTCGGTTTCATGTTAGCCTTTATCGTTTACCAAACCTTTTATATTGGTGGAAATTGGTCTTATGTGCAACGTTATACCAGTGTAGCCGAGCAAAAGGATTCTAAAAAAGTTGCAGGAATTTTCACCATTTTATATTTTATCAGCCCTGTCATCTGGATGTTACCACCAATGATTTATAGAGTGATTAATCCAAATTTGCAAGGTTTACAGACAGAAGATGCCTATATGATGCTCATACAAAAGGTAATGCCCGGCGGATTAATTGGATTGGTATTGGCAGGAATGGTTTCTGCCACTTCGAGTAAAGCGAATACAACCATCAATATGGCGGCTACCGTTTTTGCTCAGGATATCTATAAAAACTTACTTAATCCTTCAGCATCTGAGAAAAATGTAATCTGGATAGCAAGGTTCTTTACCCTACTTTTTGGAGTACTTACTATTATAGTTGCCATGTGGATTCCCAGTGCCGGAGGGATTGTGGAAGTGGTATTAAGTACAGCTTCCATAGCTGGTGGTGCACTTTTTGCACCCATCATTTGGACCTTATTTTCTAAAAGACAAACAGGTTTTTCTGTGGTTACAGCTACAGTTGTTTCGCTTATAGTCAATCTGTTTTTAAAAGTTGTTGCCCCAGATCTAATCGATTTAAAACTGACAAGAACAATGGAAACGGTTTTAGGTATGGGCATCCCAATGTTGGTTTTGCTGATTTTTGAAGTTGTATATCAATCAAAAGGATTTGTGTCTAGCAGAGCTATCGAAATGAAAAATGCACAAGCATTGACTAAAGAAATTGAAGCTTTTAATGAAGAAGAACATCAGGTAGCAGAAAAGCAGAATATTTTTGGTATTCGTGTTATCGCTATTTCTATGGCGGTAGTTGGTGTAGGTATTGTCTACTTGGGTTTAGTAGCTCCAAGTTTTTCATTTATTATTACTGTGGTAGGGGCATTGATTTTAATTGCAGCGCTTTTAATTGGAGCTGTTACTGTAAAAAAGGAAAAAACATGAAAAAAAATATATTGGCGTTAGGTATTGCCTGTTTCGGATTTTGTAACCTAGCGAGTGCACAAGTAGAAATGCCCGCTTTTTTTTCTGATCATTTAGTGCTTCAACAACAAAGCAATGCTAAGATATGGGGTACGGCAATTGGTAAAAAAGAAATAAAAGTTAAAACTTCATGGGACAATAAAACTTATGCTACCAAGCCAGATGATAAAGGGAATTGGACAGTAGTAGTTAAAACAGCTAGCGCTGGTGGACCATTTAATATTACGGTAAGCCAACAAAATAAAATTGTGCTAAAAGATGTACTGCTTGGAGAAGTTTGGCTTTGCTCTGGTCAATCTAACATGGATATGCCAGTTAAAGGCTACAACAATTTACCCATTGCCAATTCGATGGATATCTTAATGGAATCACCAGATCCAATGCTACGTTTGTTTAAAGTAGAAAGGAAATATGCTCCTACGCGAGAAAGAGATGTGAAAGGAAGTTGGCAGCTTTCTGATGCTGCTTCTTCGGCATCATTTAGTGCTGTAGGTTATCAGTTTGCCAGCTTTTTGCGTAAACAATTAGGAGTACCAGTTGGTATAATTCAGTCTACTTGGGGGGGTTCGCCTATTGAAGCTTGGATGGATAGAAAATTAGTTGGCGATGTGCTGAAAGATCGTTTAATTAGCAATACGGCAACTTCTAAAGCAGCTCATCAGACCCCCGGTAATCTGTTTAACGGAATGATATCTCCCTTAATTGGATATCATATTGCTGGCGTTATTTGGTATCAAGGCGAGCAAAATCGTCATAATTATAGCGATTATTTAGCGTTGCAACACGCCATGGTTAGTTCCTGGAGAGCACAATGGCAAATTGGCGAATGGCCATTTTATTTAGTTCAATTGGCACCTATGAAATACGCAGCGCGAGAGGCTTTTAAAGTTCCTTTGTTAATGGAGGCACAATTAAAGCTGAAAGATACGTTAGCCAATTCGGGTGTGGCCATTATTATTGATGCAGGCGAAGAGAAAAATATTCACCCAGCAAATAAAACAATACCAAGTAAAAGGTTAGCTTATTTAGCACTAGCCAACACTTACCATAAAAAAGGTTTTCCAGTAGCTAGTCCTTCTTATAAAAACATGGAGATTAAAAATGATACAGTTCTAGTTCACTTCAATCACATTCCCCTTGGATTGACTACCTACGGAAAACAGATTACACAATTTGAAGTAGCAGCGGCAGATCAAAAGTTTTATCCAGCAATTGCTGCATTAGTAAACGATGTGGTCAAAGTTTACAGCGACAAGGTGAAACAACCAGTGGCCATAAGATATGCATTTAAGGACTGGGCCGTTGGTGAGTTATATAGTGTAGAGGGTTTGCCCGTATCTTCTTTTAGAACTGATAATTGGCTGCCTAAATAGTTTTGGATTCACGTTCTTGTTGAGCATAATTCTGACTATTAATGGAGCTGATTAGGCGAAATCCCGTATTTCTTTTTAAAGATAAAAGAGAAATGGGAGAGGTCTTCGAAACCGACTTCCAGGTAGATCTCGGTTGGTCTTTTCTTTTTCTCATCCAGGTAGTAATACGCCAGTTCCAGTCTTTTATCGGTAAGCCATTTTTGTGGCGTTGTATGGAAGAGTTTTCTAAAGTCCCTATTGAAGGTCGATAGGCTCCTGCCGGTCAGGTAGCCCAGTTTCTCCATGGGCATGTTGAACATGAAGTTGCGCTGCATAAAATCAATGAGGTCAATCTTGCCCGGAACATCAAAATTGGCAAGTATACTATCCACACTTGGATCAATTAGACGGAGGATGTTGATCGCCTCCTCTATCTTAAGGCTGGCCAGGCTTTCGGGGAATTCACTTTCTACATCAAAATAGGGGATCAACGAAGCCAGGCAACTTTCCAATAGCGGGTGGTTGCTGAAGCGGTATATTTTATGCTGGGGCAGTGTGTTCTTTTGATGTTCGGTTTTTTCATAGAATTTTTTCAGCCGATCAGTGGAAAGGTGCATTACCACGGTCTTATGGGGCAATCCGTTTTTCGGATAGTTGATTATGGTGGCCAGTTCGTTCCTTGGGATCAGGAAAATGTCACCTGTCTTGAAGCTGAAGGTGGAAAGTGCCTGTATGATCTTGGTTTCTCCCGAGATGAACCAAACCAGCATGTGGTCATCAAACATTAGGTCTGATTTGAACAGCTTGTCTTCGTAGCTGGAAAGCTTGATGTCCTTGGTCAGGTACTTGGATATATGTTCCATGGTTATAAAGTTATAGCTTTTAAGTTGCTTTATCTAGTTTGCTTCGAATTCAATGCCTGTCATTTCTTGGGTCAGCTTCCAAAGTCGTTTGGCATTAGCTTCGTCCAATGCATACGGCTGTACCCCGCTCTGATGTATTTTTGCATTGGTTTTCTTAGTAGCATTTTCAGTTAGAAGCTCTGCTATATCGCTATCTTCGCAGTAAACACCTCCGATGTGGTTAAGCAATGGACTGGTAGCGGCCCAAACCGATGTTGCGGCACCCTGTGGAATAGTTTTCAGGCTGGCCAATATCTCTGGACGAATGGCCCCATTATCATCAAAAAATCCCATCTGTTTGAACAGTTCCATATCGGCATCCCTGGCGAGTTCTGTTCCCGCGATCGATCCAGGGTGTAGGGAGTAGGCCCTAACCTTGTGCGCTTTTGCGCGGTTGTCCAATTCCAGGGCAAAAAGGTTGCTGGCTGTTTTTGACTGTCCATAGCCCAGTAACGTCTGGTATTCCCTGTGCTCAAAATTGGGGTCCTCGAAATCAAAGGGTGCTATGTGGTGGCCGAGAGAGGAAACATTGACTACGCGTGCGCCCTTTGCATTTTTAAGTGCTGGCCAAAGTTTTGCCACTAACTGGAAATGGCCGAAGTAATTGGTGGAAAGCTGTGATTCAAAACCGCGACTGTCCCGCTTCAATGGCACCCACATAACTCCCGCATTGTTGATGAGCAAATGTAGGGCTCTTCCAGTGGCCAGGAATTTTTCGGCGAATGCATCAATCGTTTTCGGACTTGAAAGATCCATTGCCTGGATTTCTACGTCTGGAATACCTTCAAGGTTTTTCCTCGCTTTTTCGATATCCCTTGCCGGTACAATTACTTTCGCGCCAGCTGCTGCCAGGACTTTTGTAGTTTCCAGACCAATACCTGAATTGCCACCGGTTACGATGGCAATCTTTCCTGTAAGGTCTATGCCTTTGATGACTTCTGTTGCTGTTGAGTTGGCATTGAAACCTGAACCCAATGGGTTTTGTAACATGCCCTGATAATTGTTATTTTCCATTTTTGTTTTTGATTAAATTTGATAGGACAAATCTAGGTAGTTGGGTTGGGGGCTAGTTTTGTTCAGCATGTCAATCTACTTTGTTTATAAGGTCAGGGTCTTTTCTGAGTGTAAGATCTGGAATAATCTTTACTGTAAGTCAGTTTCCTTTTCGTCTTCCAAATTTTTGAAAAACTACCTAATTCAATTAAGTCGCTTAGAAATGGAACAGCAAGCCGAATTTCTAGTGAAACTTAAAATTTGGCAGGATGGTACTAAGGACGCTGATCTAGTAAGCGGTATTTGGTCGCTGAAAATTTGTCAACCCAGAACTGAAATTTTTTCGTTTTTTCTGAAATTCTTTCAGCTTGGGATGGGCATTTGGGCATTGGCATGGGCGTTGCTGAACCGCTTTCGGGGACACGGGTTCCCATTTTAATTAATTCTAGTTTCAATCATTAAAAAACAATTAAGGAGGAAAAACCGATGACACTGGTTAAATTCAATTCAGACAGACCGAACAACAATCAAAGAGCAATGGTGCCATCTTTTGGCGGGGTATTCGATTCGATCTTTACCGATAGTTTCTTTTCTGGTAGGGATATGGCGCTGGTGCCTGCGGTGAACATCTGCGAAACTGCCGATCATTTCCAGGTCGAGCTAGCCGCTCCCGGACTTGCAAAGGAAGATTTCAGGATCAATCTGGAACGCAAGATCTTGACAATTTCTGTGCAAAAGGAGCAGTCAAACGACGAGCAGGACAAAAATTTCAGAAGAAAAGAGTTCAGCTATAGCTCTTTTACCCGCTCGTTCACCCTTCCCGATAGCGCCGATGAAAACGCGATCCAGGCGAAATATAACGATGGGGTGCTGCGCCTTGAAATCCCTAAAAGGGAGGAGGCAAAAAATGTGACCCGTCAGATTTCAATTAGCTAATTGATCGATGAAATGGATTAAGAGGGCTGCCATTATGCAGCCCTTTTTGTTTTTGGTTTCTGGTGTTAATTGGTTCTGTGACGGGAATAAAAAAGGCCCTGTTCGGCCTTTCAATAAGTTACTGTTGCTCGTTCTGCTGTTTGAATTCCTCAAAATCCTCATCCAGCTCTTCCTCTCCGAATTTCTGGTCTTCGAAAGTACCCTCCACCTCCTCTGAAAGTTCATCTTCGATGTCTCCGCGGTGTGTTGCGATCTCTTGGTTCAACTGTGTTCCCTTTCCGTCTGCAAACTGATCTTCCTGAGGCGTGTACCCAGCTTCATCGCTACGGCTGGTCATCTGATCCTGTTGATACTCTTTCTCTTGCTGTGGAGTGGGTTCAGCCTGGAACTTTCCCGGGTTGATGGTCTTGTTTTGCTGTAGGTTATCTTCTTGGTTTTCCATGGTCATAGGTTTTTATATTTATAGGTTGATTATAAACAAGCTGCCGGGGCAAGGGTTTTTAAAAATCCAAAACCTGTAGCTATTGCAGTTGTTTATTGCGTATGGCACAGATCAAGATCTACAGCGAAAAGACACTTTCCGATAATAAGTTTCCGCTGAAACTTTATTCGTTTGAAAAACCTGGACTAGAGGGGGAAATGCACGGCCAGGAAAACGAAATCTACTTTCGCCCCGATGGGGCAACGGTACTGCTGGTAGACGAGGATGAGCAGAAAATGCTTTTTACCAGACAGATCAGACTGGCTACTTTTCTTAACGGGAATGATAGCGGTTACCTGATTGAGACCTGTGCTGGAACAATCGATCAGGGGGAATCTCCAGAGCAGGCCATGGAAAGGGAAATTTTGGAAGAGACCGGGTACCGGGCCACATCGATCAAAAAGATTTTGCAGGGCTATCCCTCTCCGGCAGGCAACAGTGAGGTCATTTATTTTTTTCTCGCAAGTTATGATAGCAAGGGGCCGAAGGAAAAAGGCGGGGGCGCAGCAGGCGAAGTTGAAGATATCGAGCTGGCAGAAATGGCTATCTCAGAGGCGAGGGAAAAGCTATCTTCGGGTTGGTTCACCGACCTCAAAACCATCCTCCTTTTGCAGCATTATTTCCTTGAAGTTTCTAAATAATGCCCCCAACAATTTCTGTGCATTTGTTGTTAGATAATTAAAATATCATGTTATGGAAGAGCAGAGTGAATTCAACGAGAAATTAGCTGGCGGAGAGCAGTCCGCGCACCAGTTCAGGATCGAGGTGGCCGATGGAGACCAGGGCAGGTTCTTTTCGATCAGGCCCCTCGGCCACGAGCGTTATGAGATATTGGACGAGGATGGAATTATCGGAACGGTGCAACTGGATGAAAAGGACCATGCGCACTGTGAAAGCCAGGGCTGCGAACTTGATCTGCCCTTATTGCACAGTATCCGCGACCAGATAAGGTTCCACAGGGAAATGAAAGACAATTCGCTATAGTTGCTGTTTTTAAACAGCTACGATTTCGTGGCTTGGTAAGATTCGGTAGGTGGGATACTTAGTCTAGGCTATGATGCTATAAATAGATAAGGTTTTTATGCGCTTGTAATGACCTGCACATTTTGCTTAGGTTGTATGGGTAAAATATGGCTGCGTTCGGGCCGGCCCTTTCCAGGACTGTCATGCTCTTCTATGGCCTGTGGAAGGGCACTGCGAATTAAATTCTGGAGGTAGCTTTTCCCTTGTGTTCCCAGTGGTCTTTGATGGTGGTGCCGTTTTCGCCAAGGAGCAGCCTTCGGGCATACCTTTCCCCTTTTATCTTTCCATTTTCGTCCTTTGATCCGAGGAAAAGCAGTATGGGATTTCCTTTTTCGTCTGTACGGAAGGCCATATCATAACGGCCGAAACGCAGTTCGACCAGGGTGAGCGGTTGGTAAGTCTTACCCAGTATTTTTAGTATCGGTGCTTTGAGACCGGCCATCAGCTATTTTTTTCTTTGGATTTGCTTTGGGTTTCACGTGCTCGCTTTAGCCCGGTGGCGATGGCAAGGCCCTCGTCTCCGGATTCTTCCAGAATGGCGTTTGCGATCTCTACCGCCTTTTCCCTAAGTTTTTTCGGTAGGTTCTTGAATGATGGTGGATATTCTCCTTTTGGCCAGGGCATAAGCTTTTTGGTTTTTTTATTTAAACAAATTTGCGGTTGTTTGGTTTTCGTCCAGGTTTTTTTCGGAAACAAAACTCTTATTTTCTGGTTGTTATCCTATCTATTAATTAATCATACTGTTATGGAAAACCATAAAGAAAATCTACAGAACGGAGCCGCCCAGCCTTCCCAGGGCACAACTGTGAACAAGGGGCAATCCCAGGGCAAGAAAAATGAGGTCAAAGAAGGTGATGCTGATAAGCAACGTCCAGAATATGGGGCTGAAGGGGGAGTAAATACATCATCCAGAGAGGACCAGTTGCCATCGCTGAATGATGGCGCTTCGCCAGGGGCTGATGCAGATGGCGAGCCGAACAGTTTGGAGGACCAGAAGAAGGGCAGTGATGCCGATCAGGACCAGGGCGGAAAAGCTTCGGTCTAAAAAAAAATCCCGCTAATTTGGCGGGATTTTTTTGTCATTACTCCCTGCTCAGTGGTTGCTTGATCAGGGGTTTCTGTCCTTTGAGGTTTTAAGTGGTTGATCGCCCTTGTCGTTTTTGATAGACTGGATCATTTTGTTTACCGTTTGTGCGTGCGCTTCATGTGCCTTGAGGATAGGTAGGTGTTTCACTGCAAAAGCTTTTAGCGCCGGATTGGTCTCATTTTGGCTGGCAGTGGTGAAAAGGGCAACAGCCTGGGCATGTTCCTTTACCATCAGATCGGCATAGTAGCGGTTGGCTTCTTCCTCTTTCAGTGCGATAAGTTCCCTGAGCTTTTCCTGCTTGTCTGCCGGAAGTGCTTGGGGAAGGTTGAGTTTTTCTTTTTTTGCAATTTCCTTCAGCTCGGAATTAGCTGCTCCATGGTCCTTGACCATCATGGTAGCAAGGGTCTGGATGTCCGGGTTTTCGGTGAACTTGATCATCTTTGCACTGGATTCAACTTCCATCATCCCCCCAATTGCGGCCTTTTGTGCAAATTCGTCCATGGTCGCATTGGCAGCGAGGGTCGTGTCCACGGCTTCCTTTGCAATCTGGCTGGTGTCGTTCTGGCTTGAAGTGGACGGCTTGCCCGTACAGGCAAAAAGCAATGCGCATGATAGGGCGCAGATCATCGGGTACTTTGTTTTCATCGTTTCGGTCTTTAGGTTTAAGCGGCCTATCTCCGGCCGCCAAGAACTAAACAGCTATCGATCGTTTTGGTTTTTGAGAAATGCTCCGGGAGGCTTATGGGTATTTGACCCTTATTTTTCCTTCGCCGTGAATTCCACTGGCGGCAGGTCCTTTCGGGGTGGGCCACTGATTACCTTTCCGTGCAGATCAAACCTTCTCCCATGGCAGGGGTAGGCCCCGCTTTTCTCTGCGGCGTTGAAATTTACCTTACATCCCGCATGCGTACAGGTAGGGTGAAGTGGGGTGATCAGGCCATTTTCGTCTTTGTAGACAGCCATTTTTTCGCCCCTGTAATCGATTACCTTGCCATTTTCAGGGTTAGTTCACCCAGCGAATCGATAGCTTTTGTCCGGAAGCGGTCGGTAATGAAGTGGTAGGCGAAATCGGTATTTGCCTGATGAACCCGGTAAATCCCGCAATTGGCGAACAGTTCAAGAAAGACGTTAATACTTTTCTAAACAAGTGGGTGTAATAACAAAGCCTATACCCGCAATGCCGGGCTATGGAAGACCATGATCTCTGTTTGGGAAAATTTTTTTTCCAGGCGCCTTTTGAGCGTGGTCCAGTAGGTTTCCTCGAATTCCGCCAAAAGGACTTCATAGACGACCATCGGCTCCGAGGTGCTGGTCGTCTCATTTTTCCATTTTCCCTCTACAGCCCCACGGGAATAGATGGTCACCCCACCAAAGCGTTCGGTAAGTTCTTTTTCAAGTTCTGAATAATTGCTGTCGGGAAAGCTACTACCTTCATTATTGGAGGCGGGAAGGAAAAGTTCCAGCCTGATGTTGGCGTCCTGGTCCGTCTTCGCCGCACTGATCGCTGAAAGGGCACGTTCCGGGCCGATCCTGCGGGAGACCTGAAGGTCTTTTCCGGCTAGGCTGTTATAGGTAATGAAAAACGATTCGATAGCTGAAAGTATCTCCTTGGGGAGTTCTTCGAGGTCGGTAATCTCGCCATAGCTGACCGATACTCCGCTTACTGCAAGGTAGCGGTCGTTCCGCACTTTCTTGCCGTCCCTTTCGGTCTGCTCACAAACCAGGCAGCCGATGATGCTGCAGTCTATCGCGCATCCGGTAAAAGTAGCGTGCTCACCGATAACTACGACATCCAGCGGGTCGCCGTCCTGGCCAACGGTAGCGGGGATAAACCCAAAATCAAACGGAAAGCACATGCCCTGGGGAAGTTGCTTGGAAAGTACGTACTGGCCAGAGTGCTGGTCCAGGTCAAACTTCTGCATGCTGCCCTTGGGGCTTTCTATGACTGCCCTGATCAGTACTTGCTCTTTGCTATTCATCGGCAGAGGTATTTGTTCCAAGGTTGATTTTTACCAGGTCTTTTCTTGGCGGCCCGCAGAGCACCTTTCCCGAAAGGTCAAATCTTGCCCCGTGGCAGGGGCAGTCCCAGCTTTTTTCGGCAGGGTTAAAGCAGACCGTACAGCCAGCATGGGTGCAGGTGGGGTCAAGGGCAGAGACCATTCCGCTGCTATCACGGTAGACCGCCAGTTTCTCCCCATCGAGGTCGACTACCCTTCCCTCGCCGTTCTCAAGTTCGGAAAGCGAATCAAGGTGCTGGGTGCGGAAACGGTCGGAGATAAAGTGGTAGGCCACGTCAGCGTTTTCCCTGACAAATTCACTAAAGCCGGCAACTGGTTTCAGTCTGGTCGGACTAAGCAGCGTTGCATAAGGGTTTTCATTTTCAAGGATCAGGTCCGAGATCAACTGCGCTGAGATGGTGCCCCAGGTCATCCCGTTTCCGTTAAATCCCGTTGCCACAAAGATCCCCTTATCGCTGCCCTCGAGCTCGCCGATATACGGGAGCCCATCTGCCGGCACGTAATACTGCGAGGACCAGCGGTAATCTACCTTTTTGATATCGAAATATTTCCTGGCATAGCTTTCCAGATCCGAGTAGGCCTTTTCGGGGTCATCGTGCCCGGTCTTATGGTCTGCGCCACCGATCAGCAGCAGCGGTTTGCCGTCGATCACATGGCTCCTAAAATAATGGTAGGGTTCCTGCATATCATAGGCCATGCAGTTGGGATAGGCTTTTTCATCGCTGAGGGTTGCCCCCAGCACGTAGGAGCGGTAGGGTGCGCAGCGAAAACTGAAACGGGTGATGCCAGGCGGAACATGGGTGGCATAGACTAAATTCGCTGCGCTGTAGCTGTTGTTTCTGCAGCTTGCGGTATGGATGCCATCCTCTGTTTCCACCTTATCGATGAAGGTGTGTTCGAGAATTGTACCACCGAGCCTTGTAAATTCGTCTGCCAGTGCGCGGACATAGTACATCGGATGGAACTGCGCCTGTGTGGCAAATTCCAGCGAGCGCTCAAAGGGGATGGGCAGGCCGTTGGTGGCCGCTTCGCTGACAGTGACCCCTGCGTTTGCCGAGGATTTCAAGATATCGCTCAATTGTTTGGTCTGTTTTTCCTCCTCGGAAAAAAGGTAGCCTGTCTTATGCTCGAACTGGCAGTCGATGTTATAGGTACGAACGTTGGCCGCGATCTTATCGCGTGCCTGCACGCCGGCGGCAGCAATGAGCTTAGATGCTTCTTGCCCAAACCCGCTGTCGATCTCAGGATAGGTACAGTCAAAAAAGGTATTGATATGGGCGGAGGTTCCCCCGGTTGTGCCGAAGCCGATGGTATGGCCCTCGATGACAAGGCAGTTCTTTCCTTTTTGCTGCAGGGCAAGGGCGGTGGAAATCCCGGTGATCCCCGCGCCGATGATCAATACGTCGTAGTCCTGTTTATTGTAATCTTCTGAATGTGCCTTCGTCTTTTCCCTTTTGGTAGCCTGCCATGGGCTCCTGGTGCCGCTGTCCCTGTTAGTTGCCATAAAAATTGTTTTTATCTGAAACAGGTTTGACTAAAAAAAGTTTTCAAAAATGGTTCACCCGGCGGTGCGGAAAGACTATGGGGCTCGGCCGATTTTTCCACCAGGGTAGTGGGCAGAAAGCCGTCAATTGTGTATCGTTCCTGAGGTTTTCTTGATTTGTCGTAATAAACAGGAGTCCTTAAAAAATAATGTGAGCTACATGCCTACCATCTTTGCACCGGGTCGTTTGGCGCCTTTTCATAGATCTCGATGCTGCTGTCCAGTGGCAGGCCCTTCTGGTGGATGCAGTCGCAAAAGATAGCTCCGGCGCGGGTCCGGTTGGTGTTCGCGAACTGCGAGTTGCAGTCCCTGGAATTGTTGCGAGGTGCGATCTGCCAGCCAAAGAGCAGAAAAAGGACGATGGCTGCAATTGTTGCCAGGGTCACAAGGAAAAACCGTATGGGAAAAGTGTTGTTAAGGGGCTTGGGGACTGGGGGCAGCTGGGCAGAGGCGCCATGGTCCAGGGGAAGGATATATTTGATCCTGTCATAGTTCCATAGGATCAAAAACAGGCAGGCAAGTACCATCAGGGGCGAGGTGAGCGAGGAGCCCTCGAACCTGACCGCATAGGAGAGCATGAAGATATTGAAGATGATAGGTAAATAGAGTAGCGCACCGAGGGTGACCGTCCTTGGGATGAGCAGCAGGATGGCCGCCAGCACCTGGGCGATACCAATGAAGGTATAATAAAAACCGGTATGGTGGAGTGCCTCCAGGTACTGTCCCATGGGGTGGTTGACCGATAGCCCTGCCGCGAACCGTTCCCCCAAAATCTTTACGGTGCCCGAAGTGATAAAGCCGAAGGCGAGGAAGATGCGCAGCAAGATGGAAAAATAGTTCATCCAGCGGTTTGATCTTGCCTGGAGGTGGAGCTGGTCGAATTTGGCAGGGAAGTTCATGTCTGCAATAAAAGTACTTTGAATTACAAAGTAAATGATTTAGCTGCAGTTTTCCAAATCGTGTGCTGCGAGGCCGAATAGGGGATTTTCCTAAGCTATGAGCTTCCAGTAGATGGCTTTATACTGAAAAATTGGCAATCCTAACGCAAGACTTTTCGCTCCTACTGAAATTTCTTCAGTCAAGATATCCCCTGAATGCATTCGCACGCCATTTGTTAAGGGTTTCTCGGGAATGGTTCCCAGCTTTAATCAATCATATTTTTAATATATTTTTCTTTTGGTGTTTAGGGAACAGATTTTTTTTGGGTTTAGGTTTTTGGTTATTGTTACTACCCATTGGGGTTGTTGATCGAGATCAGGATATGGTCGTTTGATCCGAAGGGATAGATCAATATCTCAAAGTGTTCGGGGTACTGATAGATGTCAAAGATGTTCTCGCAGATGTGTTCCAGCAGTGCGTCAAACTCCAGGTACGGATTGGTAAAGACGATCAGCCTTCCGCTGTGGTCAAGTTCGTAGGCGATGGTATGCTCGCCAAAATACTCCTGAAATTGGCTGAGAAAGCTGGTGCATTGGGTTCTGGTCAGCATAATGTCTTGATTTGATAGCTGGGTAACAACGGAGTTTTGGTTTTTGTTTTGACCTTATTATGTGGACCTATGCTTTGCCGAAGCGTTAAAGAGATATTTTTTTTTAGGGCTTGGGTTAGGCCTGTTTCCTGCCAGGTTACCATTTAATGCTAAGGCGCTGGTCTCCCTGGAGCATATATTCCAGGTGCCCTTCCTTTGTTTTTTCAGGCTCGAGTTTTTGCTCCTTGGCACTAAGGGAGAAACTGGGCAGTTTTTTCCCATCCATTGGGATCAGCCTGAGCCTGCAGTTAATCCTGCTGTCGCCTGCGATGGTGAAGTCCAGGCTGCGCTGGGTGCTGCTTCTTTTGGTGACAATCGGATAATCGCAGTAGAGCATGCAACCATTTTGTAGTTTATGGTAATGGCGGGGAAGGATACCAAAGGCGTTGCCCGCTCCATAGACCTCCTGCCCGACCTCGCCCGACTGCTCCCAGCCGTCGTGGATGTCTTCCAGGGCGATCCATAGTTTTTTGTCGACCTCACCGACCTTGACCTGTTCTGAGAGCATCTCATCTGGAAGCATGGTCGGGTAATAATAGGGCGCACGGTCGACCAGGTGGCGGATATACTCGTTGGTCAGGGTTTTGATCGATGGGAGGATACTGACATCTTTTGCGTGTTCCAAGTAATCGTGCAGGGCGCAGAAGACCTCCTGCTCTTCATACACCGCTGTGTATGGGGCGTCGGATAACGGAAAGAGCGCAAAAAAGGTAGGGTAGTTCCTCCCGTAGCCATAATTGCATTCCCATAGCTGCACGTTCTGGAAGATGTTCGCCAGGCAAAGGTTGGAAAGCTCGAGGTAGATCTCTTTTCCGGTGAGTTTGTAGAGGCGGAGCAGCGCACCTGCGGAAAAGGCGGTATTGTTGGCCTGGTAGAAAAGCTTGAACCCCTTTCCCTTTAAGGTTCTTGCCGAGCGCTCGGCCTCGGTCAGGTATTTCTTGTTTTTTGTCAGTTCATAGGCTTGGAGCATCACATGGGCATAGAGCCCGGCAACGTCATGCTGTCCCCCCTCTCCCTCCTTGGTCTCTGCCTTTACGGTTTCCAGGGTATCCATCTTATAGAATACCGGCCAGTTGTAGCTGAAGTGCTTTGCTACCCTTTCGGCGTAGGGAAGCGAATCAAGGAAAAGCTTTTCCGCTTTTTTATCGCCTAGTATGGCCAGCCGCGAGAGGTTGAGCAGCGGATGGTGCAGGTACCAGCTGTCCATTATGTTCGGTTTTTTCTGTTCCTCTTCGCCCTTTAATTTATCCTGGGCGGCTGGTAGCCAGCGGACAATGGTCTTCAGCTTTTCATCGTAGAATTCGGTTAGCCCATCGCGGATCTTTTCCATAACGGGCATCTTTTTTCCGTCCCACAGCGAGTAATCGACGAGCGGGAGGAGCACGGCCAGTTGGACCATGATCTCTGGCGGGGTATCATAGTCGGAGACATAGGCGTTGAAAAAATGTTTGCCATCGACTTGGCACCAGCATCCCGGGGCCTCGGTGAGATCTTGCAGCCCGTTCTGTAAGATATCAGGCCAGTGGATATATTTTGTGGGCAGGGGCGGGATCTGGATATAGATCGCTGCCAGCATGTCCAGGTACTGCTCGGTCAGGGATTTTTCGTCTTTGGGGGATTTTTCGTCAAAGGCGATGATAGCATCGCTGATGATATATTGTTGTACTTTTTTTAGCGGGAAGTCCTTTGTAGGGGGCAGCGCCAGGCCAAGCTCTGGCCAGAGCCCGCCCACGGTCTCGGCCGCTGAGGTGTGGGTGTCCTGGTTATATTTAGCCAGTGAGCCCAGGTTCTGGTAATAGAATACAGTGCCCTGGCTTTCCTTTCCCAGGGAGAAATGCAATATACCGCTCCTGGTGCCGACCTGGCTGACGTGGACCGTGCCATCTGGTTTTCGCTGATTTTTGTTCTCAGGGAAAATGATGTCCCTTGGAAAGAAGGGGATATGGGTGTCTGCCTTTGGGCTCAGGGTGGTGGTGTATTTCAGGATGGGGTATTCTACCCCGATGATTTCTATGTTCACCTTGAGATCGCCCATGGATGAGCTGAGCGAAAGGGTAATGCCGTTTTCGGTAACCGTTTTCCGTTTGAGACTGAGGTCGTGTGCAGGTGAGTAGATTGGGCGGAAAGCTATGTTGCCACCTTTCCACTCGCAGCTGACATATAGGCCGCATGGGGAAAGGGTGATCTTGAAATTGTGCTCTGCGATCGCATTTTGATATAGGACCGATAAACTTTCATCGGCAAGGTCGGCAGCTGCTGCCACCTGCCAGGGTGAAACTGCATTCATTGTCTAGGATATGGTTGGTGAAACGTTGGAAAGAACAGTTTTTAGTTAAAATGGTTCTTGTTTTTTTAATTTTTTTGGGTGTTGATTGCACTGGAAAAGCGAGCTTAGCTGCCCAAATATGTGATGTTGACCTTCCATTTTTCTGGGCACGACGGCTTTCCCACTGTGGATATGCTACGTGCTGCTACGCCGACGCTGAACCCGGCACCTGCAAAGGCGCCCGATGCGTTGGAATGGAACTCGAGGATTTTGCTGGTGCGCTGTCTAAGAGCAAGAAAATGGTCAAGGAGGTGGTAATGGACCAAAAGACGGTGCGCGGGATCGGTAAGTCGTATGCCGATGAGATTTTGTGGGATGCAAAAATTTCGCCTTTTTCCATTGCCTATGCTATTCCAAAGCCAAAAGTCAAAAAACTCTACGAAAGTCTGGGCTCCCTGCTAAAGGAAGCAATTCAAGTTATTTCAAGGGAAAATGGAGATGAGCTTCGCGGCGAACTTCGTGATGCGATGAAAGTGCATGGGGCACAGATCCAGAAGTCTCCAACGGGGGCTGTGATAAAATCCGAGAAGATAGGTGGAAGGATAGCCTATTACACCGATGAGCAGGTGGTTCACAACTGATGATCGTTGGACAATAAATAGAAAAAGGCTGGAAAAATTCCAGCCTTTATTTTTTAATTTTTTAGTCCCTTGGTTTGGGCAGTGGTTTGAACACTGCCTTTTGGATGGCAAAGTTTTTTGATGGCACGCTGTTGGAATCAACCAGTTCCGAAAACTTGGCATTCATGATCCAGGTACTGTTTTGAAACCTGGTCGCGGTCGAGGGATAGGTGAACCTATCCGAGGCAAGCGTGCTGGCCGAAAGAATTGCGCTTTGCCAGCCATCGGTACTTTCCAGGCGGAAAATCTTATCATTCCCACCGTTCACCACCACGGTCAGGTGGTTGTTGTCATCAAGCAGCAGTCCGTCTGCCCCAAGGAAATACTGGTCGATTTTTACCTTGGTCACCTTGGTTGGATTTTTGATGTCGATTTTATAGACCTGTCCGGTGTTGGTGTTACTGGCCAGCAGAAAGCCATCGGGGTGGTAGACGATACCGTTGAGGCCAACGCCCATGGTCTCGAACATTTTGTTCCTGGCAAATACGCTTGCCCTTCCGTCTTGTGTTACCTTATAGATCCCGTGGGCAAAGCTGTCGGTAATATAGATGTTGCCCTGCGGATCAACTGCGATATCGTTCGGGAAATGTTTGCCGGGTAAGAGTTGCGATAGGTCTACGTCCATCAATTTTTTCCCCGACTGGCTGTCAATGGAAAGCAGCCTTGCCATTTTGGTGCGCGTATCGGGCGAAGTGAACTTGCTGTAGTTGGCATCCCCAGCCGCTATGAGTACCTTGTTGCCGTAAACTTTTACACCATAGGTTGATTTTAGGGTGTTGTCCGAGTATAAGGTGGAGTAGGTGCCCTGTGGGGTAACCTTTCCGATAGTGCCCAGCCTTGCCGAACTTACATAATAGACATTTGCCGTACTGTCATAGGCAACTCCTTCTGGGTAGGCCTCTTCGGCCATGAACTCGATGCGCTCGGTCGGTTTTTGTGAAACGCAGCCATAGATCAGTACGGCTGCGATCAGCGTGAATATATATCTGGTTTTCATCTTATCTTATTTTTTTGACTGCGTAAATTACTCCGTTGGCATCGTCCGAGACGTAGAGCACGCCCTGCGGGGTTACGGTCAGCCCTGCGGGCCTGCCGAACCTGGTCTTTCTGTGGAAGATGGGAAAGCCGGGTTTTAAAAAGCCGGTCAGGAAATCCTCTGTCCCAACGGCCGTCCCGTTTTCAAACAGGATGCGCTGGACCTTGAAGCCTACCGGTCTGGCCGCGTTCCACGAGCCGTGCCAAGCGACAAAGCCATCATCCCCATAACCATCTGGCAGGTTGGCCGCATTGTTGATAAAGGTAAACCCGATCGGGGCCTGGTGTGCGGTGAGTTCAAGGACCGATGGTTTGGTCATCTTGGCTACCTCTTCCTTGGTGTTGCCGGCGGGATCTTCCCTGGTCTTGTCCACTTCCTGTTTGCCGTATGCGTAGGGGAAGCCGTAGTTTCCGCCCATTTCTATCTTGTTCACTTCCTCTGGCGGCCAATGGCTTCCCTTTCCGTCTCCGCCGTTATCAATGCCCCACATTTCCCCGGTTGCCGGGTGGAAATCAAAGCCGATGGTGTTGCGAAGGCCGCTGGCAAAGATCTTTCTTTTCCAGGTCTTCGGGTCAACCTGTAGCATGGTGGCCGCTTCCTTATCTGATTCCTTGCAGTCGTTGCAGAGCGTGCCAACGCTGATGTACAGCATGCCGTCTGGGCCAAAATCTATCGTGCGGTTGGGGTGCTGTCCGCCATTGGGCAGGTCGCCTATCAAAAGTTCCATGTCCCCGAGCATGCCATCTGGCTTCATCGGGTATCTTCTCACCTGGGTATTATTGGCGAGGTACATGAAATTGTCCTTGATGGTGATGCCGTGTACTCCCTTAAAATCAGAGAGCACGGTTACAAGGTCCTCGAACTTATTGTCCCCGTCGTTGTCCTTGAGCATCAACACATCTCCGGCGTCGCGCCGGGTGACGTATAATGAACCATTTGGCCCCTGATAGAGCATCCTTGGCCTGCCAAGTCCAGAGGCGGCAATGCTGACCTCAAATCCCTCAGGAACTTTAAGCAGCTTTACCATCTGCGGAAGGAAGTCAAGGTGTTGGGGATACTTTGTGACCAGGATCTGCCGGGTCGATTCTTTTGGGGGAAGCCCCCTTTGGGCATGGGCCGCGGTGGCCATCATTGCTAGGGCGAGCGCGATTTTGGTAATCTTATTTTTCATGGTAGAGATATTATGTTTTTTGTTCGTTGACCAGGAATTTGCGCTAACGCAAAAAGGCCGCGGTTTCCCGTGGCCCCATGCTTTGAAAGCTGTGTCATTCTGTTGCCGCCTGCTCGTTGACAAAGCCCTCGGCGATAGTGGTCAGCGCCACATCGGTCGCCTTTTCATTCTCCAGGGTCTGGGTCAACAGGTCCACTACATCGGTATGTCCCATGTTTTCGGCAAATACCCGTAAGGTTCCGTAGGTGGCGATCTCATAGTGCTCTACTTTTTGCGCTGCAAGGATCAGTCCCGCATCGCGGATCATTGTTCCCTTGTCAGTATCTTCGATGATGCCTGTTGCCTCTTCCAATAGGCCCGCCATCGCATCGCATTTTTTTGCAGCCGCTTTTTCGCCCAGTAGCTCGAATACCTGCTCCAAGGTAGCGATGTGCATCTTGGTCTCTTCGGTGTGCTTTTCAAAGGCTGCAGCTAGGTCAGGGCTGGTGGCCGCCTTTTTCATTTTTGGAAGGGCGGTTGCCAAGTGCTTTTCTGCCCAATAGATATCCTTTAACTCATCGATGAAGAATTCATGGAATTCGCTGTCTTCCATCTTTCCCGTATTGCCGGTCAGTTTTTTGTTCTTGGTTGTCATGGTAATGGTTTTTACGGTGATATGTTACTATTGTTTTATTCTTTTTTGTAAACAGGGTGTTGTAAAAAAGGTTTTTGGAAATTTTATTTTCCCGTCTCCGAGTGCGGTACATCCACCGGTTTTGATTCGGGCGAGCCTTTTTGGCGCAGATAGATGGTCAAAAAGACGATCGAGGCTACCGAAAGGAACTCGCTCTGCCAGTTCTGGAAGGTCTCAAACCAGAATTCGCTCTGGGACATGTAGTTTGTCAGGGTTTCAGCAGGCAGATGCTTGGCCAGCTGCTCGGCGTTGTGGTTTTTCAGGCTGCCATAAAGGTGCAGCGCCCAGCTTGCAAAGAAGAGGATCCCAAAGACGATCGAGAGCGAGTTGCTATATAGCCGGAGCCAGATACCTCCCTTGTTCACTGCCCATGGGGCATCCCTTGCGGGCTTTGGCTCGCGGTCCACTTCTTCTTTTTCGTCGACTTTTTTGGATTCGGCAGAACCCTTTTGTCTTAAAAATACGGTGAGCACAACGTAAAGGGCCATCTGCAGGAACTCGGATTCAAAGTTCTCAAAGGTGGCAGAGATGAAGTGACCGCTGGAAAGGTAAGCCGAAAAGCCCAGCTCCGCTGCGCCAAACTCGTCCATCTCTTTATTGTGCTGGTGCCAGCCGGTAATGGCCTGGGCCACTAGGGTGATCAGGAACAGGGCGGTAAAGACGATGCTCAGCGAGTTGCGGTAGAAGTAGGAGGATTTTTTTGCCATGGTCTTTTATTATGATTTGTCGAGGTGCTGGGCGAGCAGTTCAGCTACCCGGTCTACGGTGTGCAGGATGATGCCTTCTGGGCTTCCTGAAAATAGTTGACGGTCACTGAATAACAGCACGCCATGCTTTAGGGCATGGATGAACATGGTGCCAACGGGCTTTTCTGGTGTTTCGCTCCCTCCGGGAGCCGGAAGCCCAGTGACACCAATATGGATGTCGGCGCTGATCTGCCTGGTGATACCTTCGGTAATGGCGGCCGTGACCTCGGCAGACTCGGGCGTGTATCTTTCGATCAGTTCCTTTTTTACCTGTAGCATTTCCTCTTTAAGGCAGGCGTCGTAGCAGACGATCGCGCCCTTGAGGTATTTGCCGGCATCATCTGGCAGGGAGAACTCCGAGGAGAGCCTACCTGCAGTTGCGCTTTCGGCAAAGGCGATGGTGAGGTTTTTTTCGAGCAGCAGTCTTGCCGCCCTTTGTATATTGGTCTGCATTGCTGTTGTATGTTTTTTGTGTGTCTTATTTCCCCATAGCGTAGGGCTTCAGGTTTTTTTTCAGGATCTCCCTTGCCGCGTGGATACGGGTCTTTACCGTGCCAAGCGGTATGCCCAGTTCATCTGCGATTTCGTGGTACTTGTAGCCCTCGAAATGGCGGGTAAAGGGGTCAAGGTACTGCTTTGGCAGCTTGGCCAGCATCCGGTAGATGTCCTTTGAGGCCAGGTTGCCCTCAGCGGTGTTCTTGGTAGAGCCAATGTGCAGGTCGTCCGAGGATAGTTCTTCTTTGACACTGATGATGTTGTTCTTTCTTTTCTCCCTGCGGTAGGAGTTGATGAAGGTGTTGCGCATGATGGTGAACAGCCAGGCCTTCAGGTTGGTACCTTCCTTGTACTGGGAAAAATAGTTAAGTGCCTTCATGATCGTATCCTGGTAAAGATCGTCTGCATCTTCGCTGTCGTGGGTGAAATTATAGGCAAATGCCTTGAGTGAGCTGGAATGCTGGTCAAGCATACGGGTGAATATCTGGTTTTCCATAGTAAGAAATTTGCCTATGATAACAGCTGCGGGAATGAAAATGTTTTCGGGGGATGTGCAGAAATGTACCCTAATTGTTGCGTGAATTACGGGAATAAATACTTGGTTGGATGGAGTGTGTATATTATTTCATACTTGGGTTTATTACCTTTTCTTATTTTTTTTATCTTTGTGGCAAATTCCTTATTGATGAAAAAGATAACGCTGGTAGATGATAATAGGGACAATCTCGAGGTGCTGTCGATTTTGTTGGAAGAGGAGGGCTTTGCTGTACGCAAGGCCGTTTCTGCAGCTGAGCTGTTCTCGCTCTTGGATGATTTTTTTCCAGATCTGATATTTTTGGATGTGATGCTTGGCGCGGACAGCGGCCTTGAAGTCTGTAAAAAGCTCAAGGGCGATGTGGCCACCGCTGGGATAAAGGTGGTACTGATGACCGCTTCCAATGCATTTGCCAGCCTCAATGAGGGAAAGGTGGGCGCCGACCACTACCTGTCCAAGCCCTTTGATATCGACGAGGTTGCGGAGCTGGCCCGTAGGCTGACCAGCTAGCGATAACTTTTGTTTTTTTAAAAACCACATTTCTGCACCGTTCTTTTTGCGGTATCTCTAACCTAAAAAAAAGAAAAAAATTATGGTAAAGCAGTGACCATCAGCTAGAAAAAAAGTAAACTCTTCCCAAGACTATGAACTCTCTCACGTGGCAGCCAAGATGGGCGTCTCCATCCAGCAGGTTGTCGGCGCCAAGCGGGCCACCGGCTCCAACGATCGCACGGTGATGGAAAAGTACATTTCCGATTAGGGAAGTAAGGGTACAAGCAAGGGCGCATTGACGGCCGCAGGAACTTCGAGTGCTAAAAGCAGTGGAAGAGTACTACTAAAAAGAAATAACAGGGGATTCCCTTTGCAATAAGCTGAAGAGATTTTGATTAATTTTCTGTTAAGGTGCGCTGGCCGGTTTGGCCATGCGCATCTTTTTTGACTATAGCCTGCTATTGACCAGTTCAATTAGGTGCTGGATGTCAAAGGGCTTGGGCAGGAAAGTTGCATGAGGGCATCTTCTGGCCACTTCTGCCGGATCCTTATGGGCAGACACCATGATTACAGGAACCTTGGCCGATGCGGGGTTCTGCTGGAGCTCCTGGCACAGGGTGATCCCGTCGCCATCGGGCAGCATTACGTCCAGCAGGTATAGGTCGGGAACTTGGCCGACCTTTTCCATAAAACTTGTAACGGTGGCAAAGGTTCTGTAGTCAAAATTTTCTTCCTGGAAGATGTAGCCATAGAGGTCCCGCAGGTCATCATTGTCCTCTAGGATGTAGATCAGTTTTTTCATGTCGCTTTGTGTGTTCCCTGAAAACGGCGGATGGTGGTCCTTTGGTACGTGGAATTTGTTCCCAGCGCTGTGGGTTGTGCTTTTTCGCTAAGTTACGTAATGCTCGAGCTAGGCATGTTGGGGAATCTGCGAAAGAAATCCGGCGATCATTATGCGCATCGGCTGGTCTAGGTTGTCGCAGCCAAGGTTGTCTAGGGAATGCTGGGCCGAATTGTACTTTTCTATGTAGGTGCCGGTGGTGGCATTGAACTTCAGGAAGCCCTGCTCAAAGTAGCGCTCCTGCACTTCTGCTGCCGAATCCATCGAGCGGAAGTCTAGCCTTGAAATTTCACTGCTCTGCCTGTCCAGCCTCAGCCAGAAGAACCTGTCGGCTGTCGGGGCATCCTCTGGCACGTCGAGCCGCTTCACCTCGATGAGACCAAGGTGAGGGTTTGCTAAAAGGTACAGGCACTGGAATGTTGGCATCGTATATCTCTTTGGTCTACTAAATTAAGGCTTTGCCTTCTGGTTTTACAATTCTACTTTTCCACACCGGCGTGTGGATAGGATGGACCGATGCGATCAGGACGTTTTATCCACGGCAGTGTATTTATACCTTTTATGATTACCTGCGGAATGCCTATTGGCAGGGATGCAGGCTGCGGCTCGACCATTTTCTGTTGAACAATAACCTGACCGGTAGGCTGACCCTTGGCGGAGTGGACAGGCAGGTTCGCGGCTGGAGAAATCCTCGGACCATTGCCCGGTTGGATCGAGCTTTCGGAAGGTTAGATTCCGTCGATCAGCGGGTTGTCCCCTTCATCCTCTTTTTTGATGTGCTCCTCATTATTGTGATGTTCCCCATTGAGCACTCCATAGATGTCTGTCGGGATGGTGCCCGCAGGATCGGTTTTTTTCACTGCGTTCTCCCTGGTGGCATCGATGGTACTGGTGTCCGATGCGCCCTTGATGATATCGGTTTCTGGTTCACGTGTCGTGATAATGGGATTATTTGTCCTATTGATGTTGTGCTGGGTTTTCATGATCGTAGGTTTTTGCTTTTAACAATTTATCTGGGACCTGGTTTTGGATTTTTGTTGGTTATGCTCAGCTTTTGCCAGCGCCCAAAACAAAGTTGGCGGGTTGTTGTTTCCAAAACGAACGACTATGGACACACTCTACGAAAAACTACGGACATTCAATGCCCCAAGGCCTGCGCAGCTGGTCGAGCTGAAATATGGGGCAATGGCGGAAAACGCATTTCGCTTTTTCAGGGGTACCTGCCACCTTTTCTATCAGCGGCTTTCAAGGGTTTCGGGCATTCCAACATCACCGATTGCCTGGCTATGCGGAGACCTGCATATGGAGAACTTTGGCAGCTACCGTGCTGACAATGGCCTGGTGTATTTTGACCTGAATGATTTTGATGAGGCGGTATTGGCGCCTGCGCTATGGGAGGTGATTAGGATGGTTGCCAGTATCTTTGTTGCCTTTGAAAGCTTGGGGATCGCTGCCGAGCAGGCACAGAACATGGCTGGACTTTTTTTAACCACCTATGGTTCGGTGCTGTGCACGGGAAAGGCGGTCTGTATCGAGCCCCGCACGGCCAAGGGAATGGTACGGGATTTTCTCCTGCATAGCGAGAAACGAAGGTATGAAGGACTGTTGGACAAGCGTACCGAGAGCAGGGGTAAAAAACTGATGCTCTCCCTGGAGCATGAGCGGCATTTCAAGCTGGATAAGGAGTTGAAGGAAAGGTTGCTGCTGCACATTGGGCAGTGGATCGATGCTTCGAGCGAGGGACCCTATAATTACAAGGCGAAGGATGTTGTCTTCAGGTTGGCAGGAACGGGCTCGGTCGGGGCCAGGCGTTACCTTTTCCTTTTGAAAAGCAAAAAAGACAAAGACCATTTTATTCTGCTGGACATGAAGCAGTGCTTTGCCTCCTCGCTCAGCCCTTATATCGATATTGTCCAGCCCGATTGGCATAACGAGGCAGACAGGGTATTGGCTGTTCAGAAAAGGCTGCAGTGCGTGCCCGCTTCATTGCTATCGCTTACCGAGTTCGATGGGGAGAGCTATTTGATCTCCGAGCTGCAGCCCATGGAGGATACCTTTGATTATAAGCTGGTGAAAAAGGACTACCGGAACCTGGTACAGGTCATTGGTGATCTTGCATCCCTTACCGCATCAGCCCAGCTTCGCAGCGGCGGAATGGACGGCTCGGCAACGATCGATGAGCTGAAGAGATTTGGAAGTGAGCTCGGTGAATTGAAAGAACGCGTGATCGGTGTAGCTAGGCAAATGGCGGAACATAACGATAGGGATTACAAGGCATATATAGCTGGGGTTGAGGCTGAACTTTTGGCTGGTCTAAAGAACAACCGGAGGGAGATCGGGGTAAAGATCGATTCCCGAACAAAGATAAAGGAGAAAAAACATGAAAAACAGAAGGCTTAAAAAGGACAGTTTCTTTGAAAGGATGGCTACGGCCATGACCTGCTGGACGGGGAGTTCGGCAGCATTCATTTGCGCGTTCGCAACGATCCTGTTCTGGGGGATATCCGGGCCGGTATTCCACTTTTCGGATACCTGGCAGCTGGTGATCAACACTGGTACCACCATCATCACCTTTTTGATGGTGTTTCTGATCCAGAAGTCCCAGAACAAGGACGGAAAGGCTATCCAGTTAAAGCTCAACGAGCTGATCGCGGCAAGCCGCCATGCCAGTAACCGCATGGTGGATATTGAGGACCTGACCGAGGAGGAGCTGGACGTGCTGCGCAGGTACTACCAGCTGCTAGCGGACAAGGCGGAAAAGGACGACGATATCCATTCCTCGCATTCGATCGATGCTGCCGAAAAGGTGGATGCGGATAAGAAGAAGATTTTGAAAAAAGAAGGATCGGTCGTTAAAAAGCACAGGGGGGCGAAGGTTGGAAGCTAAGCTGATCATCGGGATCGCGGCAGGGGTATTGACTGCGGTCTCTTCACTGCCACAAATTTTCAAGGTACTGAAGGAGAAGAAAGCCCAAGCGGTCTCCCCATTGATGTTTTTTGTACTGCTCGGGGGGAATGCGCTGTGGGTGTGGTATGGGATCTTGCTTTCGGAAGCCCCGATCTACATTACCAATGGGTTTTCGGTGGTCTGCGATGTTGTGATGATTTTTCTCAACTATAGGTATTCCGGGAAGAAGGCCTAGTCCATTACCTTCTCCTGATTTTATTCCAAATAGTTTTTAAGATATGGGCCAAATGGCAAACCATTATCTTCTTCGCGTTGTTCAACTTTTATCATTTACTAAATCTGACTATGGAAAATACACAACCTACCGCGCTGTTGACGGGCGCGACAAGCGGCATCGGGCTGGAACTGGCCAAGCTGTTCGCAAAAGATAACTATAAACTATTGTTGGTGGCCAGGAACGAAGAGGAGCTTGAAGCTACTTCGGCTATATTGAAACAGGATGGCTCTCCCAACGTGCAAGTGTTTGCTACCGACCTTTTTGAAAGGGATGCGGCAAAACAGCTTTATGAAAAGGTTTCGGGGCTCGGCATCCCAGTTGATGTACTTGTGAACGATGCCGGCCAAGGAGCCTATGGAAAATTCATCGATAATGATCTGGCGGACGAATTGTCCATTATCCAGCTGAACATCAGTTCGCTTGTGAGTTTGACCAAGTTCTTTGTTAGGGACATGGTCACCAGGGGCAGCGGCAGGATATTGAACGTGGCTTCCATTGCGGGAAAGACACCTGGACCATGGCAGGCGGTCTACCATGGAACAAAAGCATTTGTGCATTCTTTTAACGAGGCGGTGAACAATGAGCTCAAAGATACCGGGGTGACACTGACCTCGCTGCTACCCGGCGCGACCGATACCGATTTTTTCCACAAGGCTGGCATGGAGTCCTCAAAGGTGGTTGTCGAGGGCGAACTGGCCGATCCGGCCGATGTTGCCAAAGACGGCTATGAGGCGCTGATGGCCGGAAGGGATATGGTGGTCTCCGGCTTCAAGAACAAGCTCAACGTGGCAATGGGGAACGTTACCACGGACAGTGTCCAGGCTTCGATGATGGACAAACAGCAGCGACCGGCCGATCAGAAATCCTAAGGAAATTCCATCTACGGAGTTGGTGTCCAGTGCCTTTCGCTGAGCATTTTTTGTGCAGTAGGTTGCCGCTAATTTGCCGAAGTTATTTGACTTATAAACTCAGCCAAAAATCAGCCAAATTACCCAAGATGATAAAAAAACCTTTTATAGCATCAAAAACAGCGTTTAGAACTCGCAATCGATGAAATATCCACTCCGATATTCTCCACATAGCCTACAAATATTTGTAGGCTGTTTTATTTAGCATTTGTCGTAATTTGACTTTAAGCTATTAATTTGCTTAGCTACGGCTTATTGGTTGCAAATTTGTAGTTTGAGGAGAATATTGCATTGAAGACAATTTGCTATAAATTATTGAAAGCCAGCCATCACCAAATGCATCCCATATCTCTTCACTTAGGCATGAATCATCCAAGGCACAAACTTTTAATCAAAAGGGCAGTAAAGCAATTTTAGATTTTTAGGTAAGGCTGATTCACTTCCAATAATTACCGAGGGCATATCCTAAAGATTGCTCCTCTAAGCTAATTGCCGGCAATAATTTTTTTAACAAATTCTTTTTCAACATCTCGTTTGTCTATATAATCTTGGATGCTTTGCTGGAGGGGATGATCAGGGACTAGGCCCTGGCCAAACGATGGTTTGTTCACATTTGTTTCGACCACGTATTTGATAAGGGGTAATCTACCAGTAGTCTTGGTTTCCGGTAAGGTAAAAATCAGAAACCTTCCGCTGGTATTTCCATAGTAGCCCCCTCCGGTCTCTTCTCCGATGAAGATGGCATTGGTATGGTTCTTTGCAAGGGCTGCGAACTCAGATCCGCCTGAAAAGGTAAGCCCACTAATTAAGATATATACTTTACCCGAATAGTGCATGCTATCTGGTGGTAGGCCTTCATATTGGCCAGGTCTTTGAAGATATCTGCCATCGGTAACCTGATAAAACTCTTTTGAAAGTTCCCGTCTCAGAACGTCTGCTTGCCCTTTATAGTCTGTGTAGTCAAGAAATGAATAATCGAAAGATGGAATCTCCGCATATTTGTACTTTTTGTAAGTCTGGTCGATCAGGTATGATAGGAGTATATCTTCCATGCCCTGGCTGCCGCCCTCATTTTTTCTAAGGTCAATTACAAGATGCTTGATATCACGTGTTTTGATGGTGGCGAAGCTCTCATCAAGGAATTTTTTGAACCCCGCCTTACCATTGTAGTTACCCGCCCCAAAATCGTTGATTGTGAGTGTGGCCAGGCCCAAGGAACTATCGATGCCTAGTTCGGCAGGTTTTGTAAAAGAATAGTTGGGGTTTTGTTCCAAGAACTCGTTTCTAAAACTAACGTACTCCTTGTACTTGAGCGAAGGAATATTTTCAATCGTTTTCTTTTTGTTTGTTGGATCTACAAATTCAATCTGGTAGGTGGCCGGGCTTCCAAAAAAACGAATGTAGTACTTGCTAAATGAACTTTCAATCCATTTGTGTTTGCTAGTCACATTAAATCCATCCGCAGGTTCGATCATTTCGAAAGTTTTAAGTATGCTGTCTGCACTTAAACCGTTGATTTTTGTGATCATCAATCCTTTTGTCGATAGTTTTGAAACATCATTAATTACAAACAACTTTTTATCAATAAGCTTTACGAAGAATGGAAAATATCGCCCGTGCTGTTTAAAATAGTCATTTGTAGCGTCAGAAACCGCAATTGAGCTATGGCCTTCTTTTGTAAATGCTGTGATAGGAGCGGTGATACGGTAGAAGTCCAAGGCTGTCATTTGGTCTTTAAGCTTTTTGCGCTGCGAATTACACAGGCTGTCAAATTGTGAATAGGTATTATACCATAGACCCACCCGTGTTTCGATATAGGCATTTTTTAAGATATCAAAATCCCGTAACAGTTGTGAGATAGTGAAATGTTTTAGCTCCTTTGAAATGGTCGAGATCTGCACAGAGTAAGTTCCAGCCTGTGAATTTTCGGCTTCGTCAAGTGCTTGGACACACACCATGAATTTCCCGGAGCTATCAGGGGAGAATGTTATTTTCTCTTCCCCCAATTTGCCCGTGGGACTATCCTTGTCAGCAATTGTCTTTCCTTTGGCATCCATTAACTGAAGCACCACGTCTATCCCTAACTGTTCCACTGAAATACTATAAAAAATGTCCCTTTGAAGAAATACTTCATACTTGTGTACCTGCTTCCTTTCAATTGTATGTTTTGCACTCTGTGAATTGATCTGGAGCAATTTTGTGTTTTGGCCAAAACAAACGTTGGTCAGCAACATACCGATAACTATTAAGATTTTTCGCATTTGTTTTTATTGCAAAACTACAGGAAGCTGCGCTGGTTACATTGTACAATATTGCACTTTTACAATTGTTTGTAGGCTGAGGGCGTAACGCCAGTATACTTTTTAAATTCACGGCAAAAATGAGCGGAGTCATAAAATCCTGATGAGATAGCGATATCCATCAAGTCGCCACGCTTTTGGCTGATCATCGTCTTGGCCTGTTCGATGCGCCTTACGATTACATAATTGTTTGGTGTAAGCCCGGTTTCTTGCTTGAAAAGTCTTAAAAACTTATACTTGTCCATGCCAAAACTTTTTGCGGTGCTTTCCAATGAAAACTTTTCGAAGGGTTCCTCTGATAGGAACCTTTGGAACAACCTAGTTTCACTTTTTTTGAATGGCAGTTCGCAGGCATGCTCTTTGACCAGTAGCCGAAGGGAACTGATTAGGCACCTTTCAAAATTTGCGCTGAGGTGACTGTTATTTTGCGAAAGTCGGTACAACGAAGAGAACAGGTTTTGGTTATAGATTACCCTGTCTTTAAAAAATACAGGTACTCCATCATTAATTTCCCGCAATACGTCTGGAGATATGTAAAACGTGATAAAGCTATTGCCCGTTTCTTTGTCACAAGGGGTCGCGTGTACTTCATCATTGTTGGTCACACAGATGCTTCCAACTGGAGCAGTTAAAATTTTTGATGGCAGTTTTGCCTTGAACGACTGGTTTATGACAAGGGCGATATTAAAGGTGTTGTGGGTGTGGTTTGGAAAATCAATGGTATGGTTTTTTGCATGCAAAAGATCAACCCCATCCAGGTAGGGAAGCATGGTATAAGTACTGACGTCTTTCATTCGTTGTTGTTCCTTTGATAAAGTTAATTAATTTATTTTACATGAATCTCATATTCATTAGACTAGCTGAGCCAGAGGAATGTCTAATGAAGAAAATTGTCATTTACGCTCGGGTAGCTCTATTGGATTATTGATTTCTTTTTTTTGAGAATCTACTGTTTTCAATAAACTTGAATTGCCCGAGCCATTAAATGTACCCTTGATGCCTTTCGACGCCATTTGGGCGTTTATAAAACCGTTTGGATCACTGTCACGTGCAGCTGTTAGTTTATCAAGCTCTTGTCTGCTGGTTCTTATGCCATCGGCAGGAAGCTTTATTTCAGAACCAAGATATTCCATGCCTGTTTCAACAGAAACTCTGGCCGAGCCCATTGATTGGATTGTCTGTTGGTTTTCATTAAGGTCTTTTGCGGACTGCTGGTCCTTAATAGGAGTGATGCCGTCAAATTCGAATATTACCTCTTTCTTTTCATCGTAGGCTTCAACGATCAGCCCTGGCAATCCGTTCAACTTCCATGGACCGCTCTGGAAAGGCATTTCCTTTGAGAACCAGGCGATCCAGTTGCGACCTTTAAAATGGGCTGTAGCCTTTTGGCATTGAATGCCAGAAATTGTTAAAGTATCAGTGTGGATTTTCCAATCTATCTTTTCTAATGGTTCTTCTAAGACATAATTGTTCACTAGCCTTTCCTTCACGAACATTTTGTGGGCGCTAAAGAAAAAGAAAAAATCGGAAGCCGTAACTGGCGAACGGGCTTCGGTATTGATGCCGGTTTTCGGATTGGCACTTCCTGGCTGGAACTGTTCCATGAGCCTGTTATTATTTTTGATTGTTCGGTTTAGCTTGTCATAACTGGTATAGACCGATGCATTCCTGCCTGTCACAAGGAGCATGTTTTCCTGATGTGGCTTCTTTTTTTGTGTAGTATCTTTGATATGTATGTAGTTATACCTTACTCTCATTAATGCTCTATCGGCATCTTGGGCGTAAACGGAAAGTGTAATCAGTACCGCCATTGAGGTGAGTAGAAGATGTTTCATTCTATGGTTTTATTATTTAAAGGTCGTAAAAGTATGAAAATTTCGTAATTAATAGTAGATTTTTTGATCAATGCCAGTTCAAGTCCTTTGACGAGGATGCAATTATCGGAACGGTACAACTCGATGAAAAGGACCATGCGTATTGTGAAAGCCAGGGCTGCAAACTCGATCTGCCCTTATTGCACAGTATCCGCGACCAGATCAGGTTGCAAAGGGAAATGAAAGACAATTCGCTATAGTTCCTGTTTTTAAACAGCTACGATTTAGTGGCTTGGTAAGATTCGGTAGGTGGGATACTTAGTCTAGGCTATGATGCTATAAATAGATAAGGTTTTTTGCGCTTGCAATGATCGCCACATTGTGCTGATGCTGCAGTAATATGGCTACGTTTAGGCTGGCCCTTACCATGACCGGCATGCATGTCTACTGCATTTGGAAGGATACTGCGAATTAAATCTTGAAGGTAGCTTTCCCCTTATGATCCCAATGGTCTTTAGTGGTGGCTCTATCTTTACCAAGGACCAGACTTGGTGCATAACTTTCTCCTTTTATCTTTCCGTTTTCGTCTTTGATCAGATCAACAGCAGTATCGGCCGTCTTTTTTCATCTGTACGGAAGGCCATATCATAACTGCCGAAACGCTGTTCGATGAGGTTGAGCGGCTCATAGGTTTTATCAAGGATTTTTAGAATTGGTACTTTTAGTCCAGCCATCAACTAATTTTTTCTTTGGATTTGCTTTGGCTTTCACGTGCCCGCTTCAGGCCGGTGGCGATGCCAAGGCCTTCGTCTCCGGATTATTCCAGAATGGCGTTTGCGATCTCTACCGCCTTTTCCCTGAGTTTTTTCGGTAGGTTCTTATATGATGGTGGATATTCTCCTTTTGGCCAGGGCATAAGCTTTTTGGTTTTTTTGTTTTAAAAATTTGCGGTTGTTTTACTTTGGTCTAGGTTTTTTTCGGAAACAAAACTCTTATTTTCTGGTTGTTATCCAATCTATCACTTAATCATACTGTTATGGAAAACGATAAAGAAAATCTACAGAACGGAACCGCCCAGCCTTCCCAGGGCACAACTGTGAACAAGGGGCAATCCCAGGGCAAGAAAAATGAGGTCAAAGAGGGTGATGCTGATAAGCAACGTCCAGAATATGGGGCTGAAGGAGGAGCAAATACATCCTCCAGAGAGGACCAGCTGCCATCGCTGAATGATGGCGCTTCGCCAGGGGCTGATGCAGATGGCGAGCCGAATATGTTGGAGGACCAGAAGAAGGGCAGTGATGCCGATCAGGACCAGGGCGGAAGAGCTTCGGTCTAAAAAGGAAGCTGTCTCAAAAGTGAGGCGGCTTTTTTTTTAAAGTTTGATATCTTATTGTAGGCATTATTTAACTATGCTAAATAATCTTCCCCAATCCTTGAAAATTCTAGATCGAAGAAGTATTCTGTTAACATGCCGAAGTGCATAACTTGTCCTATTGCCTGAGTTAGTGATGAGTTGATAATAAGTAAATTGTGGTTTATAACTATTTTAGTCTTGTTATATATTAGGTATTGGGGTTGGTTACCAATGAATGCGCCCATTGTTCATTATAGGATAACGTATATGATTTAGCTTTCTTGGTAAGATTGACAGCTAAGCCCTAGTATTTTGCTGCATAGTTATGTTATTCCCTTCTACTCTAAGTTGATGTATGTACATAAATCAAATTTAAGCCAATCTCCGCATCACATCATAAGAATCTTTAAAAATGTTAATGCTAAAGGATGATACTATTCAACACATCCAACTATCCCCAACACGAAAACAGCTAAATATCATGAGGTCTAATTCCATTAGGCCATCGTCAGCACACGCAGTTATGCTGGCCTGTTCTTAACTGCTGATTGAAATAGAATCTTAAGAAATTTTTCGACTGGCGATGAGGGCTGGGACCTATATTGATTGCGATGAAGTTAAAAATTCATTAATGAATAGTCCAATTTGCTAACGGCAAATCCCACAGTAGGTTTCAATATTTTACATCTGCTGTCCTAATCATAGCTGTTCAAGCAGTTCGGCTTGAGTTTCACGGTTAAGCGCACTAGCTAGGGGATGCAGTATTTGGTATTGGGCTAGCTTCGGGCTCTGTAAGTTTAGCGTCTGGGAAATGATATCCAGATCCTGTTGGGACGAAACTTTTTTGAGCTTTGGATTAGGGAGCAGGTCATTTTTTTTGCTTGGGCTGAGCTTAGTTCCTAGCGAAGTTTGGATCAGTTTAATCCTTTGCAAATGCTTATCGCTGTCAGTGGACCCTGGAGACAGGCATTTGGCAAGTTCCGGCGTATGCGAAGCCTTAATGAATTTCTGGTAAATCTTGTTCGCCTGTTTTTCCAGGGATTGGGCTGCTGCAAGTGTTTGCGAAAATTTTTCCATTAATGGATTTACGGTTTCGGTATTTTCCTTAGGCATACTGGTTCACTTTTTTCATCAGCTGGTCGATATTAAAGGGTTTGGCGACAAAGGCTTCGGCCTCACACTTTTCTTTTTCGACGTTAAAATCGTGGTGGGCGGAGACCATGATGATGGGGATGTGGGCTGTTTTTTCGTCGTTTTTCAGCTCCTCGCAGATTTCAAGGCCATTACCATCGGGCAGCCTGACGTCCATGATCACAAGGTCCGGATGTTCGTGCTGTAGGGACTGCTTAAAGCTTTGGGCATTGGGATAGGTCTTGACCTGGTATCTTTCTTCTTCTAGGATGATGGCAAATAGTTCCCTCAGGTCATTATCGTCTTCTAGTACGAATACACATTTTTTCATTGTAGCAGATTATGGTTGACCTTTTGAACAGCTTGGGGATGCCTGGTTGCACCCTTATAAAAAGGTCTGTAGTAAATTTTCTAGTTTTAATAGGAATGGCGGTTACTGTCGAGATAGCCCTGCTCGTTGTTTTGGGTATTGTCATCTTCCCCTTGGTTATGCGAGGCACCTGGCTCAAGCCATGGTTTAATCTCATGCTGCTCGTTGTGATGGGTGTTCTGTCCCGTTTCTTCGTTCGCGGCATGCAGGTCATTTGCTTTCGAGTTTTCGATCAGCTCGTGGATGGTCTGGGACTGCTCTTCTCTTGGTGCCTGAGGTTCATTTGCTGGAGTTGGCGTTTGCCTATCTGAAAATCGTTCGCTATCGAAATGATGGTGGGCGTAGAAGGCCTGTTGGTCGAATTCGACCATGGTTTCTTCCATGCGCAGTGCGGCAGGGGAGCCGATAACCGCTCTTACCTGTTGCTCGGTTGCTGGGCCCACTTCTCCTTCGAGGTAATCGGGCAACAGGTCCAGCTGGTCTTGGTGCAGGTTGGGTAGGGTGATCTCATCGAGCTCGGGGTGGAGTGTTGCAATGCCGACGGGAATCAATGTATGCTTTCCTTCAAGGGTGCTGCCGTTCTGGGTGATCTCTATTACAAGGTACCGCACGGTCATGACCTGGGTATCATATAACAGGTCTATGACCTCGCCAATATACGTGCCTGATTCTGATATGAGCTTCCATCCTATCACATCATGCTTTGGATGTGGGATATCGTGGTCTGATCCCATCAGCGATTGCAGATGGATATAGGTGTTTTCGTTGTTGTTTTCCATGGTTGATAGGCTATCAAAGCACAAACAGAATTTATGCGGGATAGTTTTGGGTTTTTTAAGTCTGCTATTAGTTAGCTGAAAACATTTTTTAACAGCAGCTGTTTCCATTTGGCTAAAGCAAATGGATATGGGACTGGACAAATACAACCAAAAGAGAGATTTTTCTAAGACCGCCGAACCGAAGGCGGGAAGGAGCAGGGATAAGGACAAACTGATGTTCGTGATCCAGAAGCACGATGCCTCTCGCCTGCATTATGATTTCCGTTTGGAAATGGATGGCGTGCTGAAATCCTGGGCGGTTCCCAAGGGGCCTAGTTTGGATCCAAAGACCAAACGGCTGGCCATGATGGTGGAAGACCATCCCTTTGATTATAGGGATTTTGAGGGGCTGATCCCAAAGGGAGAATATGGTGGGGGGACAGTGATCGTCTGGGACCAGGGCTGGTATGAGGCCATTGATCCCATCAAGGGAAAGAAGGCGCAGGAAAAGTATTTACTTTCTGAGTTGAGGAAAGGTTCCGTAAAGATGCGTCTGCACGGGGAGAAACTCAGCGGAGAGTTTGCGCTGGTGCGCACCAACGGCATGGGTGAGAATTCCTGGCTGCTGATCAAGCATGACGATGAGTTTGCTTCCAAAAAAGATATCTTAAAGCTGGACAAATCTATTTTGTCGGATAAGACCATCGAGCAGATGGAGAAAACGGCAGATGAGGTTTGGCACAGCAATAGGGAGGGAAAACTGGAGGCTAAGCAGCCAAAGGCAAAAAGCTCTGCTCCAAAAAATAGAAAGCAGCAACAGGAAAAAACACTAATAGAAGAATCGGAAGTGGCTGGTGATGCTGTGGTACTGAACGCCAAGTCAATTTTGAAATCAGCGCCTAAGGGAAAGATCCCAACTGGGGTAAAGCCCATGCTGGCCACCCTAGTCGATGGACCGTTCGATGACCCCGACTGGCAGTACGAGGTAAAGTGGGACGGGTACAGGGCATTGGCATTTGTCCAAAAAGGAAAGGTGCAACTGTTATCGCGCAACAATAAGTCTTTTGATGATAAATTCTATCCAATACATAAAATCCTGTCTTCCTGGAAATTGAATGCTGTGTTTGATGGGGAGATCCTGGTACTGAACGATAAGGGAATTTCCAATTTCGGGGCCCTGCAGAACTGGCGCAGTGAGGCCGATGGGGAGCTGGTGTTCTATGTGTTCGATATCCTGTGGTACGAGGGAGCTGACCTGACTTCGCTTTCGCTGGCCGAAAGGCAGGCGATCTTGAACGAGGTAATGCCTACCGATGATGACAGGGTGCGGATATCCAAGGTATTTGATGCGAACGGTACGGATTTCTTTGCAGCAGCGGAAAGAATGGGGCTGGAAGGGATCATGGCCAAAAGGAAATCTTCGACTTACTCTTTGAGTAACCGATCAAAGGAGTGGCTGAAGATCAAGGTGTCTCGCAGGCAGGAAGTGATCATAGCTGGGTTTACGCGTAACGAAGACACTTCAAAGCTCTTCTCTTCACTGATCCTTGCGGTCTGGGAAAAGGGGATACTGACCTATGTAGGAAAGGTGGGAACCGGATTTTCCGATTCCGACCAGAAGGAAATGATGAAGGCTTTCAAGCCTTATATTACCGATAAAAGTCCATTTACCGTTGTACCGGATATCAATAAGCTTTCCCGCTTCCAGCATAAGCAGCTCAATGCCAAGGCGACCTGGATGAAGCCCGAACTGGTGTGCGAGGTTGCTTTTACCGAGGTGACCGATGAGGGGATCTTCCGTCATCCATCATTTCAGGGGATGCGGATGGACAAAAGCGCAAAAGATGTGGTCAGGGAAACTGCCGAGCATACCCAAGATGTGGTGGAAGAGGTTGAAGAAAGTCTTGAGGCGGAATTGGAGGAAGAAATTAGTGCAGGTAAAGAAATTGCCGAGAAAACTACGAGGGGAAGCAAATCCAAGTCCCAAGCCCCAAAAAATAAAAATACAGAAAAAGAAGAGATTGGGGGCTCGGGAGAAGCGAAGGTTGACAAACACGCCTCAGCTATCCGACCTCCTAAACCAACTATACCAAAGACCTTGCTCAACCCCAAGGACGAATCCCAGGTTCGAAAGGTAGAAGGCAAAGAAATCAAGTTCAACAACCTTTCCAAGCTCTATTGGCCAGAAGATAAGGTGGCCAAGCGCGACATGTTCAACTATTACTACGGCGTTGCAGATTTCATTTTGCCGTACCTAAAACATCGGCCGTTGTCCTTGAACAGGTTTCCGGGCGGGATTCATGGCAAGAGCTTTTACCAGAAGGACGTGAAGGGCAAGGCGCCAGACTGGGCGAAGACCTTTCCCTATTCGACCTCGGACGGAGAGCCAAAGGAATACCTGGTGGGCGATGATGTGGCCACGCTTTTGTGGATGAATACCCTGGGCTGTATTGAGATCAACCCCTGGTTTTCTAGGGTCTCTTCGCCCGATAATCCGGATTACTGCGTGATCGACCTGGACCCTGATAAGCACCATTTTGACAAGGTGATCGAAGCTGCGCTGGTGGTCAAAAAGGTGTTGGATTCAATTGACGTGCCGAGTTTTCCAAAGACCTCTGGTTCGACCGGAATCCATATCTATATTCCCATGGGCGGAAAATACGACTATGATCAGAGCCAATTGTTTGCCAGGATCATCGTTGGCATAGTCAACAAGATCATCCCAAAGTTCACTTCTTTGGAAAGAATGATTTCTGCCAGAAAGGGAAAGATGTACCTGGATTTTTTGCAGAACAGACCAGGTGCTACCATTGCGGGCCCTTATTCTTTGCGTCCAAAACCTGGGGCAACGGTGTCAATGCCACTGGAATGGGAAGAGGTGAAGCCCGGCCTAAAGATGAAGGACTTTACGATCTTCAACTCGATTGATCGGCTGAAGATAAAGGGCGATATTTTTAGGGGCGTGCTGGGCAAGGGGATCGACCTTGAAACAGCGATCCTAAAAGCAAAAGAGCTTTACCCTTAAATTAAAATTGGTTTTGAGTTGATGATTTTTTAAATAGATGTATTATGGAAGAGAACAAGGATTATTTTGGCTTTGGTGAAAATATCCCCGATCCGGATGAGATCCGGGAGCGGTTTTCGATCGAGGATGATTCGGATACGCTAGAGCCCTTTGATGATGGCTCAGAGCACCGCGAGATCAATGCCGATGATCCAGAAGATGTTGCCCATTGGGCGCAGGAGTTCCAGATTTCGGTCGAGGACCTGAAAGCTGCGATCGTATTGAACGGGAATTCGCTGCGGAAGATCAAAAAATATTTGAGCGTTTAATTTTTAACCTAATTTTTATTGCTATGGCAGAACTGCCCGATCTTGAGGTATTTGCGCAGATATTAACGCGCAGGTTCAAAGGGAAGACCTTAAAGGAACTAGAGGTCATGGTGGCCAAGAAGCTGAATGTCACTTCAGCTGAACTCAGCAAGGCCCTTGAAGGCAAAAAACTGACTGCGGTCTCCCGCTACGGAAAAACATTGCATCTGCATTTTGGGGAGCAGGTCCTTCAGGTGCACCTGATGCTCCGCGGTGAACTGGTTGCATTGGAAAAGGGTGCTGAGCTGCCCAAGTATGTGATCCTTGCTTTCCATTTTTCCGGGGGCGAGGGCTTTGCTGTGGTGGATATGCTACGTGCGGCTACGCCCACACTTAACCCAGAACCCGCCAATGCACCGGACGCACTTGAAATGGATCTGGACTATTTTACTGCTGTTCTAGCTAAGAGCAAGAAAATGGTCAAAGAGGTAATGATGGACCAGAAGAAGATGCGAGGGATTGGAAATTCCTATGCCGATGAGATCTTGTGGGATACCCGGGTGTCCCCGTTTTCAGTTGCTTCTGCTGTTCCAGAGAAAGCAGTAAAGAAACTTTTCAAGAGTTTGGGTGCGGTACTGAAGGAAGCTGTTTCCGCTATTGCCAAAGAGAATGGTGATGAGCTTCGCGGTGAACTGCGCGATTTCATGAAGGTACATGGGGCAAGGATCGGGAAAAGTCCCACCGGGGCCAAGGTGAAATCCGAGAAGATTGGCGGCAGGACCAGCTATTATACCGATGAGCAGGAAATGTTCAGTTGAGCAAAACAAAAAATAGCATGGCGTGTTATTGGAAAAAAACAACTATGGAACAATTCACGATACAGTTATTGGATAAGAGCTACAGCGTCGAGCCGCAGGAAAACGGTACATTTAGGATATTTGATGGAGAGGAAAAGATTGGCGTGGTGTATCCCGAGCCCGGAACGCTGGGCGTGGAATGGCGGACGATGGATGAAATAGGAGACGATTTTGCAGCGCAGGTGGGTGAGCTCATATCTGAGCACCAGATGGGAAAAGAAAATCTATAATCAATAATATATCAACCTAAAAAAACATATTATGGCAAAGTCAGGACCAAGTGACAGAAAAAAAGTGAACTCCTCGCAGGATTGGGAGATTTCTCATGTGGCAACAAAGATGGGGGTGAGTTCCCAGGCGGTTGTCGGAGCTAAACGTGCAACGGGTTCCAATGAACGAACCGTTATCGAAAAGTATCTTTCTGATAGAGCGGGCAAGGGCGCCGGTAAGAGCGCTTCCAAAAGTGCTGGTGATACCAGGGTGGAGAATTCATCGAATAAGAAATAACAGGGGATTCCCCTGGCCGCTGGCTAGGGGAATTTTGATTAGTTTTCTGTTAAGTGTGCGCAGACCTATTGGTCTGGCGCATTTTTTGTTTTTAAGCAGTTTGCGCAGGGGCGAGCAGGTAGTCTGTTCTCGCTGTTTCAGTAAGCTCAGAGACGGTCTAAATCTCCAAAACTTTGAGCGGGTGATGCGCGAAATTGAATTTTTTTCCATATAGGGGCCGATAGTGGAACCGAATTTTAGCAAGCCCTGTTCGAGATAGCGTTCCTGCACCGTGCTATCGGCATCCATCGGACGAAAGACCAGCTGCGAGATTTCCATGGTTTTCCTTTCGATCCGGAGCCATAGTAATTTGTCCGAGGCCGGCGCATTTTCTGCTACGTCATGCCGTTTCACTCCAATGAGGCTGAGGTTACAATTTCTCCACAGGATAATACCCGAAGGTTGGCGTTGGTCAGCGTTTGGGCTGCTAAAATAATGGTTTTGATAGCCTATTGTTATTCGACTTTTCCAAAGTCCAATGTTAATTTTCATTTTTCTTTCCCAGGAGATACGCCTTGAGGTAGGGCGCGGTCCTACTTTCATTTTCGTGGATAATTTCACTGGGGGTTCCCTTGACGATTACTTTTCCCCCTTCTGATCCGGCGCCGGGGCCGATATCGATGATAAAGTCGCTTCCAGCCACTACGTGCATGTCGTGCTCTACCAGAACTACCGTGTTTCCAGAGTCCACGAGCCGGTCGAGCTGGGCCATCAGCCGCTCCACATCACTTGGGTGGAGCCCGGTCGTAGGCTCGTCCAGAATATATAAGGTGCTACCGTTCTGGGCCCGCTGGAGTTCGGTGGCCAGTTTGATCCGTTGCGCCTCCCCGCCAGAGAGCTCGGTGGCCGATTGGCCCAGCCTGAGATAGCCCAGACCAACTTCCCTTACCGTTTCCAAGGCCCTAGCGATGGTGGGCTCCCGGTCAAAAAAGTCACAGGCCTCATCTACCGTGAGACGGAGCACATCTGCAATATTCTTTTCCCTGTAGGTCACCTTTAGGGTGTCGGCGTTGTAGCGCGTTCCCGAGCAGACCGGACAGGGCGTGTATACGCTGGGCAGGAATAGGAGCTCTACCATGACCTGGCCCTCTCCCTGGCAATTGGCGCATCTTCCCTTGGCCACGTTGAAGGAAAAGCGGCCAGCATCGTAGCGCTTTTTCTTGGCTGCAGGGGTGCTGGCGAACAGTTTTCTCACCGGGTCAAAAAGACCGGTGTAGGTGGCCAGGTTACTTCTTGGTGTTCGTCCGATTGGTTTCTGGTCCACCACTACCAATCTCTTTATCCCCTTCAGTCCACTTTTGAGCTGGCCGCGGGCAGTTTCTTGGGACTGCTGTTCGAGCATATCCGTTCCGCTTTCCGGTGCCATCACTTCTAGCTTTTGCCCAAGTGCGGCGCTGACCAGTTCGACCAGTACCTGGGAGACCAGGCTGCTCTTTCCTGATCCGGAAATTCCCGTTATGCTGGTCATCACCCCGATCGGGATGGCTACGCTAAGGTCCTTTAGATTGTTTTTGGAAATGCCCTCCAGTTCCAACCATTCTTTGGGCATACGCTCGGGGCTATCGGAGGATCTGATCTTCGGATATAAATAGCTGGCGGTGATGGATTCCCTGCATTCGATGATCTTTGCAGCTGGTCCATTGTAGATGACCCGTCCACCGTTTTCACCCGCGCCCGGACCGATGTCAACGATCCAGTCGGCGTGGCGTATCACTTCGATCTCATGCTCGATGACAAAAATGGTATTGCCGTCATTTTTCAGCCGGTCCAGGATGTTAAGCAGTGCTCTGGTATCTGCAGGATGTAGGCCTGCAGAGGGTTCGTCCAGAACATATACAACCCCGAACAGATTGGAATGGACTTGGGTAGCGAGCCTGAGCCGCTGCAGTTCTCCGGGAGATAAGGTTGGGGTACTTCGTTCCAGGGTCAAATAGCCCAGGCCGAGTTCGAGCATTACCTTGAGCCGTGCATCAAGTTCTGTGGCGATCCGTTGGGTCACGAGCGACTTTTCCAGGTGGTCGGTAGTTGGATTATTTTCTTTGGCAACCGGCCTTGCATAGGGGCTGAAGATTTCTTGGAGCTCTTTTAGCGGTCTGCTGCTGATCTGGGCAATGTCCATTCCCTCGAATTTTACCGATAGGGACTGCTGCTTCAAACGTTTGCCTTTGCACACAGGACATTCGCTTCCTGTCATGAACGATAGCGCCCGCTTTTTCATCAGTTGGCTTTGGCTGGTAGCAAAGGTCTGCAATACATATCTTCTGGCGCCGATAAAGGTGCCCATATAGTCGAACTGTTTTTTTGCACTGATAGCCCTCTGCACTTCATCCCTGGAATATCCGGGGTAGACGGGAACCGAGGGCGATTCCTCGGTATATAGGATGAAATCGCGGTCCTTTTTAGAAAGCTGTTTCCATGGGATGTCCACATCGATGCCCATGGTCGTCAGGATATCCCGCTGGTTCTGGCCCTGCCATGCGGTGGG
>Ga0247810_10000148_pt1 | contig 114139 bp, 114 predicted proteins | sample UWRJL119311C1_FD_179918 | JGI IMG/M metagenome (GOLD analysis project Ga0247810, IMG submission 179918) | Plant litter microbial communities from Arlington Agricultural Research Station in Wisconsin, United States - UWRJ-L119-311C-1 | ecosystem: Environmental > Terrestrial > Plant litter >... | reverse complement strand
CAAGGGGGCTCCACCCCCCCCCCCCCCCTCCCCCAACGTGGAATAAAGTATATCCTATTGGACTCGCGTAGAAATAGAGTTTCTGGTCTTTGCTTCGTAACGTCGCTTGGACCTTGTGTGACGGGTGCAGCAGAGTCGCTAAAAAAGACTCTCTTCCCTACCACTCTTGTCACAGAGTCATCTGTTCACGCGTCCGCACAGCCCTGAGATCTGGGAGGCCCTGTCCCGCAAAGTGGTTTTTCTGCGTCCTGTATCCACCCTTTCGGTCTGCCACGTTCGGGAGCCTGCGTCGGGAGATGGGTGCTGCAGAGCAGTGCGTCGTACGTCGTACGGCATGGCATGCTGGACTGACGGCACGCTTTGGACGCCAGGGCAATGGCTATAGCCCCAAGCATGGTAAGGTACGGGATGTCTCTTACACCCCGAAAGAAAAGCTATCTCCCCCCCTCTCCTTCCACTTCTCATACAGCTCTGTTTAGTCGATGAACGCTGACCAGGATATTTGGTCCGAGTCTTGGACTGTGTTGGCTTCGTGTGCACTTTCCACCTTGAAAGTGTCCCTTACAAGGACTTGGCGCTTGGACAAGGTTCTCCCTTCCATGAGTGAACATGATTTATTTAATAGGGTGCACACCTCTTCCGTCATACATTTCTCAACTTTCTTTCTATAGCTTTACTTTTTATGATTCTTTGCAGGGAGCCATCATCCTAAAGTTGCTCATTTGTCTTTCTCTTATGTGGTGAATATATATCTATGCCCATGACTCCCTTCAAGTTTGTGAAGTCCAAGTCCACTCGCAATCTCTCTTTCGTACGGCCGTGAGCTACCTACCCATTGACAGATGTAAGTCTCGTCTCGTCTCGTCTCGTCTTCATACAGCATGGCAACTGCTAGAGACGTCCACCGTTTGCTATGACATCACTTGACTAACATCCTTCTTAGTTATTCAATAGCACATCTCTTTTTGCAAATGTGCGAATACACTAAAAACTATTATATCTACACATCATGTGTGGACCCCGGAGCCCACTTCTTTGGGACCTCGGTGGATGGAAATCGAGAACACCGGTGCTCGAAAGGTCCCCATGAACGATATATCGTGGTTCCTGGTCATTGCCCGTTATGTGGATGACAACACACTCAATTTGATGATCATCAATAATCGCTAATCAACTGCTCGATAATCAACGGCTCGATTGCTCTATACCTTCGCGGTTGGTGGTCACGCGGCATGGTATCATAGTTCTACTTTCCCGATGTATGGGATGTTTCTTTTTGGGTGCTTTCTATTGCAAGGCGTAAACGGCACGAAGCTAGGTTTCGAACACACCAACTTCATCCATGGACATTACCATGGACATTATTTGCAACTATTACCAGTGCACTTGCTAGGGGGAAGCGAGCTGGATCTCTGGGGGAACACTGCTATTGCATGGGAAGCGAAATTTTAGGGACTGGCGCCAAAAGATGGATCTAATTGGGAAAACTTTATGTCAAGCTAGGAAGCCAAGCTTGGGAATGATTTTACGAGAGCATGGTCTTGGGTACTACCGGTTTTTTGGTTCTATAGGCGTTTGTACACATCTGAGCTTGAAGTTCGCTTAGGAAATACATTGCTTCTGCATTATGGTTACGTCCAGTTTAAAAGTTTGGTCATATGGTCTTTGAACACTCTTTATTTTTCATTGCTTGCAGTCTGATATGAGAATCCGTATGGTTGCCCACTCGGCAAGAATCATTTTTCCATAGATTGCTGACAGAGGGGTACAACCTATATTCAAACATTAAGCTCGTGGAATTCGCTTACTCCACTACACCCCACCATTTGACTGAATGTAATCATCATAGCGTATATACTTCACCCTGCTATATACTATATTGCACCCCGCAACTGCTGTCCGCTTTCAGATCCAGCTGATCACACAATCCCGAATAAGACAAGAGCTGGTCCTACCTAATCCCCTCTTTTGGAGTGGAGTATATAAGATACCAAACCCATTGGATACAAGCTGACAGCTTGCTGAGCAATAATAAAACTATGGCATTAAAACACCTCACGTTTTTACCCCTCGTCTGGTTGTACCTGGACAGGTATTCTCTACCGTAGCGTCTCGCGGATGATCAGCCATGCGGTGGCAACGGACGCACGGTACAAACAGATCTACCAATGCCCATAATAACCCAATAGTATGCCAAATATATACTTCTGAGGAAGTAGATGCGGCGCCAAATGCCTGTCCATCTATCATGTCTCATTCCCCAATCGAGCGTTCTGCACGGCCCGGTGGCTGTTCCGCTTGCCCTGACTGAAGGTCTTGCATACATGCATGTGCAGTGACGGATGCACATCCCATCCTATCCTGGTACACGTAAACAGATATGCATGTGCCATACGGCATGATATCCTCTTCCCATCCCTTCTCTGCCTTAACTACGCCAGCTTTCCATCAATCTCAAAATCCGGCTCCAAGACCTGATAGGGAGGGTCATGGGCAGCTTTGGGGCTGAACTTGCTCTATGACTTTCGCCATTCATGTGTGACACCACAACTGCCTTCGGCAATATGCGGTATCATACTATGGTTCTGATGCTCGCCGCGCTCTGATCATGTATGGCTATTTGTTGCCCTTGCTATATAACTCGTAAACAGAAAGTCCCGCTTTTCAGCTAGTCTCGTTTCTCAGGTGCTGTTACCTGTCAAGGCGATGCGCGCCTCGGCCCCAGCCGCAGAATCATGCCAAGCATAAATCGGTATACATGTACAACTTTGTATAGCGCAGGGGACTCTTCCTTCGACCAACCCATACCCAGATTTTCATAATCGCATTGCTCATATGTAGCATTGATTTGATGATCGATTTTGTAGGGTGGGGGTGGTATCGCGCACGAGCTTCTCGCACGGATGTTTGACCTGTCGTTTTTGAGGCCTGGGCGTCCGATCCAACCACGCACTCGGCCACGACCTCTTGAGCAGAATCTCTACTAGATAGCTGTAATAAAAAACAAGATGGTCCTAAAGTGATAACGTTTTTTCCTTTTTTCGTGTCAAAATCAAAAAGAATGTATCCTAGATTGACAAAATACTTAAAATATCCTATTTCTGGACACTGAAATATTGTTTTAGTAGTCGCTCTGTTCGCCTTTCCATATGTCACAAGCACTAAGACATCAGAAACTGTCTTGTTCACTCGCTTGATTTTAACGCTTATGAATGGCTTGGCCTGAACTCAAGTTCAGGCTGAGTGTTCTTGGTCTCTCCAAAATTCCAATGTCAAGACTTGTAATAGCTGACTGAGCTACTCGTTGTTGACCGTTGAGTCAATATTCCCAAGGATGTGTGACACGATGCTCCTATGTAACATCATCTACCACTGCTGGGAGGTGAATGGCTATTGACTTGTCTAGCCTAATCCCTTGAATATAGTAGCAGCGCAGCAATTGGGAAAATGGCCACCTCCCTAATTCTCCTTAACAATACTTCTGGTAAAGTCACGCACAGTATGCGCAATTTAGTAGCAGCAGCCACTTGGCAATGCACCAACAAATCTTTGGAAATAATGTTTTAGATAGCCCAGTATGCTACCCTTAGTAATGAGTTAAAGCGGCCGAGAAGAACTTTCCTCCCGACATACTTGATACCGCTGATGGCATATGCATACATGGTAGATCAAGTTGACAGGTCACTCTTGCCAGCAATCCTACTGCTCCACATGCCTTTAGCGCCACTATCAGAACTTCAAGCGATCGTTCGGCAGATACCTAGCTACGTTGGGCCTGCATCTCGGAAGCAGACGGCATGCACGCCAGAGGATTGGACTTCCCGGATGACAAGCCACCATCCTTCTCAGCTGGCACAACGACACGATACTCCGTCTTGAGTAGCACTGCAGAAGTGTGTCGGATAGCTATGGGTCTATATCGGCCAGTGGCAAGCTTCTCGTTGGTTGATGTTGTCGCCGAACTTGTATGCAGAGACTGGTACATCGGCTTCCCTCAGCATCATGAGTCAGGCATCCAAATACCCGGGTTGAAAGGGCCATCTCGGTATCTACCTCGCGAGGCTGTAGGGTAATCAGAGAACATGCAGCCCAATGGGAAAATATCAGTATGTTTTTGCCTCGCATCTAGAAGAGTTGGTAACGCAGGTGGCGGAACCAGAAAATTTTCGGCCAAAAAATAAGCAGTAAACTCTGCTGAGTATGTTCCAACATTACATAACTTCCGAATTCGAGATTGTTCCGATTTTCCCGGCAGCATGCAACTCAGGCTCGTGAGCCTCTCCGGGTGAGCAATGTCCAAACCGCCAATATCTCCAAACAATCGCCCACTGGGAAGTGATCCGCCTCATCTTGAAGAAAAATGGAGCCATAAGTTGTTGAAACGGAAACACAACGGATGAAGCCTAGCCTCTTAAGAAATAATGTCAGAGCTTGTGCCCGGTTCTCTTTTTGTGGTCTTGCATGATATCAAGAACTTCCCCATTCTCCCATGCTGCCACTGATCCTGAACATGGTTTCATCATCTCGTAGAGGCCATAGAACGAGCTATCGATTCATGGCAGAAGTTCGATTCCAAATACTCCTGAAAAGGTTTGGTCTCACCACTCCTGAGTGCATATTCTCTGAGAACACTTTTCCAACACCTGGCCTTGGCCTGTCATACACTAGCACTGGAATTAATTACCCTAGCATATCGCTAGAGCGCAAATATAGGCCAGTGACACACAATAGTATAAATGCAGGTGTCCAATAACGAATATTATTGGGCAGCAATACTGTAGGACAGAGGGCATGAAGGTCCATAATAGCATACAGTCATAGTATCTACGCGCAGTCAGTATTAGTTACTTGCCATCTTATTATTTTCATACTATACCATTGTTTGTCATTCCGCGTTGTTTGATGTGTGGATGTTTCGCGGACCAATGTTGTGGTTGGGAGCTGTTCGTTCCCCGTCCCGCTTATGGGTCCCACAAAAACAACATCGCCCCTGAAAGACGGACTATGTTCCAAGATATTCTTACTTATACACTACATCATTGGCACGTATATCCAGATATTGCGATGGCAAGGTTTTTTTGAGTTTGCTGCGAGCCAGCTTTTGCTTTGAAATATTTTTGCTTGCTATAGTTGATTGAGCATAGAATAAGGCGACGCTTTCTCCTATGATCTATCTGCCGAGTCTGATAAACCTCGAGATTCAATCATTTGCTATCGAATAAGCACACCTAATTCTGAATAATGCTCTGAATTTTATCAGTTTTCAAGTAATATTAGATTATCAATACCGAACCAAGCAAGTATAAGAGAGATCAATACTTGGTTTTCTCCTCCTTTAAAAGATAACTCGGAAGACTCGCTCCTTATTCCACACCAAATTTTTTCAAAATTAATCTCACTGTGGTATTGGCTGTAATCATTCCATCAACGATCTTTATGATAGGTTGTGTTTTCGAGGTGCAACGGACTTCTGGAAGGTTATTCATGATGAACGTGTCTGGCTGCATGGGGTAAGATGCAGGGTGATTATATTCTCACTGTATGAAATGAGCTGCACTCTATCGCATACTGCGGCGAAGGATGTATGCCCAAGCTGCCCAAGGTATTTGCCAAGACAGCTATCGAAATATCTCGCTAAATAGAAAGGGGCTCGGTTCGAGAAAGAAATGCATGCTTTGCAAAGTAGCGCGGTGGCATAGAAGCTCTCGATAACTTTGTTCACTTGATAGCAGATTGAAGATCATCTTCAAATCCCGGTACTGCAGATAGTAAACTTACGGCTGATCACTGGAATGAACCCATTTTAGTTTGTTATCACTACCATAAAGGTTTTGACTTCACTACGTTAGTCCTGGACTGCTCGTTAAACTAAATCAGAATCCCGTATCTTATTTTATTTATGACTTATATTTCGATCCTTTCATAGAAAGATAATATTACGAGCTAGAATGGCTGCATATATTTCACTATTAATTGTATTAAACTGGGCAACAAAGGGCAAGCTGTTAGCAAGTTTAGTGAATCAATCCTTGGTAAATCATATGAGGGCATACTTTGTGATGTAAGACTGAGAGCAGACCAAGTGTGACTGTTTAAATAAGTATGTACGATCCTTGATATTTCGGTGAAGAGAAGAGTCCAAAGTCTACCCAAATATTCCTTAAAAGCCATACACCCCAACAAATTTGTCCAGGTCTCTTTCGTAAGTTTCCATTTGCGCTCCATGATCAACGCTCCCATAATCACAACCTCTGTCACGAACCTGTCTCATTCACATCTCGATTATAACAAGATCAGCAGCTCCATCTCCCCAAATACCTACAAGACTGATAGCAAAGCCAAGTCCTGCAACGACTGTCCGTGCAATCTGACTTGTCATGAATCCCTCCATTTGTTGCCGCACCTCTTCACCGTTGACCTCATCCTCTGCTTCCTCTCCGCTTAGTGTACCTTCGCTATTTGTGTCGTGGCCTAGAACTTCGTAGCTGGCATCCATTTGGCGGTTCTTGGTTTTACGTGCTCGTGGCTGCGGTGTAGAACGGGGAGCAATAACTTGCTTGCGCGAAAGCAATTGGTCGGCCAGCTGGCTACTTCCAACGAACAAGCAAGTCCATAGCAAGTATGGGTGGCGTTGAGAGCGGGGCGAAAGAAGGTATGAGAGGAGGAATGAGCCACTAGATATTGAGGCGAGTGTTCGGAGGTGGAAGAGCGATACAGAGGTTAGGTTGGTGAAAGCTTGCGAAGCACTTGTTGCTGTAGGGAGAGTGAGGAGTGTTGGTAAGGTGAGCGTACTTAGAGTGTAGGAGACGCCCTAGGTTCGTCAGCCTTAATGTATATCACATCGTGTTGGAGATGAAGTGATAAGTTTTGGGAGGTGGGGGTCACTTACGGTAAGCAGCCCGAGGGAAATGGATCCTACAAACTTTAGAGATGAGACTGTTCGTGTAGCCATAATTCCTGAGTTGGTAGACAAGTCTATAGTCTCAAGTCTTATGTTTTGGCTATGAGAAATCGAAGTCGTAACAAATATGGACTAGTGCTAGAGGTCTTGGTAGTGTGGTGGTGTTGATTGACGTCGACGCTCAATCAAGTTCGGAGCACACGTCCCTGTACTGGTCTTGGCAGCATCTTTCCTGAGGCGGCAACAGTCATGCCTCGGCTCGACCCCAGATTTTGGTCTTCAATCCACTCATCCTGTCACGTTGGTTGAGAAGTTTGTATCTTTCGCACGTAAGAGCTTATACTTGGCTCTACCTTAATTACATATTTCCAGATAAGACCCCTATGAGCTACAGCTACTAAACTACCTAATCCCACAACTATCACTATCTGCGTCTACTTCGCACAGTTACAAGCTCACCCGCCTCACCCAAACTTACTTTCCAATATGGCACTCCCAAGATCTGACTATCTCAGCAATGTCTGGAAGGATGGTATCTTCGGTAGGCCTTCTCGCACACACAAAGCCTGGCTCTAACATATCTGCGATTAGATAACAAGGTCGTATTTTGTACCGGAGGTGCTGGATCCATCTGCAGTGCTCAGGTGAGAGCGCTCGTACACCTGGGAGCAAACGCATGCATCATTGGACGAAATGTGGAGAAGACAGAATCAATGGCAGTGAATATTGCTACTGCACGCAAAGGCGCAAAAGTGATAGGAATCGGAGGCGTGGATGTACGGTCCATACAAAGCCTAGAGAATGCCGTTGCACGCTGTGTGAAGGAGTTGGGTGGCTTGGATTACTGCATGTATGTTTTCTGCGCGTACGAGTTTATAACCCTTGGTATTAATCCTACCTTACAGAGCTGGAGCTGCAGGAAACTTCCTCGCCCCAATCGAAGGCCTCTCCTCGAATGCATTTAGATCTGTCTTAGAGATTGATACTCTAGGCTCATTCAACACCCTCAAGGTAGGCATCATACTCTTGACTGGAGCTGAAAAGATATGCTTTATGGAACAAAGTTATTGCCAGAACAAAAGCTCAGTGGGCCTGACCCTGTGATTGAATCACAAGGACAGCTACGATCACCGCGAGATGTTAATAAAGCGCTAACTCCACCAACAATATACAAGAGGAAGAAAACTTATGCTAACTACTCTCTCCATTACACAGGCTACGCTCCCCCACCTCATGGCCTCCGCATCCAAGAACCCCAACACCGCCGACGCCGTATCAACAGGTGGCCGCATAATCTTTGTTTCCGCGACCTTCCATTACACGGGCATGGCGTTGCAATCGCACGTAGCTGTCGCAAAAGCTGGAGTCGATGCCCTTTCCGCCACCACTGCAATTGAATATGGTCCTCGCGGCATTACATCCAATGTCATCACCCCCGGCCCCATTTCTGGGACTGAAGGGATGAGCCGGCTTGGAAATCGGGACGACGAGGCTGCAGGTTCAGCATTCAAGAAGGTGCCGCTTCAAAGATATGGTAGTGTCAAGGAGATTGCGGATGGAACTGTGTTTTTGTTCAGCGATACCGGAAACTTCGTTAACGGATCTGTTCTTGTTGTTGGTAAGAATCTCCCTAGGTTTACTCTATCTGAATCACTGCTAATGCAATACTCTACAGATGGAGGTTCCTGGCGTTCACCTGGGGGGATGAACTCTTTACTTCAATATCCGGACTATCTTTTAGACGATACCTATGTTAAGAAAGCGAAGCTGTAATGTTTTTAAATAGAGATGTAGAAATATATTATTCTTCATGACAATAAATACATGAAGTCGTCACAACCATAGACATACGCACGTTTCCGCTTTTATAACAATAGCATTCTTCTCAATCTTTTAGTCAACCACCATCTCACTGATCGTCTAGGTACAAATTGAACTTTTCTTCCCTCAAATCTTTAGGGAATTCCCTGGTAGGGGGGATAACGCGGGAACAAAAACGCCATTACTAGGTGGTTATTCATTTTGGCTTATATCAAAGAGGAGAGATATCCTGACCAAATGAATGCCATTGTTCGTTCTGACCTAAGTATTCTGTTCAGAATGGTGTGGTCAATAGCTGCCGATTTTGTCATGGACAATAGAATTTGTGGCAAATGGCAATCATCTTGTACACAAAACACCTTGCATACTGGACAGTCTTCCAAATTTAATAAGTTGCGTATACGCATGAGCTTCGTCATAGCCTTGTCATGGCTCTAGGCGATAAATGCCCTGCAAAATTTTCCAACACCATAGCGAGATAGAATCACTATTCTTGAGATCACGAATCCAGTCAATCATCGTCTCGACGGTTTCGCCAATCTCTGCTTCGAAGCGAGGCCCACAGAGTTGTGAGCGAATTGTTCGAAGCATATCGTTGTGTTGTGTCATGTGTATGATTATGAGAATGTTGAGAAAGTTTTGGGACCAGCAAAAGAGATACGGGATCAATCTCTTATGCCGCGAAGCTGGTGATAGGGCCAGCGGCCACTTCAGGCAACACTAGACTTTGAATCAGTATGGTGTTGTGTAGGGGATTAAAATATGGCATAAAACTTACACGGAGACATTCGGCGACGCCATCAGCATCCTCTGGAGAGATCTGACTAGGAAAATGTAAAGCTTTGTAGACGAATGGCCGATAGACCATAAACTTTGCATAATAGTACCTCGTTCTCAACAAAGCAACTTGTATATCATACGCATACGGGTATTGCACGTATTCCGCGCTAAGATCCGACGAGAAGAGTGGCATATTCGGATGGCCGGAGGTCAGGTTTGGATCTACCTGTTGATGAAAGGTCCCCATAGTGTGTGATTGGGGAGTTGGAAAACTCTCTGGATCATCTTCGGCCCATTGTAATTTAGGCGGAAGTATGCTTCGCCATTGGCTGAGTTGGGAGGCTAGTTGCCTGAGTGACTCAGGTGTAGGGCCTCCAAACGCACTCGTTGGTTTTGTATTACTTGTATCCGTACTCGAGGCTGATGGGGGAGTTGCTTTTCTGGAAGTTAGCACTAATCGTCTTTTTAAGATGTTAGTAGGTGACTTACAATCATTAAGCGTTTGGTGGATCAGCGAGCATAGTCGTCGAAGGGCTACTTGAGAGGCAAAATGAGCCTCGAAATGTGATGATTGATTACCCCGATGGTCTGCTTCACAGTATGGCCCATTGAAATGAGGTAGACTGATTTGCTCTTCAAGTTCTATAATACCAGTTGGTGGCAAATCAAGTTCGAGATACAAGCCCCTGCAATCTTTTTTAGTAACTCGCTTCGAGTGAATAGAATTGAATACATCACCAAACTTACATCTCCATTATTGCACAATGCCAGAAGGCTCGTTTGACCAAGTCACCCTTCTGCGAGCCCCATTCTATTTGATTGCTAGCAGGAATTAGTTTTCGAAGTGATGACCAAGGCAATCAAACCAAAGTACTAACCACGTGACAAGAACTTTACAAGCCGACGCCGCTGCTGTTGTCATTCGCCAGAAGTCCTATTTTGGTGGTGTAAGCCTAAGCTGCCTCCTAAGTTCCTTTTGTGCTTACCATATGACGAGAACAAGACTCGTAGTAAAGTCTGCGTAGTGAAGCATGTCAGTTGACGACTATTGAATCAGGGGGTCGGTAATTAAGACTGGTTCGATGACGAGAGGGGAACATACGCAGTTAAAGAGAATATCTGAACGGTCTCAAGATCACACTGTGAGGAAACAAAACCCAGCCGCTTCCGTGCTTCGTTAAAGTACGCAAGACCGGGGGGGTTCTCTGCAGTGCCGCCTCGAATACCACTCTGGCGGCCATTATAGACTTCGATCGGGTCACCTCGAGCCCCTTCAATCGCTAACTCTCCTAGAGCAAGTACCAGGAGAGCTAACACAGAATCCGAATCGCCGTCAAAGCCCTCGGCCAGAACTCTTCCTAGAGTATCTGATAGAAAGTTCTGTCTATCCAAAATAGGATAGATGAAATTGAAGGTGTCAAAATATGATGTTGCCAAACGGAACATCTCGCTTCGGGACAAAGATGGAAACGTTACACGTGAACCTCCAGCCGTTCTGGTTGCTTGTGATTGCATGCCCACGAACGGGCTCTCCTCGAGATCCTCACTGAGTGGTAGATTGGGCATACCTCTGTGTATTTGGACTAAAAAGGCTGAACCATCTTGTTCCAGAATCTTCAAATCTGCTACACTTGGGGCCAGAGATTGTAGCAACAGCTGTTGTATAGCAGCCCAAGATAGCATTCTATGTGCTGCAGATGCATGCCGGTACGGTACGGGCATCATTGGAGGGGCGTTGCTAGCTGGACTGGCCTGAGTAGATGGTCGGTGAGATACAGCCGCAGAGAAGGTCATATGGTCTTCGTTGTCGGTGCTAAATGACGGTTGGCTAGCAGGAGATACTTGTGAAGGACCGAAGCCCCCAACCGTGGATCGTGCAGCTGGCGTTATGAGGTCAACCTTTCCTTCGAGGGATGTGAGTCTTTCTAATATTTCGACCAAGGTCTTGTCTTTCCTGCGATACATCGTTGGTAAGTCGGGCTACGTGCTTGCCTTCTTGTTGAAAACATGTTGTAGTACTCACTTTGTCGGTTGTGGTTCCCTATACCTACAGTCCAACTTCATTCTCTGACACAAGGAACATTTCGGTCGTTGCTCGTCACATTTTTGCTTTCTCGATCGACAAGTATCACAAGCCTTCAATACGAAACATTAGTACCAGGCTCAAGAAATTTTATAGAATACGCATGTCGGCGACATGGTCGACAAGCTGGAGTACATCTCGCGATGCTGCGAAGGATATCGAGGCTCACCTGGGCGGCTATGGCGCCCCTTTCCTTCCTCTGGTTTGGAGGTGGTCCAGAACTGGAGGGGGAGCCCGAATCCTGGGGTTGACTCATTGCAACTAGATCACTTATTGTGGTGAAATCGCGTTTAGGTCAGGCAGTACCTCAGCCCTACCAGCGGGACGCTCTGGCTGATAAGCTTCACGCTTGAGATCGGGTTCGTGGGGCAAAAAAACAGCAAGGGCGGACTGGCTGGTTATTGCAGCAGCTGTGTACCAGGGGGCTATGTCATGAATCTTCCCTGGGATTGCGGTGCAGCAGTAGTAGTCTGTATGTCAGTACTCCTCCTGCCGTGCATCTATTGCTGCTGACGAAATGCAGCACAGTGCAACATCAAACTGGGGCGATCGTTCTTTCCACTGTTTTCCCTATCGGATGAGGACGGTGACGGTGACGGTGACGGTGACGACGATGATGCGCTGTCCGATGTACTAGTTGCCGCGAAGAAGGAGTACGGCAAGAACAGACATTGATGAGAGCCAGATTGGCACAAGGCGTGTAAGGCTGGGTATGTTTATGTTGGCGGTGGCAAGTTGCAGCTCTCCTGAACCCAAGGCGATGAAGAGGTACTGGCATTGTCGTTCCAGCAAATCACTTTTCTTGAGGTTGATAGTTTTTCTCGGAGCTCACTCCGAGTCCGACACGAACGATGGGGTCTCCGCGAAAGCTGATGAGATGGATTTGCTATCCTCGATTTAGGAAAGGATTAATGGGGATGCAGCGAGAGCCAAATCGCAGACCGACGCCAGACGTCCAGACGTGTGTTGCTCCTGAAGGTGCGGCAAGTGCATATAAGAGAATCATCCCAGACGGGCTGGGGACCGTTTTACAATAGCCGGTTTGATGAAATAAGACCAGGCGTTGGGGATCGAGCGACACGGTCGTCCGTGACTGCAGCGTGGTATTAGCAAAAGGCGGAAAGGCTGTGGTGACGGTTGGGGAGAACGGAATTTGGTTTGGACGAAGATCGCACACGCTTCCGACCGGCTCGAAGCTGCTGCTTTGCACCTTGGGGGCGGGAAAAAGAACCGTAAATTATCAATCCAGAGCGTCTTTTGACCCTTCGTTGACATTCAGGAAAATGCTCGAAGCTTTGGAGTTGTGGTGATAGGTTTTCAGAAGCATCGTTGCTGGTATGTTCTAGTGGTCTCACCATCCTTTCGTGGATGTTGGAGGCGAGTGGCTCGGATTTTCCATCCGACCAATTATTCGCAAATCTGTAATTGTGATATCGGATGTCACGTCCCACAAATCACCATTGGACTTTCCCTACTTTAATCCAATTGTGGAAATCAAGGAGCCGAGGGCGAACAAAATGCATAGATAGTCATGACCCTTCGCTGACAATATTATGTGCTCTGCGCTTTAAGAAAAACCTCAAAACAATGTTCGGGGAAGGGATTGACTGGTTACGTACAGATTTATCCCGTGGTTACTCTCCATTCGCGTCGTATCACTTCGCTTCGGATTCAACTTCGTGAGATTGTAATAGGTACAATTAATTGCAAGTTTTGCATTTCCATTCCAGTTTAGTTTTCTTTTACCATTTGTGCAAATCTCGACCAAACCACGAGGAAAAATAGGTTTTGAGGAGATGCGAATCCTCAGCTGCAGCCCCCAAAATATCTAAAACCTCCTAATGGTGAATTCAGTTCACTCCCTGCATCAGTGGTCTTCTATTCAACCCAAGGTCTATTTATCACGATCTATCTCGAGCTGATCTATAGGGATGGACGGGCGAATAGGGCCGGTTTGGAGAACTGCGGCCTAAACTTATATGTTTTCATGGATGAAAAGTCACGTCAGCACCAAGAAGAATAAGTTGGGGTGGAATGGTTGAGCTTGATACCAGCTTGTGGACTGGGATTGCCAGAGCGCGCAATTGCAAGTTATTGTGTGGAAGTGCGAGGTAAAGTGCACTAGGAAATGACACTTGACATTATGGTAATCCAGTCATAAAAGCATGAATTTGACATCACTTTTACCCATACTATCTCTGAATCCCATCCATTATTGCAGGAGTTGAAGGGCAAAACCTACAATTGTGGTACCACGGCATGTCGTCAAAACTCCCCTTACCGAGAGATACCTTGAGTGGTTCGAACCAGTGAAGCGAGCTTTGGAATCAACTCCGGTCGTGAAACTCGACTCTTGACTGGGTAGGGACCAAGGAGTCGTTTTAATAGGTGCGAGACAAGTGGCGTGTTCTCACGCCCTCTAAGAGATTTCTCCACTATTTCCTAATACGAATCTTAACGCTCGTCAGGACAAATTGATATTTAATAAATCCATCATGCTTTGATAATGCTACTGCAAATTCAAACACCCAGTTGGAAAACAAATCACGATGTTTTAAAACGCCTGCTGGCGATGCCATTTCTCCTCCCACCCAGGAAAATACGGACTGTCGTCCAACGTTGTCACCTCCCACTCGTCCTTCACCAGCCCCTTCTCAACCTGCTCTTTCGCGTAGGCCTGCAATGCCGGAATACAGACATGTTCCACATGCCATGTGTTTTTATACTCCATTAAACTCTGCTTCCCCTCCTGCATCAACTTCAGCAATAATGCCGGCACATATGGCTCATCCCGAAACTCTTGAACCGGAGTGAAAAGTGCCTTAAAATTAAACACTACTCCACCACTTAATGGTAGTCTTCTTAGCGTCTGCCAGTCCACACGTAAATTACATTCCTCAATTGTCAAATCTTCCTTCTGCTTTGCACGATATTGCTCGTGCGGATCTCCCGGTGGCATGAACAACGGGGTCCCGATCTCCAACCCCCAAGACCCGCGTTGGATGGGTGCGTTGGTGGGCATCTTGGTGAAATATCGATCCATACTGAATGACATTTTCTCTTTGTAATCGGGTATCGGTTTGTGAATATCCTTGAGCTGTAGACCGATTTTGGTGCTTACATTCCAACCTAAAGAGCTGCAGACGACCCCTGCTCGGAAATAATACATTCCGTCTTGCTCATTGCGGAGGACAATGGCGAAATCCTCGGGAACATTGTTAAGGAGGACGTGTAGCGGATGCATACTCTTGATGTCGGTGACGGTGTTTAGGATGCGGTTATGAAAGGTTAACTTATCAGAAGAGAGTTGAAAGTGGGCTGGGTAGCGGGCGCAATAGAAGAGGAGACACATTTCCATTAGTTCTTTACAGACGAGCTCGCTGCCAGGGAGGTAATCAAGAACTTTTCGGGTGTGCAATTTGTAAAGTTCTTGTCGCTCCTTTACACGAGAAACGTAAGTGTTTTCTACTTCAAGCCACCAGTCTGGCTCCATTTTCGTTAATGCTGCGGACAGATTTAGCTATTTTCTTCTAAGGTAGTGCAGAGTGATAGCTTACACATTGTTTGGTGGTAGGCCCATCGCAGGGGTCGATACGGTCGTGGAAGAGCAGTTTTTGGGTTGAAGTTGATATATGGTTGAGGAAGCGGAACACCACTCAAGACATCATAGGCCGGAAAGTCGCCCATTGCCTTGATCTCTACCGTGGAGAAGCCAGTTGGAGTGTACTTTGGAACTTCATTGTCGAGGTCATAAGAACGTGTCGTGGGTAATGGATCAGTCAAAAGAAATTCCAAAGACGGTTTCGGTCCAGTCAAGATCTTTTGGTCTGAGGGGGCTGCTGTCTCGGAAAGTACAAGTAATGCAGACCGCCCAGATGGTGGAAATACCTTTGAATAGTCTGGGCCTGTGGAAGATATAGCTGCTTTCTCATCTGAAACTTCCTTGCTTGGTGAAAGTGAACGCGGTGGAGTTGACGCCCCAGACGCACGTCGGCGACGGATATGAAACCTTTCCAGCACCGCATCTCGTTGACCTTTGTTCAATGCGAGTGTGGTGAACGAGGATAGTAAAAAAACTATACTGAGTCCCCAGAGCCATTCATCTGGTACTCTCAATAAGAAGCTCATATCCAATCACCTTCCAAAAACGTAAGAGCAATGGCAGATTCCGCGATGCCTAATGGAATGTAACAATTTAATGCTGGAATAAGTACCAAATGCGTCAGAGCAGTGGCCGGCTCGGGTGAAAGTTCAATATGGCAGCTAGCCAGATCAACAACTTCTAGACTTCTTCAAGGTGTGATAAGGTTGTTAACTGTCGACCAAGTAACATCAATACGGTCACTAACCAGGACGAAGCAGCTCCCTATATGAAACCTCCAAATTCCTTATCGTAGGATATCCTAGAAGTGGAGTAAAGTGGGAATTCAAGTTATAGAGAAAGATAGACAATCAGAATACGCAACATCCGCAACTTCTGGCGTGACAGGGATAGACTTCTCGAAAAGGAAACTTGATTCAGAATATGGAACGATGAACAATTCCAAAGAAGCACAAGAAGACAGTGCGACTAGACATTAGTTTGGCCAGAAGTGAAAGTTGATTGGATCGAGAAGGTAAGGGAAACATGTATAAAGGAGGGATGATAAAAGTATGTGGCCAACCACCTATCATACTCCAACCTGCAAAGATAACTAAAACAGCCACAGAGAAAGCACCTGGCTCGCTCGTGACTAGATCTCCAGGCGGCATGCGATGCGCTTCTGGAAGTCAAGCAGAGCTTCAGCATGAGTAGGGACGGCTATACCCCATTTTTCGGTGGCATGGGAATCATCCAATGAACGGCATAAGTGCACTTGCACATTTGTGGGCGTGTGCCGCTCAAATATATCCTACCTATCAGGGGCAGCGAAGAGGGAAACCCTATCTTGAAGTCTGGTCTTCTCCGCAACTCAAAATGGCCGGGATGAATATTCCGAATGCAGTAAAGTTTGGACATCCATTTGGATGCCTAAGGCCGAAAGAATACATGATTGGGACAATCGCCACTTGTAGAGGAAGGGAGCTGAATCAAGGCTTAACATGTCATCAAATTCCAGAGAAAAGAATAGTAGTGTTGATCTTGAGCACTTGCAGGTGAAGCTAAGAAACAATAATCAAGAGAGAGAACTGCTCTTAGGAGTTCCACGGGTTTACGCAGGTTAATCAGCTATTGATCGAGGTGTGCAGTGGAAATTTGTTAGAATCTTTAAATTTTGGTTTATAAAAAGTGATCTTGCACACTACAAAGACAATTATATTGTAAACCCTGTCTATCGAAGGTCAACGTAGAACGTTGTGCCATGCATCGAGAATTATACAGCTTCTCAAGGGGTATATTGAACGTGAACCGCCCACCGTCTCCTTTTATCCAAAGTTCCTACACCCAGATCCCACGGATTGAGTCACCTACACCAATGCATGTGTACCAGTACAAGTTCCCATAAAATGTGTACGCTAACTCCCAAAAAGAAAAAATAGCCCTGGTATCTTCATCGCCAAAAAATTATAAAGTATCGCTCCAATCGCTCAATTCGCTCAAACCACCTAAACTCCAGCAATCTTCTTGAATCGACTAAACAAACCACCCGAAGCGCTTGGTGCTCTCGACACGTCCACAAAGCCGGAATCTCTACGGCTAGATCGGAGTCCATCGCCTTGACTTCCTTCTCCACTCCTGACAGTTGCAGCTTTCTCACTGCGTCGGGACTCACGTCTTCGCTGCTTATCATCCAGAGTGTCAGCTTCGTCAGCCTTGGAATGCTTTCGAGTTCTCCGTAGGCGCCGACGGGCGTCCTCATCAGCGACATCGTCTACTGGGCTACCTCCTTCCGCAGGAGCACCATCTTCAGGGGGTGGTGGGGCATCGGAGGTTTCTTGGACCCATGAATCAGTTCCTGAGTGTGGCCAGCCAGCCTTTTTGCGCTTCGAATTTTTGTATACGGGACCATCAGCGGGAAGGTATTCGTCACGTGCCAACGGCTTTGCGTTCCTAGGATCAAAATAACCATCTACGACAGGCGCTGATTTCCGTCGACTTGTTTTTGCAGCATCCATGGAACGCATGCGATGTCGCTCTTCACGTCTTCGCCTCCGATCCTCGTCATCTTCCACTGGGCCATCCATGTGCGACTTTCGACGGTCAGACTTCTTCAGTCGTGCAGGATCTTCTGTAAGACCCTCTCCGTCTGTCTGCACCTCCCGCTCAGCTTTTCTAGCCTTCCGCCGCTCAGCGCGTTCGGCATCCTTGGCGTCCGCAGCAAGCCTGTCTGCATCTTCTCTTGCGCGTTGCTCACGCCTGGCAACCCGTCGTGCCTCCTTTTCTTCTCGTAATTTTGCCATTTCTTCTTCTTCCTGTTTTCTGCGCCGTTCTCTCCGTTCTTCATCCTTAACCCTACGCGCTTCCTCACTGGCCTTATCAGATGCCTCTCTCTCAGCTTTCCTGGCGCGGCGAGCTTCTCTTCTTGCTTCTTGGTCTTCTTCAGCTGCTCCACCAGACATAGTCATATCTAAATCGTCAGCCTCGGATCGACCTTTGGCTGGTCGCTTGATTTTTCGATCTTCCCGCCGAAGACCACGAGGCCCTTCATCGTCGGTCACAGCAGTGCTGCGGCGCTTGTTATCTGGACGGGCCTTTGAGAGAAGACCACCGAGCATTCCACCCAGTCCAGCTTTCTTGGCAGTGGATTCGGATCGTTTTAAGCCGCCTAGGTTATCAGATGGTCCTCCTGCATCGACCATGACAATATCATCATCTTGTTTGGTCTGTTTAAGTCTAGCATTAGCACTTGAGTCCGTGGCAGATCGTTTCCTCCGACTTGGCAGCTCGTACTCTCCAGGTGGCATAGGCACAGCTGGTGGTGGTTTGAAATTTGGGTCTGAAGTTACCTTTGATTTTCCCTTGCGGTCTCGACCTGGTTTCTCCGGGCTAAAAGCATCGACCATTACTAGGTCATCATCCTCATCCACATCTTGTCGAACGTTAACTATGAACATGGAAGAGTGAGAGGTTGACTTATACGTACCACGTGATTTCCTCTGTTTCTCTGACTTTGATCGAGAAAGTTTACCTGGAGTAATACCTAAGGTTTTCGCTGCTTTTGCAGATAATTCTGGTGGTGGGGACAAGAGACCAGATCCTTCCATAATTGAGGAACGACGGGAGCTTGTTTTACCGCCGCTCGTACTTGGCCGTTTCTCGGATACAGATTTGGATCGGGACATTGGTGGTGCACTACTAAACATGGCGGATAAACCCCTCGACTTGGGTGGTCGACTTTCTGCCTTGTCTGAAGAGGAGTCTTTGGAAGATACCTTGTCCTCACGGTCAGATGTTGTTTTCCTGCTCGATTTGGAACGTTTCAGGTCAGCATCCCTGGGTTTCTTCTCCCTCGAGTCCTTGATAGGAGAGTCGTCCTTAGACGGCTTCTTCTCCTTCCCATCTGCATCTTTCCCATCTTTCCGGGATGATGCACCCCAATTACCCCAAGAAGTCCCATCGCGTACTACACGTGGACGTTCCTTTTTGGATGATTTAGGCTCTGGCGGTGGAGTAGGTGGACTAGTGGGCTCAGGTTTCGCCTTTGACACCTCCTTAGGAACTTCTTTTTCTTTGCTGGCTGTTTTACTCTTCTTGCTAGACTTTTTGTCTATGGGCATATCTAGAATGTTCTCAGGCTCGTCGGTTGGGAAGCTACCGGGCACCTCTTTGCTTTTGGAGGATTTCTTCGGAGATGCAGACTTTTCCTCGACAATCTCCTTCTCCTTTTTGGATGTGGATTTGGATGTCTTGGAGGAGCTGCCCTTCTTTTTATCCTCCTCTTTTGGTGGCGAGGGGGGAGGGGGCGGTGGAGGTGGCGGGAGAGCTTCTTTAGCTGACTCAAAGGCTTTCAACTTGTCAGCAATCTTTCCTCCGACTGGTTTCTTCGTCAGTGTTGATGCCTTCATCGACGTTGAGTTGAATGCTGATTTAGAAGACGTGTCCTTGGAGGTTGATTGTTCTGGAAGCTTCGCTTTGTCATCAATCGCAATCTCATCTTTCGAAGCCCCTTTCTTGGCACTAATATCCGCACTCGCACCCTTGCCCATGCTCATCTTCTTAGTTGCACCCCAGAAACTGAAGGTTTCGCTCTTGTCGGGAATTACATCTTTGTCTTTGAGATCAATCAGCGGCTCGGGTTCCGGCTCGGGTTCCGGGTCCGGATCTTTGGATTTGGAGGTTGATGTCTTCTTGCCGCTCAATTTACTTGATTTGGAGTCCTTTTTGGTCTTTTTGGCTGCTTCCAAAAGCTCCTGTTCCTTGGCTTTTTGTTTTGCAAGATCCTCGGCCTCTATTTCTGCGAGGAGAGCATTGGCTTCTTCTTCCTCTTTAGCTTTGGCCGCAGCCTCCTCCTCCTCAGCTTTCTTCTTGTCAGCTTTCCTCTGCTCTGTTTTGGTAAGCTTTTTGGCAGGTTTGGCAGCTTTCGCAGCAGCTTCAGCCTCCTCTTTGGCTTTGAGTTCGGCTTCTTCAGCTTCTAACTTAGCCTTTTCCTCGGCAGCTTTGTCTTCCGCTTCTTTCAATTCAGCTGCCTTACGTTCAGCTTCCTCGGCATCTTTAGCCTTTTTGGCCAATTTATCGGCCTTCTCTTGCTCTTTCTTGGAAAGCTTGACAACGGGTTTGGACTTCTCTTTTTCCTTCTCCTTCTCCTTCTCCTTCTCCTTCTCCTTCTCCTTCTCCTCCTTCTCCTTGGATTTGCTTTTCTTAGCCGTGCTTCCAAAGTCCCAGATATCTGCTTCTGGCTCAGTGAGATCCATTGCAGGTGGAGTTGGTGCTGGAGGAGGTGCCTCGATGATGTCTTTAGTCTTGCTCTTTCCCTTCTTGTCTTTTTTGCTGACCGGTGCACCCCAAGAAGATCCCCAATCATCTTCAACAGCCTTGCTCTCTTCGACAGGATCAGGTTCGGGAATAGGCTCATCAATGACTTCGATCGGCATATTTTTACCCTTGCCCTTTTTCTTGTCCTTCTTGGAAGACGAAGTGCCCCATATGTCATCAGTTTTTGGCTCTTCGATGTCATCGGGTTTGATTGGTGCATCAGGCGATGTCTCTTTCCCTTTCTTACCTTTCTTGTCTTTTTTCGAAGTAGCAGCACCCCAGCTATCGCCGAAGAAGTCATCGTCGCCAACCTCAGGCACAGCAGGGGGCGGAGTTGGTGGCGAGGGTTCGGGTTCTTCAGCTTTAACTTCCACCAGAGCTTTGGAAGAAGTCTTACTCTTCTTTTTATCCTTGCTGTCTTTAGAATCTTTGGAGGTCTTGGTATCCTTCGTGGCCTTAGTGTCTTTACCCCAGCTCATCCAGTCATCATTAGCAGCTGGTTCAAGAGCATCGACAATTGGATCTGGCTCAGGATCCTTGGTCTTCCCGGTAGCTTTCTTCTTGTCTTTCTTACTCCCACCCCAAGATGAAATCCCCCATCCTGAATCCTCTTCAGGCTCAGGTTCAGGTTCAGGTTCGGGCTCTTTTTCCTTAATTGGTTCCTCAACCTTCTTATCGACCACAGTTTTTCCACCTTTCTTCTTCTTGTCGGCTTTGGTTGAGAACGATCCCCAGGTATCGTCAACAGGGGCTGGTTCGGGTTCTGGTGTAGGCTCTTTGGCTTTAACTTCCTCTTTCGCCTTTTTCCCCTTGGTCTTCTTGGTCGAAATTCCCCACGTATCCTCTTCAACCGGTACCGGTTCCGGTTCAGGAGTAGGTTCTTTGATCTTGGTGTCCTTTTTCTTGTCCTTTTTACTACCAAAAGATCCCCATCCAAAGGAATCTTCGACGACAGGTTCAGGTTCGGGCTCCGGGGTAGGTTCTTTGGTTTTGGTATCTTTCTTTTTACTGTCTTTTTTATTGCCAATCGAACCCCAACCAAATGAGTCATCAGCAGCAGGCTCAGGTTCTGGATCTGGGTCCTTCGCTTTGGGAACTTCAGCAACTACAGCTTTCCCCCCTTTTTTCTTTTTGGATGGGGCAGCTCCCCACCCGAAATCATCCACCGGGACCTCTGGTTCTGGCTCCGGTTCCGGATCCTTTGGTTTGATGGGTTCATCCACCGCGCCTTTACCTTTCTTCTTTTTACTTTTAGAAGCAGTGAAACCCCAGCCATCGTCTTCTGCAACTGGTTCGGGTTCGGGTTCAGGAGCAGGGGTCTCTTCGACCTTGACCTCTTCAACAATGGCTTTGCCCTTCTTCCCTTTCTTATCCTTCTTGCCAACAGCTCCCCATCCAAAGTCGTCTGCAGGTGGATCTGGTTCTGGGTCGGGGATTTTCTCTTCAACCTTGACCTCTTCAACGACGGCTTTCCCTTTCTTTCCTTTCTTATCCTTCTTCCCAACAGCTCCCCAGCCAAAGTCATCAGCGGCAGGTTCCGGTTCAGGATCTGGTACCTTCTCTTCGACTTTAGGAGGTTCTTCTACAACCGCGATTTTGCCCTTCTTGCCCTTCTTATCTTTCTTACCGAAAGAAGTTGACCATTCATCCTCCACAACTGCTGGCTCCTCAACTTTGGGGGGTTCGGGTTCGGCGGTTTTCCCACCCTTTTTCTTGGTCTTTGCTGTTCCCCATCCTCCCCAATCATCGGCTTCTTCGGCAGCAGCAGTGGGTTCCTCCTTAGGTTCTTCGATATCGAGAAAGCCAGCTTTGCCTTTTTTCTTCTTGTCCTTCTTACCAGCTGCAGTGAAACCAAAGTCGAAAGGATCAACATCCTTCTTCTCATCCGGTGGTGGATCTGGCTCCTTTTCTTCCTCATCAAGTGATCCGAAAGAAAACCCAGTATTCTTCTTCTTTGGTTTTCCTCGATTTAAACTCCATGGGTTGTTATCAATATCTGTATCCTTCTTGGTATCGGTGGCAGTTGCAGTATCCGTTGCAGCAGAGAAGTCCCAGGTATTCGAAGAGGCAGCTGCGGTACCGGTAGCACCTGTAGCCCAGCTACTTCCCCAAGTTCCAAAGCCTCCCCCTGTTTTTGACGTGGCTGCTGGTGCGTCAAAGCTAAGATCTAAGACCGGATCATCCAGTTTAATCTCATGAAAAGCATCGAATTTCTCCGTGGTGGATGGTTCTTCTGCTTTGGCCCCTTTCTTGCCCTTCTTCTTTGACTTTACAGGAGCGAAACTGTCTCCCCACTCGTCTTCAGCCTGAGCATCGCCAGCTTTATCATCTTTCTTGTCTCCATCCCCATCCCCAGCACCAGAGCCAGTACCAGCACCATCTCCAGCGCCTTTGTCTCCTCCATCACCAGCCCCATCTTCCTTCTTCTCATCCTTATCCCCTTCATCTGGTTCAGTCCAGGCGTTGGCCTTTTTGTTCTTTTTCTTAGCAGCTTGGGTGAAGCCGTCCTGGGATTTGAAGTCGATAGCTGGGGCCATAGTTGGATCGCGGAACAGAGACTTGTCTTCTTGTGGTTCTTTTGAAGAAGGAGGGGTAATTCTAGTGCCTACGGGGTCATGCAGGTGCGGTCTGGCGAGGGTCCCGGTGTCGTGCAGGTCAACCACCTCGAATGCCTCCTCACTTGGCTTCGATATGCCACGAGGACATTGTGGGTAAAGCTCGGGGATATCCAGAGGTTTTCCAGACCAGCTGCAAGACCACGTAGGATCCAAATAGGGGATAGAGGTCTGTAAAGTCGTTAGATATTGTATTGTTGACAGGCCTACACCGCCTGCACTGCGGCCTCTACGCTACTGCAGACAACCACCTCGTCATCCAGAATACATATAAAGTAGAAAAGCACTTCACTCGTACCAAATCTCTCCGACTCGACGGTCCATGTTTGATTCTGATTGAGCTACGCGACGCGATCCAAGCTCTTGCAATGAGGCTCAGCCGTATGCGTGTATCTTCCTCATCCCAGCCAATCGTCGAGGGCTGGATCGTAGTTTGTCCAAATCCTGTCTCGAGGCCATCGCCGTAATACCGTAAAGCCGCGACCGCTGCCATGATGGATGTTCAAGCTCGCGTGTTCGTGGAAAGGCGTCAGACTCATCTGGAGAGGAGTATGCGTCGAGATGGAGCGGTTTGCGATAGATGAAGTATTGTGTTTTAAAGTTTCGAAAGGACTGCCGTCGTTTTTTTTCCGGGTGCGTGTCGAAAGGATAGAAATTATCCAAGAGACTTTGGGGAAATCGAAATAGGGGAACTAAGGAAGCAGATTGTGGTCACACGGTTAGGATTCTTGGAAGTCGTGTGGTGCTCCGCAGGTAAGGGAGAGAGATTCGGTATTCTCGTTTGTTGCCAGCCACATGAATTCCGAGACAGCAAGCTGAGTGTATCACTGGAATCACCTGTGCCCTTATCGCATTACCCTGTCGTCGTCTGTGCCGCGATGCGATGATCCCCGGTCATAAATCACATTTCAGAAAGCGCGAGGAATACGACAAAGGTGTTCTTTTGACAAGTGATTTCTTTTTTTTTTCTTCTGCTCGCGCGTCAGGTTGAGCCTCGCAGGAGCAGCAGCAGCAGCCCTTCCAGTCAGTGTTGACACGGCCACGCCCAACGGCGCCATAAAAAACAACGGAACACCCAGTAGCAGCGGTGCATAGGGCTACATCTGCAGACAAGACGCAGGCTACGGGGTCTACAGCAGCCAACCATGGACTTGCATTTGCAGCTTTTTGGCAGCATTAGAGACCACGGGAGGCCACGGGAGGCCACGGTACTCCATAGACTCCATTCGGTCGGGAAGATCGATGCAGATTGCCAGCAAATTTTTATCTAACTACCTTTCCTAGTACTGCCTGCGTACGAGAACCCATAATTAGTGCTGTGGTCCTGCTACACCGCAACTTGGTCGTGTAGAGTCTGCCAAACAATGCTCGAATAAGAGGACCCGATTGACCTGCGCATAAAGGGGATTTGTGTGTGCTGCTGGTGGTTGGCTGGAACCGGGGGCGGCGCCAGGGGACACTGCTAGGAGACAACACCGATTCGCAGGTGTGTCTGTCTTGCATTGATGAATGGGAGAATTGGAAGCATGATGGCGAAATGATCACGATGTTGGCTGGTGGAACGGGGGACTGACGACCGCCGCAACGATGGAGACTCGTTTGTACAACACTTCACGGTTGTGCATATGCTGCACGCAAGACGTCGTCTACAGGAGGCTAGGACGGGGCAACCCGAATGATATTAATAATAAAGTCTCCTCCCGTCGAGTCTAACGAGTAGAGTTGGGCTGTCACACATATGAATATGCTTTCCCACGCAACCCGCCCAGCGGACAACACCACCAACATTTGGGCTTGACCGTCGGTTCATCCTACTATAGAGTCCCTCTGGTCCACAAATCCCGGATCTCAAACTCAAGTCACGGTCTAGCCAAATGTCCAAGTGTCCCAGGAGTGGGGAGTGACGTACCAGATCTGTCAAACCACATCAGTCTGTATCGAGTATAAACGCAAATATTGCCTTTCCAGAACACCGTACCGCACTGCTCTCTGGCCACTGCTATTTACTACTACCTCGGCCACTCTCGCTTGCTACCGTACTGTCGCCTACTTGAACAAGTGGACGGTGGCAAGTGAAGTGCTCGATTACCGCTACGTTTTCAATCAGACCTCCTCTCGATGAAGCCTTGATCCTTTGACTTATTAAAATACCAAACCTCATGGCTGCTGCTATACTCCCACTGATATCATTACAAATCCCAGAGGGACCAGAACCTCGCTGATATTATTAATAGGCAAAATAAGCTACTACTAGAAGTAACGAGTCACGCAAGTTTAGTAAATACTATGATCCACGCCATAATGAAGCGGGGTCTTCCTGACGTTTATATTGAAGATCCTTGATTTGTAATTGAAGAATGAATTTGCCTGCTAAGTATAAAGTAAAATCGACTCCGTGCCACTCATAGACATTCCCTATTATCTCATTGTTGATACAACATATAAAACCCACCCAATCACATATTACCTTATACACATATATCTTCAACATGTCTCAAAACTATGGAATTGTCATGCAAAAGCCTGGAGAGGCTGGAATTTCAGAAATCCCAATGCCAAAACGTATGAATCTTAATATCCGCCCTTATCTATGCAAAATCAGATTCTGGTGCCCGAGTGTGCCGCGAAAATAAAACTCGAGGCCCAAATCCACAATGCAACGAAATATTATATAGTACATTTTATCAAATCAGTACTAATTGGTATAGTTCGCGATGATTACATCTTAATCAAAGTCGAAGCAGTGGCTCTGAATCCCACGGATTGGAAACATGTGACATTCGCACCTGTTGGAGCCAAAATTGGTTGTGATTACGCTGGTACTGTCGAGGTAAGAAAACATACATCAATCCCAAACTACGCTATGCCGCATCTTTTGGGAAACTTTCTCGCCTGTCAACATCACCTTGATTAAGACCAAACAATTAACCTCCTACAGGAAGTCGGATCTGCCGTGACAAAGTCATTCAAAAAGGGTGATCGTATTGCCGGTTTCGCTCATGGCGGCAATGCCGTCTACCACGAAGACGGCGCATTTAGCAACTATATCACCGCCAAAGGTGATGTCCAGTACAAGATCCCAGACAATTTATCGTTTGAAGAGGCCGCTACGCTCGGTGTGGGAACTATTACTGTTGGGCAAGCACTCTACCATTTTGCACAGCTACCAATGCCGGCGGATGTGAAGGGTACCGAGAAGGAGAAATCTCCTGTTTTGATTTACGGAGGAAGCACCGCGACAGGAAGTTTGGCCATCCAGTTTGCGAAGCTGAGTGGTGCGACTGTTGTCACAACTTGCTCGTAAGTCTTTTTTCTTCTTCCAGGCTTACCATAGGGAGAAGAGTGGCTAATGAATTTTGATAGACCGAAACACTTTGATTATGTGAAGAGCCTCGGAGCTGGTAAGAAAATTCCCGAGAAAAGGAATGGGTGATGAGATTCCTTGCTAACGCTGACCTTATGAATAGACGCGGCATTTGATTACAACTCATCCACATGCGTTGAGGATATCAAAGCCTTCTCCAAAGGCAACATCACAATCACCATGGTAAATATGCCTATATATCAAAGGGAAAATACATAGAGCTAACTATTGTAGGATTGCATGTCTGAAGGCGACTCGCCAAACATCTGCATGTTCGTGTTCCCTTTCACTTATTCTATACTCCTTGATCTTGTTATGATATTCGGTCGTCACAAGATCAAAATCACTTTCCTCCCAATCATCACTTCCTGTACTACCCCAAAGGGAGTAGCCAATTGCTAACACAATAATCCAGCCCATCCATGAGCACCTCTTCTCCCGGCAAATACCTCACCCTCCTCCCCATCCCCGAGGACAAGGTTGCTTCTCTCAGCCCCAGCAAAAACGTCAAGCAGGTCGGAGTCCTAGCCTACTTCTGCTTCGGCGAAGCCTTCACCTTCATCCACGACATGAAGTTTCCCGCCATGCCCGAGCAGTTTGAATTCACCAAGACGTTCATCAACGACGCTACCAAGCTCCTTGCCGACGGCAAGGTGAAGGCCCACAAGATCACCCTGGACAAGCACGGCAAGGGACTCGAGGGCGTCATGAAGGGCATGGAAGCAATGAAGAACGGCGAGGTCAGCGGCGAGAAGCTGGTCTACCACATCTAGATGCGACGCATCAGGAGAAGCCAAATAAATAAACAAAGTAAAATAAATATATAAATATGTAAAGTAGAGAATATAGAAACACTCCATATGTCATGCAAGCATGCCTCCAATTCCATCATTGCCTCTAGAAGCATAGTCTCGAGTGCGACAAGAAGACATAAACGAGCCTTCTTTTTTTTTTTCCCCAATCCAAAAGTAAATCATCTCTACGATGGATAGACATGACATATAAATCCAGTTTCTCTCGGGAGTATTCTAGTAAAGGACAAGTTTAGAGTATGTAGTAATTATACGTACGGTCTTGTCGTATTTATTGATAGAGATTGAGACTATGTAGAGTATTTACCCATCTTCCTCCCTCCACACCTCGCTTTATGGCAACGGTCAACGAAAAAGCGGTTGCTTGTATGACATGACTGACTGTACCATGGGCAGGTAGGTACGTACCTTGTATAGTGATGATACTACTTTTAGAATCGGCCGAGGTGCAGAGCTAACAGATGAGATGACGTATTTCTATTCATCTATCACTAATTAATGTTTTGCATTTGACATCTTGCGCTACAAGTCCTAAGGATTGCACACACGAGGACGGGCTAAATTGACATGTTTCGTATCACAAGAGTGGTGGCTGCTTCAACTTCACATAGTCACATAGTCCAAGTAGCTCTGGTCATTATCAATCGTAAATTTTTCTACCATAAGACTACAATCTAAATGAATCATAAAAGATCCCTCCCGTCGAAAATTGCTGCAAATAAAAGGGAACCGGGACAAATTCCGTCAAAGAAGTGGTATCTAAATGCGCCCAAGCCTAACTAGCTTTCCATTTCCTAAAACCAAACCCAAAATTCTCCGATAAGAGAGAAAGCATACAACAGCCGTAGTATAACTCGTAAAGTTTGAGAAGAGGTCTCTAATCAACGACCTACATCACTCGAATATCCACCGCCGTTATATGTGTCAATCATCTGACCTTGCCCGTAGCCTTGTTGAGGCCCTGGTCCTCCGGATATGTATCCACCTTCATCACCTTCATCGTAGTATTCTGAGCCGCTGGCATCGAAACTGCTTCTTCCACTTGGGTCATCATCGTGAACGTCACCTTGTGGTAGCTCATTCCAACTCAAGCCTGCCAACGCAGGATATTGAGCAAGCAAAGCAGCAGGGAGTGTGTAGTTTCCACTGGCATCAATGGGGAAGCCATTGGAATCCATGGCAATCTGTGGTTGCTGCATGTTGTGCATTGTCATGCGCTGCTCTTGCCATTGCCGTTGCCGCTCAATCGCTTCTTCATCAAGAAGTGGCTTGATGCAGATACGGCCAGCCTCTGAACGGAAATGGCGGCCCAGCGCATCTGCACGCGCAAAGCGACGACCACACCCCCACTGTCCACCTTGCTTAAGCTCACCCTTACAAACAAACTTCTTTTCACCGGAATGCAGTCCCTCGTGGCGCTTTCGATCGTGTTGTCGCGCAAAAGCTTTTCCACAAACTGTGCACACAAACGGTCGTTCGTCCGTATGAGTGCGAAGATGTGAGCGAAGATTGTAAGCACGTGTAAATCGCTTTGGGCAAAGTGTACACTGGAATGTTGCAGGATGCTTTTGAACACGTTTGGCGTTGCCAGTATCGGCGGCGTTGGCTTGATACTCTGGGTCTGCAAGACCTAGTATATAATCACGATTCGGTAGAGACGATGTTGACTGCCGACGGCGGCTCGGAGATGTTGCTCCAGTGCGGTCATTTGGGGACAGTGAGCGAGACGCATCCGAGCTGCGATCCGAGCCAATCTGTGGAGATAAGCTCGTCGATTGAGATTGTTGCCTGGACTGCGATGAGGCGTTGTACGGATCAGAGACTGCACGACGTCGGTTGCGACCTACTGGGAGTGTTAGTCAATAGTCCAAACCATTCATAATTTGGCACAAACCTCTATCAGGCGGAGTTAGGGCATCATTGTCAAAAGAGCCAGGCTTGGGGGGGTCAAAGCTGTTTGTTCTCGAGGTTGGCGCAAATTCAACATTGATTTCCGGTGGCACCATTTGTTGAGCTTGGCCCATATCCAATGACCCGTTCTGGTGAAGTTGAGGATATTCAGAGTTTTGCGATCCGTAAATGTTCTGCTGCTGAGCAAACCCATCGTTGATACCAAGCATGAATTGGTTTTGTTGATTTAGATTGGGGAGTTGTTGCGGGCCTAAACGAGGCGAGATAGCTGGACTATGCGCTGGGCTGAGACCTCTATGTGGAGTGCCATGGTCTGACAAAGAAAAGGAACCTATTCCCATAACCTCTTGATACATGCCATCATTCTGTGGGTTGTGCATGGGTGAGTGATGGTGGTTCAGGGGGTCTATAGGCTCGAAGCTATCGTGAACACCTAGGTTGGGTGATGGAGCAGCTGATGAATTTGAGATATCAGAGTATTCGGAAGGGCTTCTTCTATGACCCTGAAATTGAGGTGCCATCATGCTCCACTCGACGTTGTTATGTCCTTGGGGATATGCCGCGCTTTCAGGCCCCAACGAAGCATGTCGTGAATGCCCAGGCGATGGCTGAAACTGACCTTGGTTGAACGAAGGTGAATTCTGCGCGGAGGATGGTGACCGATTGTCGGGTTGTAGTAAGGCTGGAGGTGAGTTGGCGCTCTGTGCTGGAGGTGAAGACATATCTAGCTCAGCTGGGTTGATTGAGGGGTTCTGCGACTGTGGGGAGAATTCGTTCATGAAGAATTGAGGATCGAGTTGGTCGTTTTGTGTGTTCGCATTACCGAACAGTGCAAAGTCCCCGCCATTAAAGCTGGGGGAGATACTGGCACTCATGAGGTCTTGTGTAAAGTTAGGTTGTTGGCTCTGGTTGAATGTCGACTGCTGATCTTCCTGCTTGAAGTTCTGATTGAAGTCTTGGTTGTTGGGGGAAAAGCTGTGCTCGTCGTTCCCTCCCTGAGAGAAAGACTGGCCCTGCTGGTTGAGGAATCCGCTACTGTTGAAGGTAGGCAGACTATGGTTTGAGTCGAAGCCTCCGTTCTGGAATTGCTGGTTATTGTTGCCGTTTGGGTTTGCCGTGTCAAGTCCGAGTCCTAGGCCAACAGAGTGCGCATTATCTTGAAAGTTATGCGGGGAAGGAGAGTGGCTTGGGTTTATATGATGCTGCTGATGGCCCGTCGAGGGAGATCGACCCCTCTGTGGATCCATGACTTCTTTTGTTGCTGTTCTTAGAACACAGATGTGGTTCTCGAGATGTGTAGTCAGCCTTGAAAGGTACCGTGGCTGTGTTTTTGAGGCTATGCGACAGCTGAAGCATCCGCACCCAACGCTTCTCGACGACTAGTCCTTCTAGAAGGATGCCTAATTCGACGATCTTTTCAATAAAGAAACGCGGTGTCGATTCTGCGATCTGGTTGTTGCTGTTGGCGTGAGTTGCGACAAGCGCAAGAGGGGGGGTTGTTCGTCAAGCGTCGGGTCTTTTGTCGTTTGATTATCGATAAGTAAGGTAGATCGTCTGACAGCAGGCTTGCCACATAGATTTAGGTTTGCTTCTGCCGTATCAAACCTTATGGCACACTCAGAGTCCTGCGACGAAGATTGCGATGTCAGTGGAAGTCGTCAATAAGGAGAGAATTGAAGTCTGCTTGCACTCGAGGCGGACGATGGTACAAGGGGGTCAATCGGGGCGGCGTGTGGGCGCGGCGTATGGGCGCTTACCTCTCGTCACACACAAGGAGCTTGGGTACCGGGCAACGTGATGGTTGGAGGCCGTGGGTGTGTGATAAATGAAAAGAGGCGCAGCAAACCTTCTACACCAAGAGGGTTCTTTGCAGATTTTAGTGTAGCGAGTGGGTGAGCGAGGGAGTGAGGGAGTGAGTGACAACCGGACTGACTGTTGAAGAGCTGGAAATAGCAAAGGGAGCGGGTAAGGCAACGAAGGGGCAGCACTAACAACAGCGAAGGTTCGAAGTGGAGTAATGTAATCCACCACCACCACCACCACCCACCACCCAACTACCCTAGGGTGGGAGTGGGAGTGAGCGCTGCTGCACGTGTACGAGCGTGCTCTTGCACGGGATAGGATGAAATCAGTTCATTCTTTACAATTCCGTGGGTGGTGGTGAGTACCGTACGCTGGTGGTTTGTTGGACATTTCTCATTCATTCTATAGCATTTCCCTTTCCAGACGCAACCGGCAAAAATCCATCCTTCACCACACACCCGCGTGGTTCGCAGATGCTTCTCTATGAGGCTCGCACCGTTGTACATACAGTACAGTACGTAAGGCGCTTTTACGTCAAAGCCTTAAAGAGACTTCCTTACGCAACACGAAGCGGTTGGGAGATGTAGGGGTTCTCTTGGACGGTAAATAAGGCTGACGGAAAAGGAGTCTATCTTGCTAAGCATCGTTCGTGTCATGATTGGTTCTGGCTTCCGATCAACTCACCTTCCACTGGCACCTATTCTACAGTACAGTACCATACTGTTTTGCTAGTAGCTTCAAATGAGACTCTAGATTGTTTGAGCACCATACCTCCGTACACTCGACTCGAGCTTACCAGCCCACCCAATGTGTCAAGTCGTGCCCGAGACAATCTTATTCGATGCATATACTCCGTAAGCAAAAAAGTGGACAGAGCACTGGACCAAGCCTCATTGAGAACAGCCCGTTCAACGTGTGAGCCGGAGGGTTCGCTGCGCATCAGTTGAATTATCCGGGACACTTTAATCCTACCTAAATAGCGTAGGTTGTGTTTGGGGCACGAGTTCTCCCTAATCTAGCATCCAATATCCTGGTTGTCTCGAATTGGGACGCCGCACTCGACCAAACGTGACATGTAACAAGCATAACTCCAAGCAGACAAGCCTACCTCCAGCCCGGACGGACTGTCGACGACGGACGTATCGGTGAAGCGCAATGCCCATTCATGTTTTGCATCGCTTTTACTGTAATGGAAAGTCTTTGCACAGAAGCGGGATGAGAAGGCTTGGGATGCTTGGGCTGCCTCAAACTGAAACATGTCTGCCTCTTGTGTTCACTCCGGATCTACATATCGTCATCGTGCGGATCAGCTTAAGCTTAACATGATACCGGTACTCTAGCCTCTCCTACTGTAGGGCTGAAGATCTATCTACATATAAAGACCTATTTTGGGGTTCTCCATCGAGCCTAGTTAGTCGAAGTCCTTTGGATGCCTTAATTGATATCAACGCAACTTCCGGGGGGCCGAGCTTTTGTCTTATTTAAAGGTTGCGGTCACTCAACATTAAGCTGTGGTATGATGTACAACATATCAAGGTCATTGCCAGTACTCCCATAAGCTTGGGGCTGAGGGTTCAGATGGTCAAGCCTTATTATATATGTATGACTCGTATCGTTGGCCGTCGGGATTTACTATGCCAATGCCTCTGCCTAGTTGCTTCAAGTTGTTCAACCACGATTCTTAGTTGCCTCAGTCAAAACTGCGTTTTGTCAAAGCCTCTCTTCCTAGTTTCTCAATTTTCTGTCTCTGCTCGCTGCTAATGCATAGAGAAGCATCAAGTGTTTTGAGAGTGGGGTCTCCCAACGTTGCAAGTGCAGCCAAACCTAGGTAAGAATGATAAATATCTTCGATTGTTAGTCAAACTGCAATCACTCGAATCGAAACTACAAACCTGGAGGGTTTCCCGGGCATTTTCCGAATCCGCCAATCTGATGTTGAGTTTGCTCGAACAAGAACCGGCGAACAGGGACGGAATCTATAAGCTCGGTTTGACCCAGCATCTTAATGGTCGTCAGTTGGCGAAGAAGAATTTGGGTCTAGAGGGGTACGTACGGCCAACGAGCCTCCCACCCAAAAGGCATAGCAAGTATCTGCTCTTTTGTTTGTGCGCCCATTGAAGCCTATGAACATGTTCTCCTGGATTGATAAATTGTCCAAGGAAGGTTCTATATTAGCATATATCCCAGCTAGAGCATCTGGCCGCTTTTGGAATTGTGCATCCTCATCTTCCGAATCTTCATCCATATTCTCATACTGAAGTTGTCTTGACACAAGCCATCGGATCGTAGCAGATAGATTTGTTAAACCAGACGATTTTTCTGGGTCCTCATTTATATGAGATGAGCCAGGGAGTCGGTTCAAGAGTGATAACGATGCTATAGCACAATATGTATACCCAGCTTTTAGCTTGTCAGTGTAGGTTCCCAGCTGCATTATGGGGAAACTCACCATGTGCTTCAAGTTGCAAAGACTCTGAGATGCCCCCATCAAAGGTCTATCTTTGTAAGCATGCGTCCTTCTCACAATCAAGTAACCTACCTGTCCAGCCTTTATATGCCTCACTAACGATTCCACGTCAATATCCTCAATTTCAGGTATGTCCTCATAACCCCTCAGCATACATCTAATGCTTGTGGCCACATAACAAAGCCTCATATCCCTCCCACCCTCCACAACACCTCCCTTTGTAATCAACTCCCCAAAACTCCCATCCGATCTCTGTAATCTCTTTAGCCACCTCAAGCACTTCACCCTATGCACACTATCCATCCCACCCACAAAACCCAAGGATAGCAACGCAAAGCATGTTGCCGGCAGATTTGCCGGATCCATATCATCTCTACCACCCCCATAATATGCATCTGGATACTTATGGTTTGGAGATCCACAGAACCCGCCAGAAGGGTGTTGGCAGGCAAGGATCCAATTACGAATTTGCGTACGTTGGGAGGACGGAATCGGCGGAGCAGAGAGAAGATCAAGAGCTGAGAGGATGAAGAAACCAAGTGACATTCGAGAGGAGTCAGTGCTGGTGTAAGCGGTCGGGAGGAGAGACTTTAGACATCGTTGCCAGTATTTGATATGAAGCTCCTTGTTCAGTTGCGAACTTGCCATAATCTTTCCAGTCACTGGGGGAGGTTGTCGTCGAATATGAGGGAAGTAAAAGGCGTGAAGGCTTTCTAACCAAGTTCTCACGGTATGCGGTACGGAATATAGTCGCTGCTAGTGTATATGCTCAAACTCGATTCTACAATACCATGGTGGGGCAATCAAGCTCTATTTTGTTTACTTTTAGTGCCGAACCGAGCTTATCCCTGCGTGTCTCGGAAGAATGATACGCCTAAGCGTAATAAGGTTTGACCCCCTGATCATTCTGGTCCCTTGACAAATGTCTTCAACAAAGATATATGGATCACGATATATGATGCCAGCATGACCCTCTTCTTTTCACTCTCTTAGTCTTTCCCATCTGAAAGACCATCTTCCCCTCCAACAAAAATACCTTTAACAGCAATTTGACGACATATCTAGCGATGGCGTTAATATCAGGAGCAACAATCATCACCTCTCTCTCCCTCTTCCACATCACTCTCGCCTTTTTCTTTCTCACCTCCCCGAACACCATAGCCGATCAAACCCTCGTCTATATAATTGGTTCAGCGATGGAAATGGTATGCTTCCTTTTGGCAGATGTGCGAGATGTGAGAGATCTCACTAACGTATTGTAGCCGCATGTTGCGTCTTTTGAAACCAAATCCGCGCCGCTGTCATTTCTGGCAGCTGTGCTTTTCATAGCTGGTGTCACAGATCTGGTATCTGTTTCTTTACCAGAGGAGATCTCAAGCTATCATTGGGGATCGCAAGGTGAGCATTCCCTCTACACGCTTAGCACTTGCTACCAAAAGCCAGATGTATGGGTGGAACACAGAAACTAACAACTTTGTAGCGCCGGTCCGTCTAATACTCTTTTTTGGCATTTGTGTCTACTCTTACGGCTTCAGCACTGCCTCTACACTCTATAATCCTGCCACCTACACACCTAGTACCTGGGGCGAAGGCCTCAAGAACCGTGTTGTTTTCACATGGGCGTTTCTAGAGATGTTGACTTGGTTCTGGGTTTTTGTTACGCTACGAGAGGAAAGAAGAGAGTTGGCATTGAAGGTTCAGCGTAAGAGGGCTTCAGAGGAGGATCGGTTGTGATCAATTACACATGCATGAAATGACAATACGATACGGGTATATATCACGAAAGAATGAACAGGTTACTGAGGTGTGACATTGGGACTGGTGATAGAATATTTCCTAGTAACGCGAAGATCAATCTTTTCGATACAGAGGTCATATCTGAGTCGGTGGTGGTTTGAAGTATGAGAATCCTTCGACGGAGTCTTTCCAGCTCTCGGCAACTTCTCCCGCCCAAATCTCTCGGAAATTATCATCGACTAAGGTACCAATCGTATCTATATACCCACATCAGTATTTCAAACACCGAATATGCAAATAGGAATGGGGGAAGATATATACCACTGATAGATTTGGATTCCGTTAGTTCGGCAGTTCCAGACAATGAATCTACGACCCAATCAATCAAACCACCTTCGTCGAGCCTTTTCTTGATACTTGTTGATTTCTTTATGATGGCTTGTATCATCTGGAAATTTTTGTTAGTATAACCAAGATCGGATGGTCCTAGCTGGTGGAACTAGTGATATAGATAGCGGCAAAGTCTTACCTCTGTTGCAGCGATGAATACTTCATCGCGTATAGTTGATCTATCCAATTCTTCTTTCGCCTTTGCTGAGTTCCCCTTGGTTTTCTTGTCGCTCGTGAATTTGAGGAGCTTCAATACCTAGAACAACGTCAGCACCATTTATTATTACAAAATATGAAATTAATTCGCACTATTGTTCCAAGATCATATCCCATGTAAAGTAAATGAAGATCAGGTTGGCAGGTTGGCGGTGCCTCTGTGATATCTGTAACGGCGTCGTTCATCAGCTTTAACTTTTCGCATATCCGTTCTAAGTAAACTGCTGTTCGTTAGCCAAGATGAATCATACGGAGTTTGGAAGCAGCAGCTGCTTTATTACCATCTTGAGTAGACTCCAACGACTCTCCAGCTTGTGAAGCCTCGTAGATGATGTACGCCATGGCTTCGCTACACTGTACGGCGGAACGCTCTGGGAATGTCATGTCTAGGTCACATCAGAATGAATCGTATGAAGCGCGAGATTTCTTAGGGATATTACTCTTGAATCCACCTTCATGCTCTTTAGGAAGTTGCTCGAAACCATGCACGAAAGCTTGGGCTTCTTCTGGAGACGGCGCGCGGTCAGAGGATAAATGCAGTATTAGTTTCTCGCTCAAAAAGCTGGCGTGCGTTTGGAATTTCTAGTGTCTTCAGTATATGTATTTTCCTATTTGCAACCAGACTTACGGATGTCTCAGGAACTAGAAAGTCGAATAGCGAAACAAATCGAGGTGACTTTGTGCTTTCATAATTGGGGAATACATTGTAATCATTGGTATCGGATATCGTAGTGTTATATAGCTCGGCGTTGGGTGCTGATAATGTTGGAAAGATACACACTCAATAGAGGCAATTAGACTTACTGAGAATAGAATGACCACAAAGCTTAGGTGTCAACATCTGGTTTGATAAGAGAAGTCTCAAAATCCTTCCTCTTTCAATTACCGAAGTGATAGAGGCGACTGAACGGTTTAAAGTCTCAAGAGCCTCTGTGATTTGGAATATAGAATTGTAGCTCCCCTCCTGAAATGATCCATAAATATTCTTGGTCATTTGTCTTGAGCCTATTGCGTAATATTCTTGTTGCTCGACTAGATGTTCCATCGGTTCTATAAGAGAAGAAGAATCCTCGGGATGGTGTGTAAATGGGTGAGGATGGAAACTAGAAATTCGTTTCAGTATAGTAAATGAAAGTGTGTCTCGTTGGATCTGTTTGGTTTTTAGACGTTGATATGCTCTCATAGCGAGAGAACCACAGCCAAGATACGAGTAGAGCTTGACGAGCATGAGTGTGATTTGGAAGTTAGACTTAGAATGTGTCCAGGCGTATTCCAGGAGTATAGCAGCAAGCAGTAAGCGAGAGACAACTGGACGTGTCCACTCGCTCGGATTGCCCGCAACAGCTGATTTGACTGTAAATTGAGTGTTAGTCCTGCATTGTATAATTGAGATAAGAGAAAAAAGAGATAATAATTATTATAGGCTTAGAAAGAGAGGAGTGTCTCCGGACTTACTCAAGCACATTGCCGAAAGAAGGCACATGTCGTCAGCAGGGTGTCTGTCAGTGGGGAGGAGCTCTTTCGCGACATCACAGTTATCTTTGACCACCAATCTGTAGCTTTCTACCATTGACTGTGCCAATTTGCTGAGACAAAAACCACAAAACGATTGGTATGGCTGAGAACACGTATCGCATTTTGATTTTTGATCGGATTTATATCCTGGCATAGAGCTAATCTCATTCTCTGGAATGGCACTGACGAGTAAGTACGATAGCTTGTAAGAGTTGACAAGTTTGGTAATTGATGTTGCCTTATCAAGCTATTATAAGTTAGCAGAAGTCCATTAGTGGTTTACAAATCGAAAATTGCGAGGGAAAATGATTGGAACATTATTGTCAGATTATGAATCTAAATACCTTACCTTAATGTTTTGCCGAGATTCTGTAATACTAGCCAAAAGTTGAAGTCTTTGCTGCCGATTCAAACCTTCAACAACTGGTCGAAGGTCAATAAAAGCTGTAGTAGCATCACCATACTGGTTCAGATATTCTAGAACTTCAGAGTTCACACTGCTAGTAGTGTCTATTTCTTCATTGGTTTTATCCGTCTCAAGAAGCTCCGAAAATGGCGAGGTTCTTTCTGAGCTGAATTTCAGTTTAGCCAAAGAGGCATTTCGCCTCCAGCTCTTGTCTATCCCAGATGAGGAGTCTAAATGAGTTTTTAGCTCAGCATACGCAGTCTTATATAGCTCATCAATTTCTTCTCCAGAGGATTCATTCTGTGCCAGCTCTTTGACAGATCGAAAGAGACCTTCCCACACAATCCAATCGCTGTAGCGTGCTTCAGAAATTTTGCCGTCAGAATCTTTCGTTCTTGCTCTGGCAAGTAGACTGATTGTCGTGTCGAATAGCACTTTCCATTGCTGAGTGCTTGTCATCAACTCAATCTTCCATCTCCATAGCTGCCACTCGCCTTTAGCAATGTTCGACTCGGCGCCTAAGTAAGGATCGTCCAGGTACTGGAGTCGTTTTTCTGTTGATCCGTATTTCTCAGTAATAAGATGTAGCAACAACAATTCCTGTGGCGTATGTATTGAACGAACCGGAAGGGCCTTTTTCTCCGCACTAGCCTTTTGAGTGTCGGCAGCCATCTTGGTTATGAATGCAAAAGAGAGCCTTCCCCACCTAGTTCGATCTTCTTGGCCATATCTATTGCTCAGCGAGTATAGGAATTTAGTAGCAATGCTCCAGAAGTGGTACGCATGCTTGTCTGGAAAAGCTTTCTGAAGAGCGTTTGCAATCTTTTCCGCGTGATCCAAATCGCCCTTATAGATACAGACCCGGAAACATTGCTTGCTCACTTCATCTTCCTTCGGCCTCGAAATAACGCGCTGTAACCGAAGCTCTCCTATGAACTTTGCCCAATCACTTGGTGAGTTTGGCATGACAGCATCGAATGCCTCATCGAGCAATTCAATGGCATCATAGTCTGTCACAGCCGGCGTACGGTCCCGTAGCTTCTCTATATAGACTAGGACATTTCCTTTCTCTGTCTCAGGACTAAAATCCCGGGATTGAATGTAGATTCTAAGAGCCTATGTGAATGTCAGAATCGTACCAGCTTGATATCACGTGTTGTACAATACCTCCAGGTATTCAGAAGATTTCTTCTTTATTCTTTTGTCGATCACCTTTATCGCCTGCTTATAGTTCTTGACCTCAATAGCATTCCATATAGGAACATCTTGTTGGTCTCTCAGAGGGAAATCGGAAGGCGACATCTTTTTTGCTCGTTTGGTTATTGTCAGATTTGTTGTGACGGTTGCAAAATGCTGAGCTCCACCCTAACTTAAGCGAGGCTTAAAGCCAAAAATGCAGTCCCCTTTTATTTCGGTCTGATATTTGCCTAACTTGGACAAATTTATGAATGCTTCAATACCAAGATTTGCTTGTGGTAAAGACAACTTTATTTTGGTTCTTGTAGCAGCTAATTGTTTGTCTATTGTGGTCCACATCTATTTTTCGTAGTGATTCACTCACAGCCGTAGCTACTTCTCAGATAGGTAGACCTGCTTCGAACATGTTCATCTTTCATTTTCATATCTTACACCTCTCACGTAGACACCAAAAGGGTTATGAGAACCATGATTTCCCTTCTTTTGCCTTTAATTTTGCCTCCTTCCGTTCCGTGATCTTACACAGTCAGTCTCAAGTCCATCCAAACACCCATTGCCGAACTTACCCATTGCTTTTTACAATCTCGATATGCCCTATTTCAAGTCAGCGGCCCATCGTAAGCACAAAGGCAGGGTCAGTTCTGCGGAATTTCTACGTAGAGGGAACCTCAGGTGGTGGCAAACGATTCTTGAGAAGTACCTACTGAAAGTAATCATTGCACATATCCTTGTTATTCGCGTTCCTATGCAAACACTTCAGACTTCTCGCCGCTGCTTCTTGACACGGATCAAAGTATTCTCCCGGCCGTTTGCTGTAGTCCATCAGCGCCACCCTCTAGATCTTCCGCCCAGAGCTTCGACTACCAGGTTACGTACTTCTCGAACTTCTGACTGGTCTTGGGGTCCCATGGGGTTTCTTCCGGGGGATCAGTGGATGCCATATTCAGATATTGGAGTCTTGGATGGATGGTGGATGGAGACAGAGTTGTTGGCCGGCTCACGGGCAGCTGGAAGACAGGCTTGCTGGGATTGTATTCGCTTAGACTTTCTCCAGGGAGCGGGTAGATATCCAGATATCACACTAGCGTGTATTCATAAACTCTACAGTGAAGCCTCAACCCGCAACTTCAGCCTCCTTGTGCTGCGTATCTATTCATATTTCCCATCCTGTCAATTCGACTTTGTTGATCCTCTGTTTAAAAAGTACTGCTTGATGTTGTGGAATTCCTGGAATTGGGATTACATAAGCAGAAAGTCAGGAATTGTTAACCCCAGGCTATTTGGAAACTTTTACATAACTACCCCAATGGCGGACACCCCTCACTTATCTGATATTCACTACTTGCACAATTGTTGGTTGATTGTTCAATACGTGAAACAGACCTTATCAAGCTGGTCCATACTAGACATGGGTGAGACGGTCACGTCCACAAGTGCCGATGCAAAGTTGCAGTTGTACATGTCGATGTATTCGGTTCCAAGATATGACGAAGGGTCCGTAATGCAACAATCCAAACTGAAAGAGCTGTAGCACAGCTATCTTCTGTTGTTGACGAAATGATAGATCTAGCGGTTATCACTGGGTCTCGTTCTGACGATTAAGTCATGGCTGTACGTCCGTTAACGGCGTTCAACCAAGCTTCGTGGTGATTTCCATCCAAATCGGGACAAATTTTCCATACTCTTCATGATACCTCTCCTCCGCCCGGCAACCTACTAGGAGCAACATTAGCCCTCCACACCTCGCGTTTGATCTCTCCACTTTCACAGTACGTGTCTCCACGAATAGGGAGTCTACCATCGAGTCCCTTGAAGTTGAGGCTGGCATCCGCACGATGTTGGCGCCAAACCAAGATCCATGTCCTGACTTTCCCTATCAAATTAACATCCGGATTAGTTTCAATCTGGAGTCCCCTCAGGGTGTTGGTCTCCGCTCAAGATTGCCGAAGCTATCCCTTTAAAGAAATAAGTTCCATACGGCTGCTCGACCATCGTGTCACACTCCTACAAGTGCTATCTATATTGGGCTTCTCGATATCGGCCCTGCTCGTTTGTATCCAAAGCCAGCACTCTGTTGGGCAAATGCAGGATTGTGAGGCAAAAGCCATTTGGCTGGGTTCGTCATGACTGAAAATTATAGCCAGAGATCATGAGATAGCTACTCCACATTGTTTTGTTCCATGAGTACCACCAGCGATTTTGGTAATAATTTGGGAAAAGGTGTGGAGGAGTTCAGCAAGGCCAGCCTAGATTGGGACGTTTGAGGTTCACGGTCAGCTCTCCGTAGCGGATTTCCTAGGTTGGTTTTGAGTTACCTGCCGGTTCAACAGCAGTAGCAGCAAGCATTTGATGCGTTGGAGGTTATCTCTGAGTTGCAAGAAGATATAAAGCATCAGTTCACCGTTCAGCAACGCTCTCGATTTACCATACACTTTAGCAGCTCACTTTGAACTTGAAGACCAAGCTGCTACATTACATCTTATATTTACTTTGTGTTGAAACCTCCCTGCAGCGTGTAGAACCGTAAGTTGGTTCTTGTTATGCTTCCCGTTCTTATCGCCAGGATAGATAACTCATTAAACGAAAGTTCATCTATCTACAGCTAGCCCCATCTCTGCTCTGCTTACTGGTAGATAGACTGAGCACAGGAAGCTTTATCTCCTGAGATAATACTCCACTAGGTCTATCTACACGTCAATCAACTATTACATGACAGACTTCCCCTCTTCATATATCTTCCTTAAACAATATCATAGCGCTCTGATATTGAGATCGAGATACAGTTTTTGACAGATCCACAGAGCTACTTCAATTATGGCCACTCCAGATGTCATTCTCCAGAGTGACGGTCGCTTCTCGAAAGTCATGAACTCTCCCAGGCTCAACCCATCGCCAAAGGAGACGCAAGAAAGTCTGAAGCGTTCATTTGCAAAGTATCTTGCCACCGACACAGAAAATCAAGCAGTCGGAAAACTATTCAATCCCAACAAACATCTCGCCTATGAAGAGCCAAAGTATATCCATACTATGGAAGACATAGGATACTCAGCTACTAGTGGTGTATCACCCGTTGCAGTATCTGAACCATTTCACTTATTCAGTGAAGAAGCGGTCAATATTATGAGAGAGGAGATTCTTTTGAAAGAGGTTCAGGAAAACTATACATATACCTCTGACATCGCTCCAAAGCAGATCAGGGGATATGCTCCCAAGTAAGATATGGAAAATGTTGTGTCGCCTCAACAGAGCTCACCTCTCAATAGATACGGGAAATTCATCTTCGAGGCTTGGAAGCATCCCAAGACACTCGCGATAATGTCAAAGATTGCTGGGGTTGATCTTGTTCCTGTGATGGATTACGAGATTGGTCACATCAACATGTCAGTGCCAGGAGCGAAGAACAAGTATGATAGCAAGGCCCTTATATCTGAGGATGAGGAACAGGCTATTGTTGGTTGGCATAGAGATAGCTACCCCTTCGTATGTGTTCTCATGATGAGTGACACCACTGGAATGGTAGGTGGAGAGACAGCACTGCGTACTGGGACTGGTGAGATCAAGAAGGTCCGAGGGCCAGCAAAGGTAACATATCCAGACATTAGCAGTGCCAGCATATGTTAATATCAACTTAGGGATGTGCCGTTGTCCTACAAGGGAGATATATTGATCATCAGGCTCTCCAAGCGTTCGGCGGTCAGGAGCGTATCACAATGGTGACCTCATTTCGTCCACGATCTCCACGGATTCGCGACGACACAGTTCTTACGACAGTTCGACCAATCTCAAATCTGTCTGATCTCTATGGCCAGACAATTGAGTATCAACTTGAGAATGCGGAATCTCGTATTCGAGATATGTTGAAAAATGTCCGTGACGCTATGAAAGCTGGCTCAACCAACGTTTCCTCAATCAAGTCTTTCCTTGATTTTGAGATTAATACCCTGAAGAAACTCAATACTGAGTTTGTTGAAGAGCATCTTGTGCCGAAAGGGCATTTGGCTGAGGTGTGTCAGGATGCTGCGAAGAGAAGGAAAACAGATTAGGGGTGGCATTAAGTATGGCTGTGGTGGTTGTCACGATATTGAGCAATTGATTGGGGACGGCCGTGGTTACGGTGTTTCTGTGCAGCAATCTTTTTGCTTTTACTTCTCTCCTTGCTGTGTTTTAGCCTGCGATCTATGTTTGCTCTTTTGATGAGGATGTGTAATGCACGTTATTTGTGTATCCAGCAATGGAATCTTGGCTTCCCACCCCTTCATTTTGGAATGCCCCTATATTGTATCTAAGATACCTAGAACTCTCAATGATTATCATGATTATATACGAATACCTTAGATCTCAACCTTTGAGAATAGAAATTATCTGTTCTTTATATACTAAATTAAGGCGATATTTGTGTCCAATGGTCGCTCTCGAGCTATCTATATGTTGACTGGGGGTGGTGAGTTGCGGTACTACTTTCTGAGCGATGTTTCACTCAATCTATAGAGCATGTGTAGACTAACTTGATTTGACCTAAAGTTTGATCGAAACATATATAAAGCTCTCCCTCAAGTCACGGATATTCGAGGCCAGCTGGTTTCGGGCATTTTTGCCAACCAAATAAAAACCTACCCAAGCTTGCTGCCAAATGCTTTGGACGCAAGATCTGTGTAAAGGTTTAATATAATAAGATTGGGCTTGGACTTGGATTGAGATTCTAAAGTAGTTTATGACTTGTTCAAATAATTAAGCAAATACTCGTCGTGAGATAAGGCGTGGACGGCCAGGGATTATCAATATTCACGATCAACGTTTAAATTCAAGAGAGCCTGCATTTGCATACGCCGTGTTACAATCAACGTGCCTGCATGGCATCTAGATGAGTGCATAGATCGAGTCGAATCACAGCCTCAGAATCGCTCTGGGTTAATCATATTGGGTGATGAATTCAGGCTACATCGTCCTCTGGAATTTAACAGCAATTTCTTCAAGCCACTAGTAGGAAAAAGCAGTTGTGATGAAAAAGAAGCAAACAAGAGACCCAAGAACTGGATGGATATTGATCGTTGCTTTTTGAACTTTATGAGTTTATTGAGGTGATTAAGTAAGGCAGATAGATGTATATGTAGATTACGCACAAGCGAGAAGCGCCAAGCATTTATGGGGTCGTCGGTTCTTGTCCTATCGATCTTAGGACTTTCTTTCCCATCAGGCTGGTAGGGCATGAACGCTCAACTGAGGGTACGGCGTTGAGAACCATTCTCAAATTGCTCTGATACTTGATAACGCGAGTCTTCTACTCCAACATAACCCGTTGCCACGATCACCTCTCTCCCTATATCTCCCCTCATAATTGCCGCCGCGTTCTGCAACCGCCCAAACCAGAGCCTGGCGCCTGGCTTACTCTCTGTGCCCAAAAGTCAAGCACAAGCTGGGCTTGTGAACTCCAAATCTCATCTTGCATGAATAATTCATCTCGAACCCGCTCATCATGGGTCCGCCAGTTTCGCCAAAGAGCATGTCGAAGAAAGATACTCTTTTCTTAGGAGGCAATATAACCAGTGAGGCTACGGCAACATGTATAGAACCGGCGCCTGGAGGAGCACTCGCAAAACACCCTAAAAGTGATTCCGATGTATGCGAAGCATCTCCACAAGTTGGCACATTATGCTAACTGCTTTGTAGCTTACATCTGTGTTCAGGAATGACCTTAACGATATCAAAAACCTTGTCACTTGTTCAATCTGCGATCAGCTTTTATACGAGCCTTGGACTCTGGCTTGTGGCCACACATATTGCTACTCGTGTCTATGCAACTGGTTTGTGCCCAATATAAGGAAGAAAACATGCCCCGAGTGCCGTACGGCGGTCAAGCAAATGCCAGCTCCTTCGTTTGTCGTGAAGCAAATGGTTACTATCTTGATGGCCAGAGGTGAAATACTGCCCTCCGATGAGACAATAGAGCAACATAAAGAACGCGCACGCGAGGAAACCGAATCTGTGGAAAAGGATAGGAGAGATATACTTGGCCTGTTCAAGGGTACATTTACCCCTGAGAAAAAGTCTATAATATACGATGAAGCAGATGGAGTTACCCGATGCCCTCATTGCATGATGGAGTATGAGGGTGGTACTATGTGCGGTGGATGTGGCCAAGCAATCGATCCTGATGATGAGCATTATTTCAGCGATGAAGGTGACGATGATAGCGTGGACATTAGCGATCTCGATAACGACTCGGACCTAGAAGTGGATTTGCAGATGGAAATGAATAGAAATGCTATCCTGCGAAGGCGTGCACGGGACAGTTTGATGGCTGCTCATCCCCACATTCATGGTCACGCCCATCATGCCTTTTTGGAACATATTGAGTTTGGACTTACTAATAACAATCACTCCTACGACCCTGAGTTGGGAGGTGACATATCCGACATCCCTAGTGAAAGTGAATCAGAGGATTCGTCAGGCCCTGAATGGACGGTCAACCCCAGGCAGCGACGGAGAGTAGAGCATAGAGTCATATCTGATTCCGAATCCGAGTCTGATGAAGGGGGTGATATATCGAGAGGTAGAAGACGACCAAGAGGAAGCCCAAGTCCATCAGCACAATCTGCTGTCACTGGTTCAGAGATTTCGGATTCCATTGAGGCTACAGCCATGTTAGAAAGAGCCGGATGGTCACCTCTCGAGGAACATGGAGGTCACAGAAATATGGGCGATAGAGATTCTGATGAAAGCGATACAGAGACGATGATTGGCTATGGGTCAGAGACAACTCCTCGCTACGATCCCTTGGATGCTGGCCTAAGGACACCTGGAGGTTCTGGATACGACTCCGAGGAGCCGAACTACGGATACTACGATTTTTCGAGTGATGACCTAGATGATGTGCACGGTGGTGGTGTTACGGACGGAGATGGAGACACAGAAATGAGTTCGATTGATGGAGGTGAAAGCAATAACTGGCGGCGGAACTCAGAAAGTCCTGGTGCACATGCTGAAGCAGGTACTTATGGCTATACTGCGAGAGAATCAAACACACCAAGCTCCTCGCATGGTGGCTATGGTCGTTCTACTGGGGAAAATCTTGGTGCAGTAAATCGTGTAATCGATGTAGACAATTCATCCTCAGATGAGTCTGATGGTCCTCGTCCTCCTCGTCGAAGACCACGACGCCCTCAGAGTGTGAGGACTCAACAGCAGCACCGTCCACGGATGGATGCCACACTTATTCAACGAGGTATCATGTCTGGGAACCAAACGGAGCGGAACGGGCGAATACATCTCTTGCCACCTCAACAAGTTTCTGTGGAGAACCAAGATAGCTCTAACTTTGATAATTACATGCTTCGAAGATCCGCAACATACAGACAACAACGATCGCGACCGAGGAGTTCCAGCTCATCTCCGTTTGACCCGCAGCCCTCTTCTTCCTTTATACGGGAACCGTGGCGTTTTTAGAAGAATATATGAGTGATACGATTTGGTCTCGGGGCGCTGGGATGGGCATGGAATCAAGGGAGGGATAACTTGGCGCAAATAGGCATAAATGCTGGTATCAGGTATTGGCATAGCTTTCCGAGGCATGGAGTTCTTATAGGTGATAAGCTAAGCCGATTATTCAACGACTGACATGTCTGATATAAATATGAAATCGTTGTTTGTTATTGTTACTACAAATATGTAATAAACGACTGTGTTTTGCAGTTTTTGTGGCATGTTTACATTTAAGATAATGGAGAAGCTCGATTTACATTCAACTGTGACCATTCGTCAGATGATTATATAACATGCGCGTAACAGAGACCGGAATATATATACCATGCCCTTTCATAGAGGTGAGCCAAATTTGATCAAAGAAATAGCCTCGTCGTCTAAGCATATTCTGGGGGAAAATGACATTTCCATGAGGGATTAGACGTTTGGATACCCCATCCGCCTACCCACCCTACATGCACAGATATGTTGATATGGGTGGGGTTTGGTCATGGGAAAAGAAAAGGGGGTTCCAGGGTTAAGCGAGCGTGGGAAAGGGCTATAATTAGGTAGAAAGAGGGATATAGAGAGTTTTTTGGGACTCAAATTCTACAAGCTTCGAATGCCAATGACAAGAGGAGGAAGTTTCCCGGAAGACTGGACCGACCAAGTAGGAGCAGGTGTATTATCTAGAATTGTGCTTATGCCAATAATGGAGGCAGAGGCTTGCTTTTCTGCTTCACTTAAGTACCGTTCTCCAGCTTAGACATTACACTTTCTACTTCGAATCGCATCACCTGGCAAGGGTGTATTGGACTTCGAAATCGTACGTTTTAACGTGGCTTCATTTGAGCTCTATCCTCATTCATAATCATCGTTGGAATCGTTATAAATGCTCTAAACTAAGCCTTGCCTCCCGAAGCAACACTGCCGGCCTCAGGTGATACCACACCACGGTTCTTCTTGGCGATCCTGAGCCCTCCAACGAGCAAGATGAGAGCCTCGAGTCCGAGAATCACAGCTAGGGTGACGAATGCACCGATGACACCAGCAACGGTGTGTGACATACCGCCATTGCTGTCTTTGGCAGTGGGAGATGAAGCATCGGCTGCGTTAGCTGTGCCTGAGGTGGATGAGCTAGCGCAGACCCCAGTGGTGTTGCCGCAAGCCTGGCACCATTGGGCTTGGTCTCCAATGGCGAACTTGTTCATCTCAGACAAGAATGTTGGCCAAGGAAGGACGGTCTCGGATTGCCCGAAGAGAGGGTAGGCAGTAAGAGCATTCTCGGCGGCACTACCATTGGAGAACAAGAATCGAACATTGATCTGATCGGCGCTTGGGTACGAAGTATTCGATACCTCCGTATCAGTCACAAGCTCAAAGGCCATGGAGGAAGCATAGTCCACGATACCAGTGAAGTCGGTGCTTGCCTTTGGGAGCTGTGCAAGACCAAAGAAGGACAGGAAAGCTGCATAGGCACCGAACTGGATTCCGACCAGTGACTTTGACTTGCCGCCGATGGTGGCGTTGAGCTGTTGTACAATTTGCGAGGCAAGAGTTGCACCGGAAATCGCACGGACGGGCTCAGATGCGTTGTAAGCGAGGCCAAACTCGTGCTGGTTAGCAAGAGTGAAAAGTTGAGAGAGAGTCTCGTTGGTAAGGCGGGAAGATTCTTGGATCGTCTTGTTGTGGATCGTGGATACGTGAATCAAGTCGAATACTACGATGAATGGTAAGTAGGTTTTCGGGCATAGCTTGAGAAGATGGAGATTTTACCAGAGTACGCGTTCTTGAACGTAGTATAAGCGGAAGTGAAGGTTCCGCTCACAACGGGAGCAATGTTCTGGAAAAAGTCGGTTGTCGACTTCAGTGTTTCCGTGTACTCAGCTGACGAGAAGTATGAATTGGAACTCAAAACTGCATTGTTGCAACCGCTTAGGCCTTGAAGCCATGCCTGGTTCTCGGAATTTGCGCTACTCGAAGCAGAAACAACAGCATTGACTGGGATGAGCTGAAATCCGTTCAAAGGCGCTGCAACTGTGGTGCCGTTTGCCAACTCTTGGGTTCCAAGAGTTGCGCCAACGGGAGGATACAGACCTTGCAAGAACGCAGCAGCAGAGTTTTGCAAAACGGTATCTACAGGAGCTTCCACGCTGAGCTGTGAGAGCTTTACGGTGTTGGGACTGATACCAAGAATGGGGGAAGAAGAATCGACGTCGACATAACGGTTACGATAGTAATCGCCAGAAGAGTAGACTTGCTGATATCCCAGATCTGTCAATGAAGTGGGAGGAAGAGCCTTCGACGTCCTGTCACCGTGACGGTGGAAGATGTAAACTCCAAGGACCGTCTCTGCTGCTTGAGTCAGAGACGCAAGCGAGCTGAGGAAGAGGAGCTGTCTGGCAAGCATCTTGAGAGACGTAATCTTGAATTGACAAGGTGAGCTTCAAATTAGACTTGAACCTCCAATTGAAAGATTAAATGTCAAAATTCAAGTGCGAGAAAAGAACATGTTGGTTAGTGCTTTTATATAGCTACGTCAAAGGTTACCGAGGACCTCTATGGATTCAAAAAGCTTAATCAGCAAGGGTCCACCACGGCTTATCTGGGTCAGTTAGTATATATCCTCCACTCTTCTGCTTGGATCTCCGGGCTTCCGTGTCATAGTTCGAAGAAAGCCCACTTCGCAGGATGTTATCAGGAGGCTATCACGGTCTTTTTACCTCAGTGTGATGATCATTCACAACATGGCCATGAAGGCGGAAGGAAAACCGACTCATCTTTTTGGGGGGGAAAAACATGACTACAAAAAAGCCTCTACAACATAGAACTAGACAAATGATATTGTTGAACATGTTCTTATATCTTTCTTATTTCCATGTAGTGACTTTCCTCGTCCATCTAGAGCTCGAAGACTCGAATAACAATTCGCCGTCCTAATTGAACCACATCAATCCAGAAAACTCCATCTCAAAAAAACCTCCATCCAATTACTCCAAGCTATGGTAATATACACCAGCTTTAATTCAACGTCCCAACATCCGAATAAGGGGTATCTTGCTCAAAGTATCCTGACCAACGCATATATAAAACTCAAAATGTCGTGCGACTGTTTTCATCAACACACAACTTTGTACGCCTTCTTCCACTTAGGCCAAGCAGCAGCTTCTGCTTTCTCCTCTGCCAATAGCTCGCGTAGATTCAGCTCTCGCATACCAGTCTTTAGATCCATGTTCCTACAGCGCATAAACGGTGTGCGGAACCAGAGCTTGTAGCCGCTATAGAAGAGAATGATAATTGGGAAGGCAAGGTAAGCCAAGAAGAAGTGGTTAACTTGCTGAGCAGGAGTGTTCTTCTCATAATCTACTGGCCACGCACCGACCCAGAATTGTGCAATGAGGATGAGAACATTGAACAAGAACCCAATCCAGGATCCGATGACCCCGGACTGCGACCTAAACGCTAGTTCATCAAGGCTGTGGCCTTGCATCCGCCAGGCTCTCCTGAATCGAATATGTGCAAAACAGATCGAACCCCACGTGAATATCGAAGATAGTCCGGACACCGCAAGCATCCATTCAAGTACAGTCCCTGGGTCAGATTTAGTATTCAAAATGCAGAAAAGGTGAAGAGTAAGGCATACCTTGAGCACCAGCATCGGCAGAGAATGCGATAAGGCCGATGACTGCTGCGACCCCTATGGCAACCAATGGTCGTCCCTTTCGATCAATATAACCCAGAACCTTCGGGGCTTGACCTTGATCCGCAAGTGCGGCTAATGTTCTAGAAGATCCAAAAACCGCGGAGTTGCCAACAGATAAAACCGAGATAAGAATAACCACGTTCATAACCGAAGGCAAAACCTCAATACCGGCATTTTGGATAGAGATGACGAAAGGTGATGCCGCAGCATTTGCGCTGCCACCAGAAAGGAGACGAGGGTCATTATATGGGACAAGTAGTCCGACAAGGGTGAGCGATACGACGTAGAATAACGTAATTCGCCAAAATACTTGCTTCACAGCTGTGGGAAGAGACTTCCGTGGATTAGCTGTCTCGGCTGCTGCGAGTCCCACTAATTCCGTGCCTGCAAACGCAAAAGCAGCCGTGACAAATACACTGCATAAGCCTGGATTTGTTTTTAGTATTCCTGACATAGAAACAACAGCTATTCAAAACATACCTTTAAAGCCGTTGTGGAATGCTCCTGGATCATCCCAGTATCTACCTCCTACATACTCCCCATCGAGTCCTCCTCCACAGTTAAGTATTATTCCCAAAATGCTAAGTTACGAGTCAACAATTGTCCACCGGTCAATTCTTCATAACTACTCACATGTACCCAACACAAGCAATGACCTTGATGATCGAGAAGAAAAATTCAGCTTCACCATAGCCTTTAACACCAAACAAGTTGATGCAGATAATCGCGCAGAGGAAGATGGAAACAAATATTGCATGGTCATATTTGCCCTCCTGATCCCAAAAGTTGATGGTGATAGATGCTGCAATAATTTCTAGCGGTAGCACTATCAGCCATTGCATAGCGTAATTCTATAGGCAGTTAGCCACCTTGGAGGTGTTATATATCCCATAAAATGATCGTGCACTTACCCATCCCATAGCAAATCCCCAGGCAGGATCGATGAATCGAGTTGAGTACGCAGAGAACGATCCCGCGACAGGGAATAAGACAGCCAATTCTCCAAGTGCATGTACCGTACAGTATAGCATGATACCGATAAGGGAGAAACATATGAGTATAGATGCAGGGCCGCCAGCTTCTCTACATAGGTGCCGGGTCAGTTAGGTATCTAAACGATATCGCTCACCGAACGGAGCATCAACAAGAGATATACATACAGAGCCCTTCCACTTGCGACAAATAAACCCGTCCCTATCGATCCACCGATTGCTATCATCTGCAAATGTCTACTCTTCAATTTTCTTGCCAGCGGAGAAGTTGCGGTAATGGTAGCTGCGATTTCAGGATCGAAGACTCTCCCATTTGCGCCCAGTACGCCCCGCGGCGTCACGTTCAACGTAGGGTCTCTTTTGAAGCTATCCACCATGGACTTGGGCCATCTCGTTTTTATGATTGTTGCTTCTTCGTAGCTCGGCTCGCCGGCTTGTGAATAGTAGTCAGGAATTGGCGCAGACTTAATGCTGCCCTTCTCGATGTCCATCATGCCCATTGTGACTATCCAAAGCGATTACACATCGACTGATACGTGCGTTCGCAACTGCTCGAAGCGAATTGCAGCGACGTGAGAATTTGGTCTGGTGGGCTGAAACCAAAACAGGGCATACCACGTACGTGCCGCAATTAACTTAGAATCATGCTGGATTGCCGAAGCCGGTTAACATATTATGATGATGAGCATAGCGGTGAATTAGGTAGCGGTGGATTGATTTAACGCAGATTTCATACGATGCTGGTCAGTTGGGAAGGTGAGTGTTGAATGGATGGATGGGAAAGGAAGCTTGAGGCACATGTTGCGAGAGGAAGATGTGGAGGAGTGGAGGAGGAGGACGAGGACGAGGACGACAGGAACTGGGCCGCGAGTGGAGCGGATGATTGACAGATAACACGGGATAGGTTGGGGGTTAGGCTGGGATCAAACCTTTGCGGGCTGGGCTGGCTCGGTTGGGCTGCTGGGCAAAGACAATCCAAACACAAACATCTTATCCAACACGGCTCGCTTAGCCATGATTGATGATAAGGGGGGAGGAGGAGAAGAAGAAGAAGACAAAGAACAAGAACATGTAGAAGCAGCAGTTTGTGGTGGAGCTAGCATTGAGTTTACTGTAGCAGATATAGATCATTGGCACAGAACCCCGTGCTAATCACGGTAATGGCAAGGTTGGGTGATATTGGACCCTGACAATATACTAACTGACCTGTAAATAGATACAGGCTTGACTGAGGTCGTGCTCGACTTCTAAAGCCTTGTGCTCCATCTGGATCCAAGTACAGAAGAAGCATGTTTCGAGCGCTTGTCACAAAGCTAATTTGGTACTGTACAGCATATACGTACAGTACATAACAATAATAAGTCCAAGCTCAATCTGGTGATGCCATGACATTAGCTCCACACTACCTGTCAAAGCATAACCTTCTTCGTCCTAGGATGTGCCTCCTAATCTACAGTTCATGTCTGGCTCACGATCAGTCGGAGAGAAAGTGACCTCCTTGGATGGGCGACCATATCAAATTCCGTTGAAAGTAGTCTATACGCATACACACACTTATCCTTCTTGCACTTACATCAACCTGTTTTTAGTTATCCGCGCTCAGGTAGTTGGCTGTTTGCATCCGGATCTGTGGTGGGCTGTTTTTTATCTGGATTGCATTTTCCCATGTTGGTCTGGAACGTACGCCATACAATACATATAACGCTACAGGATAAGCGATTCGGTTGAAGTTTCCAGGTTGGTGGAGAAGATATAGTCAATGCACCCAAATTATGGCTAGATTGCTATCTATGGTGGTTGTCCAAGATGCTTTATGTTGTGGTACTACTGGCTTGGTTAGACTTTAATGCTGCTGAAATTAGACTTTCTGCTCTGTATCCCATCTTGAGCCAGTATTGCAGGTACGATGATACTCTTCAGTGTGTATTTCCATCCTGATAATGCATATGGTTCTTTTGATACTCGTACCAAGAGCATTATAAGAGACAAGAAACCATTGTTGGTTTCCTGTTATACAGTCATTCATAAGAAGCTGGAAGAGTCTTTGATACTCTGCTACAGAAGATGTACAAACTTAAAGGGGAAAATGTTGCGAATGCTTCTTATGACTTGAGACATTGTTACAGATTGGCCACGTCCTTCTGATGACGGTATGTCCTTTTATTTTCTAGTGGGCTATTTTCTATGGAGCTATATAGATGTTCCTGCACTCTTCTATGCGTTCCAGATAACGATCCTACCGTCAACTCCACTTGCTAGATAATGTTAGCTACTTTTCATAGATACGACATTGCACTTACTGCTGAACTTCCGCACTCCGCTCTCATTTCCTTCATAAACACGCAACTAGGAATCGTTAGCCAAAGAACAAGATACCAAGGCTGTATCAGCAAAGGGGATGCTGGTGTGCCATGAACAAGGATCGCAATTGCTCCACCTGGAAAGGATGTGTGCTTGCGACAATGTTCCACTTCGCACTTGAGTAACAAAAATCCAACTTTACATACTGTACTGATGGTGTTCTGGTGGACGGTCGTCAATTTAGTATCGTCCTTGGTTTTCCCCTTAAGGTCCATCTGCTTGAACATATTGAAAGCAGATTCTTCTCGTGCATCTCCGAGTCCTGGCCGACCCTTTGATTCGAGAGATCCTGTCAATTGCCAGCCACCCTCACTGCCCTGAAATCTGTATGCCTCACAGTCGTAACCAGCTGCAATGATTTCGCTTTCACCATTCCAGATGAGACTCATGAAAGGCAAAAGTTGAGTGCTGACGCTCACTACGGCCTTTGGGGGCTGATCTGCACCATTGGGGTAGACCACGGTGATACTGCTGTCGTGTGCTGCGAATGCTAGTGCATCCCCACTGGGAGAGAATGATATGGCATGTACCCAGCCTGCGGAGTTATTCAAATACTCACCACAAACGGTGTTGAATGGAAGTCGTTCACCCCAAACTCCAGGTTGCGGTCTATCATCCACACCCTTGACAAAACTGGAAAACACTCTTGCGTGTGCATCGGTCGACCCGGCCGCAAGAAGCACAGAGTTTGGATGCCACGCAACAGTAGTGATCGTGCTTCGAATGGGCTTTTTGATGTGTTTGGAGACCCACCAGTCATTCTCCTCTTCGAAGTAACAAACAGCAATGACTCTAGCGCCAGATCCTACTGCAAACTTGGTCTCCGATGGTGACCAACGGACGAAAGTTGCCGCTCGGTTGATTCGGAGGAGAACGAGAGTTGGTTTGTATCCAGTAGGAGAGGGCTCCCAGACTAAAGCATTTCTATCTAGAGTTTATTGTGAGTGAAAGTTCAGGTTCGTATAAGAATAGATCACCAACCTTGAGAACATGTAACGATCCTCCCGCTCTCCAGAGCAATATCAACACCAGTAACAGTTTTGTCATGCCCTTTTAACTCATCCCTTAACTTAAACCCGTTGCCCTCTCGACCATACAGCTCAACGCTGGTGTCTCGTGCGACAGCTAGAGTCTGCTTATCTGCGGAGAAAGAGTGGTCGGCAATAGGGGAGTGGAAGAGGTGGTGGACCTAGCTAAGTTAGTACTCCTAGGTGGAATGGAATTCCCCTTTTTGGGGGGGCAGGCAGACATACTTCAGGAGCTGCCATTTTGAAAGTAAGTTGATAGGAGGAGCTCTCTACTATCAAAAGCTGGTGAATTCGTAGAATGTATCGGGGCTTGCGACGACGATGCGGCCACAGCACCTTGGTGGGGTGTCAATCGTGTGGGTCTGTGACAGTGCCAAGTGCTCAACCTTAGCCTCGTCGATTTTTGAGGTTGATTCACGAATAGCTTCAACCTGGTTGAGAAAGCCATACTACTTTCTTCACCCCCCCCTTACAATGGCAGATATTACCCAAAGAGGGGCAGGAGCTCCAGGAACTAAACCTGTCACTAAAACCCCCACATACCCTCCAAACCAGACGTAAGTTGACTGTTTAATCAAAATAGTCCCTGCTAAATGTTTACATAGTTTATACGTATCGAATCTTCCTAATGCCAAATTCCAGAAGAACGATCTGCGAATCTCACTCTATTGTCTTTTCTCTACCTATGGCCCAGTTCTTGACGTGGTAGCGCTGAAGACCGCGAAGATGAGCGGCCAGGCACATGTTGTATTTCGCGATATTCAGACAGCAACCCAAGCCATGAGGGCATTACAAAGCTTTGAATTCTTTGGCAAGGAAATGGTAACTTCACCTTTTATTTACGATTCAATTGAGCTTCAGCTAACAATCCCCAGAAAATAACATACGCGAAGACCAAGTCTGATACAATCGCGAAGCTAGACGGTACGTTCCGTATGCCAGCTGCAGCTGCTGGAGAAGTTACGGCTACGGAGTTACAGCAAAGTATTTTCAACGCCCCGCCTTCCGCTGCAACACTTGCTGCACCTCCTGGATTGCTTAAACCCCCAACCGGTGACGTGGCTATGGAAGATGCACGCAGCCCGACGGCAAGTGTGGCCGGTCAGAAGAGACAAAGAGAGGAGGAAGACGAGGAAGATAGCGAAGGAGATGTGGCTATGGAAGAAGATAGTGATGAAGACTAGGGCAAATGATATTACGGGCGTTGGGAGTTGGAAGCTTGCGGGCTTCTTGAATATTGCGAACATTGGACTTGCTAGCTATTTGCACTGCGGCAAGAATGATCACCACCAAAAAACGCGTCGAAGAATTATCATCACAAAGCGAACACAGGCTGCCACGAGAGAAATCCAGAATGGCTTTTGTGTAAGAATTGATCCTGTTTTTATCTTGTTTATTAACCCTGACTTTCATTTTGAGCCATTTCGGTTGGCACCCATAGTCCAACACATCCTCCGACCAATCCCACCCACATCATTAGATACTGGTCTATCGGACAGTCAAAGCCCTCAATTGCCTCTTTGGTCTGGCATGGATGTATAAAGAAAGCTGGGACATCTGTTATTGGGTGAGGCTGATTCGACAGTTAGTCGATACAAATAAATCATAATCTAAATAACTCACAGCTGCTGAGATTCCCCCAGAGACTCCTGCTGCACGTAGCCCACTTCTATATTCAGCTGGGACGAGATACCGATAAACAGAGTCCAGATCAAAAGCTGGCTCACCCATCGGAAGATCGTGTAGCGTGAACCAAAGTGTCGGTATCCTGTAAGTTGGGTGCAAGTGAATCTCATAAGTAGCATAAGGCTGATGAGCATGTGTGGTGTACTGGGGCAGCCCATCATTTTCATTCCTCAAATTTGGTTTAAGAGCTTCCTTTAGGTTGGTCAGTTACCACATAACTGTCAATAGAAAGGGTCATTCCAACCTCATCTGCATCCTCATTCATCATCTCCGAGTCCGGTCGCTCTCCATTACCACTTTCCAATTTCCCAAACATATCTAGTAGATCAAGATCGTCCTCTGGAAACTTAAGAAGCCGAAGTATCTCAATATAGGAAACCCCGGTAGTCATTGTACGGCGAGCACGAATCTTGAATATTTGCCTTGTAGGTCCTAGCTTTGCTTGGACATATTTCTGATCGAACAAAGCACATGCGAGCTCGAACTCTTCCTCATTCAAGAATGGCCACTGTCGATATTCATCTCGGTGAGACATAATTACCAGATTCTACGAACACGGTCCAATATTTGCTTTAGTCTAGTCAGTGCAAGGTTTCCGAGAATTCTGACGTTGAGGACGCAGTATTTCGACTTAAATTCCTTCCGTGAAGAACGGCTGCGTATCTCCAGCTCAACCTTCAAGAAGCATCTGAGCTCTTGAAATTAGAAGTATTTTAACGCTATGTGGCTAATCTCGTCACTACTTGCTGACCTGAAATCAAGAACAGCTTTGACAACCGTAACCCTTCCCCCATTTACTTCATACCCAGATGAATGTCTTGACTTGATATTGGCTCGAAAAAAGTAAAGAATTGCCAATCTAATCTGTAGAAATCTTTGAGTGTTTATTGGCTATACGATTTTGACAAGAAAGCTGGTGGAGCTCGAGTCGTGTACTGCCTCGTCACAAGGCTGAGCCTTTCGGTTCGGCAACGCTGGCATCTTGGAATCTGAGTAGTTCGAGTTAAAATTGATGCCACGCCGCGAACCTCTAGTCGTTCCCTTCTCCCAAAACCAGACTTAATGCTGTGCTTCTAAGCCTTCAATGAACGTCCGTGATCCGTTCAATCTTCACCGGTCCCCTGCCTTTCAGATACTTTCGAGACACAGTCGACAAGCCGTTGCGAACGCTACCCAGAAGGTCAGAGAAGCCAGCGTTCAAGCCATAGAGGCTGGTTCGCAGGCCCTGGAATCCGGGAAGCAGACCTTAGAAGATATGTCTTCGTTCTCCATACCACAGAATGTGCCATCATTTACGAATCCGCAACGAGAAATCGAAAACAAAGTGTGGGGATCTTCTGGTATGACCGCACGATCCCCGAATCCGAATAGCGGTGTTTTAGGTGGTGTGGGGAATTTCTTTGAAAAAAACAAAGATCTCCCAATGTACAAAGATAAACCTTATTCATATGCCTCGTCAAGGAGGCGCCAGCCACTGTATAGACGAAAACGAGCGTTGGGAGCTGGAACCATATTCTTGATTTTGATATTATATTTCTTGGGGTTTTTTGGGAGCAACACACAGGGGAATAAGAAGACGAACAAAGTTTGGGGATGGATACAGAAGGCAGATGATACAGCAATAAGTGCGGACTGGAATGGGAGGCGAGAGCGTGTGGTGGATGCATTTACCTTGAGTTGGGATGCATATAGCAGATACGCTTGGGGTTTGTGATGTCCCTTGACTCTACTTCTCAGTTTCTGACTGTTCTTATTTTAGGAAAAGATGAATTTCACCCCGTCTCGAAAAGAGGGTACCAAATGACACCGAAAGGGATGGGCTGGATCATCGTAGATGCATTGGATACAATGATGCTGATGAATTTGACGAGTAGACTATCTCATGCTAGAGAATGGATGACTACATCTCTCGATTACGAACAGGATCAGGAAGTTAATACATTCGAAACAACAATACGAATGTTGGGAGGTCTATTGTCAGCCCACTATCTCTCCACAGAATTTCCAGACATGGCGCCTCTGACTGATGACGACGAAGGTGCGGCTGGGGAAGATCTCTACCTGGAAAAGGCCAAGGATCTAGCTGATCGATTGATGGGAGCATTCGAGTCACCTTCTGGCGTACCATTTGCAAGTGTCAATTTAAAGACAAGCGTAGGAGTGCCATCTCATGACGACGGTGGAGCATCGTCAACCGCAGAAGCAGCAACTCTTCAGCTAGAACTCAAGTATCTTTCCAAGCTTACCGGTGAAGCGTTTTACTGGGAAAAGGCAGAAAAGGTCATTCAAGTTATCGATGATAATGGAATGCAAGATGGCTTGCTTCCAATCTATATCTACGCCAACAACGGAGAGTTTAGAGGTAACAATATCCGGCTTGGCAGCAGAGGAGACTCCTATTACGAATACCTCATCAAGCAGTATTTGCAAACATCAAAAGAGGAACCCATATACGAAGAACTTTGGGACGAAGCACTGGCCGGTGTCCGTAAGCATTTAGTTACCTACACTTCCCCATCTCAATTTACAATAATTGGAGAGCGACCCAATGGCTTGGATCAAAAGCTATCTCCCAAGATGGATCACCTTGTTTGTTTCATGGCCGGAACAATCGCACTTGGTGCTACAGGCGGTATCACAGAAAAAGAAGCAAAGAAACTTCCTACCTGGACGAAGAAGAAGGATGAAGAAATGCAGCTTGCCCGTGAATTGACACAAACTTGTTGGGGAATGTACAAAGTCATGGCCACTGGCCTTGCAGCTGAAATTACTTATTTCGAAGTCGATGATCCACCGCTCAAACCATCTGCACAACATAAAGCTCCCAAATCGTTCGACGGAGGCGAGGACGCGGACTGGAGGAAAGACTTCACCGTGAAGCCTAATGATGTACATAATCTGCAACGACCGGAGACGGTCGAAAGTTTGTTCTACATGTGGAGGATAACAGGTGATGTCAAGTATAGAGAATGGGGATGGGAAATGTTCAAATCATTCATGAACTACACTGCTGTCGAAGATAACGGTGGCTACACAAGTTTATCAAACGCCAACACGATTCCGCCGGAGAAAAAGGATAACATGGAGAGTTTCTGGCTTGTAAGTTTCATATTCACTCTTCTAGAGATCTACAGACTAACCGACACACCTAGGCCGAGACGTTGAAGTACTTCTACCTCCTCTTCTCTCCCACTGATCTTCTTCCCCTCGATAAGGTCGTTATCAATACCGAAGCCCACGCTTTCCCACGCTTCAAGTTGGGTCCATTGTTCAAAACGGGCTGGACGAGAAAGCCTAGAGGTCGTGATGGGAAGATCATCCCAGATCCGCCTGCTGCTGTAAAGCAAGTGTAGGAACCCGAGTACGTAAAAAGATGACATGGGAAAATGAATGTAATATAGACTTGAGATTTTGTACATATTTGTGTAAATATGGCACAAGATCTATATGGATACCAATTTTTAGCACCAATCAGAGCTAATTTTGTTTTGGATTTTACTATTGAAATCGGGAAAGTATTATAAATCTGTGTCAACCAGTTGTTTAGTAGATTCTACTGCCCAATCCTTTTCAATTGGAACAGAATCCCATATCTTCATCTTGTATTGCAAGTTGCAATAAACCCCTAAGACAGCAGCAAAAAGTATCGAAGAACGCTCCCCATCCGATCTCAGATTTGTACCAATAGCAGACCCTTTCCATTTGCAGCCAATATCCTCTCTCTCTCTCTGCCTCTGCCTCTCCATGTATGCAACTCTGCGGCGCATGGCCGAAAAGCATGACTGCATATAGCACACGGCCCCCCCTTGCAAGTACCGACACATGGTACTTCCAGCCATCTGGAACCGACCACCAAAAAAAATAAGCTTACGTGACGTCCATGTTTTTTTCAACGACATCGTTGATAGCTTGGTTTGCAAAAACGGATTCTACATAATGGCGAACTTTCCTCGCTTGGCCATGGGGATTCTGGCCTATGGGCTTGTTGGGATTGCGGATGGTGAAGATGGTGTTGGCCTAGCTGGAGGGGCAGGGTTAGGTAGGACGACGTAGATGGTAGGAAATCGTGAGTGGAATACACATCTCGGATACATGCGATGTTGGACACGGCCACAATCTCTCCCAGGTTGGAGTAGCTGCATACAGAGGGCTTCTTGGTCAGGAATTGAGGTGTTGAGCTGAATCTCTTTGTGACGAAGCATTTTGATGTTGCACATGGGTCTCTTTTTTTGAAAGGTAAAGTTGTTGGTATTAATATGTAATCTCAGGTAAAAGTATTTATAAAAAATGAATGGGTTTGACACAGCAGCATTGGTATCGCAAGGGTAAGTGTTAATGCTTCTCAGATTAATTGTATTCCTAACAGATGTACCTCTATTCGTTACAGTCCGACCCTTTATCCTTATGCCATAGTATGTCATCCCACATCCGGTAAATCCAAATCTAAATCTCTTGAAAGGAAGGTATGTGTGTGTGTTCGGAACCGGGTATGTTCCTTTTCTAGTGTCCAAATGTCCCGTGGACTAATTCATCCGAGCAAATCTTATTCCGTTGTTGAGAGCTTATATCATTGCGACGGCAATGAAAGCAACGGCCATAAGTGAGAATGCAGCGGTGGTCTGGACACCGGCACCTGGAGTATCAGCAGCAGCGGTTCCTGATGGTGCAGCTGACGAAGTTGCGTTAGCAGCAGCACCGGCTACGGGGACAACAGTAGAGGAGGTGCTTTCGCTCGTGGAGCTTGGGCTGGTGGAGGTGGAGCTGGTGGAACTTGGCTTTGCGCTTGCTTTTGTCGAGACCACCATGGAGGAGGAGCCAGACGTACCAGAGGTAGTTCCGGCAGGGACAGAGGTGGCGGTAGAAGAGTCAGAGTCGGGTGCGGTGGTAGCAGAAGCACCGGTGCCTGTGGAGGTAAGGACAGCATCACGGAGACTTCCTTTGTTGCCAGATGCAACACAGACTCCGGCCACGCTCTTGCTGATGTCGTAGACACCGACTAAGCCCTCCTCACAACAGAATCCGTTTCCGTCGTAACCAATCCACAGGTTCCAGGATGGGTCAGCACAGACAGGTGCGCCTGAGACTTCACCACGGCAATCGTTTGCTATTTGATACGTTAGTCTTCTCGATGGAAACAGGTCTGGCAGAGATGTTACGAACAGGAGGTGCAGCAAGCAGCGACTTGGTGGTTGTTGACCATGGAGTTGCAGTGGAGGGAGATTGGGCAGTATGCGCCATTTCCGCAGGAGTGTAGGGAAGACTGAGCACTGCTAGATTGAAGAGACCATCCTTGGGAAGCAGCGCGGTTGACGAGCGAAGTGGTGGCTTGGACGCTGGAGATAGCTAGGAGAACGAGGCTGGATTGGATATACATCTTGGAAGGAATGTGGTGTTGAGTGCAACGAGTGAGAGATCAAATAAAACGAATGTATTTGGATTATGAAAAACGAGTGTGTGGGAAGACAGTTGGTTGGGAGTAGGTGTAGAACGATACCAAGGGAGTAGGGGATACAAGTAGGAAAAGTCGTCTCGGCTGGTAGCGTCCCACTATCTTGAGATGATAATCTAAATACGATTACGGTACAGGAATAGTGGAAATAGCAGTAGTCAGCCTGTAGGTCTAACTGACCTTGGGTGCATAAACGTCGTTCCACGAAGCAAAGGCCACCAGGAGCCCAATAAACCCGTATCCGTCCCCTGAATATGCACCTGAACAGCAGTTAACTACGTCTGCTATGGAGCAGATCTTTTTTATATGGATTTGAGTTGAGAACACGAAGAGAAAAGACGGGGCAGAGCGCAGAGGAAGCGCTGATTGGCGAATGGCATCTGCGTGAAACTGCTTATAAGCCTCTGTCATCGGTTTTTAAAATTTGGAAAAGCTGAGACCATACGTGTTGCTCAGGGATGCTGATAAGTGTCTGTGTCTAAAGAAAGAACGGTAGATAGATAGTTCGCTGTCGCTAGCCAGGTACCAGATTCGACCCAAGAGACAGCAATGCACAGCCATGTCTAATGCTGCACCCAATGAGACCGTCCGTGATGCGCATGGCGGGCGGATCATGGACTGAATTGCTAGATGTTCCCTCCACCCCATAGAGGAACTGAGTACGAGGGGACGCCGATCCTAGCAAACCTAGTTGTGAAACGACCAATTGCCTATCAGGCTCAAAGCAGAAGAGACGTGAGGCTTTTGCGTTTGTAAAGTTGGGGGTTTCCGATCAATTTGCTGCACGGAGATGGGGGGATCCACGGAATAGCTGAGTTAGCTGAACTGTAAATGCGCGGCCGTCTGCCGCTATCAGAAAGACATGTCTCATTTTTCCTGTCGAACGCGGTTTGCAGAAGAAAAAAGAACTGCAACGCATAAAAATAGAACAGCTGTGCTTTTGGGTGTGGGCTCACTGTCGTCAACATGCCCGGCATTCGAGGCAGCGTCCTGCGTTATTGCCTCCGAGCTGGAGCCAAACACGATTCAAGTGAGGCAATTTGGAAGCTTTAGGGCGAACAAACTATTTATGTTCCAAGGTGGCGGGAATAGGGAGATCCCCAGTTCGCCGTCGCCATGGCGTGGATGTAATTTCCTCAAGAACCCCTTTTAGTCTTGTTTAGCTCTCCTAACCAGCTCTCGCTTATTAATCCGGTGCCGTACGTTCCACTCATCCGCGTGTTGCTATGGAAAGATGAACGCTCCGTGCTATGGACACGCCTACTGCATTTTGCATGGCCTTTGCTGCTGAAGCCTGAATAAGCTTTCACTACCAACTATTTCTGTCACCCTCTCGTATTACCATGGCTGTGTTGTTGGTATTTGCGTCAAGTGCATGCTGATCAGAGAATGAAAGTTACCGCGATACTGTACACGTCAAGGGGTCTTGTTGCTCTCCACGCTTGCACTACTCGTTAACCAAGCTGCAAGTATGGTGCAATGCTAACCCCACTACTGTTGGCACCGTCATGGATTGATCCGTGACTGTTGAGCTTCCTTTTTGGAAGAAATATGATTAGCATGCCTCAACTCGAAACTGTATCTACCAAGTGCTGTACGTTTATGGACCTTCAAGTCCCAAATTCGTGATTATTAAGGGCGACTGAGCTCATGAAAGAGCTGGTTGTGCATCCCTCTCCATTTTCGCTGTATTCCACGAATTGCAATTCATAGCTATCCTGATTTCCTGTATCCCTTCAAAAATAATGCCAACGAGATCAGTCGCCGTGATTGGGGCTGGTCCGGCAGGTGCTATAACGGTAGACGCACTAGCCCAAGAGCAAGCCTTTGGCACAATCAGAGTCTTCGAGCGGAGGGAGAAGGCAGGTGGGTGTTGGTCAGTTTCTTCCGGCAGCTCAAGTGATACAAACTCACGATTCCAAGGATTGCCGATTCAGACGACCATGTGCAACAACTGCCAGACCTCGACAGAATTGCCTCGCGTAGCCCAGATCAAACGTTACCAATACCTGATAAGTTGCCAACGGTAATGCCGCATAACACGCAATACCGATTTTCAGATACCTCGATATATCCCACGTTGGAGACAAACATCGATGCGTTTGCCATGAGTTTTACCCGCGAACCATTTCCGGAAGAACGATCTGCACTCAATATTCGACGGCATGGCGAACAGTCCCCTTTTCGACACTGGAACACGGTAGAAAAGTATATACAAAACCTGCTGAAGCGGGAACAATATGAAAACCTAGTATCTTATGACACAACTGTAGAGCTAGTTCAAAAGGATAAAGAGAGCGGAAAGTGGATAGTAACACTGAGGAAACCAGAGAATAACGTGGATGAATGGTGGACAGAAACGTTCGATTTTGTTATCGTAGCATCCGGTCATTACAGTGTACCATATATTCCACCGACGCCGGGACTTGCTGCATTGGCAGAAAACTTCCCTGGATCAGTTGAGCATAGTAAATCATGGAGAGATCCTGAAAAGTATCGCGGGAAACGAGTTGTGGTGGTTGGAGCAAGTATATCCGGAACTGATATCTCATTCACGATGGCCGATATTGTCGAACCACCAATGCACTCGGTGGTGCGAGGTCGGTATCACCCATATTTCCTCGATTGGGCATTCCAACACCCCAATATTCGTCGTCGACCGCCCATAACGAGAATCTGTTCTAACCGTCAAACGGATGAGAGAACCGTCCATTTTGAAGATGGTACCAAGTTGGAAAAGGTCGACCATGTCATATTTGGTACCGGATATTCATGGACTTTACCTTTCCTCCCAAGTCTTGCTGCGACGATACGTAACAATAGGCTACCCAATCTGTACCAGCATATTTTCTGGCGAGATGACCCAACCCTTTGCTTTGTCGGCGCGGTAGCTGCGGGTTTTACCTTTAGGGTATTCGAATGGCAAGCGGTGCTCGCCGCTCGGTATTTAGCAGGCAAGATAACTCTCCCTCCCGTCAGCGAGCAGGCGCAATGGGAGCGAGACAGGATAGCCTACAAAGGTGACGGACCCGCGTTTACCGCTCTCTATCCAGATTTTGAGGAATATTTCGAAGAGGTGAGAAAATTAGCTGGTGAACCGAAGGAAGGGAAGGGTAGAACCTTACCCAAGTGGGAAAAGGGGTGGAGGGAAGTATTCGACCAAGGTCATGAGAAGAGGATCGCAATGTGGAAAAGAGAGAACGAGGCCGCGAGGGAGAGAATTAAACGAGCAGCAAATAGTGACGGGCAAGTGCCAATTTTCGAACCAGCGTATGAGCGAACTAGTAGCTTCTAACCTGGTGTCCGAAGTGGGAGTCTCCCTGGGTTTGTATAGATATGAGTCCTGTGCATGTTTGTCATTTTGAGATTGTGCGTAGATGTATACCTATTACCGTTGGCCCTCGAGTCTGAACGACATTTGACCAAGGTCAAATTGGCGCAACTACTAAGATGTTTGGCAATATGAGATACGAAATATTAGAATTATATATTGTCTTCGTCATAAACCTTTCAATGCGAATGTGAATCACATAGAGCTGGGGATCTAAATCTTTGGGTTGTATGAATAAATAGTGTAGCATTGTTGTCCTAGTGTTGTAATTTGACGCAATATAATGTTCAACATTGTAAGAACTTCAATACCTGAGCATGTTCGTGAGGATGAGTAATTATGTCTATTGCATTTCAGGTGGAAACCCAGCGAAAACACATGGATATCTTTCCTATTTGTCTAACATTTCAAAATACTTGAGTGAGATCAAATGCTCTACAAGGTAAAAGGAATCCTTTCTCCCTTCTCTCTTGGAGCTCATTTTCTTTAATTCCGAACAAGATACCGGAAACGATCTAGATACCTAGACACAAGGACACATGTTTCCTCAGATAGCACTTACGAGAAATTCTACCTATGCCGTCAATGGTCCTTTTTTGAGTACTTGGGGTGGATTTCTTGGTCTCTAAAGAAGCGATTGATGGTTGTAAAATCAGCATGATATGATGTAATTGAGCTTGCCAAGACCAACCTCGGTTTTATCGATAAGGCTAGACAACGACGAGGCTGCTAATATCAAGTCAGCAAGTACTCTGTACAAACATCTGTTCATTTTATGGACTCAGGGTCAATAATTCAGTGAAGCTCTTCTTTTTTTGTCGATTGTTTTCTGTACATACCAACCTAAGTCTTTTGTAACTTAAGAAACATGAGTGATATGCAGAGAGCGTTCGCAAAAGCGAAGCTTGCAAGCTACCCAATTGACCCCCCTGTGTTCAACGAGGTAGACGAACAGGATACAGATGGCTTCACTGAAGTCCCAGTTGATGATGACTCCTCTTCAGCATCGTCAGCCTCATCCGCCTCCTCAACCGGAACCATAATACCTTCCTCAAATCAGAGTTTATTTGCCCGACCCCTTGGGTCAGTTTAACCCTCCACCTCCTACTGCTAGTCTGACCTTTAGGAGATCACCAAACAAAAGAACGCTAGACCAGATTCCCTGGACAAGATTCTTTGAGCGCGAGCTTTTCCTAGAGTCAAAGTTAGATGCTCTCAGAATAAATCATCACGCATATCTTACATCTCCGACTGGCACTGCACCTTTGTTTGTCACACATCATGGAGCAGGCTCTTCTGGTCTATCATTTGCAGCGTTAACTGCTCAAATTCGCAAGCTGCTACCTTCTGCTGGTATTCTATCTATAGACGCTAGAGGCCATGGCTCTACCACCATTGATCCAGAACCAGAAACTCTTGACCTGAGTTTAGAAACACTTAGTGCAGATGTAATATCGATACTAGAACAAACAAAAGTACAAATGGGCTGGAAAAATCTACCACTATTAGTACTCATCGGCCATTCTTTGGGAGGAGCAGTAATGACTGATGTTGCGAAAGGCGGGAAGTTAGGAAATGCTGTTTTAGGCTATGCAGTTCTTGATGTAGTCGAGGGATCTGCAATGGATGCATTGCAGAGCATGCAAACCTACCTCTCGACACGCCCTTTAGGCTTTCCATCATTAGAATCTGGAATAGATTGGCATATACGCTCAAGGACAATCAGAAATTCCCTGTCTGCCCGAACAAGTGTACCAGCACTGTTAAGTTTTGACGAAGAAGCAAGAAGCTCTAGGTGCTGGACATGGAAGACAGATTTAGCTGCCACACAGCCTTACTGGGAAGGATGGTTCGTTGGACTTAGCAAGAAGTTTTTGGAGGCTAGAGGAGGGAAACTATTACTTCTTGCCGGAACCGATAGACTGGATAAGGAGCTTATCATTGGACAAATGCAAGGTAAGCCATGAGATACCTGTAGTAGGATTCAGCTAATATTGTGATACAGGAAAATATGCATTACAAGTCTTTCCCGAAGCGGGCCATTTCATCCATGAAGACCTTCCTGAAAAAACTGCAATGGTCATTGTTGATTTCTACAAGCGGAACGATAGAAGCACATTGGTAAGTCATCAAATGCCCCGAAAGGTAGTCATAGATCTCAGGATATGCTGTATGCTAAATCTTCTGTCTTAGGTCTTGCCTCCAAAGGTGTCAGATTTGTTGAGAGCGGGAAAGAAGGTTTGAATCAACCATGAAATACGTTGCTTTGTGTTGAGCTATTTTATCGGTGATGCAAGCAACACTATTAGAAAGGAAATTTCCACGAACAGGAGTATGGTATAGCCAAGGCAGTGATACCGGCTCCACCAAAGTCCTCAATTTGTTGAACCAGAGATTCAGGATCAGCTGGATCGTCCAATGAGGCACAGGATACCTTTTGAGATTTTAATCTACCACAAATCAAGGGGGGTTGAATGTAACAAGCTTTAGCGCAAGCAGTTTGTTTTCCGGTCCACCCTCATTATCTTTTGAAAATATTCCAAGGTCAGGCTTTTGGACATTTGCGCAATCCTTCTACACTAAAACCACACTTGCTGCAACAATTCATTTGTAGTGCTGCAATAACCTCGCTTACACGCCAAGCGTCAGCTTCAATTTGACATCCTCGTAATGTTGTTATAAACGTTGTAATGTTACAACAATTGATACGCCTGATTGGCTGTGCTCGAGCTTTCAATCCGAAAAGCAACAGTTGTGTCAGATTCATATAATGAGAGATTTAAGGAACCCTGACCACAAAAGTTCTGTCACAGCCCTCTTAGCGCAGACCAGAAGTAGCACCTGGAACCATTTATAGGTGTTGGTGATATTCAAGGCATCATTTGGTAATACCCTTTCCTTTTCTAAAAGGCTGATTCTTGCTAACTTGCGAGCAGTAGATATGACCAAGTAAACACAACAACTGTTGATGTTTCATCCTAAGTGAAACTGTGCCTCTGTTGTACAGTAGCTGAGATTTTCGTGACGCCCCAGCTAATTGATAGGAGTGAACACCCAGCAGAATGCACATGTTACTCAAGTCGTATATGCGTAAATCCCCCCGAACATTTCACTATCTGAGCGTCTTTCGAAAATTTACCGAGAGATGGGGTATCAACAAATTGAAGCATGAGAATCGCCATAGCACTTCTCTATTAACACAAGAAAGATTCTGGCCAATACCAAACATTTCCGAGATAGAAAATACAGAGTATTTATTAATTAAGGAAGGATTACTACAGTAGAGTCGACGGTATATATGCCAAGAATATGGCAAGGCCATTTAAGGCTTCAGCTCTTCCCAGAAGTGAAGGTGAAGGGACATGGATGTGGGGCTGTGTAAGCTCCAAGATAGGTCAGGTATGAATAAAGTAACAGTTGGTATTTGTTCCTTCCCATCAAGCAGCCCAATCAACTAGCGCCTACAATCCAACAGTGAATACGTACAAGGCGCAGTCACTTGTTGAGCTGGACCATACAACAAACATATCAATGAGGAACCAACCTCAAAGCGACATCGAAGACTACTTAAGCCACCGCACAACCAATATGTTATAGGCTTTGATATTTTCATAGTTACTCCTATTCATTTTCCTCATTACAAATTATCCATAGAAGTTGGTACTTTCTATTAGACCGAAAAACAGCTACTCCAACTACACATATATCGTCTTCTTAGTTGATCTCCCACATCTATCAAAAATGCGTTTCCAAACCTCCATCTTCGCCTTGGCAAGCTCTTTGTCCCTCTCTCTTGCAAGTCCTGCACCCGAACCACAATCCAATAAGTACCGACCCCAATTCTTTTCAATGGTATCAACTAACCTTCCCAAGCCAAATATTGGATGCGATTGGAGAAATCGCTTCTTACGCAATCGCTGTAGCCACAGAACCATGGGCCGAGGCTTACGAATCCGCCGCAGCGAAGAACCCGTCTCTGGATGCCTCTGTGGTGCGTTTATCTCCTTCAAATACCTATTCCTTAGTAATAAGCTTGAAAGCGGAGATACTATTGCGAAAGCCAAACACCCTGATCTGGCCTCCTTAGCACCCCCGTTTTCAAGCCTCCCTCTCGTCCAAGTGGCACATCCACAACTAACATGTGTGTTTGCACAGTCCAATTTTGGAGCCTCATTGGCTAGCCAGTGGACTGCCGGCTACGTCGCCGACACCTCTGCGATAGCTGCGTTCCCTACCGAGGCACAGGTCTACTTGAAGAGTATCATCCCGGCGCAGTTGAGCATCCTTACCAAAAACGGCTATGTCATAACGAACACGCGCGGTGCGACTCCAGGCCCGACACCACCAGCCGGAGGAGCGCAGCCTTCAGTAACGAGCAAGGGCGAGGCGGTACCAACGATGGCCGTGAAGGCTGGAGCAGGCATGGCGGTCGGGTTTGTGGCTGCGGTGTTGGCATTGTAGGCACGAGCGAAAGGATAAACGGTTGCAAAAGGTTAATTCAGTAAAGGAAGCATGGAATTTTTTTTTTTTCAACATAATACACATCTATGACCATAGCGCGAGCATCATTGCGGGGGAAGCTCTCATGCACATACAGAACAATAAATAGTCCGTCCATATACCAAAGTTTTGCTATCGAATATACCTGATAAGGCTTGTGTCCAGTGAAACATTTTGCAGCTCGTAGTATAAATTGAGCCATGTAGATACCATGGAAGAGCGTATATCGGCCGAGACATTTGCTACTACTGCATGATCACATTATACTCTTAGCATCTACATTAAGCTAATAAGGACCATCAAAGTCATCGCATAGTAATTATGGATTGTGAAGAACATATATTCATAGTAATCAATGTATATTATCTATAAGGGGGAAAATCTTCCCAAACACTGTGCTATAGAAGCATCAAACGCCGCCTTTATACAGTATATTCCCAACCATCGCTATGCTTCGCTCGCTATGACTCAAACACAGATAAATCAGATGATGCACTCATTCAAGTCCCTCACCACTCAAAATACTCTTCAGTATACCAGCACCAAGACCCTCTACAGCTTGAGCTACCTCTTTCTCTCCCACACAAGAGCTAACTCTCTTCTCATCACCAACGCCTACACCACCACCGAATTTCTTGCTTCGTCGAGCTTGTGTGCTCATACCGACGAATGAGCCGTTCTTCCCATCCACAGCTCCAACTAAAGATAAGGTTTCCAAACTTCCAACTACATCTCTGAACTCTGTACTTGTGAGAGGGTGGAGGATAGAATCGCGAGTACAGAGCATACAATAGACATCGTATAGAGCCTTGATGGTTGGTGCTACGCTTCTAGTCTTTGAAGGGGTAGAACCAACGTTTGATGCGATCTCTCTCTTTCGCTTTTCCAAAGCTACCAATGCACACAAGGCAGCTTTTTGTTGCAAGTTCAAAGTCTTGAGTCTTTGATTCGCACCGTTGCTGAATGTTGCCAAGGTGATCTTGTTGACATGTCCGACAGTAGCCCTGGGAGCTGTCTCAACCGTGAGCGTCGCAAGGGATTGCGCTAGAGTCAGCAACTTCCCCTTGACGGCACTGACGACGGGTGGTGAGGCCAGATTGGCATTCACCTGAAGTGGCTGCTTGGATGGACTGTTTAGAAGCATCTGCTCGTTAAGATTCTGTTCGTGTTTCTGTTTTGTTTCCGCTTCAATAAGATCAATTGCCCGCCGACATATATCGAAAGCACGACGTAAATCCCCACTTTGGTTCGCTACTTTGCGAGAACATATCTCGACTGCCATTGGATGCAGGAATGGAACGTAATCTGGTTTAGCGCTCCCAACTGGCATCAGAGTCTTCAAGCGTGAAGTAATGACGGTCTTGATTTGATTGGCGTCATAAGGCAAAAATGGAAGTAATTCTGGCTTGAGGTTTCGCGACTTGAGCCGGGGAAGGAATCGGTCCGTCAGGTCCAATGCGTTGGCGATACCAAGTAAGATGAGCCGGGAGCAATTTTGCAGTGACCACTCAAAGAGCTTATACAGAATTTCTAAATCCAGAGTGAGGATGTGATCGATCTCATCCAAAGTGATTAAGTAAACAGTATCGCCCTTTTTCTTAGTAACAAACATCTTCTGAAGAGTCTTCACTTCATCCCCTTCCAAAATCTCCATATCTTCGCAGAATGCATTCAATAGGTTGGCGTAAAGGTCTTTGGATGATTTGATGCTCATGCAATTGATATATGCCTTCTTCAATGTTGATGAGGCCTCGAAGTCCAAAGTAACCTCATGTACCATGGCGCTCTTACCGGTACCCGGTGGTCCGCTAACGTATGTGCATCCGCCCGATGTCTTGTCCACTCGGGTTTGGATGAAACTACTCAGTTCTTCACGTTCAGCTTCCCTTCCGACCAGTCTACCGGGTTCGTTACTTCGTGTGAATAATGCTCGTGCCTGGCTATAAACTGTCGTGATTGCGCCTCCAGGTGTCACTGCGGTTCGTGGAGTACGAGGTGTCAAGCTTTTGCCAGCCACCAAAACGCGATGTCGAGGAGTAACCGGAACCTGCTTCGAAAGCGCATCTCTGTGTCGTGGAGTTTTAGGCGTGGGGTTTTGCACCGGAGACGAGTTTTCCTTATTATTCTTTATTATTTCGAAATGTTTCACGCTCCCCGATGTCAAAGAAATTCGCTTCTCGGCAGCACCATCACCATGTTTAGCTGGAGTTGAGCGCGTGGAACGTGTCGAGATGACCTCGTCCATGTCCATGGAGTCGGCATCTTGCGATCCATTTCGCGAACTTCTTGATATGAACGGGTTCTCATTTTCATCGGTGAATATCTCTGTGCGAGCTTGACGTTTGGCATATGGCAGAATTGTTTTTGATGCTGTTACGACTATCAGCATGTGGGAAAGGGGTGAACTCTAGCTCGAACGTACCTGCGTCGGTGGAACTTCTCGTTCGCTTGCCTAGTACAGAAGATGCCATTGTTGAGTTGTTCTTGCCGGGCGAGGAGAGGGGATGTTCTTGAGGTGATTGAGGAGGAAGGTGGTGGTGGTGGTGGTGGTGGATTGATGAAGTGGAAAGAAAGACTCGTCGAAGTGAGGAAGTCGCGAGAACCACGCGCGCGCGCGCGTCTGTTCAACGCGTCGAAAGTTTAAGTGGTTTTCACACGGACCGACCCACAAGCCCCCGCCACCGAATATTCTACAGTACAAGATACTGTGGACTGTCAGGTACCCACTTTGTTTAACCCCGACGAGCTAACTCCGACCTCCCTCACCTTCACCTTCACCTTCACTCTAACCTTTATTATAAAACAAGAGGAACATACTTTGTCTTGATGGACCACGGTCGGTACAATAGTTCTTTCGCGATATCACCATGCCTCCCAATTTCAATCGGGTAAATGCTGGGAGGTAGCGCACGGCGGGATTACCGTTTATCCACAGCCTTATGGGCAAAGCATGTCATCAGATGAAATGCATATCAGCCATAATATGCTTCCTTTCTAGTGTTCTACTACTCAATGCATGATTTGCGGCGCCCTCGTTTCTCTTTCTCCCAATAGCTCAATAATCGCTCACACCATTTGCAGACGTTGGCTTGCACTCCTACTCGCTTCCAAAAATCTAAGATATATTGATCGAGCGTGCTCTTGTGCGCTTATCACATCAAGATAGCCCCAGCTACTGAGGTTACAGTTCCATTGTGTGAGATTAAGTTACCGTACATTTTCTCCCAAGCCACTCAGCATGCCAAATGGGAGGGGAGATTCCAGTTGTCTCGAGACCGAGTGTAGTTGGAGGATAGCTTTCTGGAGTTCAGTGAGCGAATACAAGCGGCGATTGTCTACGCATGTGTTTTGTGTTCATCCTGTTAGACATGCTTTGTGATAATGACAGCGTAGGTAAAGTATATTGGATTTTGTGGTATAGTTACTGTGGAGCATTTGTGTAGATCCAGTAGTGTGTTGTGCATATCATACTTACATATATCTTTTTTTTCTTCTCCTCCTCCTCCTCCTCCTCCTCCAAGCGAGAGTACCAATATTGCCCAACTAATGTTATGTTACCTCGGCGGCAAACTCCAAGTCGACGTCCGTTCTTCCCGCTCCATCACCATCACCATCACGTCCAGCGCTTCTTTGGGAGACCGTCCCTGAAGCCCAAGCATATGGTTTCCCTTGCCCTTGACCAAAATGTGCAGTGCTCTGCTCAGATAGTGTGAAGCTGTAGCCGCTGAACCAGGATGTTGTTCTTGGTTCGTCTCTGTCTGTCAGCACACCAAGCTACCCCACCTCCAATCACACTGACGCCCCAACCAGCAACTCCCTTCCAAGCAATATTTCACGGTATTGAACATTAGTACTATTGTTTATCATGTTGGTGGGCGTGTAACCCGCATCCCAATCGCCGCCCCCGAGTACGCACTGCACGCATACGCACGCATACATCCCCATCTCTCCAGGTTATCTCTCCTCTCGCCTACTGTACAGCGGCGTCTTCCCCCTCCATACCCCGTCTGCCGGCCTTCTTCTCTTATTCACCCTGCACCTCTCATCTTTTCCGCATTCGTGTCTTCTCAGCTTTCATCCTAGGTCTCCGTTGCGGTCGCTGTATCTGCGGCCTTTCTGCGATTTCCCCGCTCGCAAGCAGTGACACAGTACCATACATATATACATCATCTGTGCCTCATCCACATACCGTACGTGGGTAGCTTACCCGTCAACCTCCTATAAATAACACTTCGTGCATCACTGTGCGATTGCGATCTCGCCATTGGAGAGTGCTGCGTGCGTACCTGACGATGGCCTCTCGTCTCGGAAAAGCAGACGACGAGCTTTTCTTTCAGAGACCGTCTGCCAACGGCGACGATAGTCCTACCGTTGAGCCTTTGAGAATTCACAAACCTATGAGTCCAAAGCCACCAACAGACTCCGGAGCTTCGGGAGGGTTAGCTTACCCGCCGCAAGTCAACAAACACACATTTCCACTGCCTCCGGGAGCATCAAGCTCTGCGAATCCTCTACCATATCCTGACGATGACGAAGACACATATGAATATGTGCGACCTGAATCTCGCACACACCGTGCTCCCTACCCCGACGATCGCAAGCCGACTCCGGACAGAACAAGCTCAGCAGGATCAGGAGGACAGGGCAAACAAAACAAACCGCTGCCTGGCATGGGCAACCGGACAGCATCAAATGATATATCCCCGAGGTTGAACACAAGTCCGGTAGAGAAGAGAGGCCCGGGTCTGGCTGAGCGACGTGGTACGGCCCCAAAACCATTACCGGAATCTCCAGGGCCAGACCTGCCAGATAAAGAGGGACTGTTTGCGATGCCTCCCAGGAGAGATCCAGCACCTGCGGCCGCCAGCTCGACAAACTATCCTGAGGTGTACTATCCACCACCAGTACCAGCTTCATCTGCATCGACTGGAAAAGCCGGGAATGGTGCAAATTTGATTGCGCCTACACCCAATGGGATGAACAGATTCGCGTCAACTGCATCGACATCCACCACGAGAGCAACTAGAGGCTCCCCGCCTCCACCAGAAACACCGATTGATCTCCCTGATGCTGGAGGAATCGAGGCTCGATATGCGGCTGCGGGGATTTCTGGAACCGCAACTCTGAGTGGTTTACAATCGCAGAGTGCAGCTGCTGCGCAAAGACAGAATCAATACGGCGCTCCACCACCTGTTCCTCAGATGCCACAATCCCCTGGATTGATTCCTGTTCAAAACGCTCCTCGGCCATGGACACCCACCGAATCTCCGGATAATCAACCACATGGCCCTCCTACAGTATACCAAGGGCCTAACCAAGTTACCAGTTCGGCGTCACCCCCGCCGCAGGGAAGACAAGGCTCAGGATCACAAGCTGCCCTGGAACAAGATTTCCAACGCATGCAGATGTCTCATTCGCCGCCTCCAGCATATTCCAGTGTAACTCCCGGTGGTGCTGCAGCAGGTTCCTCTCAAGCATACCCGGCTGAAAAGCAACGCCCAGGTGCAACTCCGGCTGCTATCATTACATCGCCACGACCAGACATAGCAGCTCCTCTAAAGTCTCCTGAGTTGCAACATCCTGGCCATCCAGCTTTTGCGAATGATCCGAGACAAGAAGTTGTGAGCCCGCAGCAAAATGCACAAAATATGCAAAACCCCCAAATTGCACACCCAACACCTGCGCAGCAGTTTGCAAATTCATCTCCATTTCAGGGTGCTGGTCCCAGCTCGCCTCCTCCTCTTCCAGAAGGCTGGATTGCACACTTGGACCAGAATTCGGGTCAATATTATTATATACATCTGGCTACACAGGCAACCCAATGGGAATTCCCCAAGGGTCCTACTCCGTTGAATCATGATATTGCACCTCTTTCTCCCACCATGTCTATCAATACGTATGGGAACCCTCTGGCATCACCTGGTCTTAGTGCCTTTGGCAAAACGCCTTTGGGATCCCCTTCATTTCCTCCACACACTCCCGGATATGCTGAAAGTATAATGAGCATGACCTCCCAAACACCCACAGCAGCAGGGTTCTCGGGCCCTCCACCGAGTGCAGGTGTCGACATGTACAAGGTGGCTCCTACTAACGGAGTTTACTTTGGACCATACCTCCGCTATGTAAACATGGACTTCGAAAGAGGTGTGTGGCTAGGAACCATAATGCTTGTAACCGATGCTCCACAACCGCCTACAATTCACATTCATCAAAGCATCGATTTGTCGCCAAATCCACGTCAACTAAAACCTAATCCTATATTTACGCACCAGAGATACACCTTTTACAGGTATGACCTTGATCTCCCTATGGGAGAAGGAAGCGATAAATGGACATATGCCATAACTTCACATTTAGGATGCACTAGGTATGAGTTCCTTGTCGCCGGAAGATTTGAGACAAATTGGCGGTTTATTGCTCATTCTGGAAACGACTTTGCTATGAACACTTCTGCGAATGAGCGGTCTAAATTAGGAGGACTTGGTTTTATGTGGAAAGATATATTACAAAAGAACGTAGAATGCGGCGGTTTCCATGTTCAGCTTGGCCTAGGAGATCAAATATATGGGGATAGATTGTGGAAAGACATTCCACTGCTTAAGCAATGGCTTGCGATGAGCGGCAAGGACAATCGAAAGAATGCCGCCTGGACAGCCAGGCATGAAGAGGATGTGTCTCATGCTTATTTTCATTATTATAGCAGTCACTTTGACCAGCCTTATCTAAGAGAGGCATTTGCTCAAATACCTCACATCTTACAGATAGATGACCACGACATGTAAGTTACAATTCAATTTCCATTGATATGGTACTAATACAATCTAGTTTTGACGGGTTTGGGTCGTATCCTGATTACATGCAATCATCCAATATGTTCAAGAACATTGGGCGTATTGGGATTGAGATGTATCTCCTTTTCCAGCATCATACGACACTTGAGATACTCCGAAATGTCAGCACAGATGTGGATCTATTCACAATCACTGGGGCAGGTTGGCACTTCGTCAAGTATCTCGGGCCGGCTGTTGTAGTCATTGGTCCAGATTGTCGCTCTGAGCGCAATCAGCGCCAGGTACTCGCCGGTCCAACATATCAAGGTCTTTTCCCTAAAGTTGCCACGCTGCCTCCGAGTGTGCAACATTGTATATGGATGATTTCAGTGCCAGTCATTTATCCCCGCTTGGAAACTGTGGAGAGTATTGCTCACACAATGGCAACTGCTAAGAAGGGAGTTACTGGAACATACAATCTCCTCGGCAAAGTCACGAGCTCTGTAGCCGGAGTTGTGGGTGGCAAAGAAATGGTTTCCTCTGGGTTCTCCTCTGTAAAGAAAGCCGTGGGAAAGTCCGGACTTATGGGAGGTGTACTCAATACCTTTGGCGATATCGATATTGCCGATGAGCTTCGGGACATGTGGACACATGAATCAAAGGATCTCGAGAGGACATACTTGATCAGAACTCTACAAGGCATTGCCCATCAAAAGGGAATTCGTATGACCTTCCTATCTGGAGGTAAGTAAACAATACCCTTACTTCATCCATCTCACTAACTGATCTATTCCAGACGTCAACTGCTGCGGCGCCGGACTCGTCCATGATCCTAGCCACCCAAGCGACCACAAGACCATGTATCAAGTAATCTCTTCGGCCGTTGTATCGGCTCCTCCTCCAAACTATGTCCTCAAAATGCTCCACAATAACAAACCCTTGTATGTCCCTCAAAACGGCCAGAAAACCACCAATACCGTTTCCGACACCAAAGAAGACATGATGGAAATCTTCCAGACCGATACCAATGGCGGCGCCCGCGAACTCAAGAAACTAATGGGAAGGAGAAACTATGTCGCATTCGTAGCGTATGATCCCGAATCCGTGCAGGGCATGACTGGAGCGGCTAGCGTGCACAGTGGGCAGCAGGGATTGGCGAAATTGAGCCTGGCAGTGGATTTTGTCGTGCAAGGCGATGGAGGTTTTAGTCCGCCAACGAAGTATGGACCGGTTATCATCCCGAGTCTTGAGTTTGGACGGTAGATTTAATTGACCTGCTGTCTGATAGGTGGCAAGTTGTGTGTGTGATGTATCAACTGCGGTTGATTATGATTTATACTGATGAGAGACGAAAGGTATTTTGAAGCATTTCGAGAGATGGAGTTGTTGGGAAAGCGTTGGATGTTTTAATTTTTGCCGCCTCTATATAAATCTATACAGCGCGAAAATACGAGAAACGAGAAGATTTGACAAGCATTTTGAAATTCCATTTCAAGACTCTAGCACAGACTGTCTATGTGAGATTTTTTTAAACTGAATCTTAACTAGAATCTCAGAGCTCGCTTGCTTCCCAAATTTGAACACCAATCAAAGCATACTCCCCTCGCCTGGCTCTAACCCCAGTCATTTATTACTTAGGATCTCCTGCAACTGCACCGCACAATCATCCGGATCTCTTACTGAGTGTCCAACTACTCTTGGATCACTGTATAATTCATAGTCGTTTCCGCCAGGCTCCGTCTTATCGCCGAAGAAATGGATGTATTTGTATTCGATTCCATCCGGCTTCTTGGCTTCGGCATCAAGATGTTGAAGGCAGTAGCGCTTGTCCCAACCGGCGGGGAAGATGTCGAAGGAGATTTGACCACCAATGGAATATCTAGTTGAAGGGATTGTTAAATCACTGCCTCTTTGTAGCATTGGATGTTTGGGGGAGAACTTACGTTAGACCAAAATCGGCGAATTCCTTTTGGAGAGCAGAAACGAAGTTCTCCCGTATCTTATTTTCTAGGTCGTACTTTTGGTACTCATCTCTATTCACGAATCAGTATGGTAAATCGCTGGATATTGGGAGGGATGTCTGATGTAGAAATGCGCTTTCTTCTTCGTTCGCACTACTTTCGGTTCCACGCAAGAAGAAAGTGACCACATTCCCAATTTGGCAAAAAAATAAAGCAACCTCACCTCTCCTGAATGCTAGCATTTCTGCCAATGGGGCTAACATTCACCATTCCATTCCGAAACTCAATGAAAGTACCTCTCTTAACGGGAATGTCGAGATCCGCGATATAATGTAGGATGAATTTGACCATCTTCTTGTACTTCTCTTCCCCGATCCATTTTATGAAGGAGTGAGAGGCAAGAGGTAGGCCCGACTTGTAAGCTGTAAGGCCATTTTCAGAGAAGCAGAAGTCGAAGAGGCTGGTGACAGGAATAGAAGAAGTGCCGAGTTGTTCTTGTTGCTACGAGATGGGCGTTAGAATGTAATTTTGGAGGGGGTGAGAGAATCGGAGAGGAGATTGGTACTTTTGCGAGATCGGAGCCGCCCACGAAACCAATTGCAACGTTCTTGCGGAGGGTTGAGAGAAGATTGAGCATTTCTGGGGTAACAGCCTGACAAGAAGTTAGTATGGGTGGTTATACAGTTGTAGGAGGGGTATATGGCCATACTCTGCGAGCTGGAGTAAGGGTATTGTCAACATCGAAGAGGTAGATCGTGTTTTTGATAGGACGATCAGCCAACGAAGGGTATGTGTTTGCCATTTTGATGGAGTTTCAGCGCAGAGTGAAGAGCGATGCGAGTTTTCAAAGTAAGTTAGATATTGAGCGGTCAAACTATGGAAGCTTCTGAGGCCAGACTGGTTCCTGAATAAGCATGTAGTGGGGCAGACAGAAGTACCCCTCTTTCCTTGGCGCCCAGAATCGCTTCTCGCTTCACCCCCTTTTTGTTTTTGCGCTTGGGCGTAGGCATGTGAAGTGAAAGAAAGAAATCTACCTAGGTAGGTATTGCTACCGGAAATCTAATCTAGAGAAAGGTATAAAGAGCATAAAGTAGATTGCTCCTAATTTGCATATGCTAGATTATATGATTAATTTATGCCACTTAGTATATATATTAGTCGATGGTGCTCACTGCTACCATGAATCTGTATGGTATCTGGATAAGATTACAAGACAAATAGCCAATTTGGTTATAAATTCTTTTGGTTTTATAGAAACTTACTAGAATGAGGTACTGAGGTTCTTTATTGCTCGAAAGAAACTATCAGAAAGCTTACAAATAGCCAACTGATCTTGATTGATATTCGCAATGTTTGACTTTTCTATGGATGAAAGTGATACGAAAAAGAGAACATAATATGTAGCAGGTATTCATAAGGCTTGGATGTCTTTTGGCTACAACATTATGATAAGGTCCCAGATGTACCATACTTATTTGATACTGATCCGTAGAACATAGCCAGGGCTGTCTAAGGCGCCTTCAACAAACTCTCATGTTTCACCACCCAGCCTCCGGTTTTGGGAAATCCGGGGGCATGACCAGAGGAGCCTTGCCATCCTGCAGCCATGTAAGCGACAGCGTAGAGAAATCCTGCGTTTCCTGGAATAAATGGAGGAGGTGTACCACCATCCCCACCACGCACAGCAAAACCAGCATCATCAAAAGTCCAATAGTCATAGGCAGTCAAATGATATATCGCCCGTTCTGGTCTGCCGATACGCGCACTATTAATCGCTAAAACTGGTCTACCCCATCCACGTATCTTGTCATCACCCCAGACTTCCCAGACCTTGTCCGCCGTCTTCAGTGCGATGGCTGGGTCAACCGCTGGGGTATCTGGTAGCATTCCTTGTAACATTATGAGGGACCGAGGATCACCATTTAGGCTAGTATCATTCCACCAGCTACCATTTAGACCAGAGTAAACAGCATAGAGACCATCAACTATAGGAATAGGTGACAGTTGAGATGAGACGGTAGCCCAGACAGGTGGGACAGGGCGGCGAAGTCGCTTGAACCATTTCGAGGCGGCATCGAGTGAGTAGCGCCAGTATGCTAGCTGTTGAAGAAGTGAGTAAATGGTGTAAAAGGATGGAAAGGATGACTTGACTTCATAAGCTAAGTTGAGGGAATGGGCTGGTGGCGTGTTTTCAGTTACCCCATATGCCCTGAGATACCATTTAGCTTTAGCTTTGATAGTTCAAATTTGAGAGTGTTTTCTTACGGTGGTCCTAAGTCGTACTGGCCTGACGATACATTGAACCAAGCATATGAAGCCATATAGTCAGCGGTGGCCTGTATAATTGGCGCCCAACGTTCGAGAGTCTTCTTTGTTGGTGCAGCTTGATATGCAAGTTGTGCTAGATACAAGGCATGAGGCTATAGATCCTATGTTGGCAAAGATGGCTATATTAGATTATCGGAACATACCTGTTGCCACATCAATAGCCCATTAACTCCACCAGGAGAGCTTACACCACTATTCATTTCTGTCATCTTTGGCCACCTAGCACCCTCCCATCCCATACTTTTAGCTCTAGCCAATGACGAGGGTAAGAGAGCCTCATAAAGTTCCGGAAATATAGCATCGAAATATTGTTGCCGTCCCCACGTGGCCCAATGGGCATTATGCCACACCACCATCTCCATGTGGAATTTTCCATACCAGCCATTATTCATTAGCCCGCTCTCCTGTGGCGACTGGCCCTTCGCCGCACTGTTTACTCTCACATGGTACTGGGAGAGAATGATACGACGTTGTAATTCTGTTGCATTAGGGTTCGTGGACGATGTTAGATCTACGAAGCCACCTTCACTCCAGTATTTTTTCCATCCTGCTATGTTACGCTTTTCAATGACGGAAGGTAGTTCAGGCGTACCTTTGTCCGGAGAGAAATGGGCGGTAAATGAGAATGATGAGGGCTTGTTATGGGCATTAGGAACTTTGGCGAGAGTATAGCGGTGTGCTGCGAGCGTGGGTGATTCCTGAAGTTGGTTCCTGGTGAGTTGAAGTGGAGTATGGGATGGCCAGCGCAGATTGATATAGTATTCAGTTTCCTGGAGGGAGTGTTGAATATGTGTGGTGTGCTTTCCTTTTTGCCCTTCCACGATTGATGTTGTATGATTTGAAGGGAATGTGTAGACACCGGCAAAGACTTCGTATTTGTATGCTGTTGAGTGGATAGGGGGATACGGGAAGTCCATTTCTACCTGCAAAATCCCTGAAGTGACTAGATCGGAGTCTATGCGGAATGCTACTGCATCGGAATCAAAATCACCTTGAGTCGTGACAGTTACTATCTTACCATCAACTTTGAAAGTTGACGTTATAGTTCCAGTCCAAAGCTCGAGCTTCTGCTTTGGTTCAGTGATATGTGTAGCTAAAAGAGTAGTATTTTTATATTTCAACCCAATGCGACCTAGATTGATCCGATTTGGGTTGCTAATAAGCCATTGAGATGCCGCTGGAAGATTCTTGTCTGGTATATCATACGAAACGTTCCTCCCGTGTGTCAACATGGGCACACCATGATAGTCGCTGATTCTCTCATTGCTAAGAATTTAGTACAATGAGCTGAGAATAGAAACTGAATTATAAACTACAGACCTGCCTGTAGGTAAAGAATCATTGTGCCATGCCCAACTTGAAAGAGTATTGAAAGGTAGGAACGTCTGATTGCCGTCAATGAGCTTCTTCAGAGTTATAAGCAGAATGAATTCTTACCTGCATCCCGGTATTATCGACATTGTACGCAAAGTTACCGTTGCCAACCTGGAGAGGCGTGGTAGTATTAGTGATGAGACTTGTCCGCACAATATTATTCTTAACGACTATACGATGTCTATCGATTTTCCCAGCCACAACTGGCAAGAGAAGTGTGAATAAAAGACTAAGCAAGGCCATATCTGATTTATTTGTAGACTAGCGTCGTACTTTCCTACGAATTTAAATTCCCCTTTAAAAGCTTCGCAATTCATTGACCTGCTTTTGGTGATGCTTTAGAAATGACAGCATCCATATTTGACCCGGTGTAATCGAATCCGAACTTCATTAACCCCTCTCAATCATCAAGCACTCAGTTACATCAAGCCCGCCATTGAACTTATCCACAGCCGAATTTTTCCGTAGGATTTACAGTAGTAGTAAGTTACTATGGCTTGGCAGTCTGGGGTAGAGGATGGAATGCATCTGACATGAACCGAAAGCCGAAAGACATACAGGAGTGGACACAAGAAACGTGCCTAATAATACAGAAAACCCTAGCAAATCGTGAAACAATAGATTTTGAGTCTTTTTTTTTTATAAATAAAATAAAAAAACCCTGTCACTCTCTCAAAGGGAAAATCAACCTCAATACTTGATATTAAACAGATACTATCACGCCCTCAAATATAAGGTTTTCACGGAACAAGTTGGACAAGTTGGATGTGATCATTGCAAGAGAAGCCAGATTAGCCTTCATTTTAGATTCCATCAACTGCTAAGTTTCAAGACCGCCTGATTATAATATCTCAATATTTTATATGGTCAGTCTATATGGGCTTCAAATCTGATAAGAAAAGTCCGAGAAACATTGTACAAGGTATGATAGAGTCTCTCGAAGTCTCCACACAATCTAGAGTACTTGTAATTGTATGACTAATCCTCTTCTTTAATCACAACTCCCCAGTCGTGTTGAACATTTCCATACTTGATGTCCATTAACCATTTCTTCAGAATCGTTGCATATGTTCCGCCTTGACCCTTGCCCATGGATATATCAAGATCTGCATCTCTGAAGTTAATAGCACTTACGGGTGTGATGAAGTACTAATCAAAAGTCAGAAATCGTCACCTCTTGCAAAATCACTAGAATGCGGAGGAAAGCTTACAGCTGTACCAGAAACAAAAGCTTCAACTAGTCTCCCCTCCTTCCATGCCTCCTCAATCTCAAGCATTGTATACACCCTCTCTACAACACTCACGCTCTCTAATCCCTTGTCCAAGTACTCTGATCCTTCTACTAATCGCTTTCTCGCAAGATCAAGTACACTTCGTCTTGTGATGCCATTTAAAATAATCTTTGAATCAAGAGGAGCAGTTACAATCTCTAGTTTCCCTTCCTTTGTTTTCCAAACGACGAAGAAATTACTGGCTCCAGCCTCTGTGACTTCAAACTCTTTCTCGTTGTTAAGGAGCCAAAGTATCTGATCGTAGCCCCGTTTACGACCTTCCATGTGGCTGACAAAGGCCGGGCCATAATTGGCGCCGACTTTGGCATATCCTAGTTGTCAAATTAGCTTTGTTGTACTTACTCATGCGCAAGGCACTTCAAGTCAAAAAACTGAGTAAAGGAGGATGGGAGTATGCATCTTACCGAATCCTCCAGGCCAAGCTCGAGTATCATTCTTAGAAGCAAGCAACTTTAAGCCATACGGTTTGGATGGTGCTCCTGGTGGAACATCATCACCAGAAAGCTCCGGCCATGCCGTAGCAATAATGAACAGAAGAACCTCCGAGGGGGCTGTTACTCCTAATTGCTCTCCATTTCCAATGATTGCTGGGCGAACATACAGAAAAGTCCCGGGTCTGGATTTTGGGAGCCATCCTGGTACCAATTAGTCACTGAATATTTACGTATTTAGACAAGCTTACTTGGTCCTTCAAGTCCCAAGAATACATGTAACAACTTTACCAGTTCCTCGGTATCAAAAGACGGAAGCGCTACGCGAGTAGAACTCAAATTCAATCTCGCGGCGTTCAAGTCAGGTCTGAAAATCCTCAACTTGCCATCATAACCACGATAAACCTTCATTCCCTCAAAACACTGTGTAGCATAATGTAAGCAGCTTGCTGTTGGCATCATCTCTAGAGGTCCGTATGGAACAATTTCAGGAGTATGCCAGCCCTCGTCATCACTCCAGGCAACCTTGACCATATGGTCTGTACATGCCTTGAAGGACCACACTTCTTTCGAATTGAGCTCGGGGACAGGTCGAAGATTGCTTGTTTTAGTAATTTTTAACTTCGAAGCATCTAGTCTATGAATGGCGGGTATGTTCTTGGCTTCGATGGAGGCATGTTTGATCCCAGAATCTGTAAGGTCACTAATGGATTGAACATGATCAATTGCGTCCCCGTTCATGATGATATGTATCTTTTGTAATTCTATATCGGTTTATTTGGTTTATTAGGAGTTATCTATCCCAAATCAGCGCTTAATTTTTATCTTTGATCAGTGAAGCATCTACTCGGGACGTTTCATACCAAATCTAGTAGCGAAGAGGCGATAGGCTCGTTCTCGAACTTGTTGATTGTTAAACTAAAAACGTAAAAGTCAGAGGAAATATATACAATTCATCTACTAGTGTCTACTACGGAGCTGCTTAACAATGTAATAAGATGACGTGTGCCTTGCTTATCTATAACGTAGGTGCGGAGCGTAGGGAGTTTCCGAGACTATCCCTGAGTCACGTGCGGGAGCGAAACAAACTATAGATTATAAAGAAAGCTTATAGGACACAGATCGACACCCACCAGACTATATACTCTGCAAAACTCCCTTGTACTTCCCGAGATGCCTCGCTTTACTGAGCCCCAAGTCGGGGAAGGTAGCCGAAGAAAACCTGACGACTTCTCCGGATTCTCGCTTGTGCTTTTCGTGTTTGGGAGCTACCTAACAGTCGAAGATTTTTAAAGAGCCAATTAAGTTGCACAACTATGTCTGAAACGGAGGAGTTGAATTTGTCCTTCCAGAGACATATGCATCACTTCCAAAGATCAGAGAAGGTTGAAGACTTGTAGATCTGCATGTTTACCCAGTCTTCTTCCGTGCACGAGGTTTCAGCATCGTTTGATTACCTATCTATACTGCAGTCATAGTGTTCTAGGGGGGGAATTATATATAATCCCTGCCCTTGTGAATCCTGATTCTAAATTGCGATGGAAAGAGTAGTATTTGCTTGAATGAATTAGATACTTTTGCAAACTTTAATACTTACACATTCTTCTAGTTGATTAAGTCGCACCTCAATCAAAAGATGTCCCAAATAGTTCCTCTACCTACATTTGATATTCAAGGCTAGAACATAAGTTCTAGCTCTCGCTCCACAAAGATACCTTTCAATCCATCTTCAAAACCGGTCGCTGAAATATTGAGATGGGCGTGTTGGTAAACAGAACCCATAAGGGAAGATTCAGAGCGCCAGTCTGAAACCGAATCTTGGATAATACCTGTACCCATTACCTCCCGAAGTGTACCAGACGAAAGTATAGTACCTACAGATTGAGTCTATCCAAATATAAGATATGTTGCAACGGTTGGCAACACCTATAGCGTCTTTGAAACTTTGGAGAGTTTTTTCGAGTGGAATTTCCTGCATGCAAGATATCAAGTTCTCGTTTATGAGTTTGAATGGCATGCTCCTCCCCCAACAGTGACTGAGACTGGCATATTTTACAGGCGCCTCCAGCGAGCGCCCATTTCTTAGCCGGATTTTGTAGCAATCGTTGCTTTCCCCTATGATTTCATTTAGTCTTGTCGGCGTGAACATAGGTCTTCAGAAATACATCCTGGCAGCCTCTATGATTCTCCAAGCAGTCTGTAAGCCAGGTATGAATTTGCTCGAAGTTTTCTTGCGATCGAGTTGATCTTGAAAGCACGGTTCTAAAAGGCTTAATGTTCAAATCTGGATCATCGAGATCACTACCAAGCGCTAAATTCGATTCAGATTACTTAGAGTACGGTATCGTGACATCTTAACTCGTACCAAATGGATGTAGAGATAAACGAAGGTCTGCCCGATTTTGCCCTCAAATTGCAAGTCATAGATCTCCTTATTTTACCAATATCGCAAAAGCATCCAGTAATGAATCTGGAAAACGTCAACATTCCCCAATGTGAATCGACTAATGAACAAAGCGCAAAGCCTGCAACCTGTTTAATTCCGAGGATCAACCTTGATTATTCTCCCAGCGGCGGAGGGCGTCAAATCTAATGAGAGGCACGCATTGCAAAGTCGATCAGGAGTCTAGAAGCTATCAATCTCAAGCCATATGAACTGTACCATGTGTAATGATTCATACGATACTGTTCGCCAACGACTGCCGTACAGAGCCTCCTGCCACTGGTTGATCAACGCCCTGTACTTCCATTACGAATAGTCCCGAGTGCTGTCGTGCAACACGAATTCAGTCACTACTAAAAGAGAGTTAATTTGGTTGGGTGCTAGTACTCTCGCATCTACGGAGAAACGAAATAAAATGCAAGTGCGGCTGAGATGAAGGCGATACTAGTGAGCAACTCCCCAATAGCGAAAAGTGAGTTATACACCTTATAGTTCTTTGAATATCACAAAGACATCACTAGAGCACAAGTCGAACACTTGTCCTATAATCATTGAAAGTAATCAGAATTTAGAATTCATGAAATTGAGAAATAATATGAAGTTTTGAAATATATAAATCATTGTGAATTTGAAGAATATCTCTCGTAGTGGTATATACAAACTCCTCCTGCGCATTACCACGCATGTAAGCCTCTCATTGCTTCTTCTTGGAGCCAGATCTTGTGGAGTGCCCACTAGACTTTTGAGCTGCCTTGGCTGCAGTCTTCTCTTCTTTATCTTCCTCATATTTCAGCTCCTCCTGGGACTCTTTCTTTTCAGCGTACCATTGGCCGGCCTGCAAAACGAGAACACCGACCAGCACAAGTGCCAAAATGGTATTGCTAGCTGCAAGGACCCGCAAACTATCTTCTCTTCCAATTACGACTTCGGTAGAGCCTTCAGGTACCAAACTGTAGGATCCTTCAGTTACAATTCTCAATCCTTTCACGAGGTTTGTTATGTAAACAACAACACCAATGACATAGAGAACCAATGATGCGCCATCAAACAACAGGTTTGCCTCAGAAGGCTTGAAAAGCTTCGTGAAGAAACCCACAAAACCGACTGCGATCGCGATATGGAGGATCCGTGGGATGATAGGGGGCGACGCGTGCATGAACTTTAGATGTGCCTCCAAGAAATCATAGTATTCAGGTGGTGTTACATTAGAGGTCCAGAGTAGCGGAAAGTCGTAGGGGAAGGATGAAAAGAGCATGCCTAGGAAGAAACACGTTGCTAATAAGGGTCAGCGAATTGAATAGTAAGTTTGCGCGTTGAAATACTCACGCCCGATGATCATGAAAGTTGCAAAAGAGCCCGATCCACCCTGTCCCTTGGGCTTGTCATATGTCTTAAACATGGAGATCTTAGAAGGATCCATTGCGTTGGTTTGAATTTATGTCAACGTTGTCCCCTGGTTATCTGGCTGGCAGTTTGCGCCGGATGATATCAATAATGAAGAGGAATGGTGAACTTCAAGCTATGTCACAAACAAGCTGAACGATGCGCAAATCTGAAATATCCGAAGACTGTAAGGCTATAACTCCATGGAAGCTGGTGTAAACTGCAAGAGAATGAGTTCACGAGAAGTTAATCTCATCATGTCAAAGTTCAGTGAGATGCCAAGCCACCAAGCCTATGTGGGAAGGTATCGGATAGGGGGGTCCTGACAGCAATAAATCAATAATACCTGCAATCGGAACGCCCAAATTCGATTTAAAACTCCGAACAAAGAAATTATCAAGGTGCTTGTAGTTTGTACTTTACGGAAGTCAGTGTAGGCCCACCTTATTACGCAGCACCTTTGTTACATTTATTTATTAGAAACAATATACGCTCTTCAAATCTGTTCCAAGACCTCCTACAGATAGCTTTATTTAAGAATGAGGGTTTTAGCAAGATCATGTTTGCAATGAAGCATATCATGCAAACCTAAATAAACTTGCATTGAGCTGCTGAAAAGTGCTTCAATTTGACGCAAGTCTCTGCAGAGCTATCCTCATTCTGACTTGTTTGGGAAGAAGAGTTGCTTGAGACTTGATTCTGTTTTCACAAAAAGCAAGAGAACTTATGATGTGTAATGAATCAGTTTCAATAGTCTTGGTGAATGTTACCATATCTACACAAGTTTCAGATTTTAGTGACAATTAAGTTCACCAGCCAATTTTTGTGACTGGAGTTTAGCATTGAGCACTATCTGAGAATGTTAGAATTTGTACTGTGGGTTAATAGAAGGCTGTCACCATACGACTCAAAGTCGATTTAAAATAAATGTTGTTCTATGTCTTGTGAATCCAGCCCTAACAAATGTAGCATTAAATCGTGGCATGGTATCTGAAAAGAGACATGGAATATACACTTCACAGTATTTGAGCAGGGCCTAGGGTGAACGAGTCAGGAGGAAAATTTACTAACCCGCCAAGAGCGTGGTGGATAGTACTATATAGCTAACATTCTGAAAACCGAATATATAAAACAGTCAAACAAGATCGCTTAGCTCAGTTGGTTAGAGCGTGGTGCTAATAACGCCAAGGTCGCGAGTTCGACCCTCGTAGTGATCATACATATCTTGTTTCTTTTTGCCTTTTTTTGCCTTTTTGGGGTACTTGTTCATTACTTGTTCTCGTATAGGTGAGAGGTTCGGCATGTCAAGGATATCAGTTATTTCATTGCTCAAGCTAATTATGTTTGTACCAACGTCTACAATTTGCAAGTTAGGGTGGATATCATTCTTTTTCTTTTGCTGTATAAACTTTTGGTCTTTTTTTCACTCGGTGGTCATGGCCGTCGTGGTCTGAAGTGGGGCATAATTAAACGAAAAGAAAAGTAGGGGGTGAGACCAAATACCTCGTTTTTGAGTTGTACTATAGAGAAGGTATCTATCTATCTATACATCTTAGTCGGCCAACTTCTAGCCTAAAATGATTCTGTTGGGAATGGCCGTCCCTTTTGTCCATGTTTGTCGCTGGGATCCAGCAACGCCAAAAGGTCGTCGTCTATCTACCTCTCAATTATACCTACACACCAAAGTCCATCATCACGATAAAAGCTCTCGTTCATGGTACAAACTTCTAGGTAACAAGGTGATGTTTTAATGTTGTTCACTAGCGATGGATACACTCATACACATCCCAGTCATTGATTGATGTTGTAAATCAAGACCAATTATTGTGGAATCGAATAAATTGATCTTCTACATGTGGCTGAATTATGACTTATTAGATGATTGTTAAAGCAAGCAGGTTCAAGCAGGTTCACCAAAGTATCAAACTGAGGAGCAGCCGCAATAGTGAATTTGGATCATTGCGTTCTGGAATCTTCTCCATAAAACCTCGCGTCGTTACTGATAATGATTGGTCAGCAACGCCACATGGAGCTTTCAGCCTCATAATGAGGTTGGGATCGCAAAATGTTCCATCGCAACTGAACTTAGACAAACACATACAAAGTAGACCCTTCACCATTGCCGACAGCTCAAAGTTACAATCGCGTACACGATTTGACCAGCGCGAGATATAGACATCACCCAGCTTCTCTCCAACGGCACCAGTGCCACACACCTCTAATCCTCTCCTCACCAGCACCTCCAGCAAGCACAAAACATGGCCAACTACCTCGCCAGCATCTTCGGCACTGAAGCTGATAAAGTCAACTGTTCCTTCTACTACAAAATTGGTGCATGCCGTCACGGTGATCGCTGTTCGCGCAAACATGTCAAGCCCTCCTACTCACAAACTATTCTCCTCCCCAACCTGTATCAAAACCCAGCCTACGACCCGAAAATCAAGATGAATGCTAGCCAGCTGCAAAACCACTTTGATGCTTTCTACGAGGACTTCTGGTGCGAGATGTGTAAGTTTGGAGAAATTGAGGAGGTGGTTGTCTGTGATAATAATAATGACCGTAAGTTTTTCCCACGCTCCTACCTGTGTATGGGGGGAAATTGATTGCTAACCTTGATGCTCTGATAGATTTAATCGGCAACGTGTATGCGCGCTTCAAGTACGAGGATTCGGCACAAAAGGCCTGCGATGCGCTGAACTCGCGCTGGTACGCTGCACGACCCATCTATTGCGAGCTTTCGCCCGTTACCGATTTCCGCGAGGCGTGTTGTCGTCTGAACAGTGGCGAGGGATGTGTGCGTGGTGGTTTCTGCAATTTCATCCATCGCAAGAACCCCAGTGATGAGCTGGATCGTGAGATTGAGCTTAGTACCAAGAAGTGGCTTCGGGAGCGTGGTAGAGACGAGAGAAGCGTGACGAGAAGTCCTAGCCCAGAGCCAACAAGAAAGAGATACTAGATGATGGACTTTTGGGGTTAGGATATATTATTGTGGATGGATTTTGATGGTCTAGGAGAAGTTACGATGGCCTCGATCATCAGCAAAAAGGTCTGGGAATTTTGCCCGCCCAGTGAGGAGGTAAAGCTATCTGGCGTTACAGGCGACGAACTACGCAACTTGTTGTATGATAGATAATTTATGAAAGCGCACGTCAAGCTGCAGTTTTACCACGAGTGTACTCGTTTCATTTCTAATTGTCAGAAAACCATTATGCCCATGGTTCCAAATAGGTATTGCGTATCCGCTCATATAACATGATCATTAATGCCCCTGTGGGTTCCAATAGCGAACGCCAGACGATTTTTCTTCAAGGTCTATATGCATAAACCCCCTTCCCCATCCATGGCACTAGAATATCCTGTGCATATTTTACTCTACCCAAACCCTGGCCTCTTAACCTTCTGCATCCACAAACTCGTCAAGACTCTTTGTATCAGTGTCCTCGCGCTTCAATGCCGCAGGTTTCATAGTGGAGGAAGGTAGGTTTGTCTGAAGGTCATTATGGAAATCAAGTATGGATGATTGGTTCTCTGGTGGTGGTGATGTAGACGTAGATCGTAAAGTCTTTTCGAGCTCTCTCTGCTGCTGGCCATTGTTCTGTAACTGTGCTGCCTTCAGATCAGAGGGGAAATGAGATGGGATGGCTGGAGGTGCTGCTGATGCTGCTGATGCTGGAGAATCATCTTTACCAAAATCAATGAGGTCGTTTTCTGTTGATTCTAGAACGGTTTCTTGAGCTGGTTGCGAGGTAGGCAGGATGGAATGAGTATGTGGTGGGATCGGGTTCTTCTCGCTAGACTTCTGGCCCGGTAAAATAGGAGCAACAGCTAGGATTTGCTTTGTTTGCTCTTCGGGTGTACTACCATTACTGTAACTCATGTCAGCCTCTAATATCTCATCAAAAGCAGGATATACTGACATATTAGCATTCAGAATCCAGTCCAACTCCTCCTCGCCTTCTTCTGAGCCTCCTGGACCTCCTCTGACTGCTCTGAATAACCTTGGGTGCCAATCGACGCCATCCTCTAGCCTCTTTGCTGCTTCGTCTCGTTGGCGGTCTTCAATAAGTGTCTTCTCGTCGGTAGCCAAAACATGGTTTGAAGCCTTGACCGCTTGAGCTGTGTTGTGCCAGAGCTTTTGAGATTCTCGTTCTTCTTGCTCTTCCAAAGGTCTTGCTATGGGAGCTGTTGGCTTCGCCTTAGTGGCATTGAAAAGCACATCCTTTTTACCCGTCTAAAATTGTCAGAGAACGATATTTCGGAAGGGAATACCTTGGAACTCTTACCTTCATATCCTTAATTACCATTTCCCCACTCCACAATCCAGATAACTCGTAAAGCACTTCTCCAGTATGCTCATTTTTAATTTGACCACCAATAGCATTATATGTCCCACTGAAATACCCTTTAGTCTTAAACTCGATATCTGCAGTCAATCCCAATTCCGGACAACGCACAAAACTATGGTCACCAAGCTCATATTTCATTTTGCCAAATAGTATCCCACGAGCGTACATATTAGGTTGCGTAAGAATATATCTCTCGCCTTTTGAGCTATCTCCGCGATTCAACAAGCGCAATATAGCTGTTCCTTCCATCAAACTAGCAGCTGAGTTCCCCAGAAATCTACTACGAGGCTTTAGAGTTCCATCGATACGGATGTGGTGCTCGGGTGCCATGTAAAAGTAGCTGGACTTGGGTGGATGGTGAGAAGTTTGTTCAGAAATGTAGTAGCCTTTGGTATGATCCGGAAACTCCCAATAGCAGGTAAAAGTCTCACCGAGAATTGGATTAAGTGGCTTCTTGACGCCCCTTTCGACGGGATTAGCATGGAATTTTGCAATACACGTAGAGCAATACATACGGAGGCTTGATATGCCAGCCGCTGAGATAGAATTTTACCACCGACACAAATCTCAAGACTGGGTCATCGATATCTGGCATAGGTAGTAGAGTCTCAGGATGTGCCATAAAACTGTCCCATGTTAGTAAAAGTACAGCGTTAAACGCACACTCCCCAGTCCACGCACTTTGTAATTCTCTCCAGCATACTCCGGGGCTCCAGTATGAAAGTCGGCAGTACCACTCGACTCAGGTCTGCGCCAGGCCGCAGCTGCGCAATGATATGACCAAGAACTACCCAATTTATCAGTCATGTTGTCACATTCCATCTTCAATTTCTTCTACTAACCATTGCCTTGATCCTGTTCCACTACCTCGTCGTCGGGACCATCGGATCGCGGCTCGTCGACTGAGGATCGAGCGCCTGCCGCAGAATGTTAGCTATTATGTTCGCCATAGAGAGGGGCAGACAGAATTTATTAACGCAAAGGTAGAAGAGAAAAGTAACATACTTGCCCCGGAAGCGCGGCGATGAGAGTGTATGCTAGGCATTTCTGTAGTGCTCAGATCGAGTGAGCACGGCGGGGTAATGGAGCTGGTATGTAGCTATTGCTTGTTTGCTCTATATTTGAATGTATTTATGCCGGTTTAGTAGCTGACTGTGAGAAAGTCTCATCTGATTGTAATGTGTAACTAGGTACTCTCTTTGGTAGCCTACAAGATGACTAGAATGACGCAGGATGTCAGATTGGTCGGCATGGCGGGGCATGATGCGGAAAATCAGAAGGGCAAAAGTCTAAATTTTCTAGCTGCGTCATTGAACACCAAAAGTCACATTTAATTGTCCTCCTAACGTGTGATAAGGACTTCTAAATTGTTTCAAGCGCCTTATTAATACATTGCTTCCGAATTGTGAATTATTGATAAATTCCTCCCCTTTTCTTCGCTTTCCCCGGGGTACTGGAAACCCCTCTGCAGATCTCCGGCTTCGGGTTCTCTCCTCCAATTATACTATAAATAAAGTGGTGATGGAAGTATAAATCTAGCATCGACAAATCCAACGGCCGTACAACTTGCTATCGAATTCCGACTGTCAACTAATCTCGGGGATCCGGCCACTGGCACCGTGGCGCATTTAGAGTGTCATGCAAACGACAAAGTTTGGTGATGAAACAAAAGCAGCGTATAAGTTCTGCAGTATATAGAGTATTAACAATGGCTGGTGCCTCAAGAAGGATGATTATGAATGGGAAAAGTCTAACTTACAATTCACCTGTCAGTAATTTATGGACGGCTTACTCACTTCAGCAAAGACTATGATATCCTCTATGGCAAGATTGATCAACCTTTTATCTCTCTCCTTGATCAACATAAATCCACACCATGAGAATTGTTACAATTGTATGTTCTAAGACAAATCATCTGATTTTCTGCGGATTTACGTAGTTCTAACAAATTTCACCCAATATAATGCCCAGGATCAAGAACCGTATAAGCTAGGCGCTCTTGACGTACGCCTTCCACTGTAGAGGAGGGTGCAATTGAAAGCTTGACTTATTCTTGAAGACGCCTGTTTAGGAGACATCATAGACGAGAATCAGGGGCTCGGTTATGCCGAACTCCCTACCTGGATATTTTATTACCAATCAACAATAAAGCAAGTCTCCTTTTTTATGAAGAGTCCCAATTCATCATCTTTTACAGAAAAAGAAGCCATTTATTATTGACAGTATTTCCATTTGTTGAGTTTTAAAAGAGTGTTCGTTCAATACAAAATACGAAAACTAACGAAAGCTTCATAACACACAACTCAGTTGATACTCAAAAGCCTGCCCCAGCTCAATTCTTTGCACCCACGACTCACTGATGAGAATATTGGTGACTGCGAAAACGGAAGTAAGGACTGGCACTTCCATGAAAGGCAGCCCAAATACTTGAATAGTACTCCATCAAACAACTCGGTAGAACTACTTGGGGCAGTGCGTACGGTCTTGTTGCGTTGAGCCTGCGCATGTACTGGATGGGCAATACCTGTACGAGAAATTAACACCGTAAAATCTGAAGATTGAAGGATAGCTAAGAGCTCTCTCAAGACCCGAGACACTGAAAACAAATCACATATTGTCTTCCAAGGTCTCTTGGCCCTTGAACCGCTTCTTCAAGAATGAATATAGTCAAAAGAATAAGCATACCAGCAGCATGAACCGCTAGGGGCGCACTCATAGATATCTGTCCCGTCTATAGCGGCGGTGGTGTAATTCTACTTCATCTATACTGGACGGGCTGCTTCTCCCTCCAAGGGTTGGAAGTTGGACGATGGGATGGTGTCAAATCAGCCCCCTTGGTTCAGAACTAGCCTTTATATAACTAGAGTTTATTATACTGACGATATGAAGGGAGCTCTTTATAACCTGATTGCACATCCCGCAGTACTAGCCCTGTCTGGTCCCCGATGCACACCTACACCCATTCACAACACAAGCTCGCTTGTCGAGCAGCAGGTTAGTACCTTCGACTTCTGCATCACGAGTTTGAAGGGCCTAGTGAAACCTGCACATCTGCGTCCTCCTTCAGCTTGATATCAATCCCTTCAGCGGCTGTTTGACAGGTTGCTCCTCTGCGGAGTTATCGAGTAGAGTAGGTGATATGAAATCTCACCAGCATCGCGCACAGCAACAGCAGAAACTGTGCTTGCGATCGAGGCGACGGCGATAAAGAGAGTAGATGCTGCTAAAACGCTAGAAGCTGAGTTTATCGAAAGCCTTGCGAGTCACACTCTGGTTTTTACTACAATTTCAGCCGTTTTTAACTTAGTAAATTAGCACCCCTTAGCAATGGATTTGATCTTGCAAGATTTACGAACTAACAATCGTTTGACGACTTGTTCAGGATAGAAAGTTCAAGGTTGTGACAGTCGCTCTTTTCATTTCATAAGTTACCAATCTTTGATAAAAGACCAAAGTATTTTTCCTATCCCTACCACCCCATCCGTTGATTACCACGCACAACATAACTAGAAATAGAACTATTAAAAAGAAATAGCAAAAATAACGCTTTGGTATCCATATTTACATAAACAAACTTCCGAAGTTCCAAAGATCTGACTATAATCACACCAACCTACATCACGTCGAACCCTCAAGGGTTGGGAGTAACCTCTCTACTAGCTCTACCGCTGTCTCTCTTGCCTAGGAAACTCTTTCTCAACCCTGTGTTGCGTGGTGATTCTGGTGTACCGTTTGTCTCGTTGAGAACGAAGTTGCTCTTGATGACGACATTTCCACTGCCTGCCTTGACCAGCTTCTCTTCGCCGCTGCCAGACTCATCAACGAAGAAAAGACCCTCTCCAAGCTCGTCATCACTCCCGAAGGTGTTATGACCTTTGACTTGAATTTGGAACTGTGTGTCCGCAGAGCACGAAACCTTGAAGCTCTCCTTCTTATCTTGGAAAGTTACACTTCCGGAGGGAGACTTGACGTGATCTGTTTTATGGATTGTTTTAGGCTTGGGTCCAAGCTGTTTAATGTAGACCATAACATTGGAAGAAGGCGGGTAACCTGATGCTGATACTATAGTGAAGTTTGCCGTCCCAGTTGGAGGATTGACCATCATGCTGTGAACTGAACCTGCACCGAAACTCTTGGTGCGGCTATGAGCCACAGGACCAGATGAGGTTCCAGGGGGTGTTAGACTTTCAGCAGGCGTTCCAGGAATACCCACAGCACGTTTTGGCAAGCTGAAGCCATCACCATTCGTACCATTCGTGGGTTCTGATAAGCCATTGGCATCTTCTTCCTTCTTCTTACTCTTGAAGCCATGACGGATGAATGATGCTCCCTTGCCAACACCATGAGCTGCGAGGCCGACACCCTTAATCGGGGCCCCAGCAACGCCTGTTACTATCTTTCCCGGTGTAGCAAATGTTCCCGAGAACGTAGAAGATCCTTGACGCGAACGTGTGACATAATCTGGGCGGAATAAGAGACGTAGCCGGATCGAGCCTGACTTGCCATCGAGACTAAGGTTATACTCGTGGGCCTTAAACGGGTCTAATAGTTCCAGGTTTATATCTGCGGCACCCAAAAAGTCTGCCTTGTCACCAAAGTCCCAATCATAAACCTTGCAACTTAATTGAGCTGCAGTCCTCGATGTAATGTCGACCTCAAAAAACTCATTCCAAGCAGGATGCAGAGTTTTCTTCTGGACCTTGGTTTTATGGACTGTATTACCATTGAGCTCGAACTTGCAATAAGGATCACTATAACCGTTGCGATCGGCTGATGGAAGGTCTGACGCATCCAAGACATCAACTCGAAGTTTGCCCATGTTGTTGATACTCTCACTAGGATCGAGCTGCATTTTCACTGGGATGTACTTCAAGCTGACCTTCACACTGCTGATCTGCCCATCGTGATCTTTTAATTTCAAGATTGTTGGGTTGTTCTAAGATGGTCAGTATGTGTTTTCAGGGAATTTGTGCTAAAACTTACGAGACATTGCTTCAAGGTATCAAGTGTGTTGCCGCTCAGTTTTGCAACCGTATCAACTTTCTTCTCATCAATCTTCTCGCCCTTTTCTCTAATGCGAAGCGTGATCTTGGAAAAGTCGAGCTCCCGAACGAAGCAGTCTCCAATTTCATCAAGCTTGGCCCTCTTTGTTCTGATCAGTGAGGAAGAGTAAGACGGGAATGCCATGTCATCCATAACTACTTCCACATGCACGTTCGAATGGGTAAGCTCTGTATCCAGAATCTTGAAAATGATAAGGCCAGACTCGTACTTGATCAATTCTTCAGGAGTCAATCGAATTTTCGGAAGTTTCTTTTCTTCAGTTGTCTCTTCTTGTTCCTTCTCTCCCTCAGCAAGCTGCTTCGCCAACGAGTTGTCTGATTTGGAGCTCTTCTCAGAATCAAGAGACAATCTCCCTCGTTCAGTTGATTTTTTCGATGTGGCTTCAGCCTCATCTTCATCTTCTGGATCAGCGACATTCAAGCAAGGATAGAAAGAAGCTGTGAAATTCAAAGTTCCTTTAGGAGAACCCTTTCCGTGGACCCTCAATGTTCCTGCTTGAGGTTTCTTGGTATCATGGACAAGGAACTCCCCACTCTCGGCTTCTTTGATATAGTCTGCAGTCACAAGTTCCAATGATCCTAAGGTCCGGTCACTACCCACCGATTCTTGGTCCATTACCTCGAGTAATAATTTCTCGCGGACACTATGCACTGGCACATAGACAACTTCATCCCAATCAGGATTGAGGTTGTTTTGAAATGTGACTGTACGGCCCTTCTCGACGCCAGACAAGAGTACACGTCCGTAAGGATCAGACTTTCCTAGGGTCTCGACATTGCGGAGGTCTCGAGCATTCTTGAAGTGGATGCGCATAACACCGATTGGTGTGACATAGCCTCCACTACCAGCAGCACCGACGCCTGATAGTGCAACTGGCTTCCATTGGAGTGTCATTTTAACTCTTCCAGTTTTAGCGCCGGCAAGATTGTACCATTCCTGACCCTTCTCCATCAATCGTAACATATCATCGAGTTTAACTTGGTAAGTACCAAGAATAGGATCTGCGGCGAGATCCCTGTCATCCTTGATAACGAGTCCTAGCTTAGCTGTCTTGCGATCTGTAATGAGAATTTCGGTTGATCCGTTATCCCAGATTGGGTTGTTGGTACGCTTCAGTTTTTTCGTGACGTGGATTTCCTTGTTATTGAGCAACAACACAGCATATGGGCTCAATTGACCAATCAAACTTTTCGTACCATCCAGATCCTTGGCTTGTTCGACAGTGAAGCGTGCAATACCTGTATTGGATTCTGGGGGTGCTTCCTTCTTGCCATCGCCCAGGTCTCGTCCCTCGAGAACGGGGAAGAATCGGAAGTCTGCTGCGATAGCACCACGAGCTTTACCGTTGGACATCACTTCAAGAGACTCATTTTCATGCTCCGTAATCTCCTGTACTCTTTCCAGGGGGAAGGTTGCCGTACCAAGCTCCTTGTCTTTACGATATTCATTGTAATCAAAAACTTGCAGCGTGGCAATATCGTTGAACGAAGTGACAATGACATACTTTGTTTCGTTCCATTTGGGGCTGGCATTTTCCTTGACGGTCTTGGTCTGTGCAAGAGGAACTCCATTGTTGAATGAGACAACAACGTAGGGGTCTGGAGTTCCAGAGAATTTGTCTGGATTTTTTAGTCCTTGGGCTCCATGGAGAGTGATCGCCAATACACCAATGGCTTGATCGACGGCTGAGCCAGAAAGCATTTTAGCTACCTCAATAGGGAAGACATTTGGTGCATACATTATAGGACCGATATTTGCATGAATCTGATCCTTAATGAAACTTTCCAGGCCGGGAATGAAATTGATATCAAATCCAAGTGATTCACCTCCCAGAGGTTTACAAACGTATGAAATTTCTTGGGCCAAAGTTAGTATAAGGCTTATGAAGGCGTGTAGGGAGCTTGAAAGAGGACCAGAGGACCAATCAACATTCATGACCAACTTCATGAGGCTCGCTATCTTGCCATACACTGAATAGGTATCGCATTTGACACTCCCCAGTTGTTCACATCATGAGTCGGTCATGAAATATGAGATTTTTTGCTATAATAGGGGAATGGGGCGATTGAGAAAGAATGCATTACTCACCTGGCTTTTCTAGGAAGCAAATTTCCACTTTCTCCACATGAGGGAAAGGAATTTGAAGCTTGATCTTGACACGCATAAGACCAGAGAACGACATATCCTCTACGATCACGTCAAGACCTTTACTGATCATAGCCTTGCCAATTCTTATTTCGAGAACAATTTTTGGATTGACCTTGTTCTTGATTTGGCGTTTGGTTAAGTCCGAAACATCATTTGGTGTGAAGCTGAACTTCCAGTCCATAAGCACAATATCGTCGGCCGCTTTTGGGTAGGTCTTGACGTGCTCCATTCTAGGCGCTTTATTGCCCAGGGTGAAGGTTTTCATTCGAAGGCTATCCAAGAATGCTGGTGTGGCAGTACTGAGAACCTGGTCAACAGAGTTGATGATCGTTTCTGCGAGGACCGGTTGAAAGATTGGCCAGAATTTGTCTAGAAAGCTATTAATCCATTCCAAACTCTCGGTATCAGTTTCGAGTCGGTGTTTTGCGAGTTCCCTGTTTACATCGTCCTTGAAATTCCGGCGCACTCGGCGGATCGAAGTTCTGTAGTATGTGCCGCAAACTGCCATTATCAGAAACACCCAGGCAAGGCCACCACCTAAAGTCGCTACAAGCCACGACGAGAGACAGGCGAAGATGATGACGCCGGTATTATGGTACCAATCTGTGGCCAAGCAGTTTAGTACAGTTCAAGTCGACCTTTGCAAATGAAACTTACCCCCAAAAAACTTGTCTGCCAACTTGCCCTCAACCCAGGTTTGGTGGTCTGCGAAGCCTACATCATCAATTGAATCCTTTGAATCCCCATTGCCAAATCTTGGAGCCCAGCCTGTCCTCTCGATCCACCGAGCATTTTCATCCTCATCAATGACCCCACTGATGCCATTCGTTAAAGGTTTGCCGCTTGAATCTTTGGCTGGGGCCGCAGCAGCTATAGCTCCGGCGGTGGTAGGAGTCGGTAAATCATAAGCTCCTGGCTTCCCGTCATCTATATCCGTGACAATGGCTACGGACTTTGACTTGGGTGCATGGTGAAATCCCTCAGGAACACGCTATCACAATCGATCAGTACAGGTAGCCAAAACATCTATTGTAGTGTCAATTCTTACAGCTCGAGCTTGTGCCGCTTTCTCTTCAGGAGTTGCGTCAGGATCGAATTGGAATGCGGCCACCCCAGCTTTCTTGCTCTCTTCCACCAACTTGTTTTCGGCATCTTTGGCAGTGACGGAGCTGTTTGGGTCATTGGCCATCTCCACAGCACCCTCTACTTTGATCTCAGCCTCGGGGGAGGCCATGTTGCTGGGTGAGCTGTCAATAGCAATTGGCGAACGCAGGCATGCAGAGTTAGAAGGGGGATTTTGGGAGGAGATAGACTCGGTTGACAAGAAGCAAGAAAGGTGCGAATTTCTGCCAATATTGAAAGGAAATGGGTGGTGAATAGCTTGCAAAGGACTGCGTTTCCTTGGGCGTGCTTGGGAGGTTGGGCGAGGATTAGTTGGCAAGCGAGAGCTGATCCCTGTTGAGCTGATGGATTGAGCGACTTCTCTGGTTACCGGGCCGGGGTAGCTTGTGGCTGGAAACGCTACAGGCCATGTCCGGTCAGCACCAAGACCAAGAAAGAAGAAGGAGAAGAAGAAGAGGAAGAAGGGAAAAGTCCACGCAATTCAGGCTAGGTGGAAGGGACTGACCTGGTGGGCTTGGGGTAACACGGAAGAATTGTTACTGCGCAAAGGGCTTGCAGATAGGAGATTAGGAGGGGATCGTGGTATTCTGCGTATCTACAGTACAGTCAGTATCTAAGTTATGTATCCTCTCTGGCGCGATCCATAGCCTCGAATGACATCATGCTCTGGTCTGGAATATCTTCCGGTAACCGTAGATTTACTGACCTTACAGAAGTAGTACGGTAACCCCCCGGCAGGGAAATCCAAGTTTCTGGACGATTTCCACCCTGGCAAAAACACACCACACCAAAACAAAACTGCAGGTGGGGGAATAGGGAGAACAAGACGCTTTGCCGGGGTATGTGGATCGGTGTCACCATCTGTCTAGTGCTGGCGCGGGCTTGCTGGTAAAGTCTGATTGAATATAGCTCTGTTGCCGTACGACGTCCACCATAGATAGTTCTGTCTGACTGACCGACTGTATGCGGTTACTGCCCACAAAAGCAAGTATCTGCAGTTGGTATATCTGCATCACCAAGCTGCTCCATAGGAAGGTAAAGCCTGGGATGCGGCAGAATGGCTCGAGATGAGAAACAGTAATTGGAGTGGGTGAAGCAAGGGATATTAAGGTTCGACGCGATGTTATTCAGACACACATCCTACCGTAATGAAACCCACCAGATCCACCCAATTCATTTCACAATGACTTCCCCTATCTATTATTCTCTACGCTACAGTACCGTACGATACAGTACGTACGGTATTGTCAATTGCGCATGCGCCCTGTCTCAGCTGGTCCTATTCTTAAATCCCACCAGAAGAATACACTGTCCTTCTTGTAGGATTAGAAAAGCTTGAATCGGTGTATGCCGTATTTCTGCCTCGAACCTGATGTTGCAGGAGTATACGCATGTATAATTTAAATCTCTCGGGCTACTATCTTCTACCATTGTCACGGACAGGCTTGGGTATACTCTCGCGGCTACGTAAATGAGATATGGACATATGTAAAGTAACTATAGGGACTCGAGTCGATGCTGTAGTTATACACGATACAATGTCAGCAACTTACGGCCTGGTTTTGTTCCCAGGGCTATTTAATCCAAATGAATGCTTGAGATTCAGTATGTCGAGTCAATTCATTGCAACATATGAAGCTGTCCTACTTTCTGAAGAGTAAAGAAGCTATCTACCGTCGGTACCTGATGATCACAACTGCACGTATATTTATCACAAGCGAGCTCTGCTACTTTAGTGTCACCAGTCTCCCCATAAAGCCGCTGAAGTATGCCACCCATACGTTCGTTCCTCTGATGATTTCCGAGAATACCAGTCCGATTTTCCACTTCTGCCAGGTCACCTTTATTGTCTGTAGGGGCCAGGATATATATCACGTGCGTTGAAGAAGACAGGGACCAAAGGGGACTTGACTGCATACTGAAAAGATGTATATGTTAAAAACGGGGCCATTAGCCTTGAAACTCCATAATCTGGTCATTTCATGGACCCTTTACACTCACCATTGGCGTTCTGGGAACCATATTAACGCACGTACATACGCCGCATTCACCGATGTTTTGAGGGTTCAACGACCCCTCATTCGAAACGGAGCCCAAATCTGACAACTTACACGATTTCTCTGCAGGGCTTCCAATTTGCTTGAGATCTTCCCTCCAAACGGACGATCGTATCGACGCGTGAGCAGACGCATACTGGGTGGTCTGCGGATATGGAAGGAAAGGAGAAATCCAAGCATCGACTAAAATCACTATTTAGAGATAAAGATAAAGATAAGGAGAAGGAGAAGGAGAGGAAATCCCCGCGTTCTGATGCCGATATAGACGCTTTCCTCCATGGGGATTCAGACAGGCTGAACTTCCCAGCACCGACTCCTACCTCTCCAGCTTCCCCAGCCTCCCCACCACGCCTCACTCGAATTGATACCAATACCGCGCGACGCTGGCCTTCTGCAGCAGAGGTTCAGAATGCTCGAGTAGCCAGGGGCCGAGCGGCCACCAGTCCAACTCGAAAGAGAAAAGGGTTAGCTGTGAGATTTGTAGATGCGAAGCCAGAAATTATTGGAGAAGGAGGAGAGGAAGCAGAGGACCCCACGATATCGCTGAGGAATCGGGCCTATACTCATCCTCCCCATACAAGAAATGAGAATGGTTCGGGAAATGCTCCAGTACAGCCATGGGAGTCCCGGCCGATGCAATTGCGTCGTACCCAAACCGGATTCGAATCTATACCAGAAATAGGGAATGGGCCTCCGCAGCCAGCTAGCCGCCAGGGTTCAGACACACAACCTCATGAATCAACCTCCTTTGCTGCAAGAGTGAAGGCGGAAATGCAGGAGGGAGAAGGCAGAGTTTTGGTACAAGCTGCACAAGAACAGGTTCAGCACACTTCTGGTTCCAATACCATGGTTGCTGGTACAGATCATAGTCTCAACGAAGCACAGATCAATAGCATGAAGAACACAAACATTACTGTACCATCCAGTTTACCTCCACAGTTGGTTCCTGGACACCCCAGTCCTGAGAAGGGCACAACTGATCCTGTATCATATCCAATCTCTAGATCCTCAACTACGGCCGGGGCAGAGAGTGTCCCACCATCACGAGTATCAAGCGTCAAAAGCACCAACATAATCCCTAGTGGTGTACCTCAACTTTCTAGATCATCAACTATGACCATGCATGCTGCTACTCTCGCTCTTAGTGATGATGCGTTAGAACAGTTTAGGACGCGAGTTTCACATCTACTTAGTTTATTTCGTCTCTCATCCGAGTCTGGCCATCCCTTAACCAAGTACTCACTGGTGGAGTTTACAAGAGTAGCCCTGTGGTGGTTTCTGCAAGGCCGTTTATCCTTGGAGGCTGCGATTCGCGATAGACCAACTACTGCTGAAGCTCAACAGAGAAACTTCCACCTGCGTCAACAAGCATTTGCTGACCTTGCAAAAAGTCTCTGGATAATAGAGAAGGTTGTTCCAGAATATTATGATGTATCGCAATACCAGAATTCGAATGACCCTAGTATTGGTGATATCCTGGAGGTTCAGCAAGGGGTTATGTCAAGTTTGAGAAAATTGACAATGTCAATGCAACGGAATAACTTCCTGCCACCAGAAGATGCACCACTTCCACAAGGGCTTGATCCTGCGATCTGGCTTCAGGATGATGGCGATCTAGCCCTACTTGGTGCACAAAAACGTACTCCGATGAGCATCTCAGATTCTATGCCTCTGGGAGACACGCGGAACTATTTCCAGTATGCGCGAATGTTTGCAAAAGGTAGTATTTTGGAAGATGGTGAATCACAACAATATACTTGTTTGATGTTGATCTCTTTGATCAGAGAACCGGATGACAGAGCGCTTTCAATGATAATCACCAACCAGAACGGTTCGTATACACTTTGTGTCCGAGCAGATGGCAAGTTAGGAGCAACATGGAACGAGGTTTTATGGGACGCAAAGTCCAACGCTATCGAAGTGAGGCTACCGAGGGGTTTCAGGCTTCTCATAAATTGCTCTCGAGACGACTTCAGGGTGTTCCGGGGGATATATGATTACGAACAGAAGATCCACAATGGTTTAAGACAGAATAATGATGAGCATACAATTTTTGACTCAACGCTAAAATCGATGCAGTATTTGGAATTAAGTGGTACCGCAGGGTTTCCAAAAGAGCCTTTGGCGCAGTGTCGAGTAAAGGTATTCGAGAAAATACTTGTAAAGAAGGCTGCAACTGGAACCAGAACTATGCATCGAGGTTATCGTCTTGCGCTGGTCACTCATCCTTCCACGAAAACCCTAAGAGGCATCAACCAATATCTACCTTCCAATCAACCAATTCTATTTGACTTTCTGCGAGGCGACGGAGGGTTTCCAGGTTTTGTTATAGCCATTGAAGACAGGAATTCAAGCTATAAATTGTTGCTTACCTTTAATGATCCACGAGAACGCATGGTATTCCACGACCGGCTTACCGGTGCTGCAACGGGCGACGAAAAAGTTGTTACGGAAGTTAGCATCGAGTCGTTGAAGATAGAATGCCACCCTGCTGGTGAGAAAGATTCCAGGATTTGGAAGACCTTGCCGTGGCAAACTGCCAAGATAATCAATCGGGAGTTGGAAGAGCAGGGCTTCATTACTGTTTTATCAGACAATTTACGAATGGTTGTTGGATTCGGAACGGGAAGCCTTACGGATCGACTCAATGTTGACCAAGGGGAGTTAAAATTCCGGTTGAGTGCGACGACAGAACATGAGTTGAAAGTACTACGACTTCCCCAGCAAGATCTAACATGCTCTACTTTAGAGTCCAAAGGATCGAAAGAAACCATCCAAAAACTTAGCCAAGGTCTTGATGATATCTCCAAATTAGAGACGACTCGTACCTATGTATTCCCGAGCGCCAAAGAGCTACACCTATTTCAGTCCGCTTTGACAGGTTTTCAAGTGACCTTTAATGGGTTGGCTATTTCCTTCAATATTTCTCGGCGGCGAATGGTCGTTCCTATATACAAAAAATGGGATGCGATGACGACTCGTCTTCAGGTTGTCCAAAGAAATACGCATATCCAGCTTCTAGCATTTTTCGAGCATTTTAGCCATGGAGAGTGTATGAATTTTGAATTGAAAAGTACTGATGTTTTTGAAAGTTCTGGCAAGCCCGGCAAATGGTCTATACGGATAGTGGATGCAAAGTTTGCATTGCCCAAGGGCCATGGAGAGGATCTGCCCGCGGTTGAGAATAGATTCATCTGTCTCGATTCTCCCGAATACCCTGGGGAGCATGATGATATTACGATTGTGTTCGAGCACGAAAAAGGTATGTCTTTGTCTTGTTTAACGCCGGAAAGTGCTAACAGCTTCACAGACAGGGATAACTTTGTTAAAGCATTGCCTGCTCCTCCGAAAATGTCATCACGTATGGGGTCTTTGAGGAAATAGATAGATTTTATGATTTACATTTAGGCGAAACTCCCGACGAACCGCAAGGCATAATGGATTGGGCTAATTGGAGCCTGACTTCCATGGACGATATCCAGGCGTAAGAAATTAAAGAGACGAAACATGATATTGGGTAGCGAGCATCAAAAGCATATCAGAAAACAAACATCAGAGGCCACAATCCTGTTGAGCAGAAAAACAAAGCATCCAATTCAAAACAGATTGAAATGGAACGCAGAAGAGGTGAGTTATGGGGTTGCGAAAAGTCGTTTCGGAAGGAGCGCTTATAATCAGGATGAATATGCCAGATCATGGCACAACAGCAATTACTGTTGAGATTGACAATACAGTAGTTTTGACAGTTCCGCGTATTTTGTGCTCCACTTGTTTGTCCCCATGTATGCCATCAGAATCGGGGTACCATGTTCTACCGTTCCAGGACACGCTTCGTACACGCAGAGCACCCACCTATCCACAATTTCAGCTGTATGGGGAGCTGATGATCCTCTTGGACCTATAAATAGGTGGGCCCACATGTCAGGCCAACATTATGACGAGGAACTGGGATTATTCACCATATCCAAAGCACTAGCGCCAACTGTTGTAAATACGAAAGGACAGTATGGCTCTGTTAAAGGCCTTGTTACCAACCGAAGACCTGCGCATAATGGCAAATAACTCTCAATCCCAGGATAATTCGTGTACTATATTTTGTATATTGGGGATGAGGTGGCTGCGACAGACGTCATTCAATGTAGGTACCGAGCTCTCGGCTCTATCAAGATATAATTAAATTCACCATAAGCGTTGGAAATAAGTAAAGCCTGCTTGAGATCGAGATTGTAATGAAGATCCGTTGCGGTGCCACACGTATCACAGGTCTAAATAGGAATTATAACATTTAAAAGGTTATATATTTGTCCTGCTCTAATTGCCGATAGTCAGCATGTGTGGCGCAAGTACGATATAGGTAGGGGGCTCCACCTTTTAGGTGAATAATCTCATGGCGGTTTCATCCACCAGGAAACATTTGCACAACGACATCATCGGCTCCCTGGACAGTCTTTGGAGGTAACTGGTATTCTCGAGCCATAGAAATTTGAGCCAACGCACAGCATTTCCATAATGGCATACTAAAGGCTCTCTGCAACTCGGTAGCTTGTTGTCGCAGTGACTGCGAAGGGGGAGCCCCACCCGTCCATGGTACGGCGTCCATTCAACCCCAGATGCCATGGAACACTCGACATACTGGCTCGGCGACTTGCCCCTGGAATACAATAGTAATGAATCTAGAAGGATAGGAGAGGGTTCTGTGATGATGCTGTCTGCAAATGGGGGACTGAAAGGACGATCCAGTTGTAGCGAGTGGAGCCAGCGAGCTTCTGGTGCTGAATACGAGGCCCACAGTGCAGGTCGTCGGGCATCTGGGCAGTTGAGGAGTTCGCGATGGCTCAAGACAAACAATTTTCCAATTGGGACGATGGCATATTTCCTGACGATATGCCTTTGTGTCGTGCCGACCTCTGCGGTCCTCCTAAGATTCGAAAACTGTCTCAACAACGAATACATAGCTAAGACGCCCAAACTGTTGCAATTCGTTCCCAAGTTTTTAGATGCCGTCTTCGACACTTCCAACTCAGATCACAACCTGAACATCACAGTATGGGGAAACGTCACGGGCACAGGGCCCGAGAAGCTCATAGTCCTGCCACCACAAGAGAGTGACTACTGGACCAGCAATCAAACCAACCTGGGGGGAAAGATCATGAATCAACCTGATGAAACATATAATTTTGGCACGACGTTGTTCAACAAGATCAACGTGCTGACCTACCAACCGTGGGAAGAGAATGACAATTTCTGCGAGCGTATGCTCAATCAGCCATGCCCAGTGGCTCCAGTCTTCAATCCCAATGCGTATGTAACTCTCTGAAAAGAACAAAGAGACACACTAACATACTTTCTCTGTGCAGCCCCCAAGCCGATTTGCCCTCTTTCAGCCTTTCTCACAAATTCTTCTCGTCCTACGCTTTCACCACCTTTACCGCAACGATGTTAATAAAAAACGGAGACAGGCCGGCTACATCCATAGGTTGCATATCTGCGAGCATCACCCCTGATTTAGGTAGCCGCCTAAGCAATCTTCTTACATTTATGCCTTTAGTAGTTCTTTTGATGGTTGGGTTAGCTACGGCTTTTGCAGCAGTATATAGTCCTTGGGGAACAACGGACATCTTTAAATGGACTACAAATTATGGGCGAGATGCCGACCTGCTTCGGCTGGTCACCCCTGGGTTTGGGGATTGTCTACAATATCTACAATTCGTTGTTTTGACTGGCGCTCTTACTCTCGACTATCCTGGATTCTATCAGCCTGTTGTTAGCAAAGCTGCATGGTCCAGCTTAATGTTTAATCAAAGCTTTGTCACCGATGGCAAACCATACCAGAGTCTTGTAGATGGTGTCTATGCCACTGATGGAGAACATGGGCTAGATGTTATGCGACAGCTAATTGGGATGAGTAACGTTACCGATATGTGGGCGGGAATGGTCATATGGCTTCTGGTCATCGTTGGAGCAGTGCTTGCGCTCATACAGGTCTGGTTCCTGTTGCGATGGGTATCCAGGGTTATCAACAGAACACCGGAAGAGGATCTGAGAGCCAAAAACATGCCATTCTCCATGGGCAACGTCATACGCATTGTGTTCAACTATTTCCTTTTACCAGCTGTTGCTTTATCGATGTATCAACTAGTGATAGCTGGGAAGTCTCCGACCCCACCTGTGTATACTGTAGCGCTTGCTGTGGTCATGTTGGTGGTGATCCTAGGTTTTGCAGTCTGGCTCCTATACGTTATTGCCACGACACGGCCGAAATCTTTCCTTTTCGACGACCTTCCCACCGTACTTCTTTACGGTTCGCTTTACAATACATACTCGGACAATGCGGCACCGTTTGCACTAATACCGATATTATTAACCTTTGTTCGCGGGATTACGATCGGTGCGGTACAGCCTTCTGGAATCGCTCAACTGGTGATCCTAGCCATCTGCGAAGTGATCACGGTTCTAACGCTGCATGCATTCCGTCCCTTCCACTCACCCACTTCAATGAACGCCTACCACACCTTCTTTGCGATCTTGAGAGGTACTAGCGTTCTTCTTATGATAGCTTTCGCACCCTCTCTTGGCGTGACAGATGGGCCCAAGGGCTGGGTTGGGTATGCAATTCTCTTAATGCATGCCATGGTCTTAATATTTGCCTTTTTGTTAAATGCTTTACAAACCCTTATCGAGGTAGCCGCTCGTATGGCTGGTGCTGGTGGCAACGAAGCCACAGGTGCTGCCAGAGGTGGTTTAGTCAAGGTATTCGGGATGCGACAGCTTTCAAAGCGCCTACCTCGCCGAGACGCTGGCTCACGGCAAAGTCAACTATCGAGCGCTGCAATGCTAGATTCCGAGGATAGGAAGGCATATATGACGGACAATGGGCGGTTTAGAAGTCAGTCAGCCGGCAGTACGGGCATATTGCTCCACAGACAAAGCACCGGCCTTGAGTCAGGCAATATGGACGGATACGCTGCAGCGCAACTGGTTGGAGGAGGACCTAGTTCATATACTCCTACAACGCCAGGTGAGGTCAGTACATTCTCGTTCTTACCGTCCGCCGCCGCGCCATCAGGTCTAGGACGGGATCGAGGCCCAATAATCGGTATAGAAGGTGCCGAAGCAACAGGTCCCTATTACAGACCACCACGACAGCGCCGTCCAACCATTGACAACCTTTCCCCTGCTGGTAAAAGCCGGGCTTCTTTGGGGAGCGGTCAGGTGGAAACTCCTGATCTAGAACAGGGAGATAACTTTGAGGGGCCGTCGATCTCTGGAAGAGTTACACCCATACAGCAACATAATGCAGAGCTCGGAAGTCCATCGGATGCTAGACGATCGCAAGCTGATTATACCACACGAGAAGTTGACTTCTACTATGGTGTTCGAGGACCTGCGCTTAATGCCAACGTCCCTGGTAGGAGGATAAAAACTGGACCGGCTGATCCTACTGGTATTCCAGCATCAGCAGCCGGTTGGTTCAAAGGGCTATTTGGAGGCAAAACTAAGGAGAAGGGTAAGGGCTTTGAGGTTGTAAGGAGCGCGAGAATGCCACCTGGTATGATTAAAGCTCGAAATGGTCCTCCCGAAGAGGGTGTTGTCGAGGGGCTTCCTGTAGCAACGGAAGGGGTCAGGAATGGGCCGATCGACTCTGATGACGAATCACCGCATGTGAGAACACGATCTGGCCCTACTCATGCCGCAGCGGCAGCCCCACGGCAGGAAGATGAGAACTTGGTGAGCCCTATGGGATCAGACGACGAAGATTCATATGATGAGGACTATCGTGATAGCAGGATATCAGATGTTCCTCCGGTTCTCCCGGGCATTGCAATTAGCTCAGATGATATCGAGTTACCCAGCAGGTTTCCGTCAAAAGCCACCTCGAGGGGGAGCCGAAGAGGACAAATAAATGATATGATTCCATCTGTTCCTAGGAAGAGCTCTAGAAGGAAGTCGCAAAGTGTGGATTTGACAAAGGGGGGTGGCACTGGGTTTCTCGCATCTCACTTTCCCCACGGATCAGTAGACTCATCACGTCTTCCATTCGAGCGGTCGAATTCTGGAAAGCAATCCACCATATCTACGAAAAGTAGCACAAACCACTTGGAAGACTCAAATCTACACAGCCCTTCCGCGCTTGGAAACATGTCTGCGGATGTACACAATGACAGACCAAGCAGCGTGGGCTATGTTCATCAATACAACATCCGTACCATTACACCATCGGGCAACCCGCAATATCAGGGTAGCTCAGCTGAAGTTGTAGACGGAAGACGGCACAGCGCAAACTCATCGTTGGAAGGACGGGCCATATAATACACTCACCTTCTCCTCGGAAGTAACTTTCACTAATATCAACATCAACAGCGCAACTAGCGCAACGAATCTTCTTTCTTTTCTTGTCCAAAAAAAACCTGTACGGCGTTTCATTGTCAATTTTAGCCAGGCAAAGCCATTGTATGTATCTATGTTTATTTGGGAAGAGATCGGAGTTATCAAGGAGGCTCATTCAGGAATGGGATTGGGTGGATCGCGCTGTTTCTGCACACATAAAGTTTTGAGCTTGACAGCGGGAGGCTGGTCGGTTTGGCTAACATATAGCGCCGGCCAGAACCAAGTTGGGAGTGATGATGGCATGGATGGGAGAGATACATAATGTCGATAGAGGTCACGAGCTTGTAATTATTTAATGAAGATTCGACACATTAAAGTGTTATTGTTTGCGATCAGACGACTTATTTCGGTCTCTTAAGCGTATTTATTCTACATCCTATGAGTAGTAAGTAGTCATTAGTATGTACCAAGTTTCTTACACACCTCCGACAAGTTTAAATCACAGGTATCTTCTCTCGGAGCTGTCAATCAAAGTCGAGATAAAGTCCATCCGTTCGCTCTCGAGATACCAGACGTCAAATCAAAAATAGACAGCCACTTAAGATTGCAGTGGTATAGTAGAGAGTGGGTCGTCAACATTGCAAACGCCTACTCCTCCTTTCCATGCTCTCTCTCTACTCTCCCAGTAAAACCATCTCACAATAAGCCCCCCAGCCAGATCCCAAACATAACACATCACATATCATCACACATATCAGGCCATGCATCTCTAACAGTGGAACTACTCCCTCCCTCCCAGGCTCCCATCCTAGCTTTCATCCCTTAGAGGCAAGCTATCTTCTACCCACTACACAGCTCACATATGACATGATCCAGACCCGCATGCAGCATCCAACAAACACGCAATCCTACACACAGCGCGCGCCGAGCCCCACCGCCCCCAAAATATTATTTACAGATAATAAATAAAACGGGCCCGATCGGCTCGATCGTAAATCGGCTCGGCAGGGACGTTGATCCCGACGTCGCTTATTCCCGGTTTCCCAATCCCTCCTCCACCTCATCAATCACCTTTCGAGGACCGAAAAGATTCTGGATATCTTTGGTAAAAGGGGTGCGTACGGACCTTACCAGTGTAACCTGCTGTCGTCGCCAATGCAACTCAAGCTTACCCACTAACCCCCCCTCCCCTTCTCAAACTCCCTGCTCACCGCACCGCACAGTCCATATAGCACAGTACAGTACAGGACAGCGCAGGACAGCGCAAGCAAGCAAGCAAGCAAGCACAGCAAAAGCTACACACACCATATAAATCCACACTTGACTATACGTATATATACCAACCCTCTCCTCTCCTCTCCTCTCCTCTCCGCATCACAAACATCCCATCCTATCCTATCCTATCCTACATGCTCCGCGCCGGGCGCTCGCAAAGAAAAGTCCCGGTCCCTCTCCACCGCAAACGCACACCAGCGCACGCCGCGCGCGCCGCGGACCATGGTCTGGCTCATGTACGTCGCTAAATCCCGGTCGGTGCGATGTGCAACAAAAAAAAGGGGGGGAGGGGGGAAGTGAGAAGTTGAAGTTGCTGGTTTGGTTTGGTTTGGTTTGTTTGTTTGTTTGTTGGTGTGAATGGGTGGATGAATGGGATGGGTGGCTGAGAAGGGGGAGGGATGGGACTTCGTCGGCTATGTGCTGTGCCTTTGCATGGGACGAGGATGTGTTGCATGTACATGTTTCGTGTACCAGAGAGAAGTATATATATATATATTCATACTTCTCCGACTGGTTGGCCTATTCGGAACATAATTCTCAACACGGGGGGTTTATGTACCTACCCTACCTACCTACCTTCCTACAGTACCAGTGCAGACGACACATAAATTGTAAAATGGCAGTCGTTCTAGTGCATTGATGATTTATCGGTATGTAATTACTTTATGGCTATATGTATATATAAGTATATCGTAAGTGCTCTCTCGTTCCAGTGGTCTTTCTACAAATTACAGCTCTCTTGGTACTCTCCATCCTCCTCTTCCGCCTCACCACCTGTCTTTTCTTCATCACCAAGAACGCCAGAGAGCTCTATGCCCAAACGCCATACCCGTATGCAACGCCATGCCCAGTTTTCCTGCTGAGCTCCGCTCCGCGAAAAAAAAAACGCCGCTGAGATTTTGCATGCATATGTGCCAAAATGCGTATATGCCCAATGCCAAAGGCCAAACGGCCAAGAAGAAATGCGCTGGCTATGCCTCTCCATTCATGGACAGAACTCTGTCCAAAATAACCAGCCTAAACTCCCGTCCCACGTCATTAATTCCTCATCATGCGCTAATGGTGTGCGAAATGCTCCACGATCAAATTCTCAATATCAAGCACCTTGTAGGGCTTCGCCAAGAACCCCTGCATTCCCACCTCCTTCGCCCTCTGTACGCTCTCCCCCGTGATATCCGCCGTAACCGCGATAATCTTCGGCCTTTTCCCGTTCTTCCGCGCTAGTTCTAATATATTCGTCGCTGCTTCATAGCCATCCATGTTAGGCATCCAAATATCCATCAAGATCGCATCGAAGCCTTGACCGTTCAGCCCTCCGAGAGATGAGGGATTGGAGGAGACGGAAGATGCATATTTACGCACGGCTTCGACACCATCGAATGCAAGTGTGATGCTGGACTTGGGGTAGCCGAGTTTGTGAAGACAACCAAGGGCGACGTTGCGGTTGATCTGGTTGTCTTCGGCAATGAGGATGTTGAGTGGGTATGAGGTGCCTAGGTTTTGATTAAAGGGCTTGTGTTTGCGTGGTGATCGTTTCGGTGGGCTTGTTTCACGCATTGGCGTGTTGGGTCCAGGGAAGTATGATGCGAAGGAATTTGTGTCGGGCTCTAGATGCGGAGCCTGGCCAGTTGGTGGTGTTTTCAGTAGAGGCGTGCTGTTTGTACTGCCAAAGATAGGCAAACGAATAAGGAATTCGGAACCCTTAGATGGACCCTCGGTTGCGGAGCGCTCCAGCGTAACATCGCCCCCAAGATGACGGCGGACGTGTGCTTTGGCGTTAAAAAGGCTCAGCCCGAGACCATCTCTGGTCCGGTTCCGGGAGGCGTCTTCTTGGAAGTGAGGTTTGAAAAGGGAGAGCTTGGACTCCTCTGATATACCACAGCCGGTATCTAGCACCCATATCTCCACCACGTGGAATCCCTTGCTCATCTTCACCGTGATGGTAATACTGCCACTCTCCGTAAACTTGATGGCGTTGTCCACGACTTTTTGTAGTGCGAAATGTAAATGTTGCTCTTCGGTCACAACGGCTTCCGGCACGTCTAGGTCTATGATGAGGTGCAACGTTCTATCGTGTGCTTGTCCCCGATCCCCCAAGCTCTTGACTTCGACCGTCTCGCCGAGTTCCGTCTCTGTGTGAATTTCCTCGACCGGGTGTCCGCTCTTCAAACATTCCGCTACGAGATTTCGTACAAAGTCACGGGTTACGATTCGCTTTTGGGTGGGACTAAGCAGTGCCGGTGGTGTGACGGTGGCTTCTTTCCCGAGCACCACCCCATCACTTCCTGTTTCCGAAGGCGGAATTCCAGCCAAGCTGTTGGTATCCGACATGACTTCGTACGCTCGTAACATCTCAGCTTCGGTCGTGGTGAACATGCGTTTGAGTGGTGGTCCAGGG